>ULRP01001609.1_pt1 | contig 10932 bp, 8 predicted proteins | sample 1955521 | NCBI WGS metagenome assembly ULRP01 (sample SAMEA4835685, study PRJEB28245) | human gut metagenome | biome: gut microbiome; material: fecal sample | place: Denmark | collected 2008
CCGTCTGCTCGTTACACTCGCAGCCACTTTCCCCATAAACGGGGACAGCTTTTGGGTATTTATTTACTCCGCATACGTTTTCTTCACTATCTCAAGCAGCAGCTCGCACATTTTTTCAAGGCTTTGGATGCTTATGAACTCCTTGTTGCCGTGGAAGTTATAGCCGCCGGTGCAAAGATTGGGGCAGGGCAGGCCCATGTAGGAAAGGCGCGCGCCGTCCGTGCCGCCGCGTATGGGCACTATTTCGGGAACTATGCCAAGCGCCTCCATCGCCGCCTTCGCTGTGTCTATCAGGTGCATGTGCGGCAGTATCTTTTCCTTCATGTTATAATAGCTGTCCTTCAGCGTAAGCTCCAGCGTCCCTTCGCCGTAGCGTGCGTTTATGAAGTCCGCCGCGCGGCGCATGAGAGCCTTGCGCTCTTCAAACCTTGCCATGTCGTGGTCGCGGATTATATAGCTTGCCTTCGTCTGCTCCACGCTGCCCTCTATGCTGCCAAGGTGGAAGAAGCCTTCGTAGCCTTCCGTGTGCTCAGGCCGCTCGAACGCGGGCAGAAGCGCGTTGAACTCCTCAAAAACGTGTATGGAATTGACCATTTTGTCCTTCGCCCCGCCGGGGTGTATGTTTTGGCCGTGCACGAGCACCTTTGCGCTTGCGGCGTTGAAGTTTTCGTATTCTATTTCGCCTATCGGGCCGCCGTCAACGGTGTATGCAAAGTCCGCATTGAAGCCCTTCACGTCGAAAAGCGTGGCCCCGTTGCCAACTTCCTCGTCCGGCGTGAAGCCTATGGCTATCCTGCCGTGGCGTATGGACTTATCCTTTATAAGCGTCTCGGCCATTGTCATTATCTCCGCAACGCCCGCCTTGTCGTCCGCGCCAAGCACGGTTGTGCCGTCCGTAACTATCAAATCCTGCCCCTTCAGCTCCTTCATATAGGGGAAAACCGCCGTGTCTATTGTTACGGAATCGTTCAGTCTTATGCTTTCGCCGTCGTAGCTTTCAACTATGCGGGGGTTCACGCTCTGCTCACCTGCCCATTCAACCGTGTCCATATGCGCAATGAAGCCGAGCGTGGGCAGGCTTGCATCCGTTGCGGGTATGAAGCCGTATACGTAGCAATGCCCGTCCAGCCTGACGTCCTCAAGCCCCATCTCCCGCATTTCCGCCTCTATCATGCGGGCAAGGTTGAATTGCTTTTGCGTGCTGGGGATGCTCTCCACGCCGTCTGCCGAGCGCGTATCCACCTTGACATAGCGCAGGAAACGTTCGGTTACATTTGATAGTTTCTTATCCATGGTTATACCTCCAACCTAAAAATTAGTTAGACTAAAACAATTATTTATGCCTGTTGCACATTTTAACATAATCAGTTATAATGTGAAAGTACTAATTGAGGCTAAAAAATAAAGAGATTAGCCTAAAAATTTTGTTGAATGAGTAAATTATCCGAACTTTTTGCGATATGCACCGAAGGGGGACGCTATGGACCACATTGCCGGAGTACGATGCACCATTTGCGGGCGAGTTATGCCGTATCAGGAGCAGATGACCTGCCCCCATTGCGGCGAAAAGGGCATACTGGACATTTTGTTCGACTATGACTATATAAAAAAGGGCTTTACCAAAAAGAGCCTTGCCGATAATCACGATAATTCAATGTTCCGCTATGCGCCGCTTATGCCGGTGCAGCCGCGGGACTTTTCTCGTTTTCTGCGCGTTGGCTGGACGCCGCTCTATCCTTCCAATAGGCTGGGTGCGGAGCTTGGCATAAAGGCGCTCTATATCAAGGACGACGGGCTTAACCCCACAGCCTCGCTCAAGGACAGGGCAAGCGCCGTGGCCGTGGCTAAGGCGCTGGAGCTTGGATACGATACCATAGCCTGCTCCTCCACCGGCAACGCCGCAAGCTCCCTTGCGGGCAACGCGGCGCGCATGGGCGTTAAGGCCGTTATATTCGTGCCGGAGCGCGCGCCGGAGGGCAAGGTGGCTCAGCTAATGATATTCGGCGCGAAGGTAATAAGCGTGCAGGGCAATTACCGCGAAACGTTCGAGCTTTCCCGCGCGGCGATAGATAAATACGGCTATTATAACAGAAACGCCGGCATAAACCCCACCCTTACCGAAGGCAAAAAGACCGTTGCGCTTGAAATTGCAGAGCAGCTTAATTGGTCTGTTACCGATTGGGTGGCCGTTTCCGTGGGCGACGGCTGCACCATAGGCGGCGTATATAACGGCTTCCATGATTTGTATGAATTGGGCTTCATAGAACGCATACCCAAAATACTTGGCGTGCAGTCCACGGGCTGCTGCCCGTTCGTGGATGCGGCGCGGGAGAACCGCGACCTTATCCCGGCGGAGGAAAACACGCTTGCCGATTCAATCGCCGTAGGCGTGCCGAGGAACCCGAAAAAGGCGCTGCGCGCGGTAAGCGCGTCTAACGGCGCATGGATTGCCGTGAGCGATGAGGATATTCTTGCCACGATGGGCATACTGGGCCGCAGCGAAGGCGTTTTCGGCGAACCTGCGGGCGTTACGGCAACCGCGGGCGTTATGAAGGCGGTGCAGCAGGGCATAATAAAGCCCAACGAGACCGTGACCACCATAAGCACCGGCAGCGGACTGAAGGACGTGAAGAACGCGCTGCGTGCGGCGGGCCGGCCGCATAAGTGTGCACCGAGCATAGAAGCGCTGGAGGCTTCCGGCATAATATAAGCTTTGCCCCGCCCGCCAGACAGGGCAAAAGTCAGGCGCGGCGGTAAGCATAAAATTATCCCCAAATAAACACAACAGGAGGAGAAACAAACATGAAAAAGCTGATTGCGGTCGCTCTCGTACTGGTGCTTGCCCTGAGCCTGGTAGCGTGCAGCAGCGAGACCAACAACACCCAAGGCAACAAGGACGTGAAAATAGGCGTTATCCTCGTACACGACGAGAATACCGGCTATGACGAAGCCCACATCAACGGCATCAAGAAGGCCCTTGAAAACTGCGGCATCCCCAACGACACCGACCATGTTGTATGGAAATACAACGTACCCGAGGACGAGAAGTGCCACGATGCGGCTATCGAGCTTGTTGAAGCCGGCTGCACCTATATCTTCTCCGACAGCTATGGCCATCAGCCCTATATGCAGCAGGCCGCTACCGAAAATCCGGACGTAGTGTTCGCCTCCATGACCGGCGACACCGCGGCCCTGAGCGGACTGAAGAACTTCAAGAATGCTTTCTGCAACACCTATGAATCCCGCTATGTTTCCGGCGTTGTTGCCGGCATGAAGTTGCAGGAGCTTGTGAACGACGGTAAGGTTGCCGCCGACAACATGGACGAAAACGGCAACATAAAGCTTGGTTACGTCGGCGCGTACCCCTATGCCGAGGTTGTTTCCGGCTACACCGCTTTCTTCCTTGGCGTGCAGAGCATAGTTCCCAACGTTGTTATGGACGTTCTCTATACCAGCTCCTGGTTTGATCCGGTAGCCGAAGGCGAAGCCGCCAATACCCTTATGTCCCGCGGCTGCATCATAATCAGCCAGCATGCGGACTCCACCGGCGCTCCCTCCGCCTGCCAGGCCGCTCAGGAAGCCGGCACCACCGTGTACTGCGTGGGCTACAATATAGACATGCTGCCCTCCGCCCCCACCGCCGCGCTGACCAGCGCCCAGAACGACTGGAGCGTATATTACACCTATGCGTTCAACTGCGCGCTTAAGGGCGAGGATATAGCGACCGACTGGGCCAAGGGCTATGCCGAAGGCGCCAACATGATATCCAAGCTGGGCGAAAGCTGCGCCGCCGGCACCGCCGAGAAGGTTGCCGAGGTTGAAAAGGGCATAAAGGAAGGCACCCTGAACGTGTTCGATTGCTCCAAGTTCACCGTTGGCGGCGAAACCGTGACCAGCTTCCTGGCTATCGATACCAACGGCGATTTCCAGGGCGACGAAGGCGAAGCCATTACTGACGGCGTGTTCCATGAATCCACGCTGCGCAGCGCGCCTTACTTCGGCCTGAGAATAGACGGCATAAACGAGCTGAACAACAACTGATTCAAAAAAATCCTTTAGGGAAGGCGGCTTTCGCCGCTTTCCCTACTTTTCTTTTGGCGGAATATATTTTATAATAGTATATCTGAGCATATCGGATACGCATTGGGCTTTATCTCCCCCATAAACTTATACGCACGAGGTACACTGAATTGGAAGCTAACTTAGCAGTACGCATGGTAAACATTACAAAAACGTTTTCGCATGTGGTAGCCAACAACAACATTACGCTGGAAATACACCGGGGCGAGATACTTTCCCTCCTCGGCGAAAACGGCAGCGGAAAAACAACCCTTATGAATATGCTCTCCGGCATATATTTCCCCGACAGCGGGCAGATATATGTTAACGGGGAGGAGGTAAGCATCGCCTCCCCAAAGGATGCGTTGGATCTGCATATAGGCATGATACATCAGCATTTTAAGCTGGTGGATGTGTTTACCGCGGCGGAAAACATTATCCTTGGCCTTAACGAAAAAGCCGTGCTCGATTTGAACGGCGTGCGCAGGGCGGTCAAGGAAATATGCGATCGCTACGGTTTTGTTATAGATCCGGATAAAAAAGTATATGATATGTCCGTTTCCGAAAAGCAGACGCTTGAAATAGTTAAGGTACTTTACCGCGGGGCAGACATTTTGATATTGGATGAACCCACCGCCGTGCTTACCCCGCAGGAAACGGAGAAGCTTTTTGCCGTTATGCGCAACATGAAGGCGGACGGGAAGAGCATTGTTATAATAACCCATAAGCTGCACGAGGTTATGGAAATAAGCGACCGCGTGGCGGTGCTTAGAAAGGGCGAATACATAGGCGAGGTACCCACAAGCCAAACCAACCCGCAGCAGCTTACGGACATGATGGTGGGCAAGGCCACCACGCTGAATATAGACAGGCCCGAGCCCAAGGGCCTTACCGAGCGCCTTATAGTGAAAAACCTTACCGTAAAGGATGCGGACGGCGTGAAGAAGCTTTCAAACGTGAGCTTCACGGCCTACGGCGGGGAGATACTGGGCATAGCGGGCATATCCGGCAGCGGGCAGAGGGAACTGCTTGAGGCTATAGCCGGCCTGCAGGATCCGGAGGAAGGCTCGAGCATAATGTTCATTCCGCCGGATAAGGAAGCATCCGAATTGGTCGGGCGCGATCCGGAGGATATATACAAAAGCGGCGTAGGCCTTGCATTTGTGCCGGAGGACAGGTTCGGCATGGGCCTTGTCGGCAGCATGGATTTGGTGGATAACATAATGCTGAGAAGCTATAAATCCGGCAAGTCTCCCATTGCGGACAGGAAGCACCCGCGCGAGCGCGCGAATAAAATAGTTGAAGAGCTGGAGGTCGTAACGCCTAACCTCGGCACTCCGCTAAGGCGGCTGAGCGGCGGCAACGTGCAGAAAATATTGGTGGGCCGCGAAATAGCGGCGGAGCCTTCGCTGCTTATGACGGCATACGCCGTGCGCGGATTGGACATAAACACTTCGTATACCATATATCACCTGCTCAACGAGCAGAAGGCGAAGGGCGCAGCGGTAATATACGTTGGCGAGGATTTGGACGTTCTGCTTGAGCTTTGCGACAGGATAGTGGTGCTGTGCGCCGGCCGGGTCAGCGGAATAGTGAACGGCCGCAGCGCAAGGAAGGAAGAGGTTGGATTGCTGATGACAAGGCTTAGCGGAAAGGAGAACGCAAATGAGTAAAGCAAAAAAGCACGAGCCGCTCGTTCATATAACCAAGCGCGGCACGCTGCCCCTTTGGCATAATCTTGCCATTCGCGCGATAGGCCTTGCGGCGGCGTTGGTGGTATGCGCAATCGTACTTTATGCGCTTACCGGCCTTAACCCCCTCAAAATTTACGGCGCAATGTTCAAGGGCGCTTTCGGCTCCGCCAGGCGCGTATGGACGACCATACGCGAAATCATGATGCTGCTGTGCATAGGCGTGGGCCTTGCGCCCGCGTTCAAAATGCGCTTTTGGAACATAGGCGGCGAAGGCCAGGTTTTGGTCGGCGGCGTTGCGGCCGCGGCCTGCATGATTTATCTTGCGCCCAAAATGCCGCTTGCGCCTGTGCTTTTGATAATGTTTGTGCTAAGCGCGCTTGCGGGCGCAATATGGGGGCTTATACCCGCCGTGTTCAAGGCACGCTGGAACACCAATGAAACGCTTTTTACGCTTATGATGAACTACATTGCGCTTCAGCTAACGTCCTTCTGCGTTTCAAAGTGGGAAAATCCCTACGGCTCCAACACCGTTGGCATAATCAACCCGACTACAAACGCCGGCTGGTTCCCCAGCATTTTCGGCCAGCAGTATATGCTAAACGTCATAATAGTCGTGCTCATTGCCGTTGCAATGTATCTTTATCTTAAATACAGCAAGCAGGGCTTTGAAATCGCCGTTGTGGGCGAAAGCATAAACACCGCGCGCTACGCCGCAATAAACGTTAAGCGCGTTATAATCCGCACCGTTATGATATCCGGCGCAATCTGCGGCATAGCGGGCTTCATCGCCGTTGCCGGCGCAGGACACACCATTTCAACAAGCACAGCCGGCGGGCGCGGCTTCACGGCCATAATAGTCGCCTGGCTTTCCAAGTTTAATTCGTTCATAATGCTTGGCGTATCGTCGCTGCTGGTATTCCTTCAGCGCGGCGCAAGCGAAATTGCTTCCCAGTTCGACCTTAACGATTTCGTATCCGAAATGATAAAGGGCATGATACTCTTCTTTATACTGGGCAGTGAATTCTTCATCAATTTCAAGGTGCATTTCCGCACCGCGCGAAAGGAGACGGAAAATAAATGAGCCAGATTGTTTCCCTGTTTCAGGCGGCCGTATATTTCGGCACGGTAATACTTTTCGGCGCAGTGGGCGAAATATTAGCCGAAAAGAGCGGCAATCTTAACCTTGGCGTGCCGGGCATAATGTACATGGGCGGCATTGCGGGGCTTATAGCTGCGTTTTTGTATGAAAACGGCACGGCGAATCCCGTTCCGGCCGTTGCAATATTGGTAACGCTTGCGGCGGCATTCGTAATGTCCATGATAGGCGGGCTTATATATTCCGTTTTAACAATAACCCTGCGCGCCAACCAGAACGTTACCGGCCTTACGCTGACCATATTCGGCAGCGGCTTCGCCAACCTTTTCGGCGGCAATCTTAACAAAATGGCCGGCGGTGCGGGCCAGATCTCCGTTGCCTTCACCAGCGGCGTTTACCGCACCAAGATTCCCTTTTTGTCCGACAGCACGGGTGTTTTCGGCGAAATGTTCTTCTTCTACGGCTTCCTTGCCTACGTTGCCATAATAGTTGCCCTTGCGGTGAAGTGGTTCCTTAACCGCACGAGCGTGGGCCTCAACCTGAGGGCCGTTGGCGAAAACCCCGCAACGGCGGACGCTGCGGGCATAAACGTTACCAAATATAAATACGTCGCCACCTGCGTCGGCGCGGGCATATCCGGCCTTGGCGGGCTTTATTACACAATGGATTATATAAAGGGCACCTGGGCGACGGACGGCAGCATAGAAAAGCTTGGCTGGCTTGCGGTGGCGCTTGTTATATTCGCCACGTGGAAGCCAAACCGCGCAATTTGGGGCGCGTATCTTTTCGGGCTTTTGAGCTGGGTATATTATTACCTGCCCGGGCTTACCCGTTCCAGCCAGGAAATATTCAAAATGCTGCCCTATGTGGTCACGCTGCTGGTGCTTATAGTCGTGTCTCTCAGGCGCAGCAAGGAAAGCCAGCCGCCCGCATCGCTGGGGTTGGCATATTTCAGGGAGGACAGATAGCGTAGCATGGCGCAGTTATCGACCTTTACGGGCTTTACGGCGGACGGATACCGCTTTTTGATGGAGCTGGAGTTCAATAACGAAAAGGCCTTTGTGGACGCGAACAGGCAGCGCTATTACGACGGCGTGCGCGATCCTATGCGCGCGCTTGCCATGGAGCTGAGCCAAACGGCGCTTGATATAGACCCGCTGTTCAATACAAATCTTATGGGCGTTGTGTCCCGATTGAACAGGGACACGCGCTTCAGCGCGAATAAGCTGCCCTATCGCAACCATGCGTGGCTTTGCTTTAAGCACAGGGGCGAATCGGTAGGCGAATGCTTCGGCCTTTATTTTGAAATTCAGCCCGCGGGCTACGGCTACGGCGTGGGCATATATTCCCCGAATACGGAGCTTATGGCGGCGTTTCGCGCGCGCGTACAGGCCAAGCCCACGGCGTTCCTGAAGTATGCAAAGGCCGTTGAGAATGCGGGCATGCACCTTGAAGGCGATATGTTCAAGCGGGACAGATTTAAGGACGCGGACGAGAGGCTGAAGCCCTATCTCAACCGCAAAAGCCTTGGCTGGAGCTTCTTCTGCCCCAATGTTAAGCGCACGCTTGAGCCGGAGCTGAAGGACGACCTTATTGCGGCGTTCAGTACCATAAAGCCGCTGTACAGGCTGCTGTGCGGCCTTGAATGAACAATAATATAACGGGCGGGGCATCTCCCGCCTTTTTTATGGGAGGATGAATATGCAGCTTGCAAAATTGCAGAACGGCAGCGACATTCGCGGCGTTGCGATACAAACCGAGGGCGGCAAGGGCGTTGACCTTACACCCGATGCGGCGTATGCAATAGGCCGTGCCTTCGCGCGCGTGCTGAAGGCAAAGCTTAATAAAGCCGATATCCGCGTGTGCATGGGGCGGGATTCCCGCCTTTCGGGCGAAATGCTCTGCGCGGCGCTGGGCGCGGGACTGAACGCGGAAGGCGCGCGCGTTTATGACGCGGGCCTTGCCACAACGCCCGCCATGTTCATGGCGACCGTTACCGAAGGCTTTATGTTCGATGGCACGGTTATGGCCACGGCAAGCCATTTGCCCTATGAGCGCAACGGCTTCAAGTTTTTTACGGCCAAGGGCGGCTTTGAAAAGGCGGACATAAAGGAAATTTTGACCATTGCCGAAACGCTTTATGCCGACGGCGCGGATACGGCCTTCACTGCGGAAAAAATAGACTTTATGGGCGTATACGCGGCGCAGCTTGTGGGCGCGATACGCCGCGGCACAAACAAGGAGCGGCCGCTTGAAGGAATGCGCATAATAATAGACGCGGGCAACGGCGCGGGCGGCTTCTTTGAAAGGGATGTGCTCATACCCCTCGGCGCGAACACGGCGGGCAGCCTTTTTACCGAGCCGGACGGGCATTTCCCCAACCATGCGCCAAATCCGGAGGACGAGCGGGCAATGGCGTATATAATTAACGGTGTAAAGGAAGCAGGTGCCGATTTGGGCATTATATTCGATACGGATGTTGACCGTGCGGGCGCGGTGCTCGGCGACGGGCGGGAGCTGAACCGCAATAGGCTTATTGCCATGATAGCGGCGATAGAGCTGAACGAGCACCCGGGCACCACGATAGTGACCGATTCTATCACCTCCACCGGCCTTGCCGAATTCATTGCGGCGCACGGCGGCATACACCGCCGCTTTATGCGCGGCTACCGCAACGTTATAAACGAGGCCATACGCCTGAACAACGCCGGTCAGGGCGCGCAGGTTGCCATGGAGACGAGCGGCCATGGCGCGCTGAAGGAAAATTATTTCCTGGATGACGGGGCGTACCTTATGGTAAAGCTGCTCATAGAGCTTTCCCGCGCAAGGGACAGGGGCGAAAGCCTTGGCGCAATGATAGCCGACCTGCGCGAGCCTAAGGAAGCGCGCGAATACCGCATGGCGCTGAACACAGAGGATTTCAGGCCGTATGGCGAAAGCGTTATCGCCGCGCTTACTCAATGGGCCAAGGCGCAGGAGGGCGTGAGCCTTGCGGACGACAATTTTGAGGGCGTGCGCGTGAACTTCTCCCCCGAGCGCGGCAACGGCTGGTGCCTTCTGAGAATGTCCCTGCACGAGCCGCTGATGCCGCTAAACATAGAAAGCGACGAAATAGGCGGCGCGGACAAAATAGCAAACGAACTCTACCCCGTGCTGAAGGGATTCGATAAGCTGGATACGGAGAAATTGAGAGGATAAGGTATACCAAAAGCTGTCCCCGCGTGCGGGGGATTCGAGCCGAGCGCGTCCGGTGGACGATGAAGCGAGGGAGAATCGGGCGGAATAGGGAGTGTTGCAAGCGGCAGCGAAGCAAGACGACCATATTCCAACCAGCGTTCGTGGACACGAACGGAGTGAGTGGCCGAAAGGGGAATGACTCAAAGCTGTCAAGCTATTTTACTGTTCCCCCTCAGTCTCGCCTACGGCTCGACAGCTCCCCCGCAAGCGGTGGCGCCTTTTGGTGCAGTGCAAACTCTTACGTTAAGCCTGCCCTGAAGGGGGAGGTGGACATGAGCGTTAGCGAATGGACGGAGGGGTTGCATCGGGGCTTCGCTTGTTTACGTCAACCCCTCAGTCAATCCGCCTTGCGGCGTATTGCCAGCTCCCCGGCCGGGGAGCCTTTTGGTGTGCTATACAAGCTCAAACGATAACCCCGCGAAGCGGGATTTCACATTGCGAAAGCAATATTTCACTGCGCGTCAGCGCAATTTCACCCTGCGTCAGCAGGATTTCATCGCGCGTAAGCGCGCTTCCCCCTACCTCCTCCTGCTATTCCCGCGGCAGCGGTTGCGGCACGAGGGCTGCTGCTCGATGGGCGGTATCGGCTTAGGCGCGGCTGCGGGCTGCTCATTGCGCACATATGGGCGGGGCACGAACGGCTCCGCATTTGCGTCCGGCGGGGTGAAAAGGCGGTTCGCGCGCTCAAGCAGGGCGCGGCCTACGTCGCTTTTCGGCTCCGTTTCGCCGTCCTCGGCGCTGTTTTGCACGGGTGCAGGCCGATATTGCTCCTGCGGCGAAGTTGGCTCGGCGGGGCTTATGGGCGGCGATAACTGCGGCTCCTCCCGCGCGGCTGCGCAGGGGCAG
>ULRP01067590.1_pt1 | contig 10915 bp, 11 predicted proteins | sample 1955521 | NCBI WGS metagenome assembly ULRP01 (sample SAMEA4835685, study PRJEB28245) | human gut metagenome | biome: gut microbiome; material: fecal sample | place: Denmark | collected 2008
TATCCGGTCGGCGGGTGTGGGCTTAATAACGAAAATATTAAATATTCGATTTGATTTATAAAAAGCTTTTACCTTGTATGAATAAACGCTTTTCTATACGTTAAGCGCTTTTCAATTTGTTTTTACAAACAGAATTCTTTTTTCGTGTCTCTTGCAAAAAGATCTAAAAGAACCTTCTTATAATCTCGTTTTTCGTAAATGATGGAATAAATCGCGTTGGTTATGGGCAAATCCACGTCGTATTTTTCGCCGAGCATTTTCATCGCTTTGGCGGTTGCCACGCCTTCTGCGAGTTTTTGGAACTCAACGCCTTTTACGTAATCTTCCCCGAACTTTCTGTTGTTGGAAAACTCGGAAAAAAGCGTAGTTTCGTAATCGCCCAGATGGCACAAGCCGTAAGCGGAAAACTCGTTGCCGCCCATCGCCTTTATAAGCCTTGCGACCTCTCTCGCGCCGCGAGCCATAAGCGGACCTTTGAGCGTTACCAGACCTATTCCGTCAAGCATACCCGCGGCAATACCCATAACGTTTTTTGCCGCCGCCCCTATCTCGCTGCCGATAAGATCGTCTCCGTAATAAAACCGGATAAGATCGCTCTTAAACGCGTCCGCGAGTTTTTTTACGAGCGATTTGTTTACCGAATCGATAACCATACAGTTAGGCTGACCTTTTGTGAACGCCTGTATATGCCCCGGACCTACCCATACGGCGACTTTATCGGGAGAAACGCCGCTCTCCGCCATCACTTCGGAAAGGCGTTTGCCCGTATCTACCTCTATACCTTTCATACACAGCACGAAGACTTTGTCTTTTATTTCGAGCTTTGAAACGCTTGTCATAAAAGAACGCAAAGCCTGCGCGCTTATCGATATCACTATCGTTTCCGCGCGGTTTACCGCGTATTCCAGATCGGACGTAAGCTCGATTTTTTCGTCGAGCTTTACGTATTCGTTGCAACCGTCGTTTTTAAGTTTTTCATAAGACGGGCTGTTTTCTCTGCCCCATTGTACCACGGCGTTGCCGTGATTGCACAGATACCAGCCGATAAACGAACCCCATCTCCCGCAACCCAGAACGGAAATATTCATCTTTTCTCCTTATTTATCGCGTATTTTTACAGCGTTTTGCGATCGACGAACGCGCGGGCAAGGCTCACTTCGTCGGCGTACTCTAAATCCGTGCCTATGGGAATGCCGTGCGCAAGTCTTGTTACTTTTATGCCGAGCGGCTTTAACAGTCCCGAAATATACATAGCGGTGGCTTCGCCTTCTACGTCCGGATTAGTCGCCATAATAACTTCCGCAACGCCGCCCTTTGCTATTCTCGAAAGCAAACCCTTTATATCTATATCGTCCGGACCTATGCCGTCCATAGGCGAAATCGTTCCGTGCAGAACGTGATAAACGCCCGTAAACTCGTTAAGCTTTTCTATCGCGATAACGTCTTTAGGCTCTTTCACCACGCATATAACGGAAGAAGAACGCGTTTTGCACACGTCGCAAATCTCGTCTTCGGAAAAATTGCCGCAGATTTTGCAGTAATGAACGTTCTTTTTTGCGGATTTTATCGCTTCCGCAAAATTCTCGGCTTCTTCGTCCGTCATATTGATTATCTTATACGCGTAACGCTGCGCGGTTTTCGCGCCCACGCCCGGCAGTTTTGAAAACTCGTTGATAAGCCGACCTATCGGCTCTATAAAAACTTTCATAAAACGCCCGCGCGACCGTTATAAACCGAGCCCCGCGTAAGCGCCGAGCTTTTCGTTGCACACCTTATCCGCTTTATCGTAAGCGTCGTTGAGCGCGGCGATGATAAGGTCTTCTAACATCGTAAGGTCGTCGTTATCGACGGCGTTTTTGTCTATGGAAATGTTCTTTACCACCTTTTTCGCTGTAACGGTAACCTTTATGAGTCCGCCGCCGCTTGTTCCTTCCACTTCGGTTTCTTCAAGCTCCGCCTGCGCTTTCTGCATTTCTTCCTGCATCTTCTGCGCCTGCTTCATAAGGTTTTGCATATTGCCCATTCCGCCTCCGCCGAAGCCTCCGAATCCGCCTCTGTATGCCATTTGTTTATATCTCCTTTATATTATATTTTATTTAATCCGCAACGCAGTAATTCCGTAGACGCCGAAATTCGTTACGGTTTTATTATCACTATGTCTTCTCCGAATATCTTTTTAACGTTATCGGTCGCTTCGTCTATTTCTTCCGCGCGGCGAGCCGCTTCGGATTCCTTTACGACCGCTTCGAACGTTCCGAATTCCGAAAGCGCGTTTTTAACCGCTTCTATGCTCGCGGGCTTTTCGAGAATGGCTTTATCTCCGTCGTTTGACGGAATGAGATAAAGCGTTTTTCCGCTCGTTCCGACGGCTATGTTCTGCGCGATTAAAGAAAGCATTTCGCTGCCCTTTTTCCTTAACCCCGTCAAAAGCCTGCCCTTGATTTCCATATCCGAAAAATCGGAAAACGCGAGAGCCGGAATATCGCCCGTCTCCACCGGGCGGCTTTCGCTCGTATCCGGCAAGGTCGATATGCCGTAATCGTCGTTCTCTTTTACGGGTGCGGGAGCAGAATTTTCATTACACGTGCGCGCGACGGGTTTTGCGGCGATTGCGGCAACGTTTAAGTTGTTCATTCTGTCTTCGAGCGTTTTGATTCTCGAAAGCAACGCGTCAAAATCGTAATCCGTATCGGGCCGAGCCGCTTTTATCGCGGCGGTTTCGAATATAACGCGCTGACGGGTGGAAAATCTGAGCGCGTTTTCCGCGTCGGCGAAAATTTCCAGCGCGCGCAACAATCTGTGTTCGTTGGTTTTATCCGCAAGCGTTTTAAGCGCGTCGTATTTAGACTGCGGCAGCGAGAGAATTTTATCCGCGCCGTCGCAGGTTTTTACTATAAGCACGTCTCTTAAAAGAGAAGTAACGTCTTTCATCAGAACGCCCATACTCTTGCCGAGCGAAGCAAGCGCGTCTACCGTTTCGAGCGCGCCGCCCGCGTCGCCGGACAACAATTCGTCCGCGAATCTCGCGAGGACTTCCGAATTAGACGTGCCGAGAATTTCCGTAACGTCTTGATACGTAAGGACTTCCCCGCCGGAAGAAATAGCCACGTCCGCAACGGAAAGCGCGTCTCTCACGCTGCCTTCGCCCGCCTTGGCTATGGCGGTAACCGCTTCTTTCTCGTATTTTTTGCCTTGTTCGTCGTATATTTTAGCTATCAGCTCCGCAATCCGCTCGGTAGAAACGAGCCTGAAATCGAAACGCATACATCTCGACAGAATAGTCGCGGGAATTTTATGCACTTCCGTCGTGGCGAGAATAAACACCGCGTGCGAAGGCGGTTCTTCGAGCGTTTTTAAAAGAGCGTTGAACGCCGCGCCCGAAAGCATATGCACTTCGTCTATTATATATACTTTATACTTTGCCGCAACGGGCGGAAACTGAACGTTTTCGCGCAGTTCGCGTATTTCGTTTACGCCGTTATTAGAAGCCGCGTCTATCTCTAAAACGTCTATATTAGACGGATCGGACAAAGCTTTGCACGTGGCGCATTTGCCGCAGGGCGAACCGTTTATCGGATGCTCGCAGTTGATTGCCTTTGCAAAGATTTTTGCCGCGGTGGTTTTGCCCGTTCCGCGCGTTCCCGTAAAGAGATACGCGTGGCCGAGTCTGCCGCTTTCTATCTGATTGACGAGTGTTTTTACCACGTGTTCCTGACCGATAAGGTCTTCGAACCGAACGGGGCGATATTTTCTGTATAACGCGAGATAAGACATTTATTTCTCCTTGACGGCGTGCTTTACGCGATTAAGCTTGTTTCTGATTCTCTGAACCGTATTATCTACCGATTTTACGTTTTTTCCCGTGCGCTTTGCTATATCGTCGTAAGAAAAACCCTGAAGATATAACGAAAGAACGCGGTATTCGAGTTCGCTCAAAGCGGATTCTATTTCCGCGATAAGTTCTTTTTCGGCTTCCATATTGATATAAGCCTCTTCGGGATTTATTTCTTCGCCGCGCATAAGCTCGTTCTTGTCCGCGTCGTCGCCGCTTTCCGACGATAAAGAAATAAAGTTGTTTAAAGGCTTGTTTTTATCGCGGTTGGATTTTTTTATAGCGGATAAAATACCCGTTTTTATACATTTATAGGCGTAAGGCTTAAACGCGCCCGCGCCGTTATAAGAAGCTATCGCTTTGAAAACGCCTATCATTCCTTCCTGCAGAAGGTCGTCGGTATCGCCGCCGCTCAGAAAATATCCGCGGGCGATAGAATTAACCGCGCTTTTATATCTTTTCAAGAGTTCTTCGAGCGCGGCTTCCGAACGGGCGGTTTCCGCTTTTGCCATAACGGCAAGCTCTTCGTCTGAAAGGCTTTTTATCTCCATTTTTTCACCGTGAATATTGCAAAAGGCAATAATTTATCTGCTCGTTCTTTGCCTTACCGCTTCGTAAACGACTACGCCGCAGGCAACGGACGCGTTGAGCGAGTTGACCTTGCCGAACATAGGTATAGACAATATTCCGTCGCATTTTTCTTTGGTAAGGCGTTTTACGCCGCTGTCTTCTCCGCCGATAACGAGGCATAATTTGCCCGTAAGGTTGGATTTATAAAGGCTTTCCCCGCCGACTTCCGCGGCGTACACCCAGAAACCTTCTTCTTTGAGCTTATCGATAGCGTTGTTGATATTAGTAACGCGCGCCACTTTAACGTGGTTTGCCGCGCCGGCGGAAATGCGCATAACCGTATCGGAAACGGATGCGGATCTGTCTTTTGAAATAACAAGTCCGTCAACGCCTGCGCATTCGCACACTCTTATTATGCTGCCTAAATTATGCGGGTCTAAAATCTCGTTAAGCACGACGATAAATCCGTCTTTATCCTTTACCTCTTCGAGCAGATCGTAAAGATCCGCGTATTCGTATTCCGAGGTGAAAGCGATAAAACCCTGATGGCGTTTGCTTTCGCTCTCTTTTTCTATAACGTATTTATCTACGAGCTGAACCTTTACCTTGTGCGAGCGCATAACGTTTATAAGGCGTTTGCTCGCTTCGTCTTTAAGATCGTTCTGTACGAGAACCTTGTCTATTTCTTTGTCCGTTTTAAGCAGTTCGTAAACCGCGTTTCTGCCTTCTGTTTTCATTGTATAATTCCTTTATTGAGTATAAAATCGAGTCTTTCTTCGTTTCCCGTGAGATAAAGATACCCCAAAACCGCTTCGAATCCCGTGGAAAGATTATATTCCGCCACGCTCGCGTTTTTTGCGCGCGTGGTTTTTTTTGCGTTTCTCGCGCGTTTGAAAACGGCGGTTTCTTCTTCGGTTAAAAGCGGCAACAACTCCGTTATGAATTCCGCCTGCGCGGAAGCTTTGACCTCTTTTACCGCGAGTTTATTAAGCTCGCCCGCCTTGCCGTCGCTCATAAAAGTAAGGCGTTCTCTCACGAACAGAGAATACACCGCGTCTCCAACGAACGCAAGCACGACGGGATTCAAGCAATTCGCTTTTGTTTTTTCCATCTTTTCGCCGAAACGAAACAACCTTTTTTCCTCTTTGCGTTTTTATTTGCCGAATTCAACGGCATTTATAATATTCTACTATATTTTAACGAAAAACACAATAAAAAATCGGACAATAAAAAATTATCCGACGTCTTTATTTTTTTGAGCATTCACGATAAAGCCTCTGATATCGGCTTTAAAGCCGCTCGTTAAGCTCTTCTTTTATTTTATCGAGCGGCAAGCCTATAATATTATTTTTGTCGCCCTTAAAGCTTTTTACTATGGGAAAGCCGTCCTGCAAGCCGTAACTGCCCGCTTTATCCATAGGCGAACCCGATTTTACGTACTCTCTTATCAGCTCGTCGGATAACTCGTTAAAAATCACTTCGGACACGTCGTAACCCGTTTTTACGCCGCTTTCGTCTACGAGCGCGTAACCCGTCACCACGCGGTGAACGTTGCCCGAAAGCCTTTTTAAGGTGTTTGTCGCGTCTTCTTCCGAAGCGGGCTTGCCTAAAATTTCGCCCTTAAAAAACACGACGGTATCCGCGCCGAGAACTGTTTTGCCTTTTTTGTTATCGAGGCGCGAAAAAACGTCTTCCGCTTTGCCTTTCGCGTTGTCGATTGCCGTGGAAACGGGGTCTTTTTCGTCGTTTTCGGCATAATCCGACGGAATCACGGTAAACGCGTAACCCGCCGTTTTTAATATTTCTTTTCTCCTCGGAGAATTGCTCGCAAGTATCAGTTCCATTATTCTTCCTTCCGTATTTTGTATATATCTTCAAACCGTATCGCGGTTTTTATGACGGTAAGGCGTCCGGTTACGAGATCTATCGAGGAAAGCATTCCGCAAGCGGTAACGTATTTGCCGTCTTTATAATATTCCACGCTGATAAGGTCGCCTTTTTTAAGACTTTTCACGCAGTCCGAAAGCGTTTCTGCCTGTTCTTCGGAAAGGGTTTTTCTTTCCACGACGACGCCGCCCGCGCGTTCTATCATCTCTTCGTATCCTTTCAGCGCGGCAAACGGCGAAAACTGCTTTGCTCTGTCCGCAACGCTCATTTTAGGTCTCTCCACCGTTATGCCCTCCTATCATTCCGTTCCGCTCGCGAGCGGTCGCTTTCTCTTCGAAACTGACGCCGCGAAGAAGCGCGTTCTTCCCGTATTTTTTCTTTACGCCGATTATCGCTTTCTGCAAGGCGTTCTCTTTATCGTCTTTTTCTTTATCGGCAAAAAGGTCGTATACGACGTAATCTTTGTGTATAAGGTTGTTAAGCCCCACGTTCACGCGGCGTATCTTATCCGTTTCTCCCGCAAATTTGTTAAAAAGCTTTTCAAAATACGGGAAAATTTTTTTATAAGAATCGGTATATACGGGAAGCTTGGTCGTTCCTCCTCTCGGGGCGAGCGTTCTGTCCGCAAAACCCAGAGAAAGCGAAACGGAATTCGTGACAAGCTCTTTGTCTATTATTTCGTAAATAAGACCTTCTGTCATTTCTTTTATTATTACGAGCGCGTCTTTTTTAGAGTAATCGGAAAACAAAACCTGTCCGTTGGACAGCGACGCGGTTTTGGATTTATAAGCGTGCGCGTCTTTTATCGTGCAAGGCTCTATCCCCTTTGAATGATCTATAAGCAGCTCCGCGTTTACGCCGAACTCGCGGTACAGCGTTTCTTCGGGACAATGCGCCACGCCGTAAAGGTCGTATATGCCGTAACGCTTTAATCTCTCCGCTATGCCGGGACCTACGTTCCACACGTCGGTTATCGGTCTGTGCCGCCATATCGTTTTTTTGAACTCTTCCTCGTCGAGATAACCCATAAAATCCGCGGAATGCTTTGCGGTTATGTCGAGAGCGACCTTTGCGAGAAACATATTCGTTCCCACGCCTGCCGCCGCCCGGATACCCGTTTCTTTATAAACCGCGTTCACGAGAAGCCTTGCAAGTTCCGTTTCCGTTTTGCCGTAAAGCTTTACGTAGTCGGTAAGGTCTATAAAGCACTCGTCTATAGAATATACGAGAATATCGTCGGGGCTTATGAATTTCAGATATACGGAATAAATCTGCAGGGATTTTTCCATATAAAGCTTCATTCTGGGTTTAGCCGTTATATAACGCACGTTTTTGGGAATCTCGAAAACTCTGCAACGGTTTTTTACTCCCGCGGCTTTCATTGCGGGGCTTACGGCAAGACAAATCGTGCCGCTCCCTCTGTCGGGATCGGCAACGACGAGATTTTCTTTAAAAGGATCGAGTCCGCGTTCCACGCATTCTACGGACGCAAAAAAACTCTTTAAGTCTATACAGCAATAAACCCTGCCCATAACGCGTTATTTCACTATTCCCTTATAGGTATACCCCGCTTCTTCCACCGCGGCTTTTATCGCTTTTTCTTCCGCTTCGCCGTCGATTATCGCAAGCTTCTTTTTAAGGTCTGTTTTAACGCTTTTAACGCCCGATAGCGCCGAAAGAGCTTCGGTTACCTTACCCGCGCAATGCGCGCACATCATTCCTTCTACTTTGATTTTCATTTTATTTTCTCCTTTCTTTTTGTCGGTCATTCTTTCTTTGTTGCCGTTATAGCTCCTGACTCTCAATGCGTTCGTAACGACGAAGAGCGAGCTTAACGACATACATAAAGCCGCCCAGTCCGGAGTGAACGTAAATCCGCAGAACGCGAACACTCCCGCCGCGACGGGTATGAACAGAACGTTATAAAAGAACGCCCAGAACAAATTGCCCTTTATGATTTTGGTTGCTTTTCTGCCGAGCTTTATGGCGTCGCACAAAGAAGTGAGTCTGCCGTTGACCAGAATCACGTCCGCGCTTTCTATCGCTATATCCGTACCCGTGCCTATCGCGACTCCGACGTTTGCCGTCTTTAACGCGGGGCTGTCGTTTATTCCGTCGCCGACGAATGCCGTAAGCCCTTTTTCTTTATATTTTTCCACTTCTTTCGCTTTGCCCTCGGGCAGAACCTCCGCGCGGTATTCTTTTATGCCCGTCTCTTCGGCAACGCGTTTTGCCGCGCTCTGATTGTCGCCCGTTATCATTACGGTGTAAATATCCGCCCTGTTCAACTCGCTTATCGCCAAAACGCTGCCTTCTTTTATCGTGTCCGCAATGCCGAACGCCGCAAGAACGTCTACGCCGTCGGATAAGGTTATAACGGTTTTACCCTCGAATTCCTTTTCGTTTTTAAGCGTTTTGAAATTGCCGAGATAATATTTTTTATCGTCTATCTCGCCTATTATGCCCTTGCCCACTACGTATTCGAAATTCTTTACCGTTTCTTCGGACTCGCCGCAAAATTCCGTTATCGCGTTTTTAAGCGGGTGATTCGATTCTTTTTCGAGCGCGGAAACGACGGAAAAGATTTTTGAATTGCCCTCCGAAGAAAAATTGACGAAATCGGTCACTTTGGGCGCGCCCTCGGTTATCGTGGCGGTTTTATCGAGCAGCACGTTTTTGACCTTTCCTGTTTTTTGCAGCGATTCCGCGTCCTTATACAAAATTCCGAGAGACGCGGCTTTGCCCGTCGCAGCCATTACGGCAACGGGAGTCGCAAGTCCCAGCGCGCACGGGCAGGACACGACGAGAACGGTTATGCCGTATTTGAACGCTTCGTAAGGAGTGCCGACGATGAGCCACACGAAAAACGTAACGAGAGCTATCGCCGTTACCACGGGAACGAACACCGCGGAAACCTTATCGGCAAACTTCTGCGCGGGAGCTTTGCTCGCGCCCGCGGTTTTGACTATATCGACGATTTTAGAGAAAAACGTTTCTCCGCCGACTTTTTCCGCTTTTACGTGCAGATAGCCCGTTTTTACTATACTGCCCGAAAACACTTTGCCGCCGACGGTCGTTTCTTCGGGAAGACTTTCTCCCGTTATCGCCGACTTGTCAACGCCGGCGTAACCCTCCGTTACTTCGCCGTCTATCGGAGAAAAATCGCCCGCGCGAAGAACTATTTCGTCGCCCTCGTTAAGCTCCGAAGTCATAATGACTTTTTCTTCTCCGCCGGTCAGAACGGTTACCGTATCGGGTATCATTTTAGTGAGTTTTTCTATTTCCGCGCCCGTTTTTCTTTTGCTTAACTCTTCGAGCCATTTGCCGAGCGTAACGAGCGTTAATACCATCGCCGCGGATTCGTAAAACACGTGATGGTCGGCAAGATGCTTTCCGTTAAGCAATACAACAGTCACGACAAGACTGTAAATAAACGCAGAAAGCGAACCGAGAGATACCAGCGTATCCATATTAGGCGAAAGATTCTTAACCGCCTTAAAACCGCTCGTGAAAAACCTGTAGTTTATCGCCATAACGATTACGGTGATAACGAGCTGAATCACGAGATTGTATTTGTGTTCTAAATCGGGAAAAAGCTTTTTACCGCCCATACAGAAAAGCATAAGCGGTATTAAAAATATCGCGGAAACTATAAAACGGATTTTAAGTTTTTTGACGGTATCGTCCTTCTGCCCTTTGAATTCCGCAGAAGCGGTATACCCCAAACCCTCTACGGTGTTTATAATCTTTTCGGCGGTCAAAACGTTTTCGTCATAATCGACCGTGAGCGTTTTAAGGATAAGCGACACGCTTGCGGATTTAACGCCGTCTAACCGTTTTACCGCGCGTTCTATGCCCGACGAGCAAGCCGTGCAAGTCATTCCTCCGACGTAAAATTTTTTAAGCATATATCCCTCCGATTAACGAGTTTATCCGAGATTGTTTTTATTGTACCACAAATTATTTCCCATAACAACGAAAATAATTCTCTTAAAAAAAATCGTTTCTTTTACGATTACCTTTTTTTCGACTAAATATTACCACCTTATCTCAAAGTTGTCAATAAAATATGAAACGTTTTTCATATTCTGCGTTAAAAAAGTTGATTTTTTTTAAAAAATATATTAAAATAATTCTAAAAGAACAGCAAAAACGGTAAAATGATGAAAAACACGGTAAGAGAACCGCAACAGGAACGGTCTATAGAAAAGAAAAACAGAATAATAGAAGCGGGTTACGAGCTTTTTTCGGAAGTGGGATATTACGGCACCAACACCGCGGAAATCGCAAAACGCGCGGGCGTTTCCACGGGGATAGTTTACGGATATTTTGCGGATAAAAAAGATATTCTCGTCTGCGTGCTGGAAATTTATATCAACAGGGTTTGCGAACCCGTTTTTGCAATGACCGATATGCTCAGCTCGCCGGTGAATTTTTCCGACGTAATTCCCAAAGTGCTGGATCTCATCATAAAAATGCATAAATCCAACATAAAGATTCACGAAGCGCTGCACTCCCTTTCCGGAACGGACAAAGCGGTAAACGATCAATTTATCGCTTTAGAAGACGAAATAACGCGCAAAATCGCGGATAAGCTCTCTAACCTCGGCGTAAAGCTCGTTCACC
>ULRP01049122.1_pt1 | contig 10914 bp, 7 predicted proteins | sample 1955521 | NCBI WGS metagenome assembly ULRP01 (sample SAMEA4835685, study PRJEB28245) | human gut metagenome | biome: gut microbiome; material: fecal sample | place: Denmark | collected 2008
TCCAACAAAAATCACTGACATGAGTTACAAGGTACTGACACCAGAAGAAGCAGCAAGCCTGATCAAGCATGGCCACCATATTGGGCTGAGCGGATTCACGCCCGCCGGAACGGCCAAGGCCGTTACGGCCGCGCTGGCAAAAATCGCAGAAGCGGAACATGAGAAGGGGAACCCTTTCCAGGTGAGCGTCTTCACCGGTGCTTCCACCGGCGATTCCTGCGACGGGATCCTTTCCCGGGCCAAGGCAATCCGCTACCGCGCTCCCTACACCACCAACGTTGATTTCCGCAAGGCGGTGAACAACGGGGAAATCGCCTATAATGACATCCATTTGTCCCAGATGGCCCAGGAAGTGCGCTACGGGTTCATGGGCAACGTGGACATCGCCATTATTGAAGCCTGTGAAGTCACGGCCGACGGCAAAATTTACCTGACGGCCGCGGGCGGGATCGCTCCCACCATCTGCCGCCTGGCAGACAAAATTATCGTGGAATTAAACGCCGCCCACAGCAAGAGCGCCATGGGCCTGCACGACGTTTACGAACCCCTGGATCCTCCCTACCGCCGCGAAATCTCCATCTTCAAACCCAGCGACCGCATCGGCAAGCCGTACATCCAGGTTGACCCGAAAAAGATTGTGGGCGTTGTGGAAACCAACTGGCCGGATGAAGCCCGTTCCTTCGCCGCAGCGGATCCCCTGACTGATAAAATCGGGCAGAACGTGGCCGATTTCCTGGCTGCCGACATGAAACGGGGCATCATTCCCTCCACATTCCTGCCTCTCCAGTCCGGCGTAGGCAACATCGCAAACGCGGTGCTGGGCGCCCTGGGCCGCGACAAGACGATTCCCGCGTTCGAGATGTACACGGAAGTCATCCAGAACTCCGTCATCGGCCTGATTCGGGAAGGCCGCGTGAAATTCGGCAGCGCCTGCTCCCTGACCGTGACGAACGACTGCCTGGAAGGCATTTACAGGGATATGGACTTTTTCCGCGACAAACTGGTGCTCCGTCCCTCGGAAATATCCAACAGCCCGGAAGTTATCCGCCGTCTCGGCGTCATCTCCATCAACACCGCCATTGAAGCCGACATTTACGGGAACGTCAACTCCACGCACATTGGCGGCACGAAGATGATGAACGGCATCGGCGGGTCCGGCGACTTCACGCGCAACGCCTACATCTCCATTTTCACCTGCCCGTCCGTTGCCAAGGACGGCAAGATCAGCGCCATCGTCCCCATGGTTTCCCACCATGACCATACGGAACATGACGTCAATATCATTATTACCGAGCAGGGGGTCGCGGACCTGCGCGGCAAGAGCCCGAAAGAACGGGCCCAGACCATTATTGAAAACTGCGTCCACCCGGATTACAAAAACATCCTCTGGGATTACCTGAAGCTGTCCGACGGCAAAGCCCAGACGCCGCAATCCATCAGGGCCGCTTTGGGCATGCACGCCGAACTGGCCAGAAGCGGAGACATGAAGAATGTCGACTGGGCCCAGTATAAGTAATTCCGCATGCCGTCACTCGCATTGGCATCCATGAATTCACGTTAACCCCTCAGGACCGCTTCCGCAAAGGGAGCGGTCCTTTTCCTTTTTCCCATCCCCTCTACTCCTTTTCTTCACCATGAACTGGATGATTTACCCGGCAGCCAGGGCTTTCATCAAAGTCTGCGCCGTTCTTTTCGGCGCGGGCGCAACAGCAGCAGCCCTCATCCATCTGTTCATGCCTTTTTTCCTCCGCTCTCCCCGGACAGCCGCGCCCTTCCTGCTTTTGGGAACAGGGGCGGAATTGCTCTCCATCCTTTCCCTGTCCTTCCTCATGTTCTGGGGCGCCAGAGTTCTGCTGGCCTCCCGGGGAAGCAAGATAACAAGAAATCTGAGCATGCTGGCCTTCCTGCCCGCCCTGTACGCCCTCCTCATTCCGTTTGCGGGCATGCCCGCCTCATCGCAATATACGGAAATGGACAGGGTTTGGGAGGCCTTCCTCCTTCTGGCGTCCGTCATTTCTTTCTTTTCCTTCCCTTATACGGCGGGATACGGCGCCGCAGGCAGGAGATTATTCCTGGCCTGGGGCATCTCGGCGGCAGGATGCGGTTTGCAGAGCGCCCTGTTTTTTCTTGCCGTCCTGTTGCGTCAATTCCTGACCACAGCAGTTCCCTCCCTGGCAGCGCCAGTTGCATGGCTGGCCGTTCTTTTGTCCTGCGGCCTGGAAATCATGCTGGCGGCCCTTTCCGTCATTCTGGCGCGGCGCCTGTTTAAAGAGGTCATGTCCATAGCGTCCATGCCGGAATCGATTGATCCCTCCATGCCGGGCAACCTTCCCTGACTTCCCCCCTGCCTTCATGTTTGCAGCCAGTTGGAAGGGGTTACCCCCAGTCCGCGGCATGAATACGCGAACCGCTCACGGCAGCCTTCTTCCAACCCGGCTGCCGCATCCCGGCATGAAAGGCTTTTACGGCTTTGCGCAAAAAGCCGTCCGGAAATTTCCGCCGGTGGAACGGAATCCGTATGGAAAGCATTGCCGGAAAGCAACCCGCCCCACCCCGGAAAGCCGCGGGTTCGCAGGAACACCCCTCCCGTTTCCACGCCGGCGGCAGACAGCCCTATTTCACCAATTCATCCAGATAACGGCCATAACCGTTATTATTCATGGCTCCGGCCTGGGAGCGCAGCGTTTCCTGGGAAATCCAGCCGTTATTAAAGGCTATCTCCTCCAGGCAGGCTACCTTGAACCCCTGGTGGTGCTCCAGAGTACGAACGAACATGGAAGCCTCCAGAAGGGTATCGTGCGTGCCCGTATCCAGCCACGTATAACCGCGCGCCAGTTTTTCCACGCGCAACAGGCCCTGCTTCAGGTATTCCTGATTCACAGAGGTGATTTCCAACTCGCCGCGGGAAGACTTGGGAATCCGTTTGGCTATCTCCACCACCCGGTTGTCGTAAAAATAGAGGCCCGTCACCGCAATATCCGATTTGGGCCTGAGCGGTTTTTCCTCAATGGAAACCGCCTTCCCCTCCTCATTGAATTCCACTACCCCGAAACGCTGCGGGTCATGCACCTGGTAACCGAAAATGGTCGCTCCGCTCGTCAGTTCGGCGGCCCGCCTCAGCTTCTCCGTCAGGCCGCGCCCGTAAAAAATATTGTCCCCCAGCACCAGGGCAACGGAATCCTTTCCTATGAACTCCTCTCCAATAATAAAGGCCTGAGCCAGCCCCTCCGGCCTGGGTTGTTCCCTGTATTCAAAGGAAACGCCGAACCTGCTGCCGTCCCCCAGCAAATCCCGGTACAGGGGCAGATCCCGGGGCGTGGAAATAACAAGGATTTCCCGTATTCCGGCCAGCATCAGCACAGAGATGGGATAATAAACCATCGGCTTATCATAAACGGGCAGCAATTGCTTGCTGACGGAAAGCGTAACGGGATGCAGACGCGTGCCGCTTCCCCCGGCCAGAACAATACCCTTCATATCAAATTCCTAGCCATTGGTTCCAAGACGTTCCAGGCGGTATTCCCCGGACAGGATGCCCCGCCACCATTCCTCATGGTCCAGATACCACTGAATGGTCTTTCTGAATCCGGAAGAATGGTCCTGGCGCGGAGTCCACCCCAATTCCCTCCGTATTTTGGAAGCGTCAATCGCATAGCGCAGGTCATGACCCGGCCTGTCCTGCACAAAGGAGATTTGCTCCCGGTAGCTCCGGCCGTCCGGCCGGGGCCGCAGTTCATCCAGATGGGAACACAGCAGCTCCACCAGCTCCAGATTGGTTTTCTCGTTATTGCCGCCGATGTTGTACGTTTCCCCCGGTTTTCCGCAGGAAACGACCGTCAACAGAGCCTCGCAGTGATCCCCCACATACAGCCAGTCCCTCACGTTTTCCCCTTTGCCGTATACAGGGATGGGGGCCCCGCCCAGCGCTTTCAGGATAACGACGGGGATCAGCTTTTCCGGGAACTGGTAAGGGCCGTAATTGTTGGAACAGTTGGTGATCAGCACGGGCAGTCCGTACGTATCGTGCCAGGCGCGCACCAGGTGGTCGCTGGAGGCCTTGCTGGCGGAATACGGGGAATGGGGGCGATACGGCGTGGACTCCGTGAACAGGCCTTCCTTTCCCAGGGAGCCGTACACTTCATCCGTGGAAATGTGGTGGAAGCGGAAACGCTCCTTTTTCTCTCCCTCCAGGGAACGGTAATATTCCAGGGCGGACTGAAGCATGGAAAAAGTGCCCATGACGTTGGTGGTCATAAAATTTCCCGGATCGTCAATGGAACGGTCCACATGGGATTCCGCCGCCAGGTGCATCACCCAGTCCGGAGCGTACTCCCGCAAAGTGCGCCGCATCAGGGAAGCGTCCCGGACGTCGGCGTGCAGAAAGAGGTATGCCGGAGAATCCGCCGAGCCGTCCAGTGAATGGATGTTGCCGGCATAGGTCAGGGCGTCAATATTCAGGACTTCATGGCCGCGCTCCAGCAGCAGCCTGACCAGATTGGAGCCGATGAATCCGGCGCCGCCCGTAACGATAACTTTCATAGCACTGTTTTCAGGGAAAGATGCGGCGCCATCATACAGCAGCGGCGTTTTTTTTCAAAACAAATCCGCCCATGCCGCGGGAACGTGGCGGCATGGGCGGGAAAAAGCGGGTTCCGTAACCGCTGAGACGGCTAGCAGCTCAGCTCCCGACAAAGGTTGATGATATCCTGGTTCACGGAGTACTGCTGCCCGGCTACGGAATCCAGGGAGGCATAGCCGTACTGGCCGTCATGATACACCATGATCTGGTTGATGTCCCCGTTGTTCAGAGCTTCCACGGCGCGGGTGGCAAAACGGGTGCCCATCAGGCGGTCACGGGCGGTGGGGGAACCGCCGCGCTGCACATGGCCCAGCACGGTCAGGCGGGTATCCATGCCGGCGCGTTCCGTCAGCCAGCGGGTCAGGTACTGCGCCACGCGGGTGCCTTCCGCCACCACGGCAATGATGCAGCTTCCTTCCTCATTGATGACAGGCTGGAGGCGCTTGTAAATGGATTCCAGGTCATACGGAATTTCAGGGACAATGCAGATATCCGCCGCGCTGCAAAGAGCGGTGGTCATCGCCAGATAGCCGCAGTCCCGGCCCATCGTTTCAATCACGAAAGCGCGGTGATGGGAACGGGCCGTATCACGAACGGAATCAATGCAATCCAGAATCACGTTCTGGGCCGTATCCACGCCCAGGCAGTAGTCCGTGCCGGCAATGTCGTTGTCAATCGTGGCCGGAATACCGGCAAAAGGCACTTCAAAATCATTGAAAAAGTCGTTCAGGGCGCGGAAGGAACCGTCCCCGCCCATGATGATGAGCTTGTCGATGTTGCGTTTCTTCAGATGTTCGTAGGCCTGCTTGCGGAATTCGTAGTCGAAAAAGCGCTTGGATCGTGAGGAACGGAGGAGAGTTCCGCCCCTGTAGATCATATCGTTGGTCAGTTCCCGGGTGGCTTCCTTGATTTTTCCATCGATCAGCCCTTCCAAGCCGTCATAAACAACGTACGGGTTCATCCCAAGCTGGCGGGCATGATCCACTGCCGCCTTGATCGCCGGGTTCATTCCGGCGGCATCACCGCCAGATGTCATAATGGCTATTCCACTCATAAGTAATAAGGTTAACTTGTCCGGGGGGAAATGTTACCGGGCGGAACAAATAATGCAAGCGCGGAGTTTTTACTGGCGCAATAAACGGCAACACTTCATGATGCGGAGGCATGAACGACACTGCAGCAGCCATTCTGAAAGCCACGGCCGCCCTCCGGGACGGCACGGAGAAGCTCCGGTTCGAATCCCCGGTCCATGTTACCTACAACCCTCTCACCTATGCATGGGGGCCGCATGAACAGTATGTGCGCACCTACGGAAACGGGGAAAAGGGCCATCTGTTCCTGGGCATGAATCCCGGCCCCTTCGGCATGGCCCAGACAGGCGTCCCTTTCGGGGAAGTGGACGCCGTCGTCAACTGGCTGCACATCCGCGGAGAAGTCGGACGGCCGGAACATACCCACCCCAAACGTCCCGTGGAGGGTTTCGGCTGCCCCAGGTCGGAAGTCAGGGGCCGCCGCCTCTGGGGACTTTTCGCGGAAGCTTTCGGCACTGCGGAAAACTTCTTCCGTCACAATTACGTGGCCAATTACTGTCCGCTGATCTGGATGGGAGCCACCGGAGCCAACATTACGCCGGACAAACTGCCGGCGGAACAGCGCGCCGCCGTGGACGCAGTATGCATGGAACACCTGCTTTCCCTCATCACCATCCTGAATCCCCACACGCTGGTGGGTGTGGGTGCCTACGCCACGCAGAAGCTGCGGGACGCCGCCTCCCGGCTCCCCGGCAAAAGCTTCACCATCGGCACGTTGCTCCACCCAAGCCCCGCCAGCCCCATCGCCAACAAGCTCTGGCCGGAACGCCCCATCCAGCAGCTTAAGGAACTGGGCATTTTATAAAAAGAGCGGAGGAGGTAGAGTGGAAAGCTCCGTGACATGGAAGGAATCACCAGAGCGACAGGCCGGAAATCGGCAGTTCATCTTGTTCCCCTCCAAAACTACATCGCTTTGAAGGAATATCCGGCCCCCTTCACTGGCTTGATTCGCCCAGGGACACGGCCTTCCTGACGGAAGAAATGCACGCCGGCATCTACCGGGACGGAGAAGAACTTAAACGCCTCCCCCACCTCCGCCACAAAATCCCCCCTCCAAATCAATCATCATTCTTAGTCTGAAAACCCTCCGCTCTCCCCCGCAGGCCTTTTTACTGGACAGGGAGAAAAGGGTTCCGTACAGTTTCCGCGATCTTCAAGCGTTCCGAATTTATGGCAATTTCAGATTACATCGTGACCATTGGCCTGGAAGTCCACTGCCAGATCAAGACAAAGAGCAAAATGTTCTGCTCCTGCGAGACCGGCTTTGGCTTTGAACCCAATACGCGCGTGTGCCCCACCTGCCTGGGGCTGCCGGGCGCCCTGCCCGTCCTGAATGAGTTCGCCATTGAACGCACGCTGCTGACCGGCCTGATGCTGGGATGTTCCAGCCCGGAGATTTCCCAATGGGACCGCAAGAATTATTTCTATCCGGACATGGCTAAAAATTACCAGACCTCCCAGCTGGATCTTCCGCTGTGCCTGGGAGGGGAAGTGCCCCTGTACCCCTGGTCCTATCCGAATGACGTGATCAAAGCCGGCGTCCCTCCTTTCCGCACCGTGAAGCTGACCCGCATCCATCTGGAAGAAGACGCGGCGAAGATTACCCATCATGCCAATTATTCCCTGATCGACTACAACCGTGCGGGGTCCGCCCTGATGGAAATCGTTTCCGAGCCGGACATCGACACCCCGGAAGAAGCCTACGCCTACCTCAAGTCCCTCCAGCAGATTCTGAATTACGGGGATATCTCCGACGCGGACATGGAAAAGGGCCAGATGCGGTGCGATGTGAATATTTCCCTGCGTCCCCACGGGCAGGAGGAATTGGGTGCCAAGGTGGAAATGAAGAACATCAACTCCATGTCCGCCGTCCGCAGAGCCCTTCATTATGAAATCCGGCGCCAGGCGGAAGAACTGGACATGGGCATTCCTCAAATCCAGTCCACCCGCCGCTGGGACGACGAACGCGGAGAAAGCGTCGTCATGCGAACCAAGGAAGACGCGCACGATTACCGTTACTTCCCCTGTCCAGATCTGGTTCCCGTACGCACGGCCCCGCTGGTGGAGAAAGTGCGCGGTCAGATTCCCGAACTGCCTCAGGAACGGCAGAAACGCTTCATGGAAGAATACGGCCTGAGCGAATACGACGCCAACGTGCTGGTGGGAGACCTGGAACTGGCACACTTTTTTGAAGAAGCGGCGCGGGGAACCGCCAGCGGCAAAAAAATCGCCAACTGGGTGATTAACAACATTTCCGCCGTGCTGAATGAAAAAGGCATGCGCCCGTCTGAATGCCCGGTGAAACCCGGCACCATCCGGGAGCTGATCGCCATTATTGACGACGGCACCGTTTCCAACAACCAGGCCAAGGACGTATTCGCCAAAATGTGGGATGAGCCGGCCCTCGCCGCAGCGCAGGCCGCCAAGCTGCTGGGCTTTGAAAAGGCGGATTCCTCTTTTCTGGACGGCATCGTGCGGGAAGTCATTTCCGCCAATCCGGACAAGGTGGCGGAAATACAGGGGGGCAATGAAAAACTCCTGAACTGGCTTACCGGCCAGGTCATGAAGGCCGCCAAAGGCAAAGTCAACCCGAAAATCGTGACGGAAGCGCTGAAAAAAGCCCTTTCCATGGAGTAACCATAAACAAAGAGCCGCTTCCCTTCCCGGTGTCCTCTCCTTGCCCGCAGGGCATCACGGTTTGAACAGCTTCCTGTTTCCGGCCAGGGTGTTCCATACCTGCTTCACTTCCCCGGCCAGCGTCTGCTTCATCATGGCAAGGGAAAAGTCCGCCGCCTGGCCCATACTGATATAGGGAGGCAGGGCAAGGGCGTCCCTGTCCACATGCGCGTCCAGCAGAGCGGCGCCCGGATAATTCAGGAACATGTTCACCATCTGGTCCACCTGGCTGGATTTGTCCAATAAAAATCCCTTGATGCCGACGGCATCCGCCACGGCGGCAAAAGAGGGATTGTTCAGGTTGATCTGCCACGGAATCAGCCCGGCCGCCTGCATTTCCAATTGGATGAAATCCAGACAGTCATTGTTATACACCACGATTTTCACCGGCAGCCTGTACTGGACAATCGTGATGAGATCCCCCAGCAGCATGGACAAGCCGCCATCTCCGCACAGGGCAATTACCTGCCGTCCGGGGTATTCCATCTGCGCCCCAATAGCCATTGGCATGGCATTGGCCATGGAGCCATGATTGAAGGAAGCCAGCGTCCTCCTGCCCGGCGTGGCGCACAGGAACCTGGCGCTCCAGATACAGGGGGTGCCGGTATCTACCGTAAATACGGCGTCGGATGCCGCATGCCTGTTCAGGGCGGTCGTGAGCTGTTCCGGCCGGATGGGAGACTCCTTGTCATTTCCTTCCATATAGGCGTTCATCTCCTTCACGTCTCTGGCGTGGCGGTTCAGGGCGGAGTCCAAATGCCCGGAATCCGTCTTTTCCTGCACCATGTTCAGCAGAGCCTCCGCCGTGACGGAAACATCCCCGCAAATACCCAGGTCCAGGCGGCAGCGGCGGCCCAGCACTTCACTGCGCCTGTCAATCTGCACGATTTCAGGTTTGGTGGGAATGAAATTGAAATAGGGGAAATCCGTCCCCCACAACACGAGCATGTCGCTTTCATGCATGGCCTTGTAGGCATCTCCCCATCCCAGCAGCCCCGTCATGCCGATGCCCAGGGGATTGTCATGTTCAAAATAATCCTTTCCCCTCCATGTGTAGGCAATCGGAGCTTTCAGGCGGTGCGCGAGCCGGACGACCTTGTCTTCCGCTCCCGCGCAGCCGGCGCCGCAGAAGAAAGTAATGCGGCGGTGGTCGTCAAGCATCCGTGCCAGAAGGGATACGGATTCATGCTCAGGAACAACATTCTCCCGCGTGTAGGAAGGAGGATGCACCAGATTCTTCATCTCCGCAGGGGCGTCCGCAATGTCTCCGGGCAAGACGACGACGCCTACGTCGCGCCTGGCCCACGCGTGCTGAATGGCGGACATCAAAATGCACGGGGCCTGGGAAGCTTCCGAAACCAGTTCCGCATATGCACTGCATTCCTTGAAAAGCTGTTCCGGATGCGTGGCCTGGAAATATTCCATGCCTACCTGGCTCTGCGGGATGTGGGAGGCAATGGCCAGCACCGGGGCATGGTTGCGGTGGGCGTCAAACAGGCCGTTGATCAAATGGAGGTTCCCGGGGCCGCTGCTGCCGCAGCATACAGCCAGATTCCCGCTCAGCTGGGCTTCCGCGCTCGCGGCAAAAGCCGCCACTTCCTCATGCCGCACATGAATCCATTCAATGGTCTTCCTCCTCCTCAAAGCGTCCGTAACGGGGTTCAGGCTATCCCCCACAATGCCGTAAATCCGCTTAACTCCCGCCTTCTCCAAAATTTCAACAATCTGATCGGCTAACCTGTACATGCAGATTAGAAACCAGCCAATCTCCAACGGATTCATTCTTATGTGTCATCCCCTCCATCTTTTCCGCACCGGAAAAATGCCTGAGGATTTCCCCTGATATCATAAGGCCGCCGCCTTTTCAGGCAGCGGCCTATGAATTACCAGTTCTCTGGTGGAAAACCGTCAGGAACGGCGGCGGCGCATCATCAGAACGGCCAGGCCCAGGATTCCCAGAGAAGCCGAGGCCGGTTCCGGAACCTGAAGGCCGGCAAAACCGGCAATCTGTTCCGCGGAAAGTTTTGTATCCGTCCACTGAATTTCACCCCATGTAAGATTGGGATTAATCCATCCTTGGATATCAGTGCGATTTCCGTTCATGTTGCCGTTGTAGGACAACGTGTCAAGCAAGGAACCATTCACATAGACCTCCACAGACTGGCTTTGGTTTGCGCCAGTAACGGCTAGAGTCACGTTAAGAAAACCTCCCTCCAAAACAACGGAAGTTTCAGAAACGTCTCCACGGTTTTGGGAAAAAGAGCCGGTAGAAGTATTCAAATTTCCATCTCCCATGCCAAGCTTGGCATCTGCCGTCAGATACAAGGCATTTGTCCCGTAACTTTGGCCCGCACTGGTGCCATAATACCCAAACAGCGTGGTCTGGGTTCCTTCCGTTAAGGAAGAAGTATTCAGCCAGAGGGAGATCGTGTAATTGGAAGCATAAAAATTACCGCCGTAAGGAATGAAACCGCCAGGAAGGGTACTCTGTGAGAGACTCCCAAACGTCATGTCTTTTCCCAATGTAATACCTTCAGTTGTCGTCGCCGTACCGGCAGCGTAAGACGT
>ULRP01087918.1_pt1 | contig 10904 bp, 13 predicted proteins | sample 1955521 | NCBI WGS metagenome assembly ULRP01 (sample SAMEA4835685, study PRJEB28245) | human gut metagenome | biome: gut microbiome; material: fecal sample | place: Denmark | collected 2008
AATCAAAGTTACAGACTTTCGTCTACAGTTTTTTGTTTGCGTTTTCTCGCTATCGCGGTATAAATAAAACCTATTATTATAAAGCTGTAAAAGCTTAAAAATCTCCACACGATCATCGCGGGGAAAGCAAGTCCGCCGTAAACGTTCGTTCCGCTTAATCCGAGTCCCGTATCGAACAGAAGATAAAACGATAAATCCGCCGCGCCCGAATTGCCGGGCGTGGGGATAAAAGAAATCGCCGCGTAAAGAATAAAGCAAAGCTGAACGACTTGCAACCATTCCGTGAATCCCGTTCTCGAACTCCAGTCAAAGCCGAAAAATTTAAGAGTGAAATAGGCGATGGAGCAAAGAGAAAGCTGTTCCCCGAAACTCATCAGAAAATCCAGCGCGAAAACGACGGGGTTCGTCGCGAGTTTTTTAAGACAGTTCGCGTTGGTCGTAAGACTTTTGAGCGTTTTCGTTTTAGATGCCGCGGGGTTTTTTACGATTTTTAATTTCTTGCCGAGAAAAAACACGAAAGTTACGAGCTTTTCTCCGACTTTGGAATTAAAAGAAAACAAAATTACGAACAACGGCACGGAAAAAGCAAGCAACAGACCGACCGTGGCGATAATCGAGATTATTCTCGGTATAGCCGCAACCATATTTTCGGGTATGTCCAGAGCGTTTCCGATAAAAAGCCCCAACGAAACGAATCCGCAGATAACGAAAGCTATCTGATGCAGTATAAATGCGGAAATCGTCATAGAAGACGCTTCTCCCCCCGAATAACCGTTTTTAGTAAGGTTGTATATTTCAAACGGCTGACCGCCCACGGCGAGCGGGGTTACGTAGTTGTAATAAAGCCCGATAACGCTCGTGCCTAAACAAACGCCGTACCGCCATTTACCCGTGAGGCTGAAGGATATAAGCGAATGTTTCGTCGCTTTCAGCGCATAGCACAAAGCGAGCGACAATATGGCGAGAATTATATAGTACCAGCGAGTGGAAAAAATTTCCGCCCAGTATTCTCTCGGCGGCAGTTGTTTCTTTTCCGAAAAGAAATCGTTATACGCGGTCCAGGCAAGCACGCCCACGACTATTACGATAAACAGCCAGGTCATAAGGCGTTTAAAAAATTTCTGACGTTTGGTGACGGCGTCTTTGTCGTCAAAGCCGAACACCTTATTCATTACGATTTGCTTGCCCACGCTTTTTTCGTTTTCGTCCGAAACGGAAAAAGCGTGTTCGCGGACGGGGAAATCTCCCGAAATCCGCTCGTCGTATTCTCGTTCGGAGAGTTCGACGATTTTGGGTTCGGACGTGTTTTCGTCGACTTCTATGACGGTAAAACCGACCGATTGATTCTTTTTGTTTTTCTTCATAACTTCGGCCGCGTCAGTTTATAATGTTGACGGTTATTCTGGCGGTTTCTTCCGGAGAGATTTTTATGATAACGGGATAAGCTCCCGCGGTTTTTACGTTGGCTTGCAATACGATTTTCTTTTTATCCACGACAAAACCTTCTTCCGCGAGCTTGTCCGCTATTTCTTTGTTGGTGACGCTGCCGAAGAATTTGCCCGACGCGCCGCTTTTCATCTGAACGGTTACCGAAAGCCCGTCGATTTTTTCTTTAAGCTCTTTGTTGGCTTTCAGCTCTTCAGAGCGGTGAAACGCCGCCGCGGCTTTCTGCGCTTTGTTTTCGTTGAGGGCGGAAGCGTCCGCGGGTTTGGCGTATCCGTTTTTAATCAGATAGTTGTTCGCGAATCCGTCTTTCGCTTCTATGATATCGCCGGCTTTGCCCGAACCTTTTACGTCTTTAAGTAAAACGACTTTCATACGATGCTCCTTGAAACGCGCGGTTTTTTCCCGCGCGTAAATCTGACTTTTTATTATTTTACCGCTAAATCGCGGTGATTGTCAACAATTATGGGGTATAGTTTTTTTCAGAGGCGGTATAATAAAAGGGTAAATCCCGCGGGACGGCGCGAAAACCGCCGCTCCGCGCGAAAAAATAAAGGAGGGAACGCTTAGGTTATGAAAAATTATAACATCAAATGCGACGTCGATAAGTGCAGACACAACGCAGACGGTTGCAATTGCGGCTTGGACAGCATTAAGGTAACCTGCGGTTGCGGCGAAAACTGCACCTGCTGCGGCGATTTTTCCGAAAAGGAATAATCTCGCCCGCAAAAAAAGAGAAGACTGCGTAAACCGCAGTCTTCTTTTTTCATATATTATCCCGGAAAAATTTATTCCTGACCGCGCCTCGCGCGGCATTATTTTCTCTTTACGTATACTATTGTATCATATTTTGAAAATTTGTCAAGGGAAAATGAAAAATTTTTTCAAAAAATTGAAAAATTTTACAAACGATTTGTTAAAATAATTATAGAACTTTTGCCGCGCAGCGGTCAAAAGGCGGGGCGCGCGGGCTTTCGCTTGACAAATCGAAGTATTTTATATATAATATTTAAATCACGATTGAAAAAATCAATCGCTTAATATCGGAGGATATATTATTATGGCGGAAGAAGTAATACTTACCAGAGAAGGTAAAGAAGAACTTGAAAAAAGACTGGAATATCTCAAACTCGAAAAGCGCGCGGAAATCACCGAAAGGATTAAAACCGCGAGAGAATTCGGCGACTTATCCGAAAACGCCGAATACGACGCAGCCAAAAACGAACAGGCTATGATCGAGGGCGAAATTCTCGAAATAGAAGAAAAACTCAAATACGCGGTTATCATCAGCGACGCCTCGGCTAAGAAAGGTCACGTTTCGCTCGGCAGCAAGGTCGATTTCACCGACGACGAAACGGGCGAAGAATACACTTACGAAATAGTCGGCACGACCGAAGCGGACGTGGAAGCCGGCAGAATATCCAACGAATCGCCCATAGGCAACGCGCTTTTAGAGCATAAAGCGGGCGACAGGGTAAGGGTGGCTGTTCCCGCGGGGTATATGAACGTAACCGTAAAAAAGGTTTATTAAGCGCAATATCTTAACGAGAGGATAAAATGGAAGAAAACAGAATCTCCGCGCCGGAAACGGAAGCGGAACTTAACGAAATTTTGAGAATAAGAAGGGAAAAGCTCGCCGCTCTCAAAGCCGCGGGCAAAGATCCTTATCAGAAGGTTAAATACGACAGAACCGCATTGTCTGCGGATATAAAAGCGGATTACGACCGGTTCGAAAATCAGACGGTGGGCATCGCGGGCAGACTTGTCGGCAAGAGAGTAATGGGCAAAGCGTCTTTCGCCGTTATTTTAGACGGCAAAGGCACTATTCAGTCCTATTTGTCCGTAAACGATCTGGGCGAAGATTACGCCGCGTTCAAGGATTACGACATAGGCGACATAATCGGCATAACGGGCTTCGTGTTCAAAACGCGCACGGGTGAAATATCCGTACACGCCAAGAGCGTGGAATTGCTTTCCAAATCGTTGCTTCCTTTGCCTGAGAAGTTCCACGGACTCAAAGACGAAGACACGAGATATCGTCAGAGAGAAATCGACTTAATCGCTAATCCGGAAGTAAAAAAGACTTTCGTCGCGCGTTCGCGGATAATGAGCGAGATAAGAAATTACTTAAACGGCATAGGCTATCTCGAAGTGGATACGCCCGTGCTTCAGCCGCTCGAAATAGGCGCGTCCGCAAGACCTTTCAAGACGCATCACAACGCGCTCGATATGGATATGTATCTCCGCATAGAAACCGAGCTTTATTTAAAACGCCTTATCGTCGGCGGGTTCGACAGGGTATACGAGGTGGGCAGAATCTTCCGTAACGAAGGCATGGACCGTTCTCACAACCCCGAATTCACCACCGTGGAAATGTATCAGGCGTACAGCGACTATTTCCAAATGATGGATTTAATAGAAGATATGTATAAAACCATCACGAAAAACGTCTGCGGAACGGACAAGATCACGTATCAGGGCGTAGAAATAGATATGGGCAAAAAGTGGGAACGCCTCACTATGAAAGAAGCCGTTAAAAAATACGCGGGCGCGGATTACGACGAATGGGCTACGGACGAAGACGCAAGAGCCGCCGCAAAAGCCAAAGGCGTAGAAGCAGAAGAGGGCGATGCCGCAACCAAGGGCAACGTGCTGGCAGCGTTTTTCGACGCGTTCGTCGAAGACAAGCTTATTCAGCCGACCGTTATTTACGATTATCCTGTGGAGAATTCTCCGCTCGCCAAGAGAAAACCCGACGATCCCGCGTTTACGCAGAGATTCGAGTATTTCATCTACGCGCGCGAAATGGGCAACGCGTTTTCCGAGCTTAACGACCCGATAGATCAGAAAGAGCGTTTCGTAAAACAGGTCGCGGAAAAACGCGCGAAGGGCGGCAACGACGCCAAGGTAGACGAGGATTTCGTCACCGCGCTCGAGTACGGTCTGCCCCCGACGGGCGGTCTCGGCTTCGGCGTGGACAGGCTCGTTATGCTTTTAACGGACAGCGCGTCTATAAGAGACGTAATACTTTTCCCGACGATGAAGCCCGTTAAATAAGTTTTACGGGGAGAGGGGAATATGGATAACAAACTTACCAAAAAAAGGCTTTCCGATTTTCTCGCGTACGAGTGGATATTAACCATAATCGTCGCGGTGGCGGCAATTATCGTGTGGGAGCTCGTTTACACCGTTTCCGCGGTAAGGCTGACTACGGGGCAGAGCTTTAAATTTTATTACGACGAAAACGTAGCGTCGCTCGGAGACGGTTATTTTTACGAAATGCTTTCCGACGACGTGTTCAGTTACGACGTGAAAGAGTTGTCGAGCGAATCGCTTACTTCGAATTATAACGTATTGTCCACGAGGCTTTCCGTTTACGAGGGAGACGTTATTTTCACGGACTCCGCGGCAAAAGAGGACGGCAACGTCCGCGCGGCGGAGCTTGCGGATCAATACGGCTATAATTACGAAAGAATGTTGTCGGACGCGAAAGAATACCTTAAAAAATTTCTGAAAGACGGCGAAACGAATATGCTCGTTTACGATAATCTGGACGAGGACAAGATAATAGCGAATTTTAACGTAAGAGCCGAAAAGCGCGTTTATAAAAACGCGCTTAAAGCGGGCGAAATATCTTATCGGAACGAGCTTGAAAGAATAAAAAAACTCTGCGCCGAAACGTCCGATTTCGAAAAACTGCTTTCGTGCGAAAAAGACGGTTTGTTTTATCGTTATACCCGTTACGAGCAGTCTGCGAAAAACGCGCAGGAAAAAAACAAAGAGTCTTACGAAACGCTCGTCGGCAAAGAAAAAGAAGCCGGCAGAGAAAACGCCGTGTACGGGCTTGAACTCGGCGCGTTATCGGGCGGCAGAAACAGCGTAACCAAATACGTCAAGCGCGCGGGCAAAGCAGACGCCGCGGGAGTTACGCTTTTAGTGTTCGATTTTAAGTCCGAGCAGGAAGACCTTCAGTACGAGGCGATTGCGTTTATAAACGCGATAGTCAGAGATTGTTCGGATATTTTATCAACTGCCGGCGGCGCGTTGTAAGCTTTGCCGCGGCGCAAAGTTATTTACGGGGTTATCGTTATGAAAGGAACGTTCGTTACGTTTGAAGGGTGCGAAGGCGTGGGCAAATCCCGCCAGCTCGAGATGCTCAAAGGCTACCTTACCGCGCGCGGAATAAAGTTTTATTATACGCGCGAGCCGGGCGGCACGCCCGTTTCGGAAAAAATAAGAGAAATCATTCTCGATAAAAACAATGCGGAAATGACCGACGAGTGCGAAGCCCTTTTATACGCGGCGGCGCGCGCGCAGCTCCTTAAACAGGTTATAAAACCCGTGCTTGAAGAGGGCGGGCTTGTTATTTGCGATAGATATATAGATTCGTCCCTCGCTTATCAGGGATATGCGCGGGGACTCGGCGCGGAATTCGTGAAAAAAATAAACGATTACGCGGTTAAGAATTTTATGCCCGACTATACGGTTTTTCTGAATCTTTCGCCGGAACTCGCGTTCAGGCGAAAAGGCGGCGCGGACGCGGGCGACAGGTTAGAGATTTCCGGTATGGAATTCCACCAAAAAGTTTACCGCGGTTATCTCGGGCTTGCAGCCGAAAATCCGGAAAGGTTTATCGTTATAGACGCTTCGGGAACGAGAGAGCAGACCCACGCGAAAATTATAGCCGCGCTTAAAGAAAAAGGGGTTATTAAAGAATAAAACGATAAGGATTTAAGATGATCGATCTGTTTTCACTGCTAAAAGATACGAGCGCGTATAAGGCGATAAAAAACGATAAAGAGAGCGGCAAGCTTTCTCACGCGTATCTCGTCGTCTGCGCGGACGGTGATTTCTTGTCCGATTATCTTAAAATTTTCGCAAAGCTTATCTGTTGTAAAAACTCCGATCCGTGCGGAAATTGCCGCGCGTGCAGGCTTATTGAAGAAAAACGTTATCCCGACGCGACCTTTTATCCCGCGTCCGGCGAAACGGTGAGCGTTGCCGACGTAAACGACCTTATAGAAAAGAGTTATCTTCGCCCGATAGAAGGCGACGCGAAAATTTTCGTGATAGAAAAGGGCGACACGATGACCGCGGCGGCGCAGAACAAATTGCTTAAAACGCTTGAAGAACCGCCCGCGGGGACTTATATCCTTATCGGGGCGAGAAGCGAATTCCCCATACTTTCTACCGTAAAGTCGAGAGTCAAAAAGTCGGAAGTATCCGCTTTCTCCGACGAAAACCTTTTTGCCGCGCTTAAATCGGAGTTTAAGGACGAAGAAAAGCTTAAAAACGCTATCTCGTGCGGAGACGGAACGGTAGGGTCCGTCGTCGGGTTTTATTCTGACGAAAAGCTTGCGGATATAGAGAAATTTGCGGAAGAACTGATAAACGATATGCAGTCGTCTAAAAACGTTCTCGATTATTCCTTAAAAGCGGACGCTCTTATCGGAGAACTGATAAAGGAGTATAAAAGCGCGAACGCGGGAAAAATCCCCAAAGAAGCGGCAAAAAGCCCCGACGCGCTTAAAAGATACTGTCTTCCCGTCGTTACGGAAAAGATTTTTTCCGTGATAGAAGCGTATTTCAGAGATATGCTGTGTTATTACGAAGGGAAAGAGAATCTCGTTTTCAACGCGGAAAGACTGAGCCGCGTAAAGTCCGCCAAAGGTTATAACGCGGCGAGTCTCGTTTATGCTCTGGACAAAATAAACGAGGCGCGAAAAAGAAAATATTTCAACGGCAGCGGCGCGATGCTTAACGAATGGCTGTTGTTTTCGATTCTGGAGGGTAAACATAAATGGCAAAAGTAATAGGCGTTAAATTTAAAAATACGGTCAAAACGTATTATTTTTCGCCCGCAAGCGAGAACGAAGTTTATAAAGAAGACGATCTCGTTATAGTAGAAACGGCAAAGGGAACGGAATACGGCAAAGTCGTTTTCGGCGTTAAAGAGATCGAAGACGCGGAACTTACGCATCCGTTAAAGCCCGTTTTAAGAAAAGCGACGGAAAAAGATATAAAAAATATGAAGGAAAACGAGGCGAAAATTCCCGAAGCGATGGCTTATGCAAATCGACTTATCCGATCGGAAGGTCCGGAAATGAAGCTTATCGGTGCGGAATTTTCTTTCGACGGCAAAAAGCTTACTTTCTTTTTTTCTTCCGAAAAGCGTGTCGATTTCCGCGAGCTTGTAAAAACGCTTGCGGCGCACTTCCGTACTCGTATAGAATTAAGACAGGTCGGAATAAGAGACGAAACCAAAATGCTCGGCGGAATCGCGCCGTGCGGCAGGACCTGTTGCTGCGCGGGCTGTATGCCGGACTTTGCCAAAGTTACCATAAAAATGGCAAAAAATCAGGGATTGCACCTTAATCCCGCCAAAATTTCGGGTTTGTGCGGCAGACTTATGTGTTGTCTCGAATACGAAAACGAGTATTACGCGGAAGTTTACGGCAAAATGCCCAAGGTCGGCGGAACGGTTAAATCTCCGGACGGCGAGGGCGTGGTCGTTTCCAACGATATGTTAAAACTCATTTCCAAAATAAAGATAACCAAGCCTGACGGGAGCGAAGTATATAAAGACTACCCCGTGGACAGACTGGAGTTCAGGAGAAAACAGCCCGAACCCGCTGAAAAAAACGATGGCGAGCAGCAGGAAAAAACCGCCGACTGCAAAAAATGCAAAAAGTGCAAAAAGCACGGCAAGGGCGGCGGAAAGCCTAACGGACAAAACGGCGATAAAAAAGATAAGCAATCCGCCGACGGCGAAAACGCGGAGCCGAAAAAATCTTGAAGATAATTTTGCGTTTTGTGTTTACAAAACGGAGATATTGTGGTACAATATAAATAAGATTACGCGATACGTAATTTTTACCAAATCTTATAGGAGGTAGATTCCGATGGCATACAAAATCAGCGACAAATGTATTTCCTGCGGTTCTTGCGCGGATACTTGTCCCGTAGGCGCGATAAGTCAGGGCGATACGCAGTATAACATCGATGCGGACGCTTGCATGAGTTGCGGCGCGTGCGCGGCGGGTTGCCCCGTCGAAGCTATATCCGAAGAAGAGTAAGAAATAGCTGAAAAATCTAAGGCGCAGAAATTTTTTGCGCCTTAATTTTTTAAAAAACACAAGGAAAACGGAGGGCGGTTATGATCGAAACGGAAGAACTCGGCGTTTCGGGTATCAGGGTTCTGCAGGACGCGGAGCTTTATCGGTTTACTTCGGATTCCGTTCTGCTCGCTAAATTCGCGCGGGTTAAGGCGGGTGACGTCGTTGCGGACTTCTGTTCGGGTTCGGGAGTCGTGGGATTTTATCTTTACGGCAGAGAGCCGTCCGCCGTAAAAAGCGTGACTTTTTTCGAACTGCAAAAACCGCTTTACGATTTGTCCGTTAAAAGCATAGAATTAAACGGGCTGGGCGAAAAGTTCTCCGCGGTCAACACGGGGCTTCAGGATATAGACAAAAGCTATTACGGCAAGTTCTCGCTTATCGTGTGCAATCCGCCGTATATGGAAAAAACTTCCGGCGCGCACGACAAAGACCCGTCCGTTGCGATTTGTCGGCGCGAAGTCGCGCTCGATCTGAAAGAATTGATTTCCGCTATAGGCAAGGCGTTAAAATACGGAGGCAGAACGGCTTTGGTTCACCGCGCGGACAGACTTGCGGACGTTATTTGCGTGATGCGCGAAAACGGAATAGAACCTAAGAGAATTCAGTTCTGTCACGCCGAAGGTAAAGATCCGTATTTATTTTTGATAGAAGGCGTAAAGGGCGGCAAAAGCGGCGTTAAAGTGCTTTCGCCCGTTAAAAACTGAAAGGTGCTATTATGTTGTATTTCGTGGCAACGCCGATAGGCAATCTTAAAGATATTTCGCTTCGCGCGATAGAAGTTTTAAAATCCGTAGACGAAATCGCCTGCGAAGACACGCGCCGTTCCGCGGTGCTTCTCAATCGTTACGATATAAAAAAGCCGCTTTTTTCGTACCATAAGTTCAACGAAAAAGAAGAAAGCGAGAAGATAGCGGAAAAACTCGAATCGGGTAAAAACCTTGCGCTCGTTACGGACGCGGGCATGCCCGTCATATCCGACCCCGGCAACGTTCTCGTAAAAACGCTTATAGAGCGCGGTCTTGAATTCACCGTCGTTCCGGGCGCGTGCGCCTGCGTTTCCGCTCTGGTGCTGTCGGGTTTTTCCTGCGCGAGGTTTTGTTTTATAGGTTTTCTCCCGCAGAAGAACGGCGAAAGGAAAGAACTCCTTTCAAAATATAAGGATCTCGATATGCCGCTCGTGTTTTATTCCGCCCCGCACGATATAGTAAAGGACGTAACCGACATTGCGGAGATTTTTGGAGACCGAGCCGCGGCGGCGGTTAAAGAAATCACCAAAATATACGAGGGCGTGGAACGTTTTAATTTAAAAGACGGTATGAAATCCGAGCCGAAAGGCGAATACGTCCTTATCGTGGACGGAAAAGGCAAAGAAGATTTTTCCGACCTGTCGGAAGAAGAACACGTAAAAAAGTATCTGGACGAAGGCATGGATAAAAAAGACGCCATAAAAAGGGTTGCCAGAGAGCGCGGCGTGAGCAAGTCTTCTTTGTATAAATACACTATAGAGAAATAACGGCGCGACGCGTCCGTAAAGGGGAACTGTATGGAAACACCTATAATAGGCTATATATCGCTTTACTATATGATGATGTATTTTTTCATTTACGCGTTTCTCGGCTGGGTGCAGGAAGTGATTTTTGCCACGCTGAAGACGGGTAAATTCGTCAACCGCGGATTTCTGAACGGTCCCGTCTGCCCGATTTACGGGGTGGGAATGGCGGTTTGCGTGCTGCTTTTGAATCCGCTCGCGGAAAAGTGGTGGCTTCTGATTCTCGTCGGCGGCGCGCTCGCGACTTTTTTAGAACTGATAACGGGCTTCGTTCTCGATAAGATTTTCAAAACCAAATGGTGGGATTATTCTAAAGAGCCTTTTAATTTTAAAGGTTACGTGTGTTTAAGGTTTGCCGTTATCTGGGGCTTAGCGGTGCTTCTGGTTTTCAAAACGCTCGTTCCGCTGACGGATAAACTGATTTCGCTTATACCGTTCAAGTGGTGGGGCGCGGCTATACTCGGCGTGTTGTGGATTATTATTATCATAGATTTCGTTACAGACGTAAGACAGCTGAAAAACCTTAAAGAAAACCTTAACGAAACGTCTAAAATCGCAGAGCTTATCCATAAAGATTCCGACTTTATCGGAAAACGCGTTTCCGACGCAACCATAGTCGTTGCCGGCAGGCTTAAAAAAGTGACGGAAAAGCTTAACAAGTCGCGACTCGCCAAAGCGTTCCCGCGGCTCAGGAAGAAGAACGAAGAAGTCGTGTCGGAATACGAAAAGGCGCAGCAGAAAGACGATAAAGAACAAAACTTATAACAAACCGAAACGAAAAATTCAAAAAAATC
>ULRP01011719.1_pt1 | contig 10902 bp, 8 predicted proteins | sample 1955521 | NCBI WGS metagenome assembly ULRP01 (sample SAMEA4835685, study PRJEB28245) | human gut metagenome | biome: gut microbiome; material: fecal sample | place: Denmark | collected 2008
GTGGCGGTTCTTGCGCACGAGGCGTGGCTTTGGGGAATGACGACGCGCGTGATGAGGCCGCTATGGCGCGCGATAAACAAGAGAATGAATTTTCCATGGAATTTAATAGGTGATGCCAGTTGAAGTTCTTGTGCAAATGAAGATATTTTACTAAATTTGCGCTCATGCAGGTAAAAACAGTCCTGAGGTATGCTTGAAGGTATAAAGACAGATATCGAAAAGTTGATCGCGCTGTACGAAGCGGAAAGGTCTGAGCATGAAAGGCTCCAGGCTGAGTTGGTGCGGTGCGGGGCTGAGAATGAGTCCTGTAGGAAGCGGATTGAGGATTTGGAACAACAGGTGAACAACCTTCATCTGTCCGAAGCTTTCGGAGTGGGCGGAGACAGTTCCGCCGCCAAGGAAAAGATAGAGAGACTTATCAAGGAGATTGACAAGTGCATCGCCTTGCTTGAGAATTAGGAATGGGACAGAACATCAAGATAAAGATCGCGGGCAATGAATATCCCCTCGTCGCCTCCTCTCCTGAGATGGAGCGGATGGTGAGGCTTGCGGCGGACGCCATCAACCAGAAACTGGCGGCTTACGACGCGAAGTACCCGAACAAGACCCTTTCCGACAAACTTTCCTTTGTGGCTCTGAACGAGGCGGTCGGAAGGTTGGCCTACCAGAAGAGAGTCGCCGACGCTGATGCCGAGGCGAAAAAACTTCAGGAGGATGTTGAGTCCTACATCAAGAATATTGAAAAAGACGGCCGTTAGTCCCACGTGCTCAAATCAACAAGTTCCACGGAACCGAGTTTGCTCGAGCCGGCCATGACGGACCAAGGTTACCTTCGGGGATTGCGCCTGTGTGCGTGACGATGGATTTCTGAACCGGTGCGGATCTCAAATCTTATTCATTAAGATTTCTGACAAGCGGCTAACGGCTTTTTTTAATGTTTCTCAGACGATCGATCAGTTTCCGTTCCGGACTGTCGGTCGTTTTTTTGCGCCGGACTGTTACGGATGACGCTGTGGATGGACAGGGGAGGACTGCCACGGTGACATATAAGGGAATATTAGAACATTTAAAATATTTATTGATATTATGTTGCAATTTTTTATAGGAGTCCTGATCGGCGCTGTAATCGCGCTGGCGGCTTATATAATCATTCAGAGAATAGTTCTGAAAGGGCAGAAGAACGAGATCATCGCCAAGGCCGAGATCGAAGCCGAGGGGATAAAGAAGGACAAGATCCATCAGGCCAGGGAGAAGTTCCTCCAGCTCAAGAGCGAGCACGAGCAGTACATCAACGAGAAGAACAGCCAGCTCAAGGACGCCGAGAACAGGATCAAGCAGAAGGAGAACTCTCTGAACCAGCAGAATTCCGAGCTTCAGAGGAAGATGCGTGACGCTGACAACGCCAAGGCGAGTTTCCAGGCTCAGCAGGATACCCTGACCAAGAAGACTGAGGAATATGAAAGACTCAGCGCTCAGGCCAACAAGCAGCTTGAGACGATCGCCGGAATGAGCGCGCAGGAAGCCAAGAACATTCTTATTGAGAATATGAAGGCTGAGGCGAGGACCGAGGCTCAGGCCTACATCAACGACACGATGGACGAGGCTCGCCTGAACGCTTCCAAGGAGGCCAAGAGAATCGTCATCAACACCATCCAGAGAACGGCCACCGAGACCGCCATCGAGAACGCCGTGACGACATTCCCGATCGAGAACGATGAGATCAAGGGAAGGATTATCGGTCGTGAGGGACGTAATATCCGTGCCCTTGAGGCTGCCACAGGTGTCGAGATCGTGGTTGACGACACACCTGACGCCATTCTTCTTTCCGCGTTCGATCCTGTCCGCAGGGAAGTTGCCAGACTCGCCCTGCACCAGCTTGTCGTTGACGGACGAATCCACCCGGCGCGTATCGAGGAAGTTGTGACCAAGGTTCAGAAACAACTTGAGGACGAGATACTTGAGACAGGTAAGAGAACCTGCATAGACCTTGGGATCCACGGACTGAACATCGAGCTCGTGAAACTGATCGGCCGAATGAAATACCGTTCATCCTACGGTCAGAACCTGCTCCAGCACTCCCGTGAGGTCGCCAACATCTGCGCCATCATGGCAGCCGAGCTCGGTCTGAATCCTAAGCTCGCCAAGAGGGCCGGTCTCCTGCACGACATCGGTAAGGTTTCCGAGGAGGAGCCGGAGCTTCCACACGCATTGCTTGGTATGAAACTGGCCGAGCAGTACAAGGAAAAGCCTGAAATCTGCAACGCCATCGGCGCGCACCACGAAGAGATCGAGATGACATCGATCATCTCTCCTATCGTAATGATCGGTGATGCGATTTCCGGTGCCCGTCCTGGAGCCCGTCGTGAGGTCATCGAGTCTTACATCAAGAGGCTCAAGGGAATGGAAGACCTTGCCGCCGCCTATCCGGGAGTCACAAAGAGCTACGCCATACAGGCCGGCCGCGAGCTCCGCGTCATTGTTGGCGCCGAGGAGGTCAGCGATGACCAGGCCGGAAGACTCTCCGCTGACATCGCCCAGAAGATCCAGGAGGAGATGACTTATCCGGGACAGGTCAAGATCACTGTGATCAGAGAGACCCGTTCCGTAGCCTACGCTAAATAACATTCTGAATATAACGGCAAATGTTTTGACGCTATGACACATACTTTCAAAAAAGCTGTGGCGTTGGTGGCTGCACTCCTTATCGGGAGTGTGGCCTCTTTTGCGCAAGCCCCGGAGGCCACCGCCAAGTGGTCGGTTTCCAGCAAGGTGGTTTCAGAGAATGTCTATGAACTGACATTCAAGGCCAGCATTGTGGATGGATGGCACATCTACACTGTGGATCATGCCTACAATCCTATTTCCATCGAATTCGCCTCCGATCAAGGATATTCATTGGTCGGTGGTCTCAATCAGGTGACAAAACCATCTGATTTCCAAGGAGAAAAAGTTTTCTTTGATTCTGTGACACTCACTCAAAGGGTCAAACTGACCGGCAGTGAGGCCACGGTCACAGGTGAAGTCTCATGGAGCGGATGCAACGACAGGTTCTGCGCGGCTCCGGAATCATGGGAATTCTCCGTTCCGCTTGCTGCGGCTGTACCTGCGGCGAGTGCGTCTTCGGATGACGTTACCATTGACACTAAGTCGGAAGATGCCTCTTCATCGCTTGAGGCCGGTATCGCATCCGGTGATAATAGCGATAACGAAGGGTCTCTGTGGGCTTTGATCATCGAAGCCATCCTGTGGGGATTCGCCATGCTGATGACCCCATGTGTGTTCCCGATGGTGCCGATGACGGTGTCGTTCTTCATGAAACAGTCCTCGACCACCGCTGAAGGCCGCTTCAAGGCTTTCATCTACGGTCTCTTCATTGTCCTTTTGTACACTGTTCCGATCAGTGTGATCATCGGCCTGACATGGATAATCGGAGGGAATACGGTCACCGCCGACATATTCAACTGGCTTGCGACACACTGGCTGCCGAACCTGATATTCTTCATCGTGTTCATGATTTTCGCGGCATCCTTCTTCGGCGCCTTCGAGATAGAGCTGCCGTCCAGCCTTGCCAACAAGAGTGACGCGAAGTCCAGCGGCAAAGGACTCGGCGGCATATTCTTCATGGCTCTGACCCTTGTGCTGGTGTCATTCTCATGCACCGGTCCAATTGTCGGCACGGTGCTGATCAAATCAACTCAGGGAGAGTTCTGGACTCCGATGGTCACGATGCTCGCCTTCTCCGTCGCCTTCGCCTTGCCGTTCACGATCCTGGCGATGTTCCCGTCGCTGCTGAAAAAGATGAAAGGCAAGTCCGGCTCTTGGCTCAACAGTGTCAAGGTCGTGCTCGGCTTCATCGAGGTAGCGCTTGGCTTCAAGTTCCTCAGCGTCGCTGACCAGACCTACCACTGGGGACTGCTTGACAGGGAAGTATATTTAGGAATATGGATCGTCACGTTCTCGCTTCTCGGATTTTACCTTCTTGGCAAGCTACGTTTCAAGAATGACGATCCTGTGGAGCATGTCTCTGTGCCGAGGCTTGGCCTTGCGATCGCCGTCTTCACATTCGTGGTCTATATGATTCCGGGAATGTGGGGCGCTCCGCTGAAGGCTCTGTCCGGCTACCTTCCTCCGCTTGAGACTCAGGATTTTGTGGTTTACAATTATGCGGACACTCCGGTGGGAACGGTCACTTCGACAGGCTCGGTGACCATCGAAGCGACCGAAGAAACCAGCACATCGACAAGCTCAGTGACCGGTGTCTCCACCTACGGCCAGAAGTACGACCTCAAGATGCCGCTCGGTCTGACCGGCTACTTCACCCTGGAGGAAGGCCTCGCCGCCGCCAAGGCCCAGGGCAAACCCGTCTTCGTCGACATCACCGGCCACGGCTGCGTCAACTGCCGCGAGATGGAACAGCGCGTCTGGAGCGATCCGAGAGTCCTGAATATTCTCAGGAATGAATATGTCCTTGTGGCTCTTTATGTGGATGACAAGACCAAACTCGATGAGGCGGAATGGCTGACCACTCCGGATGGCAAGACCTTGAAGGAGATCGGTCGTGTGAACTCTTACATAGCCCGTACACGGTTCGGAGTAAACGCCCAGCCGAACTATGCCCTTCTTGACGCCGAAGGCAACCAGCTTGCCCCGGTCCGTGGCTATAATCTTTCCGTTGATGGTTTCATAGCCTTCCTCAACTCCGGCCTGAAAAAATAGCCGTGGCACTTAGAAGCTGTTTTGAATTGTTTGTTTGAAGGTTTGAGAGTGAAAAACTTCAGTCTCGACCGCTTCTTCCAAGGAAGATAGCGGTGCTATCTGACTGAAGAAGCGGGAAGAAAATGAAGATTTTTCACCTCAAAGAACATTTCAAACAATTCAAAACAGCTTCTTAACGTGCTGTAAATGAATATAAAGACCGAAGTCCTGATGCCGTTACCAGCGTCAGGACTTTGGTCTTTTAATTGATTATGAGCCGCTTATCCGCCACGTATATTCATTGGTTCAGAAAGATGTTCGCTTTCCGGACAAAATTCTTTATATTTGCGGCAACGCCATACCACTGGGCAGAGTGGAGCCGCAAAATATGATAACCCCAAAATAAAACGAGACTTATGGTCCAGACCTTAATAGCCAACTCAGGAATACAGTTTTTCTCCAGAGAGATACTTCTGGATGCGAACGACGGATTCAGACAGGTCTTTTACGAATGGTTTGATGAGGAACAGGTCGAGCAGGTTCTTGAGTATGCCTACGAGATCAGGCAACTTGACAAGGATGATTTCGGAGCAGGCGCGAATTATTCCCGGAGGACCCTGATGACATTCGCCTTCCTGGAGATTCTGGCCAAGTACCCTGCAAACACCGATGCGAAAGCGATTCTGGACAAATGTGTCGCGATGGAACGGAAGGATTACACCGATGCCGTCGCCAGCCAAAGCGTCGCCAGTCTCGATGCGTTCATGAAGAAATATCCGGATTCCGCGTTCCGGGAGGATGTGGCCGACAGGATCGATGATCTTCCTCTCTGGCTGAAAGCCAAAGGCCAGAATACGATAGATTCCTACAAGCGGTATCTCGCCGAGTCCGAGCACCGGATCTACAAACAGGAGGCCGATGACGCCATCGCCGACCTGTCAACCTCGCAGGCTTATTTCAACGCCCTCCGTGTCAACACCATCGACGCGCTGAAGCAATTCCGCAAGGATTATCCCGCCAGTTCCTATGACAAGCGCGCCTCCAGCAAGATCGCCCGCCTGATGGCGGACAAGTTCACGTCTGAATCCTCCTACGCGGACAAAAGAATTGCCATGGAATATGCCGCTGATGACGAGACAATCAGGTATGTGAGCGACAAATACGCCACCGCCACCCGGAATAATGAAGCATATTCCTCGGTTTACAAGACATCGGCGTCACAAAGTAGGTCGTCAGATGCATCATCCCGCGGAAGTTATAGGTCCAGCCAATCTTGCATACGCTTTGGATTAACTTTGTCAGCGGATGTTGGATATTCTTATGACACTGGTTATGAGGCATATCCTTTCTCAATAGCTGCAGGTGGGATGATAAGGTTCGGAGACCAGAGACATCCGTTGAATCTTATTATCGGAGCCAAGGCTCTGATGGCCTACACAAAAATAAGATATGATGATTCTTCCTATGGCTCAAAGGAAAGCCTGACCGTAAATGAGATGGTGATTCCGGTGGATTTGAACTGGAATGTCATCACTTCCGAATATACGTCAATGTATGTTGGTGTTGGCTGCCAATATGGTTTTCAGGCATCACGTGCCATTAAAGCGTCATACGGTTTCGCATGGGCCAAAGGTGACTGGCACTGTTACTATATTCATTATATTAAAGGTATGTTCAAAGGATTCGATAAAATCTCTCCATTCCTTGGCATGAGCTACACTTATTATTTCTAGTCCGCCATTCATTCAGGGAACGTTTGAAATTCTATGACATGGACATATTGAGGGATTTCATAAAGTACGCCAGTGACTCTTCCCTGCGTGAGCGGGAACGTACCATGTTTCCGGCCGAATCTTTTGTCTCCGGCAGGAAGACCGGCGTTGTGGTCTGGAATATTTCCGAGGACACTCCTTTGGAATTCAAGGTTTCTGTCCCGGCCAGGAAGTTGGTTTTGGCTCAATCGCCGGAAGACACCGCTCTGTCATCCACGTCTGACGGGCATGTTCTGGCACCTCAAAGCATCGCCCTCCTTGTGTTTGAATAGTCTTATTTTGAAAATTATCTGAAAAACGAAGAAGCCGACCGATGAAATGGCCGGCTTCTCTATTTAGAGTCTTTTTATTACCTCTTTGAGGTGACGTCAGCCTCGTACTTCTCGACGGAAGCGATGAAGTCCTGGCCTACAGGAACACCGTTCTTGAGGTTGAAGTAGTCGTAAACGGCTCCGAACGGAAGTGACTTGGCCTCTTCCAGAAGGGCGAGACGCTGGAAGTGCTTGCCGTTGTCCTCGTACTTGCGGAGGGTCTCAAGCGGCTCAAGGAAGGCCTGAAGCATACACTTCTGGGTCGAGCGGGTGCCGATGATGTAGGCTCCGATGCGGTTGATCGATGCGTCGAAGTAGTCAAGACCGATGTGTGTGCGGTCGAGGGCACCTGCGCGGACAACCTCCTTGAACAGGTCGAGGGTCTGGTCGTTCATCGTGACAACGTGGTCGGAATCCCAACGTACAGGACGGCTGGTGTGGAGCATCAGCTCAGGCACGAAGAGAAGTAGGGAAGCGACCATATCGCTGATGTTCTCGGTCTGCTCGTAGTGGCCTGTGTCAAGGGTGTACATAAGCTTGCGGGTCGAGCAGTAACCGGTCACGAAGTCGTGTGAGCCGACGGTGTAGCTCTCAAGGCCTATTCCGAAGAGCTTAGCCTCAAGGCAGGTCTTCATTCCCGGCAGATCCTCGGCGAGAATCTCGTCCAGGGACTGCGCCATAATCTCACGGTAGCGGAGACGCTCCACGGTCTGGTCCTTCGATCCGTCGTGAACCCAGATGTTCATGATACAAGGGTCGCCTTGGAACTTGCCCATCGCGTCGGCCACCCTGCGGCAACGCTTTGTGTGCTCGATCCAGAAGTCACGGATGGACTTGTCCGGGTTGGCGAGTGAGAGGTCACCGCTCTTAGGATGCGAGAAGGATGTGGAGTTGAAGTCGAGCTTCATCCCGTTCTCCTTACCCCATTCCATCCAGCTCTGGAAGTGAGCCGGCTCAACCTCGTCACGGTCAATGTGCTTGCCCTGGAAATCACCGTAGATCTCGTGCAGGTTCAGACGCTGTGTTCCACCGAGGAGGCTCTTCACGAACTTGATGTCGCTGCGGAGCTCGTCGATGTTGCGGGCGCGGCCAGGGTAGTTGCCGGTCGCCTGGATTCCGCCTGTGAGGGCGGTGTCGTTCTCGAAGCCCATCACGTCGTCAGCCTGCCAGCACTGGAGGGAGATCGGGGTCTTCTCAAGAAGCTCTATCGCTTTGTCTGTGTCCACGCCGATGGCGGCGTAACGCTCTTTGGCCATCTCATAGGCCTTGGTTATCAGATTCTCGTTCATATTATTTTTAGTTTATGATTTGTTATATTCTCAAAATTGATTCCGGAACAGTCCGCTCTTTGTCGTTGAGGACTAACTCCTTGGCTCGTAGGTGATTGTCTGGATGGAGTTTCCGATGATGCGGCGCATATCCCAACGGTCTCCCACAAGGCCGGCCACCTTGGCCTGGAGCATGATGTTGCCGATCGCCGTGCCCTCCATCGGACCTGCGATGACAGGGATTCCGAGTGTGTCGGCCGTCAGCTGGCTCATAAGTTTGTTGGCCGATCCGCCACCGATCACGTGGAGTTTCTCGATCTTGAATGACGCGAATCCCTGAAGCATCCCGATGACTTCCTTGTACCTCTTGGTGAGGCTGTGATAGATGCAGCTGATCATCTCACCATCATTCTCCGGAACTCTCTGGCCTGACTCCTGAAGGGCCGCCTTGATCTCGGCGTACATATCCTTCGGAGCGGCGAAACGTGGATCGTCCGGGTTGATCGTGGACGGGAAGTCGATGGCCTCGCGGGCCATAGCCTCCATCTGGGCGTATGAATATTCCCGGCCTTCCGCCTCCCAGGTCTTGCGGCTCTGCTCCAGCAGCCACATTCCCGTGATATTCTTGAGGAATCTGGTCGTGCCTTCTATTCCACCCTCGTTCGTGAGGTTATATTCATAAGACTTTTCATCGATGATCGGGGTCTTGGACTCGATGCCCATCAGGCTCCAGGTGCCGCTGCTGAGGTAGGCGAAGTTCTCGCCGGACGCAGGTACGGCGGCGATGGCTGAGGCTGTGTCGTGCCCTGCTACCGCGATTACAGGAACCGCCTCCATTCCGGTCTCCTCGCAAAGTTCCTTTTTGAGCACACCGACCTTAGTACCCGGCTGGGTGATGTCAAGCAGTAGGGAAGGGTTGATTCCGAGACGCTCAAGCAGGTCTCTCTGGAAGTCCCTTGTGCGCGGGTTGATGAGGCCCGATGTGGACGCGTCGGTATATTCGCAGACCATCTCTCCGGTCAGCATATACGCCAGCAGGTCAGGCATAAAGAGGATCTTGTCGGTCTGAGGCAGCCATGAACCGGCTTCCTTGCTTTGCGCGTAGAGCTGGAAGATGGTGTTGAAGTTCATTATCTGGACTCCGGTGACGGAGTAGAGCTCCTCGCGGGGGATGATTTCAAAGACCTCCTCAGGGATTCCGTCGGTATAAGGATCCCTGTAAGCCCTTGGCATTCCGATGATTCCGCCGTCCTTGCCGATGTGGCCGAAATCCACGCCCCAGGTGTCGATACCGATCGATTCGATCTTCACGCCCATTCCGGCGACCTTTTTCAGAGCCGCTTTGAAGTGGTCGAAGAGGGAATTGATGTCCCAGTAATATTTTCCGTCTATCTCCTTGACGGCGTTCGGGAATCTATAGACTTCCTCTGAGGTAAGCTTATCGTTTTCGACAGTTCCGATGATGGCTCTGCCGCTCGTGGCTCCGAGATCAAATGCTAGAAATTTCATAAATTACGTGGCTTTTTTATGCTTTACAAATTTTGTTTTTTTTCGCTGTTTTACCGCTGAATATTTTGATATTATAACTTGGAAATTTGATTGGGAATTATTTTTTGCTATATTTGTGACGCACAATTAGTAACAAAAGGTCTGCAAACTATGGCTTCGGTTCATCTCAAATATTTGGCGGTTAATCCTGTTGACCTCAAGTGGGGGACTGCCGTCAACTCGGTGGGTTTTCAGGAGATCGCTCCCGGAATGGACTATCCGCCTCGCAACCATCCGTCGCGCTATGTGTTTTCCGTCGCCAGCGGAAGGATTCTCCAGGAATATCAGCTCCTTTACATAACAGAAGGCAAGGGCCGGTTTTCCTGCGAGACCTTGGGACGGTCGAAGTCAATCCCGGTCAAAGGCGGGATGATGTTCCTGCTTTTCCCGGGCGAGTGGCATTCCTACTATCCTGACAAATCGACGGGGTGGAAGGAATATTGGATCGGCTTCAACGGGGAGTTCATCGACAATCTGATCAGGCAGGGCTTTTTCTCGAAGGACAGACCGCTGTTCAAGGTGAATATCCACGTGGACATAGTGAACCTCTACACTTCCGCGATCAACGCCGCCGTGGCTCAGGAGTCTGGTTTCCAGCAGGTTCTGGCCGGCATAGTGGACCGACTGCTCAGCCTCGCGTATTTCTACGACAGGAACTCGCAGTTCCAGGAGTCGGACACGGCGAACAAGATCAGTCAGGCGAAGGTGATGATCCACAGCCATTATATGACGATCTCTCCGGAGGAGGTGGCGGCGAAGCTGTGCCTGAGCTATTCCTCTTTCCGCAAGACTTTCAAGGAATATACCGGGTTCTCGCCGGCGAGGTTCATCAACGAGGTGCGGATGAGCAAGGCCAAGGAGCTGCTGACCAACACGACGATGAGCATCAAGGAGGTGGCCTACAATGTTGGCTACAACAATCATGACTATTTCTTCACCGCCTTCCGCCATATGACCGGCCAGACCCCCGCCGAATATCGCAACGCCACCCAGGTCGCCAAGTTGTAGGCTGTCCGGTCTTACGCATCTGTCTGAAACAGGTATGGTTCCTGAAAAATACCGGCCACATCCTTTGTCCGGCAATTATAGAGGTACGCTTGAATGTCATATTGAGAATGACTTTCTGTTGATATGGGTTGATGAAAGTGAACAAATCTTCAAACTCGTCCGTCTTGGAAGCAATCCGGAACTTTTCGGATAATAATCACATCCGGAATCTCCTGTCTTTTTTTATAAAGGATACTATATAGTAGTTGACTAACTTTTGTTTTGGAAATTATATAGGAGTTGGCTAACATTTTCCTTATG
>ULRP01063822.1_pt1 | contig 10866 bp, 10 predicted proteins | sample 1955521 | NCBI WGS metagenome assembly ULRP01 (sample SAMEA4835685, study PRJEB28245) | human gut metagenome | biome: gut microbiome; material: fecal sample | place: Denmark | collected 2008
TATCTTACACCATGAAACGCGATTTTTCAACGGTTTTATCCGTTCTAAATAATTCTGACAAACACTCCGATAAGCACGAACACAAGGATCGTCAATCCAAATCCACGCAGCGTTATCTTTGTTCTCCGTAACGGATCTTTCAGTGCCTCCTCCAGACAAATCCTCTCAAGTTCATCCAGCACACGCCATAATTCCGTATAATCACGACTGTTAAACTCATATTTTATGTCTTCCACGCGTCTGCCTATGTAGCGGCATGCTTCCTCCGACCACTCCTGTGCCCTCACATGTTCACCAACTTGTCTCCAGAACTCTGGTTCTTTGTACAGGGTAATCGCCAACTCCGATTGCAGGAACTCTTCCCAGCGTTTCTTCTGGGTTCCTTCCCCCTGCAATGTGAGACCTCGCAGCCGCTCCGGCAGCTCCTCTGTCAGCATTTTCCTGCTTCTCTCCTGTCCGGCACGAATGCGTGCAAAATACTCCTGCCATTGTGCTTCTGTCTCATCGGTTTCAAGCTGTCCGTACTCCTTCTCCAGCGCCCTGTCCCGCTCTTTTAAGCCTTCCCGTGCCACCGGTTTCACCGGACTTGGAACCGTCCTGCTTCCGTTCAGATCACTTTCTTTCTCTTGTCTTTTCGCGTATTGAATGGCGCGCTGGTAAGCATCGTGAAGCACTGCCCACTCCTCTGGCTTTTCCTCCCTGTGACAGTTCTTTACTCTGGCAGCATACACTTTTTTGATCTGTTTTTGATCTGTAGTCTGGGAAATTCCCAGTATCTCCCATATTGTCATATTCTTCTAGCTGGTCAGATGTCCGCCCCTCCACAATTCATATTCCTGTTCCTCTTTGCGGTAATCCACCTGATCCTGCGCATCGACCGCCTGCTTACTACTCTCATACCACCGGGAAAAACCGTCTGCTGTTCCCTCAAATGCCGCCTCCTGCAGACACTGCTCCTCCACATAGTCCAGAAACAGATTCAGCTGTTTTCTGCCCTTGTTGATGGAGAGGACGTCCTGTCTTCCCAGATAATAATTAAAATACTGTACACGACTGTCAATCTGTTCCCGGATATATCCCGTTGTCTCACGATGCAGCTTTTCAGCACGCGCAAGCACCAGCCGGTTTTCCTCAAGATCTCTCGGATGAATCTTCAGTTTATTCAACTGCTCCAGTCTTTTTTTCAGTTCCTTTTCTGATAATTTGATTTTATCATTCCGGATCACGAGCTGTTTTTCTTGTCCTGTCGATACGACGTGCACATCTACCACCAGAATTCCATTGATATCGTAAGTATAACGCACCCGCACCTTCTCTTTTCCTTCCGGTCCGACAGGAACCGGAACCGTGATGCTTCCCAACAGCAGATTGTCCTCCGCGTACATTGCTTCCCCCTGGTATACCTTGAACCTCATTTTGGTCTGCCTGTCATGTGCCGTCGTCATAATAGTCTCCCTGCTGACCGGGAGCGCCATGTTCCTCTCAATCAGCACATCACAGAGATCACGGTTCGGATCTGCTTCGTTGTATTGGGACACGCTGAGAGAAAACGGACAGATATCCGTAAGAAGCATATCGCGAATATCCGCATTGCGTTCCTTGATGCCTGCATACACTCCTGCGCCGAGCGCAATCATATAATCCGGGCTGACAACCGCAATATCCGTGCGCTGCAACAGATAATTCAAATACTTTTGCACCACCGGCATTTTACAGGACCCTCCAACAAGCACTACCGCATCTACTTCTCTGGCACTCTTCTGCCCGTCCGACAACACACGCCGGATCGGTTGTGCCATCCGTTCAAACAGCGGCTCCGCCTGCAGGATCAGCTCCTTTCTGGAGACCTCCATCCGATATTCTCTCCCAGCAAGTGTCACACACATCTGTGCAGTCTCCTGACCGGTCAGTTCAAACTTACAGTTTTCCGCACGTTCCAACACAATTGCCGCATCCTCAGCTGAGAAGCGGTTTTCAGAAAGTCCGCACGACTTCCAGAACATATCTGCAATCAACCGGTCAAAATCACTGCCGCCGAGATGATTGTCTCCGCTGACCGCCAGAATCTCCACAATGTTATCAAAACACTCTACTAATGACACATCGAGCGTTCCCCCTCCAAAATCAAACACCAGCATGACGGCATCCTCCATCTGGCTTCGACACTGATAATATAACGATGCAGCCGAAGGTTCATTGATGATGCGCTCCACATGAAATCCTGCCAGTTCCCCCGCATTTTTTGTTGCATTTCTTGCAAGGTCGTTAAAATATGCCGGTACACTGATGACCGCTTCCGTAATCTCCTCCCCCAGATAATGCTCCGCGTCTTCCTTTAATCTTTTTAACACAAGCGCGGAAAGTTCCTCCGGACGGTATTTTTTTCCGGCGAGCGAATATATCTTTTCCGTTCCCATAAATCGTTTAAAAACGCTTACTGTATCCTCCGGGTGTGTAACCAGACGCTCCTTTGCAATTTTTCCCACATACACCGTGCCATCTTTGCCTATACTAACTACGCTAGGCGTCAGATAGTCTCCAAACGCATTCGGAATCAGATGACTCTCTCCATTTTCCCACACTGCCGCCGCACTGTTTGTCGTTCCAAGATCAATACCGATAATTCTTCCCATATGCCCTCCATCTGCAAGCTGTTTCTCTTTTTTTACTTTATACCGTTCGTAATCTCCTTTAAGAAACGTGCACATCCACGCGAAGCTTTTTTATGTAATAGAAACGAAGTTTCCCATTATGTAAAAAACGCCATAGATCATCCTATGGCGTTCTCTGTCAGATCATTTCCGGATCAGTCTTTGTAAAACTCGACAATGTCCTTGTAGCCCTCGGCTGTCAGCTTCTCTTTCTGGAACTTCTTGTTCTTGTTCATGCGCACGACAAGCACCTGCTTCCCGGCAACACGCTCCTCCTGTGCCCTGGCGATCACTTTCGATACCTGCTCCGAGGTACAGCCTTTTTCAATGAGGTATGCCACCTTCGGGCGCTGCATCGGCACGGTGAAACCGCTCTCCATCAGAAGAAGAATGATGCGCTCAAAGCCGATGGAGAATCCGCACGCCGGAACGTCATTTCCGGTGAACTTGCCGACCATCTTGTCGTAACGTCCGCCGCCGCCGCACGCTGCTCCCAGCTCCGGCATTGCGATCTCAAAAATCGTTCCTGTATAATAGCTCATTCCGCGCACAAGCGTCGGATCAAATACCATCTTAAAGTCGGCTGTCTTCGCCGTCTCCACACTATCGATAATCTCCTGGAGATTCTGCTCCACCTCCGGCTCCAAAAAGCCCTGTAAGGTGTCCGCCAGATATTTGATACCGTTCTGCGCCTTTGATACGCCCTCAAACAGTGCCAGATACTTGTCAATCGACTCCTTCGCATAGCCTTCCTTTGCGAGTTCTTCCGCCACGCCGTCAAGACCGATCTTATCCATCTTGTCCAGAATGATGAATACGGTATCAAATTCTTCCTCTGGGAAACCGCTGTACGCTGCCATCGCCTTTAAGATGCGGCGCTCATTGATGCGGATCTCAAAGTTCTTGAATCCGAGTCTGCCGATCGTCGTTGTCGTCGCAAGGATCAGCTCGATCTCCGCGAGATTGCTCGGCTCACCGATAATATCAATATCACACTGCATAAACTGGCGGTAACGTCCACGCTGCGGGCGGTCTGCACGCCACACACTGCCCATCTGCAGTGCCTTGAACGGGGACGGGAGATCATTAGCGTTGTTCGCATAGAAACGGACTAACGGCACCGTCAGATCGTAACGCATTCCAAAATCGACCAGATCCGCCTCTTCCTTTGCCTCCGCGATCTTTAACTTCTCACCACGCTTCATCACTTTGAAGATCAGCTTCTCGTTCTCGCCTCCCTGCTTATTGCTCAAATTTGCAATGTTCTCCATGCAAGGTGTCTCGATCGGTGTGAATCCAAAACTGCGGTAGGTCTCCTTGATAACCTGCTGCACGTAATCCCGGATCTGCATCTCTTCCGGTAAAATATCTTTCATGCCGTTGACCGGCTTCTTGCTTAATGCCATGAGCGTTCCTCCATTTTCTGCCTTATATCCTCCGATTATTATACGTTTTGTGTTCCTGCACGTCAAGCATCAAGGACCATACAATCATTTATCGCAAATATGATCCCGTCGTCAAAAAATCACTTCAAAAACTGTGCCCCCAGACGGATTGTCCCTGATTACAATATTGCCATCATGCACTCTCACAATTTCATAAACCAGCGCAAGTCCAAGGCCTACTCCCCCCAGTTCCCTGCTTCTGGATTTATCCACACGAAAGAATGGTTCAAATACCCGTTTTCTGAGTTCCTCTGGAATTCCGCTTCCTGTATCCTCTACGGAAAGAAAAACATGTTTTTCTTTCCACTCCGCCGTCACAACAACCTGCCCGCCCGGACGATTGTATTTTATAGCATTCTCAACAAGATTATATACCAGTCTGTAAATAAGGATATCGCTTCCCACCATAGTTACATCCTTACATTTTCCAATAAGCCTTATATTTTTCTCCATTGCAAGTGGTTCCAGATCCGTCAGGACCTCTTCTACAAGTGCATCAACCATGATTTTTTCATCACGTACCACAATCTGAAGTTCACTCATATCCAGAAGAATCTTTACCATCCTGCTGAGTCTTTCGTTCTGCTCCGTCATCATGGCAATTGTCTTTTCCGCACATTCGTCATTGCCCGGGTGCTCCATCGAATTATATAAATCAAGCTGTACCTGCATCAGCGACAACGGTGTACGAAACTCATGTGCGGCATTTGCCGTAAATTGCCTCTGTACCTCAAATGCTTCTGAGAGGCGTTCCAGCATCTTGTTGTAAGAAACACTGAGCCGGTTTAATTCCTTAACTTCATTCTCTTCTATCCTCGAATCTGCCAGATTTTGTGCCTGCACTTTCTCAATTTTATCTGAAAAATTTCTAAGCGGTTTAAGTACATGTCCGCTCAGAAAATATGTGGCAACACCTCCAAGAAGAGCCAGCAGTGTAGAGAACAGCAAGCTTCTTTTTTTATAATCTGCTTTGTTGTTATATACCTGAATGGAAAAATCATCTGCAAAATCATCCCATTTATCATCTGGAATATTAATATATATTTCATCAGCCTCCTCACTGTTGTCCTCATCACTCTGGGCATCAACAGTATCCTGCAGCAAATCAATATAATACACACCGTTCTTATATACAAACAGGGTAAGGCATCCACATATGACTGCAATAAACAATGTAGTTATGATCGTAAGCCTCCACTGAAGTGACATTTTTTTCATTGTTCTGATTCCTCTCGCATCTTATAACCCTCACCAACCTTGTTCACAATCGGATCATATCCCAGCACTGCCTTAAGTTTTTTTCTGAGAGAAGACATATGTACCCTGATAGCTCCGCTAAAACTATCCACAGATGCATCCCATACATGCTCTATCAGTTCTTCCTGGCTTACCGGTCTGCCCTGATTAAGAAGCAGATATTCCAAAATTCCACTTTCTTTTCTGGTCAAAGGCACCCTCTCTTCTTTTGCATATGCCTCGCGCTTTTTTGTATCGAACCTTATGTCCCCATTGTTCAGGCAAACATCTCTCTGTACAAATTTACGTCTTGTCAGGCTTCTGATCCGCGCCTCAAGCTCCTGCAGATGAAATGGTTTTTCCATGTAATCATTGGCTCCTGCATCCAGCCCTTCCACTTTATCCGCTATCTGGCTTCGCGCAGACAGAATCAGCACCTTTGTCTCCTCATTCTCCCGCCTGAGTTCCCTTAGAATATCCATTCCATCTATGCCCGGTAAATTCAGGTCAAGAACAATCAGATCATATTCCTCCGTCAGGACATATTCAAGCGCCTCGCTTCCATTATAAGAGGTATCCACCTCATAGCCAACATCATACAGACTTTTTGCAATTGTATCACACAATTCTTTTTCATCTTCAACAATCAATAATCTCAAAATATTTCTCCCGCTTCTTAACAAGGATTTTACATCCACTATTGTATAATACTACTGTCAGCTGGTCAACAAAGACAATAACAGCAAACGAAAGGAGTAATCTGTCTGATGCGGAAAAGAATATCACAGTTCGCTTTATTCATCACCGGTACACTTATGATCGGTTATGGTGCAATCAGAGGCGAAGCAGCTACCGTGCTTGGCAAAGCAATTAAATTATGTCTGGAGTGTGTGGGAATTGGATAAAAAAACAACTATACGATCAAAAAAAGCAGCCCGGGTACGCGGGTGGATTCAGGCAGCTGCCACATTGCTTACCAATATTCATATTCCAAATTTATTTAAAGGAAAAATATATCAGGGAAATGCCAAAACAGTATGTGTGCCGGGATTAAACTGTTATTCCTGCCCTGCAGCTGCAGGCGCCTGCCCAATTGGAGCTTTTCAGGCAGTCGTCGGATCCTCAAATTTTAAATTTTCGTACTACATAACCGGCTTTTTCATTCTGCTCGGTGTGACACTTGGAAGATTTATATGTGGATTTTTATGTCCTTTTGGATGGTTTCAGGATCTGCTTCATAAAATCCCCGGGAAAAAATTTTCTACGGCCAGGCTAAAGCCTTTAAGATACCTGAAGTACATCATTCTTATCGTTTTCGTTATAGCACTGCCGATGCTTGTGACGAACTCCATAGGAATGGGGGATCCGTTTTTCTGTAAATACATATGTCCACAGGGCGTTTTGGAGGGTGCCATACCTCTGTCCCTCGGGAATTCCGCCATACGATCTGCACTTGGCAGGCTATTTTCTTTTAAATGCCTTATTTTAATTACTGTTATTGTCTTAAGTATTTTGTTTTACAGACCTTTTTGCAAATGGCTTTGTCCCCTTGGTGCAATTTATTCACTTTTTAATAAAATATCCTTTCTCAACATCAAGGTCGAAAACAGTAAATGTGTCGGATGCGGTCTGTGTACAGGTGCATGCAAAATGGATGTCGATGTCCGTAAGACTCCAAATCATCCGGAATGTATACGATGCGGCGCCTGTATGAAAGCCTGTCCAAAGGATGCAATCCATTACCAATTTATGGAAAAAACATGTAGCAGCAATCTCAATAACCAGCAATAGCCAGCCGGCAGCTATTTAATTCTTATCATTTAAAGGAGTATTTATCATGAAAACAAAAAGAAACATTATCGCACTTTTTACACTCTGTACCGCATTATCAATCACCGGATGTGCCGGGCAGGAGACTTCAAAAACATAGAACACGCAGAATACTGCTGCTGTATCCGCCAGCGAATCATCTGCCGATGACTCCAATGCAGCGCTTGATGATTTATATCAGCAGGAAAACCAGATCTTTGCAGATCATAAAGATGTATGGGACAAGGTTTTTGGCATGATGAATAAAAGTACTGCTGATCCAGATGGAAATTATGCTGATTATCTTGCTGATACTGTCGAAGCAAACAAGACTTCGTTTACAGACAGCGAGTTAAAAACTCTTACCGATGATATTAAGACCATTCGTAAAATCGAAGAACAGATCACTGAAATTGAAAGCCAAAATGTTGTATCCGATACTTCCGGCGCCAAAAATGATTCCGATGATACAGCCCCTTTCCAGAATTTCTCCGGAAAAGATTTTGATGGCAATGCCGTTGATCAGAATTTGTTTTCCGGGAATGCCGTAACTGTCATAAATTTCTGGTTTACCGGCTGTAAGCCTTGTGTTGCTGAATTATCTAAACTTAACGAATTAAATGACGCTATTAAATCAATGGGGGGCGAAGTTATTGGTATTAACACCGAAACTTTTGATGAAAATGAAGCTGCTATAAAAGAAGCAAAAAAAATCCTTGAAAGCCAGGGCGCCGCTTATCGCAATCTTTCCATTGACTCTGATTCAGCCGCCGGTAAATATGCTGCTGATATTATGGCATTTCCAACAACAATTTTAGTCGATAGAAATGGTAATATAATAGGCGAACCTATGCTCGGCGGAATCGATAACCAGGACAACTATGATGCTTTGATGAAGCAGATCCAGTCTGTGATTGATGCTGACAGCGCAAACAAGTAAATTCTGACATTCTGTAGCATCAATGACCATTCACAAATGCGAAAAAGGACATTTCTAAGTAATTAGAAATGTCCTTTGGGATACTCCCGAGAATACTATCCCAGCAGATAGCACTCTCCCCTCTGAATCAATGCTGTTCTTCATCCAGCCATTCTTTTAGCTTTTTCTGTAACAGTTTTTTATCTGGCAAATATAATTTATACTCTTTTGCATAAATTTCTCCTTCAACTTCCGAGTATCATGAATATTCTTTCACATACTGCAAAAATTCCGGTGTCTTTGACCAGTATTTTACACCCCAGTTTTCAAAATTCCATTCTTCCATGTAATCATTGCACTCGAAATCAACATAATATATTTCTTCGTTATTTACAACAAAATTCGTTGGAAAATAATCAATATTTGTATTGGCAGCATATAACAGCGCACACATTCTATGCAATTGCTCGATATAGTCAGTTTTCATCTTGTCTTCTAAAACCAACTGATAAATCGTGTCGCCGTCAATAAACTCCTTCAAAATGCGTTCATTTTTCACATCTGCTTCAAGCATGGCAGGCATCTTTATTCCGATTTCTTTCAATTTCTTGTAATCCCTGATTTCTGCCTCAAGCTTGTTTCCGAACTGATAATAATCACAAGGTTCATGATGTATCTGCTTCAAAACATACCTGTTATTTCCAGACTCTGCCAAATAAGAATATCCACCTTTTCCCTTTCCTAGCAATTTAATTATTGTATAGCTTTTCCCATTTACGGTCATTTCTTTATTCATGTGTTTTCTCCTTTGTTCTACATCACATTGATTACTGATTTGTAATATTCTGCTTCAATATTACAATAGAAATATAGTTTTCACAAAGGTTAAACGTGTAACCCGCCACAAAATTCTCATTCGATTTTTGTGATATTTCCCCATATTTCAAATTTTCTGGAATGTCATGAAACTCTTCCTGAAAAATTTCAATAATGAAATTCTCTCTGAAATCACGAAAACTCAGGTGTTACTTCTTTCCAAAGAAGGTATTGTAGACACTTCTTTTATTAGCTCATTTTGCTCCTAACGCTGTGTTATTCATGTTCTTTTTCTCCTAGAATAAGTGACTATAACAGAAAAGGACGAACTCATCTGCTAAAATGAATTCGTCCTTTAAGGCACAGTTATTAGGTTGTTTCAATACATCTCGCAGGTTATTCCGTATTATTGGATACTTTTTTGATGTACTATTTCAGGATGAATAACCCTTTTATTCTTCTGCAAAAAGCTTCTGCTTCCGCTGTATCATCTCATCAATCCTTGCGATATACTGCGCTACATCCTTGACATTCTCGGCACGTTCAATCCGGTGCGTGCCATCCGGATTCGGCTCTGTCCAGACACGTTTTGTCGAAGCTCCCGCTCCGCACGCCACGATGGTCTGTTTCTCTTCCATAATCAGCACATTGTACACGCCTGCCATGCCCTCTTTTGCATAGCCGACGTTCTCCAGATTGCCCGCCATACCTTTCTGCCGGTACAGATAATATGGAAAAAGCCCCATCTGCGCCGCACAGTCCGCAACCAGATCCATGTGCTCCTGCGTGTTGATGATCTTGTAATCCTTATAATCTTCCTTAAACATATTCAGCCGCGCTGCCCGCTTGAGTGCCAGCGAATGTACGGTCAGATTGTCCGGTGCAAGCTCTGCCACCTGCTCCATCGTCCGGCGCACATCGTCCAGTGTCTCTTCCGGAAGTCCCATGATCAGATCCATGTTGATATTGTCAAACCCGAGTTCTCTTGCCATGTGAAAACTCTCCACCATCTGCTCCACCGTGTGATGTCTGCCGATCAGCTTTAATGTCTCCTGCTTCATGGTCTGCGGATTGATCGATATGCGCGAGATTCCATGCTGTCTCAACACCTTTAATTTTTCGTATGTAATGCTGTCCGGTCTTCCCGCTTCCACCGTGAATTCCAGGCAATACGACAAATCAAAGCTGCATTTAATTTTCCGGATCAGTCTGTCCAGCTGATAAGGTTCTAATGTCGTCGGTGTACCGCCGCCGATGTAGATGGAATTTAAATGTCTGCCCGCAAACTTCACCGCTGCAAACTCTATCTCCCGCTCCAGCGCATCCAGGTAGGAATCCACACGCTTCGCCCACGATGCAATCGGATAGGAGGTAAACGAGCAATACAGACAGGTCGTCGGACAGAACGGAATTCCAATATACAGACTGTATCCATTGTCATAATCGATCTTGGAAAGCAGGGAGAGTTCCCTCTCTGCAATGTCTGTCGCAAGGCGGATCTTCTCATCCGACGCAAAATAAGTCTGCTTCATATACGTATAGATCTCGTCCCGGCTTTTTCCCTCTTCGAGCAGCTTCATCGGAATCTTGGTCGGCCGGATTCCCGTGAGCGTTCCCCACGGCAGATACTGACCGGTCGCATCCGACAGAAGCGCATACAGATTCTGTTTCAGCCGGTTCTTCGTCTCCGGGCGGTCTAAAGGATCGACTGCAAAGGTACGCTCCACCGCAGGCGCCGTCTCTCCCTGCTGCCAGCGCAGCGTTATCGCATCGTCCGTGTACTCCACATGCATGCGGGATGTCACCGGCTCGTCATACTCCTTCTTTTCCGCGGATACTCCGACGTATTCCGACGGATAAAATGCCTTGATGAGTGAATGGATATCGTACTCAAATTCCGGCTGATTCAATGTTACTTCTATCATATCTGACTCTTTTCTAAACTAAATATTATATCATCTTTTTGCGCTGCTTTCTGCGCATCCGAAGT
>ULRP01003704.1_pt1 | contig 10836 bp, 6 predicted proteins | sample 1955521 | NCBI WGS metagenome assembly ULRP01 (sample SAMEA4835685, study PRJEB28245) | human gut metagenome | biome: gut microbiome; material: fecal sample | place: Denmark | collected 2008
TTGTGGTAACCGCAATGGTAATATTAACCTGTACAGGGAAGAATTTGAGGTTAATGTGGGCAGCGGGATAAGTACGGAACTTAAAGATTATGTTAGGGCACCTAAAAAGGTACTTCAGGAGATGACCTTGGATCTTTCTGAGGTTAATAAGGATGTTATCGGAGTTTATACGGCAACGATAAATTACAAAGATGAATCAAAGACTTTTCGTATTAAGGTAACTGATACAGAGGAGCCGGAAATCACGCTTGAAAGAAGTAAATTTTATTTTGAAGTATCGGCGGATTTGGCTCTGTCGGATGTAGTTAAATCTGTAAATGATTATTCAGAAGTTACATACGGATTCTCCGATAATATTACGGCAGCCGATAGCAAAAAGAATATGATTAATATCCTGTCTTTTGACAAAGTGGGAAAATATAACTGTGAAGTAATCGCAAGGGATGAATATGGAAATTGTGCGGTGAAGGGATTTGAGGTAAACATTGTTGAAGCGGGTAAGATGCCGTCTAACATTATGGGGGATGGTAAGTATTCGCCATATATGAACAATAATACGGGAATTAATGTTAAAGATATTAATTCATTAAGCGCGGATGGAGTATATTACGGAATAGGCAATACTTTTGATAAGACAACCAACAGACCTAATCTGGCTTTTTATGAATTAAAATACGGCGATTATAAAGTGGACTTTATACAGCCGGAAAGCAATTATGTCTGGCTTACATTTAATGAGATTCTTGAATATGGCAATACGGATAAAATTCTTGATACACTTAAAGAAAAAAATGTTTCCGCTGTTTTCTTTATAACAAAAAACTATGCGGAAAAGAATCCGGAATTAATAAAAAGAATGATTGACGAAGGGCATGTTCTCGGAAATTACACTGATACCGGAGAAGAAATTCCCGGATTATCTGTAAATAGTTTGACAACGAGGATGGATGTGTTATACAATTACGTTTATGAAACTTACGGGTATGAGATGTATCTGTTCCGTGCTCCGTCAGGATACTTCAGTGAACAGGCACTTGCACTTGCGGGACAGCTTGGATACAGGACTGTATTCTGGAGTTATGCATACTCTGACTGGGATGTCAATAATCAGCCGGAGGTATCACAGGCTTTGTCTAATGCACTTAATAAGGCTCATGGCGGTGCAATATACCAGTTAAGTGGTTCATCATCAACTAACAGGGATATGTTAGGTGATTTTATAGACGGAATCCGTAGTAAAGGATTGGAATTTGCAGTCTATGACAAGAATTAGCAGATAGGAGAAATGAAATGGAAAAGAAACTTAGAGTAGGTATCCTTGGTGGAACCGGAATGGTAGGACAGAGATTTATTTCTTTGCTTGAGAATCATCCTTGGTTTGAGGTTGTGGCAATTGCAGCAAGCCCACGTTCAGCAGGAAAGACTTATGAAGATGCAGTAGGCGACAGATGGAAAATGACAACACCTATGCCTGAGGCAGTTAAGAAGATGATAGTCTATAATGTAATGGATGTTGAAGAAGTTGCTTCAAAGGTTGACTTTGTATTTTCAGCTGTCGATATGACTAAGGAAGAAATTAAGAAAATAGAAGAAGATTACGCAAAGACAGAGACACCTGTTGTATCTAATAACAGTGCACATCGTTGGACAGAGGATGTTCCTATGGTTGTTCCTGAAATTAATCCTGAACATTTTAAACTTATTGAATACCAGAAGAAGAGACTTGGTACTAAGAGAGGATTTATCGCAGTTAAGCCTAACTGCTCAATCCAGAGTTATACTCCTGCAATTTTTGCACTTAAAGAATTCGGACCTAAGCTTGTTGTTGCAACAACATATCAGGCAATTTCAGGTGCAGGCAAGACATTTAAAGACTGGCCTGAAATGGAAGGCAATGTAATTCCATATATCGCAGGTGAAGAAGAGAAGAGTGAACAGGAACCATTAAGACTTATGGGTAAATTAGTTGACGGACATATTGAGAAAGCAGCTTTACCTGTTATTACAACGCAGTGTTTAAGAGTACCTGTTTTAAACGGACATACAGCAGCAGTATTTGTTAATTTTGAAAAGAAACCAACTAAGGAAGAAATTCTTGACCGTTGGACTAACTTCAAGGGACTTCCACAGGAACTTAATCTTCCAAGTGCTCCTAAGCATTTTATCCAGTACCTTGAGGAAGACAACAGACCTCAGGTAGCTCTTGATGTTAATTATGAAAACGGATTTGGTGTTTCATTCGGACGTTTAAGAGAAGATGCTGTATTTGACTGGAAGTTTGTAGGACTTTCACACAATACAATCAGAGGTGCTGCCGGAGGAGCGGTATTAAGCGCAGAATTACTTGTAGCACAGAAGTATATCACAGCTAAATAAATTATAAAATAAAGAGCCTACTTGCTATAGTAGGCTCTTGTTTCTTCTATTTCTTTAGGAATAGGAATATTCTTTGTCTGAATTACCTTAATAAGGTTATCATATTTTCGTCTGTCATTTAACATATGACGCTCATAATAATCAATGCAGTCTGTAAATATCGGGTTGTTTCTCAGCACTTTGCGTATGTCCTTGTTAAATGGACAATATTTTGCAAGTATATTACGGGATATTTTGTTGAGTTTACTTGCTCCCTTTGATTCGTAGTTAATCCATGTCTCGTAATCCTTCGCAAAGACTTCTGAATAATTGTTACGGCAGTTGATAAGGAGGGACTTTAATTTCTCTTTCTGCTGTTCTGATAAGTCTTTGTTTTTCTTATAGAAAAGCAGGTAATCGTAATATTCGGAGGTGAGGGACTTTTCAGTTGCCACATTCCAGTAGGAACCCTGTATTCTCCTGCATATTTCCCAACGGTATTTTCCCATGACATTAAGAAATATATTTTCGGGAATTGTGTTACAGAATATAGGAAATAACATTCTGGCGGAAGAATTTCTTTTTCTGCCATTGATTTCCTGCCACAGAACACCTCTGGAGCCGATACATGGTGTAAGGATAATCTCAGGGAGATATTCCTCATATACATATAACTGGCTTATGCCGAGTTCTTCATTGGTATATACGATAGAACGGTAAAACAAAGAAAAATCGATTTCCTTAATTTTGGTTATGATATCTGTGACACTATCTGCAGAAAGCATGGCATCAGGAATATTTTTCGCAATATTTTCTTTAATTACAACCGGTACGAATGTACTTACCCTGCCGTAGGTCATATAATTGGCTGATTTGAAAAGGTTGTCAATTTCAAAACGCAGTTTCATTTCGCAATTATTTAATGCAGATTCCTCGGGCATATCTATGCTGTTATTCTTGATTTCCTGACGGATGAATTCTTCGTATGACTGGTCAAAGTTGTTGCGGCTAGGGTTCTTCTCCCCCGACATTACGAGCTTTAACCAACGGTACATTGTGAATATATTATCATTGTTAAACAGCGAATCGCCGGCTTTATATATTTTATAAAGAAGGACGGATACCTCCTCACCGGCAAGTTCCTCATCCATATATCCAAAATTTAAAAACATATATATATACGAAGGTATGGCATCATCATTAATGGATTTAATAAATACTTTATAGTATATGTCATAGAAAAATCCGGTTATCTGTTTTCTCAAGAGACGTATATTTTCATCACTTGATAATCTGTCGCTGCATATTTTGAAACGTCTGAAAGTGTCGGTTACAGAAGCTCTGGTATCATCGTCAATTTCAGAATAATCCAATATTTTATCCAATGAACCCTTGAGCTCATCAAGAATAAAAAGGTCGTCCTTCGTAAATGTCAGTGCGGGAACGGGACTTCTGGCTGCTGCATTCTGTTGTTTAGGAATGTAGTCGTTATTAATGCCTAGAAGTTCTGACATATCAAGACATATTTCATGGAGGAGATTTATAAATTCAGTATTTTCAATAATGATACCTGCTGAATTACTTATGTTCGCTCCGAAATATGCTTTCTTAATATCTTCCGGAATGGATGCTATTCCGTTATGCTTATCAAGAACCCATTTGTTAAGCCTGCTGTCGGGCGTGAATGATGGATCTTTTCTTTTACATTTTATCATCATGGACAGATATAATTTGATAAGTTCCATTATAAAATGTTCATTAAGGATTACGATATCCGGTACCATATCAGGATATTCACGTAGTATTTTTTCAAGATCAGAGATTCCTGATACCGTGAACTTCCTTAAAGTACAGTCACTTTTTGCAACATAATTATACAAACTTAAACCATATAAACTGCCTGATAACCCAAGAATACTTCCGGCAGATGTGCTTATTCTGCCGTAGCGGGAATAAATATCGGTCTCCCCACTAAGAATAAGATAAAGACATTTTATCTCATCATTGGTGTGGAGCAATACCTCTCCCTGTTTTAATTCAATTATATTATCTTCCATAAGAAACCTCTAAATGTATTATAATAAAATACTACATTGAGTTGGCAATATAGTCAAGAAATTCTACAATAAACCTATACGTAAAAAATAAAAATATGTTATAATGTCACATATTAAGTCGAAAAATACGGAGGTAACAATATTTTATGATAATCAGAGACAAAGACAATTTTTTACCATTAATAGCTAAGATGCTTACAGCTCTTAATTATGACAAAGTTGAGATGCATACAGGAAAATCTTATGATATAACGGCGGTAAAAGATGATAAAAAATACTGCTTTAAATGTCAGTATGATATAGACGCAGTCGGAACGGCAGCTATGAAGGAATTTGTGGATGGAACAAAAGACATGTCTCATGATGCCCGTGCATTTATAACCAATAGTTCTTTTATATCAGGGGCAAAGAAACTTGGTGATGAAGCCGGAGTGCTTTTGTGGGACCGGAATACTCTTGACAGAATGAGTATCGGAATTAAAGAAAACATTGTGGAAGATGTTCAGGAAGAAACTAAATCAGGAAAGGGTTTATTGACAGGAATTATCATAGCAGTAGTGGCAATTGCGGCTATTGCGGCATATTTTCTCATAATAAAATAAATGTATGAATATTTTAACTATAGAGAATCTGACACATTCTTATTCGGAAAGAAAATTGTTTGATGATACCTCATTTTCCCTTGAGGAAGGTGAAAAAGTAGGAATTATAGGTATTAACGGAACTGGAAAATCAACGCTTCTTAATATAATAGCAGGAAATATTGTACCTGATGAGGGCAAAGTTACCATAGCCAATAAAGTTATTATTGAAATGCTTTCACAACATCCGTCATTTGATGATAATGAGACAGTTATACATTATGTAATGACAGATGTACCAAAGGATGAGGATATGTTTGCGGTGGAGGCAGAGGCAAAGGCCATGCTTCAGACTTTTGGACTAACGGATTATGATGAGCTGACCTGCCATATGTCAGGAGGACAGCGTAAAAAAATAGCATTAGTCAGGACTTTATTATCCGGTGCGGATATACTGATTCTTGACGAGCCTACCAACCATCTTGACAATGAGATGTCAACATGGCTTGAAAATTATCTCAAGGATTATAAAAAATCGGTAATTATGGTTACGCATGACAGATATTTTCTGGACAGCGTTTCTGACAGAATAGTGGAGTTGGATAAAGGAAAAATATACAGCTATAATACCAATTATTCGGGATTTCTTGAGCTTAAAGCCGAAAGAGAGGAAATGGCTGTTTCAACGGACAGCAAGAAAGCCAATCTTTTAAGAAACGAGCTTAAATGGGTAATGCGAGGAGCAAAGGCGAGAAGCACCAAGCAGAAAGCCAGACTCATGCGTTATGAGGAGCTTAAAAACAGAAAACGTCCTGAACAGGATTCGGAAATAGAATTAAGTTCCATATCCACAAGGCTTGGAAGAACCACTGTGGAAATTAATAATCTTAGCAAAGCCTACGGCGACAGGCATATTATTAATGATTTTAGTTATATTTTTCTTAAAAATGACCGCATAGGTATTGTAGGTCCTAACGGTTGTGGAAAGACAACTCTGTTAAAGCTTATTATGGGGATTGTTGAACCTGACGAAGGGGAAATAGTTATCGGCCAGACAGTAAAAATCGGATATTATGCACAGGAAATATCTACACGTAAGGAAGATGGGATAAGCTTTATGGACCCTGAAATCAGGGTGATTGATTATATCAAAAATACTGCAGAGTATGTTAAGACGCGGGATGGCTCACTTTCTGCATCCCAGATGCTTGACAAATTCCTTTTTCCTCCGAGAGAACAGTATTCCCTTATAAAAAAACTTTCAGGTGGTGAAAAAAGACGCCTGAATCTGTTAAGGGTTCTTATGGAGGCACCTAATGTATTGATTCTTGACGAGCCGACCAATGATCTTGACATAAAGACGCTGACTATTCTTGAAGATTACCTGGATTCTTTTGACGGAATAGTAATAACTGTCAGCCATGACAGATATTTTCTTGACAGAGTGGTACGAAGAATTTTTGCATTTGAAAATGGCAGGTTAAGACAGTATGAGGGCGGATACTCGGATTATGAGCTGGTTGCTGAATTTGACAAAGAACCTGTAAAAGCAGAGTCCGGGATACCGAAGAATACCGGAAAAAAAGTTAAGCAGGAAAAACTTAAATTTACTTATGCGGAACAAAAGGAATTTGAGCATATTGAAGATGATATCGGAAAAATAGAAGCACGGATTACGGAAATTGATAATCTTATGGTAAAAAATTCCAATGATTTCGTAAAACTCAATGAACTTGACTGTGAAAAAAATAAACTCAATGAAGAACTTGAATATAAAATGGAACGTTGGGAATATCTTACCGAACTGGATGAACAGATAAAGAACCGGTAAAAATAGGAGGGGCACCTCGGTTAAGAGGTGCCCGGATAGGAATGAAGAAAAAGGATATAGCCTTTTCTTTTGGTTTGGTACAATATGTATTGTAACGTGAAAATAAGTCTAAACTGTGAAATAAATATAAAAAACTTATAAACTAAATAAAATAAAATTAAATTTTCTAAAGCCGTTTTTTATTCTTAACGGCACATTCCCTTCAATATAATTAAATATATCTGCTTTGCCCAATTCCCCCCAATCAGGGGGGAGAATGAAAAAAATGGGTGTGATAATATGGCATCATATGGAAAAACAGGAAAAGGAGCAGAAAAATGAAAACAAAGATGAATGTATTAGGACGTGTGCTTAGTATGATTCTTGCTGTGGCACTTACAGTTACTACAGTATTTTCAGGATTTTCAAGAAAAACTCTTGCAGCAGAGAATAATGTAATAACTGTTGAAGAGGGAGAAAAGGATAGTGTAACATTTGATTGGAGTAAATGGAAGGTTGAATCTAACAGCAATCCTAAGGTTGCAAAAGCAAGTATCCATACTAACATTATAGGAGAAAAAAAGCTTGTAGTCGAAGGATTGAAACGTGGCAGCACAACAGTTGTTGTAAATAATGGGAAAAAAACTAAAACGTATGTTGTTAATGTTTCAAGAGCAAAGGGTATAAAAGCGGATCACCTTTACGTTTCTGTTAATAATCAGTTTGAACTGTACGATAATGGGAAATTGGTAGGAACAGTTAAGACGAACAAAAAAAGTTTTGATATGAATAAAATAACTGTTACCGCAGCGTATGGTGATGGAGAAAAAGTTAATATCAAAATTAACAACAGAAAATTAATTGATGGCAGTGACGCGGTTTTATTTGGTAATGACTTTTATATTGGTTCAAAAAATGACCCAATATATTATACAATGTCATATCCTGTAACATTCACAGTTAATGGCAAATCTGTCACAGTTGTTTTTACTGATAAAATGACATTCTATGATAAGGAAAACAGCTGCCATTATGTATTAGATGATGGAGGCATTGCTTTTGAACTTGAAAACAAACAGAATGTCACAAGACATACCGTTAAGTTTGTAAATGGAACAGAAGTTATTGAAACAATCAGCGTTATTGATGGACAGAGTGCAAGGTACAATGGCGCTACACCTGTAAAAGCTGAAACTGAGTATGCTTCATATACTTTTAACGGATGGGTTGACGTAAATGATAATCCAGCAGATTTAACTAATGTTAAGTCAGATAAAACAGTATATGCGTCATTTACTGAGGAAGTAAAACAGTATACAGTTAAGTTTTTATATGAAAACGGAGAGGTGTTATCAGAACATAACTATTCATATAATGATACAATTACGGTGCCTGATGTACCTGAAAAGGCGGACAATGTTGAATTTGAATATACAGGTGCAGCATGGAGTCCTGAAGTAAGCACTGTATGTAAAGGCAATGCAGAGTATAAGGCAACATACGAAGCCGTAAAGAAAAAGTACAAAGTTATATATTCCGTAAACGGCAAAGAGACTGAAAAGATATTTGATGCTCTGACATCGGCTGAAGATGTCAGAAGTGGGGCGCCGGAAGCAGCTTCAGATTATGAAATTGATGGCAAAAGATATGAATTCAAAGGTTGGGATAAGGCATTTGAAAAAGTTACAAAAGATGTTGTGTATACAGCACTTTATGATGTAATGGATATTAAATATACGGTAAAATTCGTAAACAGTAATGGGGAAGTAATTTCAGAACAGAATTTAAAATATGGTGATAAGATTGTTAAACCGGGCAATCCAAAGTATCCCGGAAACAAAGATATTTATGAGCATACGTTTGCAGGCTGGGATAAGGAAGTAAGCGATGTATGTACAGGAGATGCAACATATAAAGCAGTATTTGATAAATCAATTAGGATTGCATTCTATAAATACAATATCGAAGTATCGTCAAGAAAAGATCTGTTTGATTACGAATACATCACAGGACGTGAGCCAAAGTATTTTACAAAGCTTGGTTCAACAATTACTGTAACAAATGATTTTACCGGATATGAAAATATAATATCAATGCTTGAAGAAGCTTATATAAAAGGTAAATCAGATACTATTTACGGTAATAATAATGAAGAATTTGTAAAGTCTTTTGTAAGTCTTACAGCAGAAAAAGCAGGAGTTAAAGAAGATGCGGTTGATTGCTGGTATGTTCTTAAACGTGAAGTAGACGGCTGGCATGTAGACGGGGGAAATTTAAAGGATTATACGGTTAAGTTTGTAGATTATGATGACAGCATTATTTCAGAAAGAATATATAATGCCAATGAGAAGATTGTAATTCCTTCTAATCCGGTCAGGGAAAGTGACGAGACTTATAATTACACATTTGCGGGCTGGGATAAAGAAATCTCAACGGAAGCTGTAAGCGATGTTGTATATAAAGCGGTATATGAACCATCATATATTGACTATACAGTAAGATTCCTTAATGAAGACGGAAGTGTAATAACAGAAGCAACCTATCATTACGGAGAAGATGTAGTGATACCGGCCGATCCAGCAAAGGAAGCAGATGAGACATACACATACACATTTGCAGGCTGGGATAAAGAAGTAACATCAGTAAAAGAAAATATTGATTATACCGCAGTATATACAGATGAATACAATAAGTATATCGTAAGATTCCTTGATGAAGATGGAACAGTAATTTTGAATGCCGTATATCATTATGGAGAAGATGTAGTGATACCGGCTAATCCTGCAAAGGAAGCAGATGAGAAATACACATACACATTTGCAGGCTGGGATAAAGAAGTAACATCAGTAAAAGAAAATGTTGATTATACTGCAACATATACAGAAAGATTAAACAGAATTCCGGAGGTGGAAGGTGATGAGGACATAGTTCCTGAAATCAACCCTGGTAATAAAGCAACAGATGATAATAAGCCATCTGTAAGACCTGTAAGAAAACCGGAAGTAGAAGCTGATGAAGACGTAGCAACAGGTGATGGCAATATGACACTTTATATTGCAATTCTTGGACTTAGTGCAGCAACTCTTGCAGTAATAATGGGCAGAAAAAAAGAACAGGATATTTAGTCGATTTGATCGTAAGGATATATATGTTACAATATACGGGGGTATATCCCCTGTAGAAAAAAATGACTGCAAAACAGTCTTGAAAAAAAGACCATATGTAACGGTTTGATACATATGGTCTTTTTGTATTGTAAGTTCTGGTATGACTAACTTTCAAGATATTCTATTCTTGATTTGTAATATTCTATTTTCTGTATATCCTTTTCTGTAGGATGTGGAATTCTTGATATATCCGAATTGTGCTTTAAATCGGCAAGTTTGACTTCTCTTGCGATGGAATTTGTTTTTATTTTTTCATAATAGATATCTTCGTCATAATCAGGACCTTTTTTCTTTGTTACAAGGTCAAGTGCCATAAGAATATCTTCGTTAAAGCCATATTCTCTGAGTGCATCAAGAGTTACATCAGTGTCCTCCACTACATCATGAAGCATCCCTACAATCCTGGATTCAGGAGAAGTACAGTGTGCAGATACAAAACGGGGATGATTGATATAAGGATGCCCGCCCTTATCCAACTGACTTTTATGAGCATTAACGGCGATTGTTTCAGCTAATGCCAGCATTTTTTCGTAATAAGCTTCCATAATACCCTTTCAACAAAAAAGACCCATGTATGTACATGAGCCAAAAATTATCAGTGCAGTCGATGGGACTTGAACCCACACCCGGAAACCCGGACATGAACCTGAATCATGCGCGTATGCCAATTCCGCCACGACTGCAAACAACTATATTATTTTAGCATTGCTTAATTTTAATGTCAATCTTTTTGGGAAAAATAAATTTAAAAAAATACTTGCAATTATATTCCTGATATGATAATATACAATACGTCGCTGGTAATTGGCGACACATTTAAGCAGACGTGGCGGAATTGGCATACGCGCTAGACTAAGGATCTAGTC
>ULRP01088646.1_pt1 | contig 10790 bp, 8 predicted proteins | sample 1955521 | NCBI WGS metagenome assembly ULRP01 (sample SAMEA4835685, study PRJEB28245) | human gut metagenome | biome: gut microbiome; material: fecal sample | place: Denmark | collected 2008
ACTCCGTTTTTCCATCGCGGCCTACAGTCCGGTCAATCAAGTCTCCGATTTCCTGATCAGCGTACCCGGCCTTCTTAAGATACTTAACCACTTCACCAGCCTGCCCCGGATAAAAACGAACCAGCATCTCCACAAACGCAGGTTCCAATCTCTTTTCCAGAAAAAATCTGCATAAACTGTTTCTTTTTTCATTAGCCAACAACTTATTATTGTAGTAGAGGCTGCGGGAATCACCTCCTCCGAATAAGCTCAGCTTCCTGGCCTGCACCAACTCCCATGTTCTGGCAGCACTCATTTTATCATATTCCTCCTTCATCCTGGCCTGTTTCCGCTTTAATTCCGGATCATACTGAGTCCTGAATGTTTTCAATACGGCCGCTCCATATTCTGACCATATTCTGCACAACTCCTTTCTCTTTACGCCGCATCGGGAAACGATTCCGGATATATCCCGGGATAAAACGCTCATCCATTCCACAACCCTAACCTTCAGATTATAATCCATGTTGTCGCACAAGCCGTCCTTCGGAGTATTCTCATCATAATTCAGAGGAAATACATCCATTGAAGAGACAGCGTAAAAAATCCATGACAACACCCTGACGTCTTCTGCGTTCACATCTCCAGCTCCCTTGGAACTAAAGGCGCCAAGCCTCTTCCGCGCCTCCCGGCAACAATCCGGCAGCTCTTTTTCATGCAACAGGGAAAGGAACTCCTTCTTTTCCTGAGGAGACGTTTTGAACGCGGAGATGCTGTCGGGCAACGGAAGCCGGAACAGGGCAGGCTTTCCTTCACCGCACAGGATGCCGGTGGAACAGACGGTTAACAACATTATTTTAACGAACGGATTCATGATGATAGTAATATTTGTTGCGATAGGTTACGGTATCCCGATCCACACAGCATCCGAATTTAGAAATCGTCACGAGATGGTATCGCTGCGGCCCCCAGATTTCCTGCCTGTAAAATTCCGAAAAACTGAAATGGCACCGAACTTCCATGATTTCGCGGCCGTCAAGATATTCCGTTCCCTCTCCCCCTTCTCCATCATGGATGCTCCACGAACATACCCAGTCCCACGACTGGGGGAAACGGGCATGCTCCACATCTGCGGCAAAAATGCCGGCCATTACATTATCCTGCAGCTGATTTGTTTCTGAAACCTCCGCCGCTTCATTCGCACCATTCCTGGAATGACCGGGATCAAAATCCGTACCGGGAGGCTCCGAGCCCTTGTCCCTCTCTATAATCTTGACATTTTTGAAGCTGACGCTGGTCGGATGCAGCGTCAGCTTCAGGACGGCAGAGGCCCCTATGACGGACGTTTTCCCCTCAGGAAGCCTTTCCGTAGCCATTCCTCCATTTTTGTGTTCGGCTCTGATTACCGACGGAACAACCACATTTAGTGTCACCTTTACTTTTCTCCCCTCACTGGTAACAGCCAGGACGGTTGCGGAACCATCACGTTGAAGCCGTTTTTCGCAGTAACCACAATGGATATTTTACCCTTCGTTTCTTCAGGCATTTCTACGTATTTATCTCCATCTTCCACCAAATTCCATTCCAGTTCATCAACATTTCCCAACGGTTTTCCCGTCAGGGTCAATGTTATCCGTTCCCCCACACCTATCGTCTTTCTTTCCCTGTCAGCCTTCCGGTCATCAGTATTTCCCAAATATATATCAGCGGAATATTCCTCTGTTTCCGTTTCAATCCTCAACGCGCCGGAATCCTCTTCCTCCACGTCCGCATAGGAAAGACCGCACAGGAAAACTGCGCAACCTATTAAAAGGATTCTTATATTGTTAACAACAACTGCCATCAGACGCAGATGATATCTTATTGCCATTTCCCATTATTTCATAGCAAAAAGCTCTAACATTCCGCATCCTTTGCCTGCTAAAAGATTCTGATGCTCTTCACGCCATAATACATCGCCGCGCCTCTGTTGACGTAGTCTTCCGGGTTTTGCGACAGGTCCACCCAGAAAATGAAAGAACACCACGGGGAGGGAGGAGAGAGGGGAGGAACAATGATTTCCTGAATACCGGCCTTTTTCTGCTCCAGAATCAGGCGGACGCGCTTTTCATGCTGCCCGAACAGAAGCAGATGATCATGTATGGTTGAAAAAACACATATTCCGGACAACGCCAGAAAAACAGCCACAGTTATCTGCGGACGGGGCACGGCACCGGGGATGCCGTACCACATACGAAGAAGGGCCAGCACGCCGATACCGAACAGCAGGGTGGCGGAGAACATGGCATGATCCGCCGGAATGACGGCGGCGGCGGAAGAAAGAGCCATGGCATAAGACGCCAGAATATATGCCGCCGCTATTCCAAAGGGAATTTTCCATGCCCGGAAAGAGTTCCGGTCTCTGTGGAATTTTTTCCAAAGAACCCAGGCAGCCGCCACGCCCAGCAACACCGGAAGAGCCAGGTATTCATGCATCCGGAGCAGGAGCGAAGGGAGAGCTTCCCATCTGCTCCAAAAACCGGAAAGGGGTTCCGCGCAGCCGGGAGTGGCGGAATGCATCCGGGCGGAAATGCCGGGCGCAAGCAGCATGCACAGGGAACCTGCCACCTGAAACGCAAGGCCCGCATAAAACCACAGGGGAAGTTTTTCCTTCCGCACCAGGCGGACAAAGACGAACAAGGCTCCCAGCAACAGCCAGGTTCCCGGAATATTGTTTTCATTGGTCATGCCCGCCGGAAATCCCAGAACAGCCGCAGCGGCAAACTTTCCCCAGCTATTGTTTCTTCCGGAATCTCCCTTTCTCCCGGATTCCGCGTCTTCCAGCAAACCGCGGTACAGACACAGAAAGCCCAGCCAGACGGCGGCGCCCCAGGAATAGTTGGTGGCTCCGGAGAGCCAGTAAATCGTGACGCCGGGCCGGGCCGTGCACGTGAACAGCAGGAGAAGCCCCAATCCGAACAGACGCACGTCCGGCCAGGAACGGGGATCCACCCTGCGCCCGGAAGCCAGATAAAACATCATCAGCGCAAGACCGACCTGCACAAAGGGGTTGAGCAGCATGAAGAGCCATTTTCCCGCCGTCGCTACGGCAAAGGCCAGGTATTCCCCTATTCTGGGATTCCAGGTCATGTAGGAGGCTACGCAGCGCTCCCAGACCAGGCTGAAAGAGAAGCAGTGCTCCATGCCCGTCAGGGCATGATGGTACGTATCGGAAGTGAGAGGACTCCACCAGCTGAGCAGCGCCGTATACAATAAGGCGGCTGCGGTCAGCGCCCAAAACCACACCCTGGACGTGCGGGGGGACATCATCAGCTCGGATCCGGTTTCCTTTTCCGCAGTGCGGGAGGCAAATCCAGGTCTTCCCCATCAAGAATGAGGGGGCGCACACGGGCAAAAAGGCCGTGGCCCGCACGCTCTTCTTCTCCTTCCTCCGGAGGCAATCCTTCCTCCAGCTCCTTGATGTCAGGCATCGGGACTGACTCCAATTCCGGCTCCGCCTCCGTTTCGGAAATTTGCGCAACAGACGCGGACTCCCGGAGCGTTTCCCCTTCATCCGGAATATCGGAGACAGGCCTTACGGGCACCAGTTCCTCTTCCAATTCACGTTCATCCCTCCTGGAGACGGCAACAGGGGCGGGAAGATCCGGCTCCGGATGCCGTTCCGGTTCGTCAACCGGGGCAGGAGGAGCAGGCTGAATAATGGTTTTCCCCTCTCCGAGGAAAGATTTTTCCTCCGGCACAAGCACTGTCTGCGGCTCCGCTTCCCGCTGAAGCACAACAGACGGGGAAACAGAGGTCTCTGCCACAGGCACGGCGCCCAGCACGGTCAGGGACAGGCGGTCTTCCGGCTGCTGCTCCACGGAAGCGCCGATGTGGAGGCGCACTCCCCTTCCCAGAATTTCCGCCACACCATCCACCAGGTCTTCCAGACGCTGCAGCGTCAGGGAACCTCCGCCGCGCACCAGAACCAGGACATCGTCCACTTCTCCCAAACGTTTTTCCAGAAAAAGCGGGGAATGCCGGACCTGGTTCAATATATCCGCCACGGAAGCATCCGCAGACGCTTCACCCACGCCAAAGGAGCAAATCCCTTTTCCCGTTCCGGCTACGCTGAGCAGGTCGTCCAATCCCACCCGGAGCAGGTTTCCGGAAGAATTCAACAGAGACGGCACAATAAGCACGGCGCGGGCAATAAGAGCATTAACCACGGAAAAGGCTTCCAGCACCCCCTTGTCGGGATCTATGAGGCTTTCCATGGCGTCATTATCAAACCGCAGCACCATGTCGGAATACAGGGCAAGCCGGGCCAAAGCTTCATCCGCCTGGGCAGAGCGCCGTTCCCCCTCAAACCTGAAGGGACGGATGACAACGCTGACGACATAAGCCCCCTGTTCCTTGGCCAGACGGGCCGCTTCCGGAGCTACGCCGGATCCCGTTCCCCCTCCCAGCCCGGCGGCAAGGACGGCCAACGCGCTGCCTTCCAGCGCACGGAGAATGGAAGACTCGCTTTCACAGGCCGCCTGGGCTCCTACGGAGGCGTCTCCGCCGGAACCGAGGCCCCTGGTAAGCCTGGCGCCCAGATGAATCTTGCATGGAACGGATGAAGCGTTCAATAGGCGGGCATCAAGATTCATGGCGCAAACGGAAGCTGACTGGGGAGCCAGCAGCAGCACTTCCTCCATTACCTTGGTTCCTGCGGCCCCAATGCCGCACAGGCAGATTTTTCCGGGCAGGCCGGACGGCCCCTGGGGAGAGATTTCCAGCATGGTTGTTAATTTGGATAAAGGTTGATCAGGAGGTCTTCTTTCCGAAGAAGCCCAGCATCCGTCCCAGCCAGCTGCGCTGCTGCGGCAGTTCGGCATCCAGAATCTGGGCATACCGTATCAGGCCTATGGCCGTGCAGTAGCGCGGATCATCCAGGTAGGAAGGCGCACCGTTTTTAACCAGCGTAGGCCGGCTGATGGCCACGCCGAACACGTGGGAGGCCAGTTCCCCCACGCCGCGCATCAGGCTGGCGCCCCCGCACAGGTAAACGCCGTGGCAGCGGTTGCCCTTGAAAGTATCCTTGGGCAGGGAAGATTTGACCAGGTTGAAAATTTCCAGCAGGCGGGAACGGATGATTTCATTCAGCACGTTGCGTTCAATGGCGGCATCCTTCATATGCCCCTCTCCGCGCACGCGCACCATCTCGTTGGTTTTCCCGGAAAAGCTGTTGGCGTCCCCTTCCGTCTTCTTGAGCAGTTCCGCCTGGGCCAGAGGAATGCCGGTCATCAGCGTGATGTCATTGGAAATGTGGTCGCCGCCCAGCGGCACACATCCGGAGGCCACAAGCTGGCCGTCCAGGTAAAGCACATAGTCCGTCGTGCCCGCACCCATATCAATAAGCAGAGCGCCCGCCTGCTTGACCTGCCTGTTGAGCACAAACTGGGCCGTGGCAATGGGGGCGAAAACCACATCCGCAATATCCAGCGGGACTTCCCGCACGCAACGGAAGGAGTTGGTGATGCGGGATTTGATTCCGTGGATGATATGGCAGTCGATGTCCAGGGTTCTTCCGGTCAATCCGGCGGGATTGGTCAGGTTCTCCTGCCCGTCCACGGAAAAGAGACCGGGCACGCGGTGCAGGACGAATTGTTCCGGCCCCAGGGCGACGTCCCGGGCGATTTCCGTCACCTCGTCCATATGCTCCTGGGAAATAATGCTTTCATCCGGGGGAAGACGGAACGTTCCCCGGTTGTTCTGCCCCACAATATGGGCGCCTGTCACGGACAGATAGACGGTCATGATATCCACGTCCGCATGGTCCTGGGCCATATTCCAGGCATCGTAAATGCACTGGATGACCTTGGAAGTGTCTTCAATCTCTCCGCGAACCACGCCCTCGCTAGGAACCTCACCCACGCCGATGATTGTCACGGTCGCATCGGGCTTCACTTCGCCCACGACCATGCAAGTCTTGCTTGTCCCTATCTCAAGCCCTACGTGAATTTTTGTCTTAGCCATGAAAATCAAGGAACTATCAACGTCCTCGCACCTGATAGCACATTACTTTCCATTATTCAAGAAAGCCTGCGCGAACATACGCAGAAAACGCGGTTTTCCTCCGCGCTGCCCCGGTTCAAAGGCCTGTGGGATGGCGCACCAGGAAGTGCCTGGTATTGCGGCCGTCCACTCTCCAGCGGGGGCCTTCGCCGCGGCGCCCGCTTCCCGTAGTGTCAAACCGGAGGCCGCAGATGACCATGAAGACGTGTCCATTCTTGGCATAAATGGAAATCCAGTCCCCGGCGCCTTTCTGCCCGTAATTCAGGAAAAGCCTGGAATGGCGGGTGGACGTAAGAAGGCCGGCTTCCTTCAGCACAAAGGAAGTGCTGCCGGAACAGTCATAATGGGTATCATGATGCCTCCTGTGCCCCCCGCCCAGCCGGTACGGCTTGTTGACCAGGGAATTGGCCGCCGCAATGGCGCGCTTGACCTGCGAAGGGGCATTTCTGGGGGGAATGGCTTTCCCGTTGTGAAGCACGGCCGTCTTGCCGGGCACAAAGTGGTAGGCGGGAAGACGCGCAGGAGCTTCAACTTGTTGCTGGGAGGAGCAGGAAGAGAGAAAAAGGCCGGCCAAAAGGGCGCCAGCCACGGAGAGAGTTTTGTGGGCCGCAAATGTCATGAGAATTATAAACTGCGGAATTCCCGCCTCCTTGGCAAGAAAATAAATTTCCCCCGTCCACATTACATGGTAGACGGGGGAAAGAAATCAGCAATATTTAGCCATTGGAACGGCTGTGGGCATCTTTTTCCACGGCCGTCCACAGGGAATCCAGGGAAGCCTGGACTTTCGCCAATGCTTCCTTCACAGGATCGCCCGGTTTCCCGTGCCCGAAGAGGTAGTATTTAATCTTGGGTTCCGTTCCGGAGGGGCGCACCGCAAAACTGCGGCCGTCCGCCAGATCTACGAAAATCATTTTTTCCGCCGGAATGGGATCGCCTTCCGCATCCACCATGTCGCCCTTGGAAAAGTCCCGGATGCCGCTGACGGCTACGCCGTCCACTTCCGTGGGAGGATTGGAGGAATAGGAAGCGGCGAGGGCGGCGATTCTGGCCGCGCCGTCCGCGCCTTCCATAACCAGCGATTTTCCCATTTCCAAATACACACCAAACTGCTCAAAGAGTTCATGCAGCAGTTCCAGAAGGCTCTTGCCGATGCTTTCCGCATATGCGGCCAGTTCCGCAAAGATGATGGCGGCGGAGTTGGCGTCCTTGTCCCGCACGAAGTCCTGGGCCAGGTAGCCGTAGCTTTCCTCCCCGCCGAAGACAAAGTAACGGCTGTATTCCAGACGCAGGGCGCGCGTCTGTTCTTCGCTCATCTTGCGGTAGCCCTCCCGTTTTTCCGCCGGAATGGCCTGTTCATATTTACCGAGTTTCTGGGCAATATACTTGAACCCCGTGAGGACGTTGACCACTTCATAACCGAAGTGGTGGCCGATGGCGTCCTGAAGCCCCGTCGTCACAAAGGTTTTCACCATCACGGCGCGGGAACGGTTGGAGTCATTGATGATGCCAAGATCGGACATGCTCATGCAGCGGTACCACGCCAGCAGGGAACCGATCTGGTTGCCGGTCAGCAGGTGCATCTTTCCGTCTTCCCCGCGCACGGCCACTCCCATGCGGTCCGCATCCGGGTCCGTGGCGATGACGATGTCCGCTCCGGAAGCATCCGCCTGTTCAATAGCCAGGGCCAGAGCCGGCGGATTTTCCGGGTTGGGGGAAGCAACCGTTGGGAAACGGCCGTCCTGAACATCCTGCGCCGCCACGGTCTGCACGTTGCAGCCCAGTTCCTTCAACAGGGGCACGATGATATGGCCGCCCGTCCCGTGGAGGTTGGAGTAAACGATTTTAGCTCCCCCCTTGTTGAAAAGTTCCGGACGGAGCAGCACGGTTTTCAAGCGGTCCATGTAAATACGGTCAAAGGAGGAATCCAGCACATGAAGGGTTCCGCGCCGGTCTTCCGGCAACGGTTCATATTCTTCGGAAGTCAGGGAATTGACCTCCCTGATCACGGCCTTGTCATGCGGAGGCACCAGCTGGGCTCCATCATTGAAGTAAGCCTTGAAACCGTTGTCATGGGAGGGGTTGTGGCTGGCGGTCAGCACCACGCCGGAATCCGCATGAAGCTCCCGGATAGCAAAGGAGATCTCAGGAGTGGCGCGAGGACTGTCAAACAGGTAAATGTCACATCCCAGGTCCGTGCCGATTTTTGCGCAGAATTCGGCAAAATCACGGGAAAAGTGGCGCGTGTCGTGTCCGATGACCAGGCGGGGCTTCCTGCCCGGGTCCGTAGCCTCCACATGCTTGTTCACATAAATAATCAGGCCACGCATGGCCCGCCCCACATTGAAGTAGTTCATGCAGGCGGTTCCCACGCAGGGATATTCCGGCCGGCCGTTCACGCCGCCGTTCCCCTGCTCGGCCCGGGTGACGATGCTGCCGATGGTACGTCCTCGCAGCCCCCCCGTGCCGAAGGCCAGAGTTTTGTAAAAACGGTCGTTCAGCTCCTGCCATTCCCCGGCGGCAGCCAATTCTTCTACGGCCTCGCGCGCTATGGGGGATTCGGTACCATCCAGCAGAAGGCGGATATTGGTCTGGGAAGACTCCAAAAGCTTCCCTTCTTTAACGGCATTCATCAGGGATTCGTCCAGTGTATTCATGCTGGCGGAATAGTACATCATGCCCCTTGTTTGACAATAGCTCTTTCCATCATGGCCTGAGAAAAAACGCCATATTCATCCCGGTGCGGGCGCGGGAAATGCTTTCCTCCCCGTCCCCTTGTTATTTAAAGGGTATTTAAAGGGACTGGCGGTCATACAACTCCCGGTACAACGGGCAAGAGGCATAAAGCTCTGCATGGGAACCGTCCCCGACGATGCGCCCGCCCTCAAACACCAGAATGCGCGTCGCCACGCGGATGGAACTGAAACGGTGGGCCACAATAAGCGCCGTCCTTCCCTCCACCAGCCGGTCCAGTTCCTGCTGGATCAGAGCCTCGCTTTCCGCATCCAGGGACGCGGTGGCTTCATCCAGAATCAGGATGGGAGCATCCTTCAGGAAAGCGCGGGCAATCGCTACACGCTGCCGCTGGCCGCCGGACAATCCGCTGCCTCCGTCGCCAAGCATGGTTTGATAGCCGTCCGGCATGCCCATGATGAAACCGTCCGCAGCCGCGGCGCGCGCCGCGGCCACCACCTCATCATCCGTAGCGTCCTGACGTCCCAAACGGATATTTTCCATAATGGTGCCGTGGAACAGGACGGGGTGCTGGGAGACGAAGGCGATATTCTTGCGCACATCATGCAGGGAAGCGTCCCTCACATCCACGCCATCCACGCGCAGGGCTCCGGAACTAACGTCATAAAACCTGGGAAGGAGGCTGGCAAATGTCGTCTTTCCGGCGCCGCTGGGCCCTACCAGCCCCACTACTTCCCCGGGGCGGATATGCACGTTGATGCCGTCCAGCACCTTGCGGGCGCCGTCATAGGAAAAGGAAATGCCGTCATAATCCAGGCGGCCGGCGGCGCGTCCCATAGGAACGGGGTCAGCGGCCTCCGGCATGGTATCCGGTTCTTTCAGGAGGTAATTGATGCGTTCCAGGGAAGCGTAAGCGCTCTTCAAATTGGTAAGCGTCACACCCAGCCGTTTGAGAGGGTCGTAACACATGAACAGGGCGGCAGCCAAAGCAGTAAAATCAGCTTTGGTGATGCCCATTTCATGCCCCCTTACCAGCAAAACGCCCAGACCCAGCGCCGTCACCATTTCCAGCACGGGAACCAGGAAGTGCCTGTACTTCACCGTTCTGAGATTGATTTTGAAAAAACGCTGAATCAGCCCCAGGAAAAGATTTACCTGCTGTTCCTGCATTCCGTAGGAACGGATTTCACGCTGGGAGGCTAAATTTTCCTGGGCTGCGGCCGTAATATTGCCCAGTTCGTCCTGAGCCTGTTTGGACTTCTTCATCACGCGGCGGCCGAAAAAGCGGATGGGCCATATGGCCAGCGCAATCAGCCCCAGATTCATCAGGACCACTGCCGTATTCGGATCAACAAATACCTTGTACACCAGGAAGGCAAGGGCGGTCAGCAGAGTCAGGGGCTGCTTGATGATGTCATTGGCCGCTACCACCAGCCCCCCCTGCACGTTGGCGGCGTCATTAATTAGGCGGCTGATCAGGTCCCCCCGTTTCTGGCGGTCAATGAAGGAAAGGGGCAGCGTCTGCAATTTGGAAAAGGCGTCCAGCCTGATTGCCTCCAGCACTTTCATGCTGACGATGCTGATCCAGTACACGTTGAAGAACGTGCCTATGCCACGGACGGCGAAGACCAGAGGCAGCAGGGAACATACGGCCAGCAGCACCGCCAGGTGCATGTGTTCCGGGGCCACCAGCCGGGCGATCATGTCCTGAAGCTCCGGGGGAATCTGTGTATTGTCAAACACCACCGGAAATACTTTGGCAATCATCAGCGGAAAGCCGAAACCGCTGGCGGCGGCAGCCAGAGCCCCGGCAGCCAGAGCGGCGATGAACAGCTTCATCACGGGCTTCAAATACCGCGCATATTCAAAAAACTGGCTTAACATGGAGCGCCTCCTTCCTCCTCCGCAACCATCTGCTGCTTATTGTAAAGTTCCCGGTACAGGGGAGAAGAAGCCATCAGCTCCTCATGCGTGCCGTCCGCAACCACACGGCCTTTCTCCAGCACCAAAATGCGGTCCGCCATCCGGATGGTGCTGAAACGGTGGGCAATAATGAACGTCGTGCGGCCGGAAGC
>ULRP01056651.1_pt1 | contig 10786 bp, 9 predicted proteins | sample 1955521 | NCBI WGS metagenome assembly ULRP01 (sample SAMEA4835685, study PRJEB28245) | human gut metagenome | biome: gut microbiome; material: fecal sample | place: Denmark | collected 2008
TCTTAATTCTACTGTGTATGACACATTATCGGTCTAATGTATCCATCTGGTAAAAAATGGTAACAAAAAGGCTGGTATCACCACATAAAAACATTGATTTAAAGGTGGTGACTAAAAATGAATATAGTTGATGAGAAGTCAAATAAACTTCATTTATTAAAAAAAGAAGTTGAAGATTTCAGAAAAAAGTACAGTGTTCTTTTGACAAAATATCAACAAAAACACCTTGTTTCAGCAAGAAGGATAGTAGAAAAGAGGAAAGACTCTAATTCCATAACAATGACAGATGTTGATGATGTTTTCTCTTTTTTTAATAAGGAAATATCTGATATATGTGAAAATATTAATGTGAAACATGAGAATGTGTCATATTCTCCAAACAAAGTTGAATTATCTTATCTTGAAGCAATTAGAAAAGGGTTGCAATTAATGAAACGAGATATACCAGAACTGTTATCAACAAAGGTTCTTGGTATTCCTCATAAATATGAGAAATATTTTTCATTAACTGGGGGAGAATTGATTCAAGAAAATGTGAAAATGATAATCCATCTTCGTGAAGAAGAAATCACCATACTTTTTTCTTTTTTACATTCTTTATATAAAGATTTACCAAGTATTATAAAAGGAAAAGGTGGTGACAGATAAATGTTTTTATCTAGTGCAAGTGCTTCGATCAATAGTATGGATGAAAAGAAAGAATTCGATTCACCATTAGATGAAGGAATAGCAGATATGATGAGATCTTCAAATATGTTTTTCAAGCATCTTGACAATCCAAATGGTAAGAAAGAATCCTATTTTCCATTACCAACGAGATTTTCTAAGAAGCTTGAAGAATACCCAAAGTGTGTTCAAATCAATGTAACTGAGTGTATGAGAGAGATATATCGTAGTGGACAAACATGGGTAAAAGAACAATCTTTTCATTTTTTAACATCAAAAGGAATTGATTATCCTTATAAAGAACTTGTTGATAACGAGGCTAAAAAACTAAGTGAGATTTATTCATCATATTGGTTACGTGATATGATATATCTGGATGAAAAAACATCTAAATCACTTAGATTTAAGATACAAACTGTGTATGACACAGATATTGCAAACACAGACAATACCACAGTACGAATGATAACAGATATTCTTTGTGACATTGGTGCTGATGGACACATTGGTTTTTCAATTACGAATGTGGAAATATGTAATGTGACGCAATAAAAATGGAGGTGTAACCATATGAACATAGATAGAATCGTACGTAGAATTAAACGTGACATTGGTATTTATGGCATGGCGTTACCGATAGATAATGTCGACAAATTAATTGGAGAAATCCTGGTTGATACAACACTCCCAGTGTTTTCAATGTATCAGCCTGCAGAAGAGTGGTATCCACTTGATGGTTTAAGACCTGTAAACAGGGAATCAACTCAAAATATGGGTGATTTATACATTCTTCCAGATTTTCCTGGAAGAAAATTACTGTATGTAAAAGGTGTAAAATACAATGAACCAAGTTTGTGTTCAAATTACAATCCAGTTATTGGACTTATGAGAACAGGAACTGATAATTTCTCTACATTTTTAGATGCAAATGTTGGAAAGAATATCATTGACGGAATGATTAATTCTGTCACATTTGAATTCAATCCACCAAGAGAATTACTTGTATATGATGCCCTTGTAAGTGCACGATTAACAGCACTCCTTGCATTTGAACATGACAGATCATTTGCTACAATTGCTCCAACTGCAGAAGAGAGTTTTTATAAACTCGCTGTTCTTGATGTGAAAGCTGGGTTGTATCCTACAATAAAACATTATGAAGGATTAGATACTCCACTTGGTAGAATTGAGTTGAAGATTGATGATTGGCAGAATGCTGCTCAGGATCGGAAGGATTTACTTCAGCAATGGGATGAAGATTATCTATTGGATGCCGTAGATCTTATGTATCAATAGTAATGAATAAGAGAATCAAGTTAATTCTTGATTCTCTTATTTTTATCCAAAAAACAAAAGTTTAAGCTAGAGAAAGTAGGTGATTTAAGTGATTGAATACACTAAACTTCCTTACAATAAGACGACAATTCGTGATGTAAAATTGCCACCTGGAAATGGAAATAAGGGAAACTGTTGTTTCTTGTTTTCCCCAGATTTCGATTCATCAATTTCCATGATGGTAAACCCAAAGAATTGTACTTCTATGGGAAGATATCGATTATACTTTAGACAGCTTAAGTATATCGGTAAAACAACAAATAACAAGCGTTATCGTATTAATGATGTACGTAATTATGAAGCTTTAAAAGATAAATTGCGAACAGATGCACCGATGATTAAGCCATACCCTGTAAAGCTTGGAATTAATCCATCTGAGACAAGGAATATCTTTGTCGATTTATTCCAGTGGGTAAAGATATACCAGTCAGCAACAGGATCATCAACATCTATTGCAAGAAACGTAAAAGCATTTTGGTATCTGATGAGATCTGTTATCGGTTCAGTAAATCCGAAATATCAGGATAAAGATGCATTAACGAATTATGTAAGACCTGGTTCTTATAATAACTATTTCGTACTTGTGGATGCATCGATGTTCCCATATCAGAATACTGGAAGACCGATTGATCGAATAAAGAACCCGCTTTATCTTATTTATTTAACAGCAAGAACATATCCAGAATATCTTATGAATATGGATATTGATTTTATCTGTTATTATGAGAATATGGTTCTTAGAGTAAATCCTTACCAGTTGGTATCTGGAGATTCTAGTAAAAAAGGATCTGAATTATCAAGATTATTGGCTGAGATCAGAAAGTTATATCATAAAGCAAGTACAATGCAAAATGATGAACTGACTGAAGAAGATATCAAGAATATCAAAAACTCTGAGACAGATGAACCTGAAACGGCAGAAACGAATGATGAGATCACAACAACTGATGTGTATGAAACACCAGTTGAAAAAGAAGATGATCATTCATTTAAGAAAGTTCCTGTTGAAAAAGCTGTGAAGATGATTACATCACCAGCAGTTCAGGAGAATATCAAGGCTGTTGTTGATGCTGTATCTGATGATAAGGAATTAGTTGATAAAATTGCAGATAAAGTACAAACTGCAGAAAATCTTAAAGATGATGATTTATCAGCTGTAAAAACTGCAGAGGATTTACTTGATGAAGACAAGGAAACCCTTGATAAAATATATCGTAAGATGCAACAGGATTCACCGACAAAATCACAGAGATCTACAGCAAGAGATCAAATGCTTCGTGAGAAACAAAAAGACATTGTTGTTCGTAATACAACGATCGGTGATCTTGCAAAGATCAATCCAAAGAAAACTGAGATTGAGACAGTCGATATTCATAAAGCAATGCATACAACGAATCCTAATATGAATAAGATTAAGTTCCAAAACTTTAATGAATCCTATTGCAAAAATGTAATGGATAAAGATATCATTGGAGTATTTGAGAATCTGAATCAGGCATCTACAACAAAGATGTTTATTCGTGGAGTAAAAGTAGAAGACACATCAGATGTCTTAAATTACAAAGAAACCTGGACTGTCAATTTGGAAGATGAAAATAGACTTCGTCATACTATCAAAGTAGACATTCCGAAGTTTTATGATAAAAACTTCTTATGGTTATCAGGTAATAAGAAAGTTATCAAAAACCAGTTATTCTTCTTACCAGTTGTAAAGATTTCTGGAGATACCGTTATGATTGTAACCAATTACAATAAGCTTACGATCAAACGTGAAGAAAATAAGACATTAAAAGAAATCACAGTTCTTACAAAACAGATTGCAAAAGAAGAAGCCCTTGCAAAATACTTTGTACCAGGCTCATGTTATGTAAACAATGCATCTTATATAACTGCAGTAGAGTATGATGAATTTTCAAAGATCTTTATCAGATTCCATGCACCAAAGTGTGATTTATACTTTGACCAGGAAACCTGTAAAGAATACATGGAAAAGCACCTGATAGATCAGCAGGATGGAAAGATGTTTATTGGTGTTGAAAAGGGAAAGCCAGTATTCATTGACTATGAAACACAGAGGGATGAATCTGGAAGAGGAATTGCTGAGATCATTCTTGACAATATCCCTGAAGAATCCAGAACTGCAATCAAATCTATCAATGTACCAAAAAGGCTTATGTATACGAAGGTCACTACAATGAAGCAGGATCTTCCTATGATAATTCTCATGTGTATATGGGAAGGATTATCGACAGTATTAAAGAAAGCTGGTATTAAGTATCGTCTTGAAGAAAATGCAAGAGATGTAAAACCAACCGAAGATTATATCAGGTTCAAAAACTGTTATCTTGTATATGATAACAATGTCACTACGCAGATATTGATGAATGGTTTTAAGGCAATTGATACGAAATCACACAATATATCTGAGTTTGATGAAGTTACTCCATTCATTCCATATATTCAGAAGAAATTTGGTAAAGTTTCAATTTTAAATGCACTCGTGAATGTGTATGAGTTTACAATTGGACCTATTGAGCGAGAGATCTTATTGAATATGGGATTACCAACAGATCTTGTTCAGATCATGGTTTATGCAAATGGATTACTTGGTGATAACCAGGCTGTATCAGAGCTCAATCTTTCTGAATATCGTGTGCGAAACGCAGAGGTAATATCTGCTATTTTATATGATGCAATTGCAAAAGCATTTGTACCGTATAAGAATTCAAATGGAAAGAAGAAGTTATCCATTCCACAAGATATCGTTATTAAACGATTGCTTGCACTTCAGACAACAGAAGATACATCTACACTTAATCCATTCCTTGAACTTGAAACAACACATGGTGTATCAACGAAGGGATGGCGTGGTGTAAACCTTGAAGATTCTTATACCGTTCCTAAGAGAAGTTATGATCCAACCATGACTGGTGTTATAGGAGTATCATCATCGCCAGATGGACAGGTTGGTGTTAACAGGACTCTTACAATGGAACCAAGTATTGAATCATGCAGAGGTTACATTCAAACAAAGAACGATAAATTAGATGAGTTAAAAGATGTAAATCTTTTCTCACCAGCTGAAATGCTCATTCCACTTGGAGCAACGAGAGATGATCCAATCCGTACTGGACATTCTGTAAAGCAATCAAGGGCAACAATTCCTATTAAAGATGCTTCACCAGTACTTATTTCAAATGGATCTGATGAGTTATGTAAATACTACTTATCATCAGACTTTGTAGTTACTGCAGAAGATGATGGTGAAGTCATTGAATATGACGATACGACAAAGCTCATGATTGTTGCATATAAAAATGGAACACATCGGGCAATCAATCTGGATAAGAATATCGTAAAGAACGGTGGTGGTGGATTTGAGTTATCAAATGTACTTGTAACTAATCTTAAAGTAGGTGATCATTTCAAGAAAGCAGATACACTTGCTTGGCATAAGGATTTCTTTACGAATATCCCTACACAAGGTGTCCGAATGAATGTTGGTGCTCTCATCAAAGTAGCACTATATTCAACTTATAATACATATGAAGATGCTGACTTTGTCACAAGAAAAGTATCCGATATGTGTACAACAGAGATGTGCTTTAGAGTAAAGACATCCATTGGAAAGAATTCTAATATCTATAAGATGGTAAAAGTTGGTGACCGCATTAATGTCGGAGATACATTGATTGAATTTGATGAATCATTTGAAGATTCCGATATTAATAAACTCCTCTCTTCATTAGGAGATAACGAGGAGTTAAAAGAAACAGTTATCCAGAACAGCAGAAATGTTAAGAAATCAAAATATTCTGGTGTGATTGAAGATATCAAGATCTACTCTGCATCAGAACTTGATGATTTATCACCATCTCTTCAGATGATTGTAGGAAATTACTACAAGAAGATTGATCGAAAGAATCGTATTCTTAGTAAATACGATAAAGATGGGAAAACTGTAAAATGTGGACTTATGATTACCGAATCATCTGGACGTACAGAACCTGATCGATATGGTAATATCCGTGGTATCAAAGTAAACGATGGTGTAGCGATTGAGTTCTACGTAAAACATTCTGAACCACTTGAAGTTGGATCAAAAGTTGCAAACTTCTCTCCACTTAAGAATGTCGTATCAGAAGTTATTCCACTCGGATATGAACCATATTCTGAGTTTAGACCAAATGAGTCTGTTGATACTATCATCAATCCATCTTCTATCTTAAACCGTATGGTATCATCTGTATTGCCTACAATGTTTGGTAATAAGTGTATTATCGAGTTGAAGAGAAAACTCAGTGATATTTGGAATAATAAGAAAGATCTTGTTGAAAGAAGAAAAGAAATGTGTAATATCATTTATCGATTCTTCAATGCTCTTGATCCTACAAAAGAAAATACGAAGAAATATAAAGCGATGTTTGAACCAATGTCTGATCAGAAATTCAAATCATTCTTTACAGAATTCTTCAACAATCCAAAGCATTATCTGATTCTTGATATGGTTGATTATGAACGTGATTTGCAGGTTGAATATATTGAAGCTGCAGCAAAGGTCATCGATGTTCCACTGTTTGAGTATGTAACAATGCCACATCTTACTATGGATAAGGAAAATCCTATCATCACAAAGCATAAGGTTCCAGTTGGATATATACATCTGAAGAGACCACAACAAACTGTAATGAAAAAGAACGGTTTATCTGTAGAAGCAGATCAACGATCAGCATTTACTGGTCAGGTTACAGGTGGAGATAAGAATGGTCGAGAATCAGACCTTGAGAACTGTATGCTTACATCTCTTGGTATGAAATATACTTTGAAAGAGTTAAATGGTCCAAGAGCAGATGATCTTGTTATGAAAAAAGAGATGTTGGATCAAATCAATAGAAACGGTTATACAGAATTATCTGGACTAACCGATAAAGTTGAAAATAAGACAACTCTCAATACGATTAACACATATTTCCTTGGTATGGGTCTTCATACAGATCTTATCACAAAGGGATTAAAACTTCCATATACATTGGATAAAGAGTAAAAAAAAGAAGAGGAATATCAATTAAGATATTCCTCTTCCTATTATTTATTTTTTCTTATTCTTTTTAGATCCATTTCCGGACTTATTCTGCTGATGCTGAGTATTGCTCTCTTCAGGTGTTGTTGTAACATTATTGTTTGCTTCAACCGATGCTTCCTGAGCTGACTCCTCATCATTGGTTTCATCTACAGGAGCAGTTGCTTCATCCTGTGCTGCGTCTGCATTATCAGCAGGTCCCTGATCAACTGGAGCTGACTCCTCAGTGCTGGTTTCATCTACAGGAGCAGCTGTTTCATTCTGTGATTCATCTGCATTATCAACAGATCCATGATCTGGCTGCTGAGATACATCAGGATTGGTTGTAGAAGTTTCATTCGGAGTTTCTGGAGCCGTTACCTCTGGTACCGGCTGTGCTACAGTCTCCTCATTTTTCTTATCTTCTGTCTTATCTTTTCCGAAGTTAACTGTTGACATATTGTCAAGGGTTAACTCAATTTTGTCAGAGTAATTTGATGGATTATGTTCAAACACACGCTTTCCATTAATTACCATTTTTTCCACTAAGTTCTGTTTGATTGGTGTCGGATGTTTAATTGGTCCATTTGCATGGATTTCACGGATAAGACCAACACATCCTACAGTTACTAACTTTGTACCTGTCATTTTCTATGATCCTTTCTTTTAATCTTCGTCTTCACCGATGGTGTTTAATTCTTTCTTCATTGTAGAATAAACCTCATCATCCGTAACTTCGGACTGAATTCCCATGATATCATTAATACCAACGCCAGGGGCTTCAGTACTCATGATACGACTGATTTCCTCAGCGGAATTTGAATCATTAGGAATCTGAGCAATTGCTCTTTTAATCTCTTCACGTTCCTCTGGAGAGATAATATTGTCCTCTGTTACAAGTTTGTGATCTTTGTCACAAGTTTCATATATTAATATCGCTTCCTGGAGTTTGGCATCTCTTGTTTCTTCTGTAATATATTCCATATCACGAAGCATCGATGCCCGTTCCAAAGCGACATTAGATAAAGTACCACTGAACATGCGAAATTTCACATCCTTTCTATTGGAGTTTCTATTTAACTGATTGTTTTTCTATATAATTCCTTACATTTTGGATATATCTATTTATATTTTTAATGATATATTATTTATTAGATGATGTAAATAGACTTATATGAAAGGAGAAAATAAAAGATGTCAAAATCAAGTAAAAATTACAAGAAGTTCAGAAAAGCCGCAAAAAAATTATACGGCAATGGTGATGGTATTTTTCCTTGGTGGACTCCAGAAGATTTTTTAAATCAGTACTTTGGTCCATATTTTCAGCATGAGTTTGGTAATAATACAGAAGGACTCATAAATGAGGCTATCAACATAAACAATGGTGATTATTATCCAGATAGTGACCGTGATTTTATGAAACTTATGCAGCCTGTGAATCCGCAAGTACCAGCTGGAACTAAATACCCGTATGATCTAGGATGGAACCAGAATGAGCCCGTTTCACAATTAATAAAAGGAAATGGGTTTGTCAATAATCAATCAATGAAAAGAAAGATATTTGATATGCAGTACAAAGCTGATCTTGGAACCATATCAAATGTTGATCCAACAAGCATGAAGGTAATTTCACCAGATGTTATTACATCGCAGATTGTTTGCCGTAGTGGAAACGATTTGTTTTGCAGAATTCCAGATGATATCTGCTTAGAAGGTCATGGTTCATATTATAACAAGGATATGAATATATCTGGATACTCTGATAATAACCCTGATGTTGAGAAGATTATTGCATTTGGATTAATCCATGCAACTGGATATCCGATGCCAACTATAATTGACAAGAGGAAGTTATTCATGGCATCACTTGGTTGCATATATCAGCATAGAGATGAGTTCGATGTGGATTTTCTCGTTTGTATGGGAATCATCTTCGTCTTTGCGTCTGAGTTCAGAATATGGACATCATGTGTGTATAATTTATATCCACACATTTGTGTACGCGATATATTTGCTGGTGGTGCGTACTATTTTCCAAATGATGAAGATTGTTATCATTTCATGACAGCCACAGCAGATGGTACACACACATACAAGAAATATAAACCATGTATGAAAGGGCTCAGCTCAGAATCAATTGCAACATATGATGACGAGATCAGCATATCATCAGATGATGTAATAATGATTGTGAATGTACCAAGTAAAGAATCATTTGATAATATCATCGATGTTGCTACAACATTTATGAGAAATAGAACAGATGCGACTGGATCAAAAGAAGAAAACCAGACACAGGATACGTCGAATTCAGGTGTATAAAAAATATGATATAGAGATACCTTGGGGGTATCTCTATATTTTTTATTATTAAAAGGAGAAATTAATGGTTAATAATTTTGATACTTTAAGAAAAATATGGAATGAGAGTGATTCTGAAGACAAGGGTCTCACTTTTTCAGTTGATATTGAAAATTCCAATGGTATTAATCAGGTAATTACATTTTATGCAGGATTTGATGCCAGCAATTTAAGTGAAGAAGATCTTGATGAAGGATATACTGATGGGATCTATGTTGATGTCAAATCAGTTGAACCAAATGATCCAAATGAGAAATTTCATATGGAAGATGGCGGATACATCACATTTAATCAGAAAGAAGATGATTATTATCATGATCTTGATTCATTTATCATTGATTCGATGGGAATATGCGGTATTTTATTTCATGAAGATGTGAACTTAGATCAAATGCTCGAATCAGGAAATTTAAAAATCATTAAATTTGAAGAATTGTGTATGGAAAATCACGAAATCTGAAGTTTTGAAATATATTGATGAGCTTAAGAAACTAAATCCTACGTCGGTGATATATGTTCCTACATTATTGAGCGATGCATCCGGAATATACAGTTCAACAGAAAAAGATCCATATAAAGACATATCATATGTAATTTCTGCTAAGATACTGAGTGTGATAACTGGTTCTGATGTTAAAATCACTGATTTAGATGAAGATAAAGTGATAAAATCCATTAAAACAATCGAATCACATACTAGAGATGATTACTTTAAAGAACTCGCTAAAATATATGTACCCGAATGTCCCGACAAGTTACGTGATCAATTTATAGAATATGCTAAACTATGAAAATCAATGGAGAAAAAAAGAAAATGAGTAAAAAGAAAAACTACGAAAAAATAAACAAAAATATTCTTAAATATCTGGATAAGTGCTATCTTGAAAAAATCCTTAAAGATGCAAAATTCAGGGAAAATGCCGAACGTGCAATTAATAAAGCTCATTCATTAGAATCTGATGGGGAAGTCAATATGCCAGATATTGATAATATCATTAATCAATTAACCTATAATAGAATTGATTTCCCGTTGAGATATGTTAAATGTATGATGGCTAAAGAACCTAATCTTAATGCATTTAATAGTGAATATCCAAATAATTACATTAGTAATTATGATAAGTGGTTATATCATGTTAGAAAATTGAATGCTAAAAGAATCGAATCATCTGTGGATCTTGTAACAACAAATATCCTTTATTTTATAGGATCAAGAAAGACCGGGACTTTATGTAATCAAGAGGCTTTTGTGTACTACCATAATCAATTTGAAAAGATGCTAACCAACCTTTATCTGTATCTAAATTCAGGTGTACTTAATTTAGTATGTCCAGAAAAATATAAAGATCTTTTATCATATATGGC
>ULRP01053362.1_pt1 | contig 10782 bp, 8 predicted proteins | sample 1955521 | NCBI WGS metagenome assembly ULRP01 (sample SAMEA4835685, study PRJEB28245) | human gut metagenome | biome: gut microbiome; material: fecal sample | place: Denmark | collected 2008
CGCCGGAGCGCGCTGACCCTTCCGCAGCTCAAGAAGCTGTTCATCTGACAGCGGAAACGCCCCCACGTCGGAGATCACGTCCGCCGGCTCCGGATTCACAGCCATGGCTGGAGCTGCGGCGGTCAGCGGAGCGTTCCTCGCTATCTGCGGAGCCTCGTAAATGAGCCGCTCCTTCACCGCCGGAGCATTCGCCGAGAACCTTCCGCTGAGGTATATCCTCCTGCGGAACTGCGAAACCAGAAGCACCTCCGAATAAACCAGCGAAGCGGAGCCGCTTCCGCTGACGAACACCCTGACGCTGCTGCGCCCAGCCGGGATATCCTGCGGCTCGAACCTCACCCCGGAGGCGGTGCAGACCAGCTTCGCCGGGGCGGGAATATCCACCGTCATAATGAAGCTGTTCTCCTCAGACGGGGAAAGCTCCCCGAGCTGAAGCGCCCGCGGGATACCGCACTCGCCGTCCTCCGCGCCGAAGCCGGAAACAGTGCCGAGCACCTCCACGTCCCTGATATTCACCGGGAATTTCGCGGTAATCGCAGGCTCGGAGAGCGCGCCTTCGGTTATCTCCACGCGAAGCCCCTCGAGGGTCACGCCCTGCGACGAAACCTCGATAACGCTGCCGTGCTTAGACCACACGGTGGCGCTGCTTCCGCGGAGAGTCAGCGGCTTGTTTATAACAACAGGTCCTTCGTACTCGCCCGCCGGGAGCGCGGCTGTTCCCCCCGCCGGGGTATTTGCAATTATATCTGACAGAGCTGACAAGCCGCTTCCCTCCTGACCGGTGCTGATTTCTGATTAATTACACGTTGACGCCGTAAGCGCGGCAGAGCGCCTCGAGTCCGCCCTGGTAGCCCGCTGCAACCGCGTTGAACTTCCAGTCGCCGTTGTAACGGTAGATCTCGCATACAACAAGCGCAGTCTCGATGGAGAACTCCTCCATGAGGTCGAAGTGGATAACTTCCTCGCCGTTAACGTCGTCGGGGTTGTCGATCTTAACTACTCTTACGTACGCGTTTGATACCTGACCGAAGTTCTGGTTGCGCTGCTGTGCGTCGAAAATCGTTACGGTAACTGCGATCTTCTCGATCTCCGGAGGGATCTTCGTGAAGTCGATGATGATAGCCTCGTCGTCGCCGTCACCCTCGCCGGTGCGGTTGTCGCCGGTGTGGACTACCGCGCCGTTTCTGCCGTTGAGATTGTTATAGAATACAAAATCCTCGTCACGGAGAACCTTGCCGTTTGCTCCCAGAAGGAACACGCTCGCGTCAAGGTCGAAATCGCTGCCGCCGTCGTACTTGTTGGTGTCCCAGCCGAGACCGATCCTTGCCAGAGTTACGGACTTGTCAAGACTTACGCGCTGACCCTTAGAAAGATTTACTGCCATTTTGTTTTCCTCCTTGAAAATCATATGTTGTCCCCCGCGACCCCGCATTCTGCGGAGCCGCCGGGAATTTACCGAGCCTTACTTGTTGGAGACCGCCTTTGCGATACCCTTTCTGATGAGGTCCACCGGAATAATGGAGATCGCCATTACAAGCACCATCAGCCACTCGGCAGCATTCAGACCGTAGCCGCTGAGGATAGCGCCGCCGAGGTAGGTCATGAGTATCTGAACTACCGCGATTATGCCGAATACCGTAAGGAATCCCTTGTTCTTTCCGAGGTTATCGAACAGGTTCGCGCGGTCAGTTCTTGCGTTGAACGCATTGAACACCGCGATGAAGATGAAGAATGCGAAGTATGCGGTGTGAAGGAACATATGGGTTTCGCCCTCGATGGTGTTCTGACGGAGGAAGCCCCAGCTTTCGAGGAAGCTTACGCCGGGTACGTTCGGGTCAGCGTCGAAGCTGCCGAGTACCAGAAGCGCGAGGGAAAGAATGAACGTCCAGCCTGCGCCGGTGATTATCTGGGACATCATGTTCCTGCTGATTATCTGTTCAGTTCTGCGCTTGGGCTTCTCGTGCATGAATCTGGAGAGAGCCGGCTCGCCGCCGAATGCCAGAGCCGCCAGCGTATCCATTACGAGGTTTACCCACAGGATCTGGATAACGGACAGCGGGTTGTCAATTCCGATGAGCGGGCAGATGAAGCTGATGAGAACCGCAGAAACGTTGATAGTGAGCTGGAATACAATGAACTTCCTGATGGAGTTGAAGATGGTTCTGCCGTAGAGGATAGCGCGGTCGATGGAGTTGAAGTTGTCGTCCAAGATAACGATATCGGACGCTTCCTTTGCGACTTCCGTGCCGCCGCCCATTGCGAAGCCTACGTCCGCCTTCTTGAGCGCCGGGGAATCGTTGACGCCGTCGCCGGTCATGCCCGCAACGAGGTCAAGCTCCTGGGCAAGGCGCACCAGACGGCTCTTGTCTGAGGGAAGCGCTCTTGCGATAACGCGGATATTCGGGAGCATTTTCTTGATCTCCTCATCGGAGAGCTTTGCAAGTTCGTCGGAGGTCAGGACAACATCGGTGTCCTTCTCGAGCAGACCAGCGTCCTTCGCGATGGCAACTGCGGTCTCCTTGCGGTCGCCGGTGATCATTACCACCTGCACGCCTGCGCCCTTTACCTCCGCGATGGCGGTCACGGACTCCGGACGCACCTCGTCGCGGATACCCACAACGCCTACCAGCGTCCAGTTGCTGCTGTCCGGGAGCGCGTCCTCGCCGAGGGCGTCCTCTGTGGTAGCGATAGCCAGCACGCGGATAGCGCGGTTTGCAAGCTCGTCTATCTGCTTGTTGAGCTGGGTCATGTCAAACGGCTTCTTCTCGCCGTTCACGTCCCAGTAGTGGGAGCATCTCTGGAGTATCTTCTCGGGCGCGCCCTTGATGAGTGTCAGGTCGTAGTCGCCTGTCACCTGGGTCGCGGAGTACTTGTTTGTGGAGTTGAATGGGATATTGCCGACCGCCTTAACGTTCGCGGAGCACTCAGTACCTGCCGCAAAACCGAGTATAGCGCGCTCGGTGGCGTTGCCGCCGATAACCTTCATGTCCTTGCCCTCGCCGGAAACGACGGAAAGCGTGTTCTTATGGATAGACAGAGACAGAATATCCTTCAGCTTTCCGCCGATGTCGCCGAACTTCTTGGATTCGTTGAGGGCGCCGTCGATGAACGTTACCGCCTCGAGCTTACCCTTGGTGATGGTGCCGGTCTTATCGGAGAACAGAATATTCAGGGAGCCTGCGGTCTCGATACCTGCGACCTTTCTTACAAGCACGTTGTCCTTGAGCATCTTGCCCATGTTCTGCGCGGAAACTATCGCGATCATCAGCGGAAGTCCCTCGGGGACAGCCATTACGATGATGATGACCGCAAGCATTACGGACTGGATAACAGCCTCGAGCAGAGCCGCCCACTGGAAAACTCCCTCTGCGAACAGGAACGCTTCGATGCCGCCCTCGCCCATGAACAGCGTCTTTATGAGCATCGCGACCGCGATAGCGATACCGCCGATGTAGCCGAACTTGCTTATGCCGTCAGCCAGCTTGCCGAGCTTCACCTTGAGCGGAGTCTCGCGGTCGTCGTCGGTCTGGAGTTCGCTTGCGATCTTGCCGTATACGGACTTGTCGCCGACTACGGTGACTTCCATCACCGCGTTGCCGGAACATACCACGCTTCCACGGAACACCTTGTGCTCGTTGTCGAAATTGAGGCTCTCGTCGGTATCCTTCCAGCCCTCGGGAACTGCGAGCTTCTTAGCCTCGCGGCTCTCGCCGTTGAGCACGGACTGATCTGCCTTGATATCGCCGTCGATGATGATACCGTCAGCCGGAACCTTATCTCCTGACTGTAACAGGATAGCGTCGCCGACCACGATGTCGTTTATTGCCACCTCGGCGATCTCGCCGTTGCGGTAGACCTTGCACATAATGCGGGAAGCCTCTTCCTGGAGCTTCTGGAACGCGTTCTCGTTCCTGTACTCAGAGAAGGTGGAAACCAGCGTTGCAAGCGCGATAGCCACGAAAATTCCAAGAGGCTCGTACCATTCCGGAGCGCCCTCCTTGATGATCCCAACGCCGCCGAGCACTGCCAGAACAACGTTGATGAGCAGGGCAACGATGAGTATTTTTATCATCGGGTCGCCGAGGTTGCCCTTGAGCTTATCCCAGAAGCTCTCGGACGCCTGCTCCGTCATGCTGTTGTCGCCGTATTTCTGCCGCGACTCCTCAGCCTGCTTGTCTGTCAAACCAAACTGCTTCATAAATTTTCCCTTTCTTTCAAAAGAAATCACCCAAAGGACTAGTACACCGATACTTCGCACAGCAGACCGTCATCACGGTCGGTCATGCGGAACACCGCTCCGTCCCTGAGCTCTACCGCCTGTCCCTTCGGGACAAGCCTTCCGGAGGGAGAAGTCATGCCCTCCACCCCGTTGTTGACGAGCAGCCACATTCCGTTATGCCTGCAAATGTACGCGCGCATATCGGTGCCCGCCTTTTCATCATTGTGGACAGCGGAACTTACGTGCCAGTCGTACAGCGGCATGCCATCGTACGCGATAGCCTCGCCGTTGTCGCGGTATACGCCGTTCCTGCCCCTCATCATGCTCTTGAAGCCGAGCCTGATCACCCTGTCCCGGAGGCGTGTTCCGCAGAAGGGGCATACGGGAGCACTCTCATCTCTGAGAATGAACCATTTTTTCTCGCAGCCGGGATTCCCGCACTTCACAAGTCTGTCCCACGCGCGCAGGAGCTCACGCTCCCACTCCATCGCGGTCGGCCTTTGTGAAGGGTCGTGAAGCCCGTCCACGAACGCCCTAAGGAACAACTGCTCAAGCCCCTTCGAAAGCGACTGTATCGTCACATTCAGATCCGGAGGACGGTTGCTCCTGTCGTTTGGGTTTTCTATAAACAGCGCTTCCGGTCCCATCGCGAGGTAGTCGTCCTCCTCGGCGGAAGCCGCGCTGTGTATCTTAGGTCCCTTTAAAGGGTGCCTGAGAAAGAGATATTCGTAAATAAGCACCGGCAGCGCGTGCAGGTCTGTGGAAACGCAGGGCAGGCAGCGCCGCGGGTCGTTGTAGTCGTACTCCAGCGTTGCGAGAACCTCCGGCGCTATGTACCCGGATGTCCCGCACACCTCCGGCGGATACTTTCCCGGAACCACCAGCGAATCTATGTCGATAACGACGGTGGAACCGCTCTTTGGGTCGATGAGCACGTTGTTGCAGGATAGGTCGGAATGCGCAAGCCCCGCCTGGTGCATTCTGCGAATGCTCCTTGAAAGGCATATCGCCGCCCCGAGCATGGTGCGGAAATCGCCCTTTTCCTCCGGGGCGATGTACTTCCTGAGCCTTCCGGTGAACCAGTTGCTCTTTTTGTCCTTGCCCTTGAGGTTCAGCCCATTCGTGGAAGCGTTCCCGCTAAAAAAGAACTTCTGCGGGTAGGTCGGGCAGACTATCCCGAACTCCGGCTGGCTGACTATCGCGACAGGCCAGCAGAACCGGCTGCGGAAGTACTCCGCGGTCTTTTCCGTATTGCCGAGCGCTCCCCCCGCCTGCTCCGACAGGGTGGGATTATAAATGCTGACGATGGTGCGGATACGATCCTGAATGTTCGGATTGTGCCCGTCGCGCGGGTCGTTGAAGAACTGCACCGCGTATTTTCTGTCCGGTGTGAAGAAGGTGTGCTTCATTCCGCCCCGGGGCGCGTTGGCGTCCACCACGAAATCAAGCGTGCTGCCAAGCGGCGAACCTTCCTCGAGCACCGCAGTCACTATCTGACCGCTGTTCATATTCCGTCAGTCTTTCCTTTCCGCGGATACCCGCGATTCATTATACGTTATGCCGGAACTCCTCCGGACATGTTTTTCAGTCCTGCGCGCTGAGGTCCAGCACCACAAGCGTGCGGTCGTCGAAGCTGCCGCGCTCGTTGTAGTTGTCGAGCCAGGTCAGCAGTCTGTCCTGCGGGCGCTTCCCGATGAATACTCCCCAGGAGTCCAGCGACCAGGGAGCCAGCTCCCCGCGCCTGTCCCACAGCCCGTCGACGTCCTCGCCATCGTTCAGGAGCTGCTTTGCGTACTGCAAGGCAACAGAGCGCTGATCCGGGCTTACCGACGGGAACCGCACTGGCTCCGGCGGGAGAGGCTCAGACTTTCCGCCAGGCATGGGGATTATCCCGTTGAGCATGAGATCAAGGCACAGCCGCTTCATCTGGGGCTGCGCCGGGAAATAATCGTCCGCTACGCCGTCGCTCATCAGCATTATGATGTCTGACTTTCCGCGGCTTATTCTGGTCCTGCGGGCGATTGCGCCTTCGGAGACGTTTTTTTCCGACAGGAAGTCAGTTTCGCCGGAGTACGCGCCGCTGTCCGCTTCGCCAAGCAGCCGGAAGCAGTTCTCGTGACATGCGTTCCTGTCGATGGCGCAGATACAGCCGTCGCCTATCTGGGCGGAGAGCACGAAGTTCTCATGCCCGCCGTTTATCTCCAGCGGGACCACCAGAGCCGCAAGAAACGTGCTCCCCATATCCGCGAGGGTAGGATTTCTGCCGAGACTCGCGGTGTAGGCGCTGTCGGAGTAAATGCTCCCGAGCTTCTTTATAACCGCGTCGAACGCCGCGCGTGCAGCGTTCTGTATCAGCGGAGCTATCTGTCCGCAGGCTTCCATGAACTCTGCCCCGGACATATCCCCGGAGAGCTTCACGCGAAGCTCCGGCTGGCTTTCAAACAACCCGGAGACCGCGCCCCTGAGGTACTCGACGGCTCCATCGCAGCTTACCCTTGCGCCGATGCGCGACAGCGGCTTAGAGCCGGCGCCGTCCGCGACCACCGCGATAAGGCAGCCCGCGGATTCCGCAGTCTCGAACCAGTCGTCGCAGTTGGTGCCCTCGTGCTTGTGCTTCTTTCCGCGTACCCGCGCGCCTATCGCCTCGCACCTTCCGACGCGCTGATATTTGCTGTGGAACTCGGTGTGAAGCTCCGTGCCGTCCTCTATCACCGTGCGGTAGCGCCATATCGACGCCGTGTGCTGCATTACCTCCCGGTCGGAGAGCTTCGAAGCCTCCGGCTTCGCTTCTTCGGGGGTTCGCTCAGGCTCCGGAGTTTCATAGGATTCCGGCGCGGATTCAGAAAGCACAGGCTCCTCCGCTCCGGAAACGTCAGCTAAGGCCTGCGGTTCTTCTGATACAGGCTGTGCAGCGGTTACGCCGGATAGGTTCAGAGCGTCAGGCTCCTGCCTGATATCTTCGTCGTACATAATACCCCCTTATCAGGGAACGATAACAAATCCCTGGGGAGGCGGCGGAAGCTGGATAGCCTCTCCGGGCTTTGCGTCTATGCTCTTGGAGGACGCCTTTATCGAGCCGGACACCCACGCGAAGAACGCCGCGAGGTCGCCGGCGGTGAGGTTGTTCATCATCAGGACGTTGTTTGTTATCTTGCGGAGCGTGTTTGTATTCGCGCTTGCTCCGGCAGCGCATGCGATGATGTTTCCGGTGGAAACCGACTTGAGCGCTTCGATTCCTTCGTCGAGGTTATCAGTGGGAGCGCCGTCGGTCAGCAGGAACACCAGCGGCTTCCAGTCGCCCTTCTGGGTCGCGGTGGAGGTGCGCACCTCTGTACGGATGCAGTCCGCCAGAACGTGGAGCGCTCCGCCTAGCGCAGTTGCGCCGCCTGCGGTGAGCTCCGGCTCCTTGAAGAGCATCAGCTCAGTCAGCGGGGATATCTGCCGCGCGGTGCTGTTGAATGTGATAACTGACAGGCACGCTGTTTCCAGCGCCTGTGGATCTCCCTTGAGTTCGGTGAGGAGCGCCTTGATTCCCTGCTTCACTGCCTCGATAGGCTCGCCTGACATGGAGCCTGAACAGTCCAGCAGCAGATAAACCGGCAGCCTTCTGATGTAGTCTGACATTTGCTTGACCTCCTGACATGCCGCTTCACCGCGGCTTTATTGCTTAATTTACTTTAAGGCCTAACCAGACCGGCAGACTATATTCTGCCAGCTTAATGTTAATTATACCCTAAAAAGCCCCCCATGTCAATAGCATATTTGAATCATATGTCCAAACTATGGAACTCCGGAAAACCAAAATCCCCCGGGGATACCGGGGGATTTTGGTAATGAAGGAGGATCATATATCATGTTGGATCGTTATGTCACTTGTGTTTCTGAACATATTGTATCATACCCGGGAGGAAAAATCAACATATATGACAGGATTGTAACCGAAATCCGGATATTGTAATTATTCAGTAACTTTTCAGTCTCTTTTGTAACCATTTTGTAACTTTTCTGTAACCCGACCGAGAACACAATGAAATAAAGGTGAAAATTTTAAAAAAAGACTGTTCAAACACAGCAAAATGTGCTATACTATACTAGTATATAAAATGCATTATTATGCACAGGAGAGAAACAAATGATATATCTGGACAGCGCCGCCACCACGAAGCCCTGCGAACAGGCAGCGGACGCTATTTTATCGGCAATGAAGAACAGCTTCGGAAACGCTAGCTCCCTGCACGGAATGGGCATACGTTCCGAAAAGATCATCGCCTCCGCGAAAAAGACCCTGCTTGCAAAGCTTGGCGAGGGCGACATAATATTCACCTCCGGCGCGACCGAGAGCAACAACACCGCGCTGCTCGGCGCTGCGGAGACCTATAAGCGCTCCGGCGACCGGATAGTCACCACGGCGATAGAGCACCCCTCCGTCGCGAACGTCATGACAAAGCTGGAGGAGCGCGGCTTCCATGTGGAGCGCCTCGCCCCGAAAGATCACCCCGACTTCGTGCAGGCGCTCGCCGACGCAGTCGATGAGCATACCGTGCTGGTGTCCTGCATGGCGGTCAACAACGAGACCGGCTTCGCCAACGACGTAAAGCGGCTGTACAGGCTGGTCAAGCGGAAGAATCCGAAAACCATCGTACATATCGACGCAGTTCAGGGATTCCTGAAAGTCCCGCTGGACGGCGACCTTATCAGCATTTCCGGCCACAAGATACACGCAAGCAAGGGTATCGGCGCGCTCTATATCAGAAAGGGCATACGCATTTCCCCGCTGCTGGCAGGAGGCGGTCAGCAGAAGAACCTCCGCAGCGGCACCGAGCCGGTGGAGCTCATTGCCGGACTTGAAGCGGCGGTCAGAGCCTACCACGGCACGCCGGAGCACTTCGGAGCGCTGAAGGCTCATATGTTGGACGGTCTTTCCGCGCTCGGCGGGATAACCGTGAACTCCGGAGAAAACTGCGTCCCCAACATCGTGAATTTCAGCGTTGAGGGAGTCCGCTCGGAAATAATGCTCCACTCCCTCGAGGAGCGCGGGATATATGTTTCAAGCGGCTCGGCATGCTCCCGCGGAAAAACCAGCGGAGTCCTGGCGGCGTTCGGAATACCCGATAAGCTCGCCGACAGCGCAATAAGGGTCAGCATGTGTGCAGACACCACCGAAGCCGACATCGACGCGCTTATTGAAGGGATCAGGGCGGGTATCGCGAGATTCCGCAGATAATATCGAAAAAGGAACAGAACAAATGAAAGAGATAATTCTTGTAAAATACGGTGAGATAGCCCTCAAGGGTCTGAATAAGTCCACATTCGAGGACATGCTCCAGAAGAACATAAAGCGCCGCCTGAAAAAGCTCGGCACATTCGGGTTTTACCGCAGGCAGTCAACCATCTACATTACTCCCCCGGAGGAAGCCGACATCGACGAGGTGATAAACCGCCTTCAGAAGATATTCGGCATCAGCGCGATACAGCGCTGCGCCGTATTCCCGAAGGATTTCAGCGTTATCGCGGAGCATGCCCCCGAGTACCTGCGCGAAGCCCTCGAGGGCGCAAAGACCTTCAAGGTGGAATCCAAGCGCAGCGACAAGGCGTTCCCGATGAAGACCCCTGAGATACAGCAGGAGCTGGGCGCGGTCATTCTGGACGCGTTCCCGCACATCGGCGTGGACGTCCACGAGCCGGAAGTCACCGTGCGCCTTGAGATCCGCGACAACGGAGCCTACCTCAGCGCACTGAGGATCCCCGGCGCAGGAGGAATGCCGGTCGGAAGCTCCGGCAAGAGCCTGCTCATGCTCTCCGGCGGCATAGACAGCCCGGTAGCCGGCTACATGATGGCAAAGCGCGGTCTCATCGTGGACTGCATTCACTACGTAAGCCCGCCATACACCTCCGAGCGCGCACGCATGAAGGTCGAGGCGCTCTGCGAAAAGCTCACCGACTGGTGCGGCAGCATCGTGTTCTACTGCGTTCCGTTCACGGAGCTTCAGGAGGCGCTCCGGGACAACTGCCCCGAGGAGCTGTTCACAGTTCTCATGCGCCGTCTGATGGTCAAGATCGCCAACCGCATATGCGCTGCGAACGACTACGGCGCGATAATCACCGGCGAAAGCGTAGCCCAGGTCGCAAGCCAGACGCTCCCCGCGATTTTCTGCACCAACGCCGCTGCGGAGTACCCGGTATTCCGCCCGGTGATCGGCATGGATAAGCGCGAGATAGTCGACGTCGCGCGGCACATCGACACCTTCGAGGTGTCCACCCTGCCATACGAGGACTGCTGCACGGTATTCTCCCCGAAGCACCCGAAAACCCGCCCGTCGCTTGAGGAGATCCTCGCGGCGGAGGCGTCGTTCGATTTCGAGCCGCTCATCGAAAAGGCGGTAAGGGAGACCGAGGTGAAGCAGTTCAAGTACGGCGTGAGAAACGTCGACCTTGACATGTGATATGGATATTCAAAACATTTATAATAGTATAGCGGAGCTTTCCCGCGAAATCGTCCGGGAATGCACCGCGCGCAGCGTGAAAATATCCACGGCGGAAAGCTGCACCGGCGGCATGATATC
>ULRP01029946.1_pt1 | contig 10748 bp, 12 predicted proteins | sample 1955521 | NCBI WGS metagenome assembly ULRP01 (sample SAMEA4835685, study PRJEB28245) | human gut metagenome | biome: gut microbiome; material: fecal sample | place: Denmark | collected 2008
CGTTTCTCCCGGCGCGGAAATGAATCCCGATTGGGAGAACGGGATTCCGCAGTACCCGGCCTATCCCGGCGCGCCTTTGAAGAACAATATGTTTTTCGGTGGCAATCTTGACGGCATACGGAAGAAGTTGCCGTATATCGCTTCACTGGGCGTTTCGTGTCTTTACCTTTCACCGATTTTCAAGGCGGCGTCCAATCATAAATACGATACGGGCGACTATATGACCATTGACGAAATGTTCGGGAACGAGGAAGATCTGTCCGCTTTGATCCGCGATGCGGAGCAACACGGGATCCGTATTATTCTTGACGGCGTTTTCAATCACACGGGCGACGACAGCCTGTATTTTAACCGTTACGGCCATTATCCCTCCGTCGGCGCTTATCAGTCCAAGGAATCCCCCTATTATTCGTGGTATGATTTCAGGTCTTTCCCCGATTCTTATGCATCATGGTGGGATATTGATATTTTGCCGCGAATTCATCCCGACCGACCCGAATGTCGCGCCTATTTTGTAGGTGAAAACGGCGTGATCCCGAAATGGATGCGTTTCGGAATCGCCGGATTTCGTCTCGACGTGGCGGATGAACTCAGCGACGATTTCATTGCGGCTATCAAAAAGGCCGTACGCAGTGTGCGGAAAGATGCCGTTTTGTACGGAGAAGTGTGGGAAGACGCGTCGGTAAAGATCGCGTACGGCAAACGCCGCGCCTATTACTACGGCAAAGAACTTGACGGCGTGATGAACTATCCGATACGGACGGGACTTATCGCCTATTTCCGAAACGGTGAAACGGAAGATCTCCGTTATGCCCTGACCGATATTATTGCCAATGCGCCGAAGCAGATTGCCGATTTGCAGATGAATCTTTTGGGTACGCATGACACCGAACGGATTCTGACGGCGCTCGGCGGCGACGCACGCGGCGACACGCCGAACGACGTTCTGGCGCTTAAACGTATGACCGCCGGGCAACGTTCTTATGCGGTACGTGCGCTGACGGCGGCATATCTCGTGCTGGCAACGGTTCCCGGCATCCCTGCTGTGTTTTACGGGGACGAAGCGGGACTTGAAGGATACGGGGATCCTTTTAACCGCCGTCCGTATCCATGGCACAAACAGGATCAAACGCTTCTTTCGGCCTATAAGCAGATCGGCGCCATGCGCCGCCGTTACCGTGTATACCGTGACGGTGAATTCCGTCTTCTGACATTGACGTCGGAACGTCTTGTTTTTGCGCGCGATGCGGAGAACGGGAAGTCTTTCCTGACAGTCATCAACCGCAGAGGCACGGCTTTAAAACTGCATTTACCGGAGAAAAGCCGGGTTCTTTACGGCGGAAAACGAAACAGGGACGAGCTTGTTCTTTCGCCGCTCGGAGGCGCCGTCATTGCGCTCAATGCGGGCGATACCGTCGCTTTTTCCGATGATACGCCGTAATGCCGGCGATCTATCGGAAATTTCTTTGTCCGCGATATGCTTATAATTTGCGAAAATCCCGACAGGTTTCAGGAAAATCACCTTTAATCTGTCGGGGTCTTTTGTATGGCGTTGCGGGATTATAGAACGGATTTCACAGAAAAAGCCGTAGAGAGCAAAATAGAAGAAAGCACGCAAAGCGTGCTTTCTTCTATTTTATAATGGATTTCAGCGCGGTATACAGACGGTCAAGTTCGGATAAACGATTGAAATAACCGAAACTGAGACGCACGGCGCCGCCGTCCGGTGTACCGAGTGTGCGATGCATAAGCGGGGCGCAATGATAGCCGCCGCGTGTACAGATGCTTTCTTCGTCCAGTAACGAAGCAATTTCGGAAGACGGTCGCTGTTTGTCGGCAAAGGATATGACGCCTGTGCTGCCGTTCCGGGAACCGTATACCGAAAGGCCGGGAAAAGCGGACAGAATGTCAAACGCGCGTCGCGTCAGAAGCGCCTCTTTCTCGTGTATCTCCGCTATATCGGTTTTCATAAGAAAGTTGACGCCTTCCGCAAGCGAAGCTATGGCGGGCGTCGGCATTGTTCCGGCTTCATATCGTTCCGGCAGCGATGTCGGCATGGTCGCGTCGAGGGAATTGCTGCCGCTGCCGCCCTCCACAAATGTCGGCCGTTCGTCCGCGGAAGACAGATAAAGAAATCCTGCTCCCTGAATTCCGAAAAGTCCTTTGTGTGATGGTGCGCATATCGCGTCGGCGGGAATTTGTCGGTAAGAAAAAGGAATATGTCCCGCACTTTGCGATGCGTCGAGAATCATATACAGTCCGTGCTCTTTGCAGTATGCAGCGTAGGCGGCGGCATCCGCAACATCGCCGCTGACATTGGAAACATGGTTCAGAATGAGCATGCCCGTTTCTTTTTTTATAAGATGTCCGAGTGCCTGCGATGGGGGAAGAGCGGCATCGAAAATGTCGTAAGTAAGACATTTATCGAGGTACAGACGATGAATAGGACGGAAAACCGCATTGTGTTCGCGGTTACTGATAAGGACATGCATGCCGGGACGTACGGCGGTCTTGATGGCCATATTCAGCGCATAGGTGGCATTCAAAGTGAAAATAATGTTTTCCGGGGCGGGGAAACCAAAAAACTCCGCAAGCAAAACGCGTGTGTCATAGATTTTTTCCGCGGCGGCAAGAGAGAGCCTATGCGAGCTACGGCCCGGGGTGCCGCCGTAGATACGGAAGCCGCGTGCGGTTTCTTTCCATACGGAAGCGGGTTTCGGAAAACTTGTGGCGGCATTATCAAAATAGATCATCGGCTTTTCACCGTATAGGAAATATCGTTGCGGCGCAGTACTGCTGCGCTTGTCAATAAATCTCTCTCGTCGATGACGATCCCGTACTGACAGCCGTTCTCGGTCGTCGACGAAAGTTTTGTGACAGAAAGTTGGACGCCCTCCGCTCGCAGCAGGCGTTTGGCTTTCATAGCCGTGGTGGATGTGCCAAGTGCTACGGTGATTTTTCTCATAGGTATCCTCCTTTCTCTTTCAGTTTATGCGTTGCGACACCGCTTTGACCGTATAAAAATTTTATTACAATGCGGAAATTGTATAGACAATCGGCGGAAGTTGTGGTATAATACATGCAGTACGATTGTGCGAAGCACAATCGGGTCACGTTCCGCGACCCTGCGGCGCTGAAAACGCCGCCTGCATTCCTTGATGTCCGGCGCAAAAATGCCTGTGCGAGCACGCATTTTTTCTGGTTGGGTAATACAGCAGTACGATTGTGCAAAGCACAATCGGGTCGTGTTCCGCGACCTTGCGGCGCTGAAAAACGAAAAAGGTCTCCGTTAAGATTTTATGTGTGAGGAGGATAAATATTCATGAAAATCACACCGTTCTTTTCATACGGTTACCCGTCAAATATGTACTACATTACCGATGATAAAGAAACGGCGGGGGTTCTTATTGATCCTTCGATGCCTCCCGATGCTTTCGTTTCGCGTTGCGGATCGGAGCGACCTCTTTGCGGCGTCATATTGTCACATGGTCATTTTGATCACATGTTGTGTCTCGATGAGTACCGCGCCACGTATCATGTTCCCGTGTATATCGGACGGGCGGACGCTCCTTTTCTGCTTGATGCGTCACTGAATTTATATCAACGATTTTTGAACGAAAACAAGACATATTCTCCGGCAGAATATCTTTTATCGGAGGGGGATACTGTGGCGGTCGGCCGTGAGCAACTGCGGATATCCGAAATGCCCGGTCATACGCCGGGATCCATCGTCTGTTTTTCCGAAAATTTTGCCGTTACGGGGGATCTCCTTTTCGACGGCGGCGCCTATGGTCGCACCGATTTCCCCGGCGGAGATGAAGCGGCCATGCAATGCTCACTGAAAAGATTCCGAGCCTTGTCGGAGGGATTGACGCTGTATCCCGGGCACGGTGAAGCATTTGTTTTATCCCATTCAATGTAATTCTGATTCTGCGAGGAAGAAAAAATATGGAAGAAATCAAACAGAACTTTATTCATGATATTATCGACGAAGACCTGCGTCAAAATCCCGAACTTAAGATTCATACGCGGTTTCCGCCTGAGCCGAACGGCTATCTGCATATCGGCAGTGCCAAGGCTATTTATATCAACTATGAAACGGCTAAAAAATACGGCGGTCTCTTCAATCTTCGTTACGACGATACAAACCCGTCGAAGGAAGATACCGAATATGTCAATTCCATTTATGAAGATCTGAAATGGCTTGGCGCGGAACCGAACGGCGGTATTTTTTACGGATCGGATTATTTTGATAAATGCTATGAATACGCATGCAAACTGATAAAAGACGGCAAGGCCTATGTCTGTGATCTTTCTGCCGATGAAATGCGCGAATACCGCGGAACGCTGACCGAGCCGGGTAAGGACAGTCCTTACCGCAACAGAAGCGTGGAGGAAAACCTCGATCTGTTTACCCGTATGAAAAACGGGGAATTCCCGGACGGCGCCAAGACTTTGCGCGCCAAGATCGACATGGCTTCTCCGAATATCAACATGCGCGACCCTGCCATTTACCGTATTGTCCACACGTCGCATCATCGGCAGGGAAACAAATGGTGTATTTACCCGCTTTATGATTTTGCGCACCCGATTCAGGACGCTTTGGAGGGAATCACCCATTCTCTCTGTTCTTTGGAATTTGAGAATCACCGCCCGCTGTATGAATGGGTCGTGGACAATATCGGCTTTGAGAAAAAGCCGAAACAGCGCGAGTTTGCCCGTCTTAACGTTACCTATACGGTCATGAGTAAGCGCTATCTCCGCAATCTGGTGGAAACCGGACTTGTGGACGGTTGGGACGATCCGCGTATGCCTACCATCTGTGGTTTGCGCCGCCGCGGCTATACGCCGTCTGCTATTTTTGATTTTGTCGCGCGCGCCGGTATCGCCAAAGCGTACAGCGTTGTGGATTATGAACTTCTGGAACACTGCATCCGCGAAGAACTGAATACGACGGCACCGCGCCGTGTGGCCGTATTGCATCCCGTAAAAGTGGTTATTGTCAATTACCCGATCGGTAAGACAGAGTACTTTACTTTGCCGAACAACCCGCAGAATCCCGAAGCCGGCACACGCAAGGTTCCGTTTACCCGTGAATTGTATATTGATGCGGACGATTTCGCGGAAGTACCGCCTCCGAAGTTTTTCCGTATGAAACCCGGCGGCGAAGTGCGTCTAATGGGTGCCTATATCGTACGTTGCGAAGAAATTGTCAAGAATCCCGATGGATCGCTGAAAGAAATCCGTTGTACGGCCGATATGGAAACGGGAGCAGGAAATCCTGTTGACGGACGAAAGGTGAAGGGAACGATTCATTGGCTTTCCGCTGCCAATGCAATCAGCACGACGGTGAAACTGTATGATCATCTCTTCACAATCGAAAACGTCAACGATATTCCCGAAGGAAAGACCTACGGTGATTATCTGAATACGGATTCCGTGCAGACATTGACCGATTGCAAAATAGAACCCTCCCTCGCCGATGCGAAACCGGGCGATCGGTTCCAGTTCGTTCGTACGGGATACTTTGTAAAGGATACGAAAAACGAGAACACCTATAATCGCATTGTCGGTCTGAAAGACAGTTACAAAGCAAATTGATTTATAAAAGAAAAGACGGCCAAGGCCGTCTTTTCTCTTATGTATTTAATTTCTTCCGGCGTATCCGTCTTCATCACGTCGGTTTTGATAGAGCCACGAAAGCATATCGGTTTCAAAATAGGCGGGATCCCACGAATTGTGGTCGACGCCGTGAAACAGCGTGAGCGTTGCATGACCGCCGAAACGATTGATTTCATCTACCATATCCACGGAATTGCGGACAGGAACCACCGAGTCGACGTCGCCGTGATAGGCGTGAATCGGCAGATTTGTGAGCAGTGTACGTGCTGCCCATGAAAGACCGCCGCCGCATACGGGCGCAATGGCGGCGAATAGGTTCGGATTGGCAACGGCCATCGACCATGTGCCGTATCCGCCCATCGAAAGACCGTGCAGATACAGACGCTTTTTATCGGATTTGAGTTCGTCGGCAACATGGAGAATGAGTTCGGTCAGAAAAATGACAAGATCACTCCACACATATCCTTTCGGCGCTTGCGGGAAAATGGCATAGGATGGAAGTGAAAGCGCGCCGCTTACAATATGACGCGGAAGACCGTTGCGAAGAATGACGTCCAACTCTTCTTCGGTGTTCCCAAACTCTCCTGCGCCGTGAAGGAAGGTGAAAAGCGGCATGTCCGGCGAAGCATTTTCCGGCGTGTAGAGGAAATAGCGGAGTGTGAATCCGTGAGACGTTGTATACGTGTGTTTTGTCAGCATGTTTTTTCCTTTCATAGCCGATGATAAAATACCCGAAAGGCGATTAAACCTTTCGGGATGCGTTTTCAGTTGTATTCTATCAGCCGAGTTTGTTGGCGTTTACCTTAACGCCGGGGCCCATCGTGGAAGCAACAACGCAACTCTTGATGTACTGGCCTTTTGCGGCGGACGGTTTTGCCTTGATGATAGCGCCCATAAGCGCATTGAAGTTTTCACCGAGTTTATCGGCGCCGAAAGAGGCTTTGCCGATAGGGCAGTGAATGATGTTGGTTTTGTCAAGACGGTATTCAATCTTACCGGCCTTGGCTTCTTTAACGGCTTTGGCAGCGTCAGGAGTAACGGTGCCGGCCTTCGGGTTAGGCATAAGGCCCTTAGGACCGAGAACTTTACCGAGGCGGCCGATAACACCCATCATGTCAGGCGTTGCAATAACCACATCGAAATCAAACCAGTTTTCGCTCTGGATCTTGGTGACGAATTCTTCGGCGCCGACATAATCTGCGCCGGCTTCGAGAGCGGCCTTGGCCTTGTCGCCGCGGGCGAACACGAGCGTTCTTACGGTTTTGCCGGTGCCGTTCGGAAGAACGATAGCGCCGCGAACCTGCTGATCGGCATGACGGGAGTCAACGCCGAGACGGACGTGAACTTCAACGGTTTCATCGAATTTAGCGGTAGCGGTCTTGCATACAAGCGCCATAGCTTCATCGGTATCATAGAGTTTCGCTTTTTCAACGAGAGCAACGTTTGCTTTATATTTCTTACCCATTTTCATGTTTTGTCTCCTCCTTAGTCAACCACGGTGATGCCCATGCTGCGTGCAGTGCCGGCGATCATGCTGGCGGCGGCTTCGATGGAACCTGCGTTGAGGTCGGGCATTTTGGTGGTGGCGATCTCCGTGATCTGCGCCTTGGTGATGGTGGCAACCTTTACCTTGTTCGGGGTAGCGGAAGCGGTATCAATGCCGCAGGCTTTCTTGATAAGAACAGCTGCGGGAGGAGTTTTCGTGATAAAGGTGAAAGAACGATCTGCATATACGGTGATGACGACAGGGATAATAAGACCCATATCGTTTTTGGTTCTTTCGTTGAATTCCTTTGTGAAGTTAGGAATCGAAACGCCGTACTGACCGAGTGCGGGACCTACAGGCGGCTGCGGAGTAGCTTTGCCTGCGGGAAGTTGCAATTTAATATAACCGGTAATTTTCTTTGCCATAGTAAATAAACCTCCATATGTGGTATGATACGGGAGAATAGAAGATTTTTCTCCCTCCCACGGATTTTCCCATAAAAGGGAAGAAGGGTATAGTCTTTTTTATTCGGCGAGTTTTACGTCGCGCGTGTAGACGATGATCGGGATATCGCGGCGGCCGGTGGACGCAAGAACGGTGACCTGCTTTTTGTCTTCGCTGATCTCCTGAAGCGTACCGCTGTAACCGGCAAACGTACCCGAAACAACAGACACTTTGTCCCCGACCTTAAAGCCGATGTCGTCGGAACGTACTTCAACATTGAAGGATTCGACTTCTTCGTCAGTGAGGGGAACCGGTTTTGATCCGGGGCCGACAAAGCCTGTGACGCCGCTGACATTGCGGACGGCATGCCAACTTTCGTCGGTCATTGTCATTTTGACAAGAACGTAGCTTGGGAATATCTTGGATTCCACGGTTTTTTGCTCGCCTTTTTCATTGGTAACGACCGTGGTTTCCACAGGAATCCTTAAATCGTATATCAAATGGCCGAGGCCGCGGTTTTCAACGATCTTTTCAATGCTCGCTTTTACTTTGTTTTCGTAACCCGAATAAGTGTGGATTACGTACCATCTGGGACCTAAATTGAGTTCGTCAAAATCGCTCATTACTGTTCTCCCGCTTATTTGATAAGACCGGCGAGAAGTTCCACAAGAGAAGCTCCTGCGGCATCAATAACGCCGATGACCGCGGCGAACACCACAACGGCCACAACAACGATGATCGTGCTTTTTCTAAGCTCGTTTTTCGGAGTCCAGACCACTTTTTTGAGTTCGCTCATGGTATCGCGGAAAAACTTTGCGATTCTTTTTCCGGCGCGGACGAAAAAGTTCGGCTTTTCCGGCGCGTTTTTCTGTTTTTTGACCTTTTCGGACTTTGCATTGGTAGCGGAAGCAACAACTTCTTCGTTGTTTTCGCTTTCGTTTACTTCTGCATTTTCGTTGATCTCTGCCATACCTTTTATTCCTTTCAATGAATTACTTGGTTTCTTTGTGCAAAGTGTGCTTGCGGCAGAAACGGCAATACTTGTTCATTTCAAGTCTGTCCGGATCGTTCTTTTTGTTTTTCTTTGTGTCATAATTTCTCTGCTTGCACTCACTGCATGCCAGTGTAATTTTGACTCTCATATCGGCACCTCCCTATTAAATTTAAGCGTATGCTTGTCTCGGCTGAAAGCCGTGTACCTCCCTCCCCGAAGAAGCGTGCGACCGATCCCAGCGGGCAACACGAAAAAAACCTCTTCGCAGAGGTAGTTTTATTATATCACCGGTCGCTTCGATTGTCAATAGCTTTTTTTAAGTTTTCCGATTTTTCTACATAATTATTTATATATAAACCTGAAAATTCCAAAAAGCACGGTGAAAAGACAGTCTATGTCGTTACGGGGAAAGGCGATCGTTCGGGAAGAAGGCAGAAATTTTCACCGATTGTATTGCAAAAATACGGAAAAAGGTTTATAATTGTTATATTCTGCGTTATATTCGGACAATAAAGGTGATGTTATGATCAGTATAGAAGTTCTCGTTTCCAAGGTGCTTATGCTCCTCTTTCTGGTGGTTCCCGGATTTATTCTGGCAAAATGCGGGCTTGCGCCGGAGAAACTCGGCAAGGGACTGGCCTCCATTATTTTGTATGTGGCGCAACCGGCGCTGATTATTATGGCGTATGACTGCGATTTCAGCACTGATATTCTGATCCGCGCGGGATTTGTGCTTCTGTTTTCGGTTCTGGCGCACATTATGTATACTGTTCTGGCTTTTGTTGTTTACCGGAAATCTCCCGCCACGGTGAAACGGGTGCTGCAATTTGCCACCATCTTTACCAATGCGGGATATATGGGGATTCCGCTTCTTGAAGCGCTTTATCGGGATATGGATCCGAATGTCGGCATTTATGCGTCGATTTATGTAATAGTTTTCAATTTCTTTTGCTGGTCCGTGGGGTGCTACATCTATTCCGGCGACAAAAAATATATGTCGCCGAAGAAGATCTTTCTGAATCCCGCCGTTATTGCCACCGTGTTCGGACTCCTTTTGTTCTTTACGCCGCTCAATCGCTGGCTGAACGGTGAAATGCTTATCGCGGGCGTGGTCAGGGATATTCTTGTCGCGCTGAAGGGAACGGTCGCCCCCTTGTCCATGCTTCTGATCGGACTGCGTTTGGCGGAGGTGGATTTCCGTACGGCATTCCGCGACTGCTATCTTTATCCGTATATTGCGCTCCGTATGCTGATTTTACCGGCAATGACCTTCGGTATGGTAAAACTGTTTGCGATCTTCGGCATTTATGACGATCTGACCGCAACCACGGTACTGCTTTTGTCTGCCGCCGCACCTGCCGCTACGGCGACCGGCATGTTTGCCGAAATGTTCGATGACAACGCCGTATATGCGGGAAAACTCGTTGCCGTCACGACTGTTCTCTCGGTTGTGACCATGCCGCTTGTGGCGCTGTTGCTGTACATATGATTCCGTGATGGAAAACGGAAAAGGACGCGTTCGGGTGTGAAGTTCCCCGAACGCGTCCTTTTGTATTTTTCTTGCGATGTTTCATCAGATATTGTGGATTTTATTCTGGAAATCCGCATATTTATCCAGATTATATTTGCGGATTTTCCGTGCTTCAAAGAAATCGGTTGCGCGCTTGTCAAACATGGCGTAGGTGAGAACGTCTTCTTCCTGCTCCGCATAAGGCGCCACTTTGTCGCGGATTTTCTCGATCAGAGGCTCCATGTGGTCGGCGGGGCGGAAATCAATACCGGTCGGCGTACCGCAAATGCTGTTGCGAAATGTGGGAGCAATATCGGCCGGTGTACGCCCGTATTCGCCGTGTACCAACGCGCGGAATTCACGCGTCAGAGTGGTGTAACGTTTATCGGAGAGCACGTTCAGAATCGCCTGTGCCACCAGAATATCGGCAATCGGGGAGAGAAGCGGCGGCATACCGGTTTCGGAGCGGATCTTTTCAATTTCCGCGCAGACTTCGGCGCGGCGGTTTTCGATTCTGGCGTTTTTCAGATTGGCGTCAAACGAGGAGGCGAGGTTGGCCGGCAACATATGCCGGAAGTTTTCGCTGTCCGTCATTTGTGTGCGCGGAGAAATCTTATGCTCTTTTTCCAGATAGAGACGGATGGCGGTGAGCTTTTCCACTGCTTTCCCGAAAGCTTCAAGCGGCAGGTCGG
>ULRP01064355.1_pt1 | contig 10738 bp, 8 predicted proteins | sample 1955521 | NCBI WGS metagenome assembly ULRP01 (sample SAMEA4835685, study PRJEB28245) | human gut metagenome | biome: gut microbiome; material: fecal sample | place: Denmark | collected 2008
GTCGCTGAATATCTGTAATATACAAGCCTTCTATAAAATTGTCTGCAAGCTGCGGAACAACCCTAATTTCAAAGGGGGCGAATTCGACCCCCTTTTGAAGGAAGCAGGCTCAAATTTGGGCTTTCAGCCCGTTTCAATCCTACAGTTAGAATACTTTTTTCAAAACTTTCTCCCGAAATCCTTGGCAGTTTCAAAAAGAAATCGTAACTTTGTGGGGTAGATTTTAAAACAGATGGTTATGAAGTACTTGGATCCTAAGGTAGACCTCACGTTCAAGAAGATATTCGGCAATCATCCCGCAAGACTGATCAGTCTTCTGAACCCCCCCCTGCCACTCAGCGAAGAGGAGCAGATACACGAGATAAAGTATCTGCCAACAGAACTTGTGCCCGAAAATAACAGTTACAGATATGCCATTACAAACATACTCTGTACAGATGCCAAAAGCAATAAATTCTGTGTTGTGATACGAATAGAGTGGTCTGATGCTTTCCAACAGCGCGTACAATTTCTTGCATCAGAACTCTACGTGAATCCGGCTATAAAGCAAGTGAAATACTTTGCCCAATATCCAACATATTCACTCAATCTGATAAGTGACACCTTCAAATATAACACTCCTGATTTCATCCACAATTATCACGTCGTATACGACAAGGATACCCACAAAGTGATTGAAGACCTACACTTCACCTTCATAGAACTCCCTAAGTTCACTCCTCATTCCATTGCAGACAAGCGCATGATGGTTTTGTGGCTCCGTTTCCTGACGGAAATCAATTCCAACACGAAGGAAGTACCAGCCGATCTGCTTAATGACCCGGAGATAGGAAAAGCCGTAGAAGAACTGGAGATTTCCGGTTTCACTGATGCCGAACTCTGGGCCTACGACAAGTTCTGGGATTCCGTAAGCGTTGAAAGAACCCTTATTGATGACAGCTACCAGAAAGGTAAGGAAGAAGGCATGGAAAAAGGTATAGAGAAAGGCATGAACCAGCGAAGCCTTGAGATTGCCAGAAAGATGCTGGCAAAGGGTATGGATGAAGCAATGGTCATGGATATGACGGGGCTGACGGCAGAGGAAATCAAGCAGATGAAACTCTAGGCTTGCTGCGCCATATATGCAGCAGTGAAAGGATTCATCGCCAACAGAGACCATGTTAGGTTTTACAAGTTAACTTTTTTACAATTGTAGAGAATAATTATAGAAAAAACTCCCGAAATACTTGCCAGTTTTAAAAAGAAATCGTAACTTTGTGGTGTGGTATATTGCCACGTAAGTGATAATAAAACGATAACATTATGATTATCAGTAAATTTACCCCCCCCCATATCGGGGAAGCTGGCTCTTGTAGCCGCATTTTTTACGCTTGCCCTTGCCAGTTGCAGCAAGGATGATGTAAGCTCCAATATCGACCCGGTTGTCAGCCCACCTGCTGACAGCGAGGCTCCCAGTTATTATGCCATTACCGATACTGAGGGTATCGGCTTCACCAAGGATGGCATCGCCTATGAATACATTTCTAATGGTAAGACCCGATGGGTGCTTAGCTATCAGGAGATAGCCAAGCGCCTCGACATAGATTTCTCCAAGATTTCAACCATCAAGATTACCAGAGACCAGATTTTGAAGAACGGTCTCTGGCGCTTCGACGTGCGCTTCGACGGACAGCAGGAGGGCACGGCGTATGCTATTGATGTCGACCCAGAGAATGGGGAGATAGAGTGGGTGATAACCTTGGAGGATATGCCAGGGGGGAATGTTTTTACACTACAAGTTTTAACGAAATAACCTTTAGAAAGAAATGGAAAATAATAATAGCCAAATCGTATCGCTCATCTGGAATATCGCAGACGACGTGTTACGTGATGTGTTCTTGCGTGGTCAGTATCGTGATGTCATTCTGCCTATGGTGGTGCTCCGCCGACTGGATGCCCTCCTTGAACCTACCAAGGAAGAGGTGGAGAAAGAGTTGGAAGAAATGGACCCCGAAGACGAGATAGATGAGGACGTAATGTGCAACATTACCCAGCTTTCTTACTATAACACCTCCAAGTGGACATTGAACCGTCTGAAGGACCAGGCTCCCGACAACAACGACATCCTCTATAAGAACTTCGTTGAATACCTGAGCGGCTACAGCGACAACGTGAAGGATGTACTGGATAACTTCGACTATTATAACAAGGCTCGCAAACTTGCCGACAACGACCGATTGCTTGCCATCATCGAACGTATCACCGACAAACGCATCAACCTCACCAATAAACCACAGAACGACCCTGACGGCTTGCCACTTCCACCTCTCGACAATGTAGATATGGGAACGGTGTTCGAGGAACTCTTGCGCCGATTCAATGAGGAGAACAACGAGGAGGCAGGTGAGCACTTCACCCCACGTGATGCTATCTCGCTCTTGGCGCACCTCGTGTTCGAGCCTGTCAAGGACGACCTTCCTAAGACCATTACGCTATACGACCCAGCCTGTGGTTCGGGCGGTATGCTCACCGAGGGTTACGAATACTTGGTGAATCTAGGTGTGAAGGATTCCACCATCTTCCTTTCGGGTACGGAAATCAACCCTGAGACTTATGCCATCTGCAAGTCTGACTTGATTATCAAGGGCGTAAACCCTGACGGCATCCATAAGGGCAACACCATCACGGAGAATTATTTCGCCAAGCAGAAGATGAATAGCTTCGGATTTATGTTGACTAACCCTCCTTACGGTAAGTCGTGGAAGACTGACAAGGAGTCTATATACAGCGAGGTGGACGAGGGAAAGAAGAAGGTGCTCAACGATGCCCGATTCGAGCTGGAATTGACTAATTTTGCGGGCGAAGTAGAGTCATTGGACAGTACACCGAGAACTTCCGATGGTCAGTTGCTCTTCGTATTGGAGGAAATCGACAAGATGAAACCACTCGATATGCAGCCACAGGGCAGTCGTATCGCTTCCATTCACAATGGCTCGTCGCTCTTTACAGGCGATGCGGGTAGTGGAGAGAGTAACATCCGCAGATACTTGATTGAAAACGACTTGGTAGATTGCATCGTGCAGTTGCCTAACAATATCTTCTATAATACAGGTATTACTACCTACGTGTGGATTTTCACCAACAAGAAGCCTGCTGAGCGCCGTGGCAAGGTGCAGCTCATCAATGCCTCTGAGTGTTACGAGAAGTTGCGCAAGAACCAAGGTTCTCGCAACTGTACCATCACGCCGCTACATCGCCAGCAGATACTCGAAACCTACATGGCTTTCGAGGAGAAGGAAGCTGCCGAGGATAACAAGGTGGAGTCGAAGATATTTGATAATGACGATTTCCGATTCTATAATGTTACCATCGAGCGACCATTGCGCCTTCGCAGTAAATTTTCGCAGCTCAAGATAGACGAGTTGCTTTACGATAAGTCGGACGTAGAGCTTTCTAAGTGGCTCTATCAGACCTATGGCGAGCGTGTGTTCACAGGACTTGACAGCGAAGTGACAGCCATCAAGAGTTATCTCCAGGAGCAGGATATCAAGAAGACCGACAAGCAGCTGAACAACCTGATTTCTGCCAAGAAATGGCAGGAGCGCAAGCACTTGGTTGACCTCGCCCATGAACTGATGAAGATTGTGGGTACCGACGAATACATGGACTACAACAAGTTCTTTGGCTGTATCAAAACAGCTGCCTCTGAATTTATGGAGAAAAACATCAGTGCCGCCGAGATGAAGACCATAGCTAGAGCTATGAGCGAGACCGACCCGAAGGCAGCACCTGTGATCAAGAAGACGCACAAGCCAAACAGCAAGGAAATCGCCAGCTTGATGGCAGTATATGGCATTCCAGAGGAGCGACTGAACGAATACGGCTATTGGAAAGCCTTGGATGGCAGCAAGCTATATGTGGAGTATGAGACCGACAGCGACCTCAGAGATACGGAAAAGATACCTGTGAAGGAAGACATCTACGAGTACTTCCTGCGTGAGGTGCGTCCATACGTGGAGGATGCCTGGATTAACTTGCCACCTACCAAGATAGGTTGCGAGATTTCCTTCACCAAGTATTTCTACAAGCCAGTGCCTCTGCGCACGTTGGAAGAGAATGAGGCAGATATTCTCGCCCTCGACCAAGAGAATGATGGCTTCATCCGTCAACTTTTAAGCAAGGAGGGGTAAGCATGGAAAGATATAGTGAATATAAGGATAGTGGAGTAAAGTGGCTGGGGGAGATCCCGAGCCACTGGGAAGTGAAAAGATTAGGCAGTTTCTTTTTTGAAAGAAAAGAAAAGGTTTCTGACAAGGATTACGCCCCACTATCAGTAACAAAACAGGGAATATTTCCTCAATTAGAGAATGTTGCCAAAACAAATGATGGTGATAATCGTAAATTGGTAAAAGAAGGCGATTTTGTCATAAATAGTCGCTCTGATAGAAAAGGTTCAAGTGGAGTATCCGGTTTAGATGGCTCTGTTTCGCTGATAAACATTGTATTACAACCTCGTAAAGTTTTGTTTGGCCCATTTTGCAATTATCTATTAAAGTCGTATGGATTTATAGAGGAAAACTACCGAAATGGAAGAGGTATCGTTGCGGATTTATGGACAACTCGTTATGATGAAATGAAAATGATCAAAGTTGCTATGCCATCATTTGAAGAACAAAAAAACATATCAAGTTACCTCGATGCCGCCACCTCAAAAATCGACAAAGCCATTGCCATGCAGCAAAAGATGATAAACCTGCTGAATGAACGTAAGCAGATCATCATCCAAAATGCTGTGACTAAAGGACTTGATGAGAACGTGGAAATGAAGGATAGTGGCGACAGATGGATAGGACTTTTTCCGAGTAGTTGGACTACGAGACGTTTGAATTTTTCTTCATGGATTAGAGCAAGATTAGGTTGGAAAGGATTGAAGGCTTCTGAATACGTAGATAATGGATACCCATTCCTCTCAGCATTTAATATTGTTAATGATAAAATAAAATGGGAGAATCTTAACTTCATTAATAAATATCGTTATGATGAGTCTCCAGAAATTAAGCTAAGCGTTGGTGATATATTGTTAGTTAAGGATGGTGCGGGAATTGGTAAATGTGCAAGAATTGACGAATTGCCTTGTGGTGAATCTACTGCAAATGGTTCTTTAGCTGTTATAACGGCAAATTATTTTGTTGATTATCGCTATTTATACTATTTCATGATTTCAAAAAGTTTTAAAGACCATACAGAATTACTTATTAATGGCATGGGTGTTCCTCACTTTACTCAAGGAGAAATGAAAAAAATAGTGATACCTATTCCTCCCAAGTCCGAGCAACAAGCCATTGTCGCTTACCTCGACAAGCAAATGCTACGTTTCGACTCTGCCATCTCTAACTGTCAGCGTCAAATCACCCTCCTTCAGGAGCGCAAGCAAATCATCATCAACGAAGTAGTAACAGGAAAGGTAAAGGTATCATGAGTCATACATCAGAAACAAAAGAACAAGCCTTCGAAGCCTTGATAGAAAAGGCTTTGGTGGGCTCAACCATAGAGGAGCGAAAGGCACTGGGCATCACGGCAAAAGACGTGGATGCACAGCAGCCTGCCGCCGACCAATACTACTGGGGCGTGCCAAGCGACTTCAAGTACAAGCAGAACGAGGACTGGGCGATAGATATGCGCCGCCTCATGTCGTTCCTGCACGCCACCCAGCAAAACATACTCGACACCTACGTGGGAAGAATACCCCTGGAGCGTGCCATCCCCGAACGTATCAGCAAGGACATAGAGACCTTCGGCATCATCAAGGTGCTGCGTGAAGGAATCAAAGTAGAGAACATTGCACTGAAACTTTGGTATCCGAAACCTTCTCCAGCCGATGCGCAGGAGAATATGCTACTCTTTCAGCAGAACCAGTTCTCCGTGACCCGACAGCAAACCTACTCTCGCTTGAAACCAGGCGACGAGATAGACATGGTGCTCTATGTAAACGGACTGCCGATTTTTACCTTTGAGTGGAAGAACCCTTGGACTTACCAGACTGCACGCTACAATGGGCAGAAGCAATACAAGGAAGACCGCAACCCGAAAGACAAGCTCTTGAACTTCGGCCGCTGCCTCGCACATTTCACAGGCGATAAGAATGAAATCTTCTTCACCACCAAGTTGGCTGGCAAGAAAACCTACTTTATGCCATTCAATAAAGGTCTGCCAAACGGACAGGGCGCTGGTAACCCTGTGAACCCCGACGGCTACAAGACCAGCTACCTATGGGAATGGGTGTTGCAGAAAGACTGCCTCGCCGACATCATCGACAAGTACGTGTGCTTCGACTATGGCGAGGCAAAGACGGGTAAGACTGTGCCCCACACCATGAAGAACGCCAAGAAGCTCATTTTCCCACGCTACCACCAACTCGACGTGGTGACCAAGCTTCTCGAAGACGTATCGGAGAAAGGTGTAGGCGAACGTTACCTCATCCAGCACTCGGCAGGTTCGGACAAGAGCAACTCGCTCACATGGCTCGCCTTCCAAGTCATCAACGCCTGTCCAACCACCATGGCAGCTAAGCGAGCCAAAGGCTTGGAAGAAAAACTCTTCAACTCAGCCATCGTAGTGACCGACCGCAGACTCCTGGACAAGCAGATAACCGCCAACATCCGAGCATTCGGACAGACCCAGAAAATCATCGCCCATGCCAACAGCAGCAGCGACCTGAAGGATGCCATCGAGGGCGGCAAGCGCATCATCATCACCACGATACAGAAGTTTCCGTTTATCTGCAACACCATCAAGGACGTGAGCGACCGCAACTTCGCTATCATCATCGACGAGGCACACTCTTCGCAGTCGGGCATTGCCAGCGACAAGATGAATGCCTCCATGCAGCAGAACGGCTCCTCAGATCAGGATGCCGACACGGGTGGAGCCGACACCGATGAGCTGATAGAGAAACTGATGAAGGAACGCAAGATGAGCACCAACTGCTCTTATTTTGCCTTCACTGCCACCCCAAAACGAGAGACCCTGGAGCGATTCGGATGGGAAGACGTTAACGGCGAGCGAGGGGAGAAGGGCAAGTTCTATCCCTTCCACCTTTACAGTATGAAGCAAGCCATAGAGGAAGGCTTTATTCTTGACGTGCTGACCAACTATACCACCTACCAAGGTTACTACGAGGTCATTAAGAGCATCAAGGAAAATCCGAAATATAACAACAAAAAAGCACAGAAGAAAATACGTCAGACCGTGGAGCGCAACCCGAAGACTATCCAGGCAAAGGCTGAAATCATGATGGATCACTTCGATACCAAGATTTTCCACTCCCACAAACTGGACAGCCAGGCAAAGGCAATGGTGGTGTGCAAGGACATCGAGTGTGCCATCCTCTACTACCAGGCCATCAAGGACATTATCGCCAAGAACAAGTTGCCTTACAACGCCCTCATCGCTTTCTCAGGCGAGAAGAAGCTGGGCGACAAAGCCTATACCGAGGCAGGCTTGAACGGATTCCCTGAAACGGATACCGCCACCAAGTTTGACCAAGGCGATAACCGTATTCTGGTGGTAGCCAACAAGTACCTGACAGGCTTCGACCAGCCTAAGCTCTGCGCTATGTACATCGACAAACCATTGGCTGGCGTGCTGGCTGTGCAAGCCCTCTCCAGACTGAACCGCTCGGCAGCCGAGTTGGGCAAGCGAAACGAAGACCTGTTTGTGCTCGACTTCTACAATTCGGTAGATGACATGAAGGCAGTATTCGAGCCATTCTATACCGCCACCACGCTGAGCGGTGCTACCGACGTGAACGTGCTGCACGAACTGATGACCACCCTGCTCACGTTGGGTGTCTTCGACATGGACGAGGTAACACAGTTTTCCGACCTCTATATCCAAGGCAAGGAAGCCGACGAATGGGCACCTGTCATTGACACCTGTGCCCATCGGTTCAACGAAGAGATAGAGTGGGAAGAGGACGGCAAGGCAGACTTCAAGATGAAGTGCAAGCAATTCGTGAAGATATATTCCCGAATGGCAGCCATCATGGACTATGAGGTGGCAGACTGGGAAAGACTGTTCTGGTTCCTGCGCTTCCTGATACCTGAGCTAAAGGTGAAATCCAAGAATGACGATGAACTGAAGGACTTGCTCAACAGTATCGACCTCAATACCTACGGCGCACGCCGCACGGCACTGAATCAGCATATCGAGCTTGATTCTGACGAAAGCACCATAGACCCACTGGCACCGAAAATGGTGAACGCAGGAGGAGACGATGGCGAGAAAGACCCATTAGACGAAATCGTGAAGCAATTCAACGAACATTGGTTCAAGGGATGGGATGCAACACCCGACGAGCAGAAGGCAAAGATCATCAATCTCTCCAAGATGGTGAGAGAAGACGAGGATTACCAGTATGTGGAAGGCAATCCAGACCAGCAAGCCTCCGACCAGGTATTGGCAAAGATCATCAAAAAACAGATGTTAGCCATGCGAAGGGGTGACAAGTCGCTCTATAAGCAGTACAAGGATAGCGATGCCTTCCAATACGGTATGCTCCAAGCTGTGAAAGGATTCATCGCCAATAGAGACCATATTAGGGTTTAAAAGTTAATAATCAAGTAAAATCAGCAGTGCAGAGAGTGCTGCACCTACCATAAAAATTTCATAAAAGTAACAGGGAGAAGTGATGCTGCAAAAATGCTCACTTTTCCCTCTTTTTTTGTCAAAAATATAGAAATCAGAAAAATAATAGTACTCATATTACGAATTAAGGAATCGTAGTAGGCACCTCTATTTCGTTCCTTTTTCATAACTTCACACCGAAATTAAAAAATACAAGTTATGGGAAAGGGACGCAGTTATATGAATTCATATGCCGACGGCTATATGAGAGGCAAGGTTGTCAAGGAAGTGGGAGCACTCCTTGACCATATACTAGTGGAGGAAATCACAACCCCCACAATAATAAATTTGGAGTTTGGTCCTTCTTACGATACCATCAGAAAACTTAGGCAGCAAGAAACCTCAATATATTTTGAGACCATCAGACAATTCTGCTACGTCATTGGCTACTATCTCTACCAGGAAATAGAGGCGGTGGAGAATTACAAGAAAAATGTAAGAGAAAGGGGATCCAGGCTTGCCATGCTGTATGAGATGAAAGAAAAATATAAGAAAATTTACGGAATGCAAGCTGCAGTGGTTCTCAACCTCATGCATCAGGGAAAGGATTTGTTGGCTTTAATGAAGAAAATATAAGTGAGATTTTCCGCCTCACTATGTGTTAGTGAATTCATTTTGAGGCTAATTACTAATCTATAAAATAAATACCAAAAAAAGAAAGTAAAAACTGATAAAATCGGAGACCAACTGTCCCCTAAGGGTGTATTCCCTTATAGCCCTCCTGGCATTTGCTTGTACCAGCAAAATTGTTAGCGCAAACAAATTCTAACGTCCTCTACTAAGGAACGAGCGACAAAGAACTTAATTACTAAACATTAATAAATTTCGAATTATGGGAAGATTTGTCATCAAGCTCGTACGCTTGATGCTGAAGTATGGGCGATTCTGCCTTGTTTGCGTGAACATTCAATTGAATGGCAACAGCCAGTATGTTGAGTATATGAACAACGAATTTAAGGAGGAGAAGCCATGTTTGGAGAAGGAAGAACCATAAACGTAACGGGCAATGCCTGTTATATAGAGTATGTGGAGAATTACTATGAGAATGGTATCGCCAAAAAGAAGAACGATACCGATCCTGCGGAACGCATGTCGGATGACCTGAAAGGAGAGGAGGGTCAGGAAGTCTTGAAGAATCTGCAGAAACATGGGTTACTCGATGAGAACTTCTATCCTCTGAAACTGTCCAACTCAGAGTCTGCGGTTCTTGCTTATCAGATAGCTATAAAGCTGGATATCAATGATGTGTGGAAAGTATTCTCTGATCTTTGGGAGGTTTCTCCCAATGCCCTGAGAGCTGCTTATAATAGAGGAATGAACCAGAAGAAATCGGATAAGCTCCTGGGGAAAATAAAGCCTTTGCTGAAGGATAGTACTAGTACGCGTACATAGTACGTACTAGGTAAGTATGGAAATATATCCGTATCTTTGCACCCGTAATCAGACGAGTAAAGTCTGGTTGCGGGCATTTTTTGTTTATAGGAATCCGGTACCGTTCCTGAAACAGAAATTTGGCGAATATCTCGCAGCCCAACCTTTTAACATTATATATTGATATGGCAGAAAATGCTTATGTATTTTTTCATCCGCAGTATGGCGGATTGAGAGTGGTGTACTACGACGGGGGGGTGTTCTTTTGCCTCGAGGACCTGGTTGCCATCACAGATATCGGCAGAGATACATTGTTCCCTGTATTAGCCGACACGGAGGGGAAAGTGGTAGAAATCTATGTGGAAGTGCATACAAAAAAGGTTCCGAAGGATTTTACACATCGTTTGTTTTTTGGTGAATTCTTTGGCAATGCTGACAAGGTGAAACAAAAAAGAAAAATAGCCTGGAGAAGTATGATATTCGTAGACTCTCAGGTGGTGAGAGATATGACCATAGGCTGTTCGAAAGATCCTGAGCGTAAGTTGTTCTACAAGTGGGTCAAGGATTTTATCATGCCAGTGATGAAGGACGAGGACAGCTGTTGGCGTTATGAATGTGTCATGATAAAAAGAATCTGTTATGACCCTCTGAAAAAGCCGATGGACATCCGATATGCTGCCGACGGCCTGTATATCAACGATAT
>ULRP01001908.1_pt1 | contig 10702 bp, 9 predicted proteins | sample 1955521 | NCBI WGS metagenome assembly ULRP01 (sample SAMEA4835685, study PRJEB28245) | human gut metagenome | biome: gut microbiome; material: fecal sample | place: Denmark | collected 2008
CAAGGTCTAGTTAGACTTGCAGTCACTATGAGATTTTACGACAAAATTATTTTTGTTTATATTGCTCATAATGTTTTAACTGTTTTTGTAATGCATTATCATAATCAAGATAAAAGGCAGTAATAAGCAAAAAATATTTTTCGCGTTCTTCCAGAATTACAACGTATCGTTCTTCTTCGAGGAGAATATGTACACGAGTCCGACTTTTGAAAGGTTCACGCCAGACCTTAACCCCATCACATTCTTCGCATAACGATGAATCACAATTATAATTCTCAATGAATGCTCTTATCCATCGGATTCGTTCACACCGTCTAAAATCAGGATCTCGTTCACCCTGACCCCGATAGTCCTTACACGTTGTGTGAAAAAATGCGTCCTCTTTTCCATACTCAATTGGATAATGCCTGACATTCACACGGGTATTTTCAAACTGTGGATAGCTATCTAAAAAATCATGCTTAAAAATAGCATATAAGGCGTCTTCATATTCATTCCACGAATTGTAATCATCATAATACTCTAAATTTGGAAGCCAGCAGTTTTCGCTTAACATATTTCACCTGCTTTCCAGACAAAAAGATTGCATTTTTCTTCACGTAAAAGAGTTGTACGCTTAAGAGAATAGCCCGAACGCTCTTTTATGAGATTGATTATTTCCTGTTTTGCAGCACTCTTTTGAAATCCATCTGGAAAATTTCTATTTATATATCCAAGTGCTCCAATGAGAAGATCAACTATTTGCATGATTTCAACCTCGTCTGAACGAATTGGCTGAATTCTTTTTATAATTCGATGGGAGAAATCATACATTGAATTGCAGCATACATCCAACAACTTTTGAGATTTTCTGTATGAATTTGTATCCTTGATATCAATATAGATTTCGTAGCAATCCTGTGGAGCAAAAATGACCTTCAGCATAGTAAAATACATTTTGTAATACCAGTCATCGTGCGTTTGATGATATTTCTGATGATTTAGTTTTCCTTTATCTGGAACAATAATTGCTCTAAGGTGTAAATCATCGTCATTGAAAAAATAATCAATAATGTCTTTGTACATATCAACTTTAGCAGGACTTATCTTAGTCCATTTTAATTCCATTCGTTCTGAAACACCATTTCTACGCTTGATTTCACGGATATGATGATTGATTTCTTTTATTTTTTCCTGAGGACACCAAATGGCTCCTAAAATCATATCGTTAATGCCATCATTTTCTAGATGACAGGTTTCATCGCAATAAACATTATACAGCATATGTTGTGCCTCCTACTTTTTTAACCGTGCCTGCAGTTCCTGAAAACTTGCTAATGCCGACTGCAGATTCTCAATGATGTCATCTGCTAACTCATCCGGTGATGGCAGATTATCCAGATCAGCTAGGGACTTGTCCTTAATCCAGAAAATATCCAGACTGGTCTTATCTCGTTTCCAAATTTCATCAATCGTAAATTTACGCCAACGTCCATCCTGGTTCTTCTCTGACCAGGTTTCCTTTCGCTTATAACGATTTTGCGGATTATAGCAAGCTATGAATTCCTGCAAATCCGCGAAAGACATTGGATTCTTTTTCAAGGTGAAATGCATATTGGTACGCAGATCATAGATCCATACTTCCTTAGTCTGCTTTTCCGGGCTTGCTGGACGTTTATCAAAGAAGAGGACATTCGCCTTTACACCCGGCTTATAAAAAATTCCAGTCGGCAGACGTAGAATGGTATGCAAGTCTGTGGTCTTCAGCAATTTCTTCCGAACAATTTCTCCGGCACCGCCTTCAAACAATACATTATCCGGCAACACGACCGCTGCCTTGCCTGTGCTCTTCAAAATCGTATTGATGTGCTGCAGGAAGTTCAGTTGTTTATTGGAACTGGTAGTCCAGAAGTCCTGTCTGTTGTAAACAAGATCTTCTTCCTCCTGCTCATCATCTTCATTCGTGAATGTTATGGAGGACTTCTTTCCGAATGGAGGGTTCGTCAGTACATAATCCACACGGTAACCGGGATCTGCAAGCAAAGCATCACCGAGCGTGATCGGAATTTTCCCATAGATATCCCCGATGTTATGAAGATATAGATTCATCAGAGCAGTTTTGAAGGTCGCGCCGACAATTTCATTTCCGTGGAAGGTTTCGTTTTTCAGGAATTCCTTCTGACTGCGATCAAGAGCATAGTTCTCAGGATCAGAAAGAAATGCCTGCGAAGCCAAGAAAAATCCGCCACTTCCGCAGCAAGGATCTGCGATAGTCTTTCCCGGTTCAGGACGGATACATTCGACCATCGCTTGAATCAGCGGACGTGGTGTGAAGTATTGTCCGGCACCGCTCTTGATGTCCTCCGCATTCTTCTGCAGCAAACCTTCATAGATTTCGCCTTTTACATCGGAGGACATACCAACCCAGTTTTCCTTATCAATCATCTGAACGACACGATAGAGGATGGCTACATTGCCGATCTTATTGACTGCACCTTTGAAAATCTGACCAAGGATACCGCTTTCCTCACCAAGCTTCTCCAAGGTGTCTTTATATTGTTTTTCCAGTTCAGCACCCTTGAGCGTATTCATATCCGACCAGGTATATCCCTGAGGGATACCAGTATTTCGTTTGTAAGGTGGATGAGAATATTCATCTGACATTTTAAGAAAAATGAGATATGTCAGTTGTTCCAAATAATCTCCGTAGGAGACTCCATCATCTCTAAGCGGATTGCATAATCCCCATACCTTTGAGACGATGGCAGATATTTGTTCATTTGCCATTATTGTAATCCTCCTTCGAAGGCTTGTTTTAATATACTCTGACGCATAGCAGATGCCTGTTGTAAAGCTTGGTTTACGGTTTTTTCAATATTTACATATGCTGATAACCTTGACTCAATTGCATATATTATTTGGTCTTGTATTTCTTTTTCGAAATATGGTACTTTTATTTTCTTTATCTCTTGTGCATTAACATTGTTTACGCCACTAGTCGACTTAGAAACATTTTCAATATATCTCCTAGCGTCATAGGAAGATAAGTACCTTAACAAATATTTAGGCGATAATCTTTCGTGGTCACTAATACGAATTCGTATTAAATATCCAGCAAATAATCCTGTTATATCTTGTTCTCGTACCATTGCAGCAGTTCCAACTATAGATGGACTACCATTAGAACGAATGATTAAAATATCACCGTATTTTAACGATAATTTCTCAATTTCATCTTCATCAAATTGTGCATATTTCAAGTCTGATTTATCTAAGGTTCCTGTGGATGCATCGATATTAGGTATTCTATAAACCTCTGTATAAGCTGTAATGTCATCTTGATAATTGCATTTTTTTGAAGTCCCATACCTTGGCTGTTCAATAAAAGAAGCTAATTCTTTAATTTCAGGGGCACCACTATTGGTTAGGTTTCCGTCAAATGCATCCTTTAATACAGCTTGTTTATATAATCTTAGTTGTGATTTCGTAGCATTCAGCGTCTCCACAGCATTGTCCAGTTCGGAAAACAATTCCTCGATGCGAGAAACTATGCGCTCTTGCTCTGGAAGGGGTGGAAGCAAAACATCTTCCTTTTCAATATACTGATAATGTCTGGCATATCCTTTATCTTCAATGCGATAAGTCAAATATTGAGTGTAATAAAACAAATACTTTGGATATATGCCTTCTTTAGGCTTTAACACTTTAATGCCATCTGCCCCTGGGACAAACGGAAAGTTGATATATTTAACACACTTTGTATGATCTCCAAAAACAATTACAGGTAGCTCACATTCTAACTCATTGTCAACATCATTCGAATATCCTCCAATTAAAAACTTTCCTTGATCAATAATCGGAAGTGTTCCCGATGATAAATACTCTTTTTGTTTTGTCTTACTTTGAGCTGGAATGGATACCTTTTTTACTATTTCCTTGTACTTCATACAAACTCCTTATGCCACCAACTCTATATTCATCTCATTCAAGATATTTTCATACTCATCACCAAAGGCACTATAAAATGCCATCAGTCCGCCTTTGCGATCAAACGGTGTCAAATCCAAATCCTCCGGCAGAATGGATAGGGATGTGATGATATGGTCTTTAATCAGTCTGAGCCATTCCATCTGTTCCTCTGTGAAATGCACAGCACCTGTATTTTTACGGAATGTCCACTGCATGAAGTTGTAATTCACCTTATCTGCAAAGGGGGAAAGATTGTCTGTATATCCCATTTCAAAGCGAATGATGGAAATTAAATCCGTCAGCTGCGCCATTGTTCCACGCTTTACCTGATCCGGCTTCTTGATGGCATAACAGTCCCACAGCCGTTCGACAGTGATGCCCTGCGCTTTCAGCTTTTCGTAAATGGCTTTCAGTCCATCAATGACCATCGGGCGCTCTTTATATGTCTGATTGTAAATGATGCGTAGAGCGAGGATTTCATCCTTGTTTGCTTCAATAAATTCCCGGAATGACTCAATCACACGGTCAGCATTTTCTTCTCTCTGCGTGTCATATCCAGCATAAATCACTTCATCCAGATTCACATTGTCGATGATTTGATCGTGACTTCTTCGTACGTTTTCAATAAACTCACGGCTCTCAGGATTATGGAACGGTGCAACTGCTGCTGTAATGAGTGATTTCTTTGCGGTTTCCAACTGCTCCTCTGATGGAGTGGCTGTTCCCGTTTCTGCTTGTGCTTTGGCGAGAATAACATCCTCATCAAAAGCGTTTAGAAGATTTTCTGCAACCTTGACAGCTGAAACTCCTACAGTCTGTTCAAAGTTCTTTTTCTCAGATGGTGTCATCTGTGCATTGAGTCTGGTAATACGGCTTGCAAGAGAGGTCAGTGTATCCTCGTCCTTAGCTCCGAGCGCAACATTCATCATCAGTTCTTTCATAGAAACAGACGGCTTTCGTTCTAACGGTCTGGTTTCACTTTTTCTGGATTTCGTCACACCAACCGCATCCACAATGACAAAATGATCCTTATTTCCGGTAGCGGATGGTGTGACCTTCTGCAGATCATCCATACCAAGGGTACGAGTGCCACGTCCCTTCATCTGTTCAAAGTAATTCTTACTACGAACATCACGCATGAAGATTAAGCATTCGATTGGCTTTACATCTGTTCCGGTAGCAATCATATCAACAGTAACTGCAATACGAGGATAATAGTCATTGCGGAAACTACTCAGCACCGATTCCGGGTTCTCTGCGGAATAAGTAATCTTCTTGCAGAATTCATTTCCTTCTCCGAATTCATCCCGTACAATCTGAATAATATCATCTGCATGACTGTCAGTCTTGGCAAAGATCAGTGTTTTCGGCACTTCTTTCCGGCGTGGAAACAAAGTGGTAAACAAGTTCTCCTTAAAACTACGAATGACAGTTCGTATCTGACTTGGATTAACAACATCCCGATCCAGTTTTCCTTTTTGAGTGCCGGAGTAATCCTCATCCTCGTCCATCTGCTGCCAACGTTTTGCACGAGATAGTCTGTCTCGGTACTCAATCAGCTGTTTCATCAGCCGTGCACCATTTTTCGTAACATTTGTCTCAATCAGAAAAATATCTTCACCGACATTAACCCCATCTACAATTGCTTGCTCTCTGGTGTATTCGCTGACTACATTCTCATCGAAATAAGCAAAAGTACGCTTATCTGGTGTTGCTGTTAATCCAATGATAAAAGCATCAAAATACGAGAGAACCTGACTCCACACGTTATAAATGGAGCGATGGCATTCATCCACAATGATACAATCAAAGAATTCTGGCGGATATTTCTCATTATAGACAACGTCCTTCGGTGCTTTCGATTCCGCTGTTACGTACTCAGAGAACGGAACTTCCTCGGCACCTTCATCCAATTCTTCCCCCTTTAGAATGGAGTACATTCTCTGAATGGTGCTGATGCAGATCTGAATATCATTTGGAATGTAGGAATTCTTCAGTCTGCGAACACCATACAACTGAGAAAAATTCCGTGGATCATCATTCGGTGTATATGCCAGAAATTCTCGTTCAGCCTGCTCACCTAAACTCTTGGTATCCACAAGAAAGAGGATTCGATTCATTCTGCCGTATTTCAGTAAGCGATAGGCTGCCGTAATCGCAGTAAATGTTTTTCCAGCGCCAGTTGCCATCTGCACCAGTGCTTTCGGACGGTTATCAGCAAACGATATATCCAGATTATTGATTGCTTTAATCTGGCATTTACGAAAACCTTTTTCATCCAGTGGTGGAAAATTTTTCATATTGTTGCGGACAGTATTTGGTGCGTTAAGTAAAGCTTTCAGTGTCTCTGGACGATGGAAGGAAAATACAGATCGAGAACGATATTTTATATCATCATAATCAGTAAACCGCACCAGCTTATCCGTAGCTTCATATGCAAATCGGATGCGATAGTCTTGCTGAACCCATTTGAAGGTGCTATGTGCATAACGGGCAGACTGACCCTCAACTGCTGTGATATTTTCTCCGGCAGCGGATTTCTTTGCTTCAACAACTCCGACAGGACTTCCATCCACAAAAAGGGCATAGTCGACCGGACCGGTACTTGTAGGGAATTCTCGCACCGCAACACCGAGAGATGCGGTTAGATTTAATTTTTTCATGTCCTGAATTGTCCAGCCAGACTGTTCAAGCTTCTTATCTATTACGACACGTGCCTGTTCTTCCGGTGTCATAGCGAATCATCCTCCTTATCCGGTACAAATTCGATAATATCGTCTACCTTGCAATTTAGCACACGACATATCTTTTCCATGGACTCCAGTGATACATAATGGTCGCGGCGGAGCCTTGTGGATATATTGGCACTGTAGCCAGCCTCCTTCTGAAGCTGTGCCGGTGTCATTTCTCTATCAATCAATAAATGAAACAGCTTCTTATATGTAACAGCCATGATTCATCCTCCATCAATTATCGTTACTAACTGCCTTTTATTTTATCACGAATACGTGAAAATCTGCTAGGTGAAAAATACAATATAGCAACATCTGCCGCTCACCCATGGCGGAATTCATCATGAAAGCGCTGCTGAAAAATTATGTGTAATGCTTGCATTTTTTTGTGGCAAGTGGTATATTGCAGATACTAATTGGGGTATGCATTCGAGGATGCATACTTGAGAGAGTCGGGCAACTGGCTCTCTTTTTATTTCTAAAAGTGACCATAGCGGAGAAAATTCTGATATGACCATTCATGGCATCTCGTGAGCGGAAATATCAAAATGCCCGGAGCCCTTGTAAAATGGGGCCATTCTGAGCAAGATAAGGAGAATTATTATAATGATAGAAGTACTTTTCGTCTGCCACGGCAACATCTGCCGCTCCCCCATGGCGGAATTCATCATGAAAGCGCTCATCCGCAAAGCCGGATGCGAGAAGGCGATCACCGTGGACTCTGTCGCAGCGACCACGGAAGAGATCGGAAATGATATGTACCCGCCCGCCAAGCGTATGCTCACGAAGAAGGGCATCCCCTTCTCTCCCCGCCGCGCCCGTCTCATCACGGCGTCTGACTATGCCCGTGCGGACTATATCCTCTGCATGGACGAGGAAAACCTCACCGACCTTGCCCGCCTGACATGCGGCGATCCGGAGAAAAAAGTCTCTCTCCTCCTCTCCTGGGCAGGACGGCGCGCCGAGGTGGCAGATCCGTGGTATACGGGAAATTTCGAGGAGACGTATGAGGATATCCTCGAAGGCTGTGAAGCGCTGCTGAAAAGCATACGCCGGCAAGGCGTTGCCGGCTCTTGGTGAATGCTCGTTTGGTGATCGCTGCCAAGGGTCTTGCTTGGGATCTGTGATCCGCTTTTCCTTTATCCACAGAGTTATTCACAGTTATTCACAAAACTGTGAATTGCGAAAGCCCCCTCTTCGCAGCTCCGACAATTCGCTAACTGTCACACTTGTCCATCTTAGATATACACAGAAAATTGTGAATATCTGTGAACAAGTGCAGGATGCGCACGCAGCCCTCTTGAAAAAGGCCCGATCCTGTCGGACTGTCTCGCCTCCATGTCTTTGTTCACAGCTGTGGATTTTGTGAATAGCCTATTCACACCCCGGCGCGCTGTTCCATTTTTTTGTAAAACATTCGTCAAGAGGATGTTCGCTCACGTAAAAAAACGAGAAATCAAGAGAAATATAACGAATGAGCGAGAGACAAAGGAGCACCCCCTGTCCGCGTTGCGTGGATATTGGGGGGGGGGGGAGATGCGTGACTAGTAGCTAGTGGCTAGGGATTAGGGATTAGAAATCTCAAGTGACTTGTGACTAAGAGACTAGGAGACATCAGGCTCTCGTATCGTCATTTCGAGCGCAAGCGAGAAATCTTTGTCATTCGCGGTCAGGCGGACAATGTTTGGAAAGTTCAAAACGGGAAACCTGCTATCAAGAGACCTTCGGGCATCGCTATTATTTATACTTCGCGGCGCTTCTACATTCTTATGCGCCGCACCACCCCCGTTGAACCCGCTGAACCTCTTTCGCACGTAATCAAAGGGCACCTCGCCCCACGGGCTAACCCCAAGCCAAAAAGAGCAGCGGACAAGCCGCTGCTCTTTTGACATATGGATTTCTTATTTCTTTTCTTCTTCGATGGGATAGTCCTGCAGAGCATCATATCCTTCTTCACCGGTGCGGATCTTCACCGCATTGTCAATGGTGGAGACAAAGACCTTGCCATCGCCATACTTGCCGGTGTAGAGAGCCTTCTTCGCTACCTCGATGATGGTGCGGGGAGAGATCTTGGATACCACGATGTCGATGCGGACCTTTGGCAGAAGCTTTGCCGAGACGGCAGCGCCGCGGTACATCTGCGTCTGTCCTTTTTCGAGACCGTAGCCCAGTGCTTTCGTGACGGTCATGCCCGTGATGCCGATGGCTTCCATGGCAGCCTTCAGGATCTCGAAGCGTTTATCCGAAGTAATGATCGTGACGCAGTAGAGGCGGTGTCCATCGGTCGGCAGTTCTTTCGGCACGATCTTTTCTGCTTCCGCTTTCTTTTCTTCCGCAAGCGGTACTTCGACGGCCTCTTTCGGTGCCTTGCCTGCTTCCAGTGCTTCGGCTGTGGTGTCCGGTGCCATCATGAAGTCTGCATACGCAGAGACGAGGCCGTGTTCTTCGAAGTCAAGGCCATTGATCTCTTCTTCACGGGTGACGCGAAGACCATTCGTGGCTTTGATGATACGGAATACAATGTTTATCGCAACGAATACGTAGAGGGCTACGACGACAACGCCTAAGACCTGGATCATGAGGAAATGCGGATTTCCTGTGTAGAGAAGGCCGTCTTTGACAGAGAAGACGCCGGTCAGGATGGTGCCGAGTGCGCCGCACACGCCGTGAGCGGAGATGGCGCCGACTGGATCATCGATCTTCATCTTCTGATCGACGAATTCGACCGCATAGACGATCGCGATACCGGCGATGACGCCGATCCAGAAGGAACCGGCCACGGAAACGACATCCGTGCCTGCGGTGATGGCTACGAGACCGGCAAGACCGCCGTTCAGTGTCATAGAAACATCCGGTTTGCCATATTTCACCCAAGTGAGAAGCATGGTGGTGACAGCACCGGCAGCGGCTGCCATATTCGTGGTGACCATGATGCTGCCGACGGAGAGGATCGTATCATCGCCGGTCATGGAAACGGTGGAGCCGCCATTGAAGCCGAACCAGCCCATCCACAGGATGAACATGCCAAGGCAGGCAAGAGTGATGGAGTGACCGGGGATCGCATTGACGCTGCCATCCTTGTTGTACTTGCCAATTCTTGGTCCAAGCAGAGAGGCACCGACCAGAGCGCAGACGCCGCCGACCATGTGTACACAGGTGGATCCGGCGAAGTCATGGAAGCCGAGCTCGGAGAGCCAGCCGCCGCCCCAGATCCAGTGTCCGGAGATCGGATAGATCAGGAGAGAGATCAAAACGGAATAGATGCAGTAGGAGGAGAATTTCGTACGTTCAGCCATCGCGCCGGAGACGATCGTCGCAGCGGTCGCACAGAAGACGGTCTGGAAGAAGAGGTAGACCAGCGGAGGATAGCCTGCATCGCCGGTGTCATAGTGAGTGACGAAGAGATCCGGCGTGCCGATGATGCCGCCGATGTCTTCCCCGAACATGAGACCGAAGCCCAGGACCCAGAAAACGATGGTGCCAAGCGCAAAGTCCATGAAATTCTTCATGACGATGTTGCCTGCATTCTTTGCTCTCGTGAGCCCAGTCTCCACCATCGCAAATCCCGGCTGCATGAAGAATACCAGGATAGCCCCCAGCAGTGTCCAGGTCGTATCCGCAGAGGAGTACTTTCCCTCCGCATCCGCCGCCATGATCATAGTCGGCGTGCACAAGGCCGCCGCTAGGAGCGGCCACTTGGCTAAAAATTTTCTCATTTTTACCACACCCTTCTAAAAAAGAAATAAGAATTTTCCCGTACATAGAGAAAGCCCGGACCTATGTCCGGGCTTCATTGTCCAAAAGAAAAAGTCTCGATGCCCCTGCATCAAGACCTCTTTGTCCTCTGTGTACTTGTCATTCATTGCTGAATATGCAGATATGATAACGCTAAGAGGCGCCGCCGTCAAGGGGGAAAATGGGAAAAGTTGTCAGAAAGGGAATAAGCAAAGGATTCGGGGGGAAGGGTTCGCCCCCGGGGCGTGCTATTAAGTTAAGCGGCAGAACGTTCTTGGCTCCCCATC
>ULRP01068661.1_pt1 | contig 10681 bp, 8 predicted proteins | sample 1955521 | NCBI WGS metagenome assembly ULRP01 (sample SAMEA4835685, study PRJEB28245) | human gut metagenome | biome: gut microbiome; material: fecal sample | place: Denmark | collected 2008
GCATCGGCGGCCCTGCTGACGTTTTTGTCACTCCGCAGACAGAAGAACAGCTTATTGAGATTCTCCGGAAGGCGGATGAAGAAGGCATCGCTGTCACGGTGATCGGCGGCGGCTCGAATACGCTCGTCAGCGATAAGGGGATCCGTGGCATCACCATTTGCATGAACCGTATGAAGCAGGAAATGACCTGCGAAGGCGAATGGATCACTGCCAGCGGCGGCACAGGCACGGGCACTGTCGCTCGCTTTGCGGAAAAGAACAGCTTGAAGGGCTTCGAGTGGGCTGTCGGTATCCCCGGTACGGTCTGCGGTGCGGTTTTCATGAACGCCAATGGCTATGGCAGTCAGATGAAGAGAGTCGTAGAAGAGGTCTATGCCATCACCAGAGACGGCAAAGAAAAAAAGACCTACGGCTGGGATGACCTGCACTATGGCGACAGCGACAGCGTATTCATGCACAATGGGGATATCATCGTCGGCGTAAAGCTGCATCTTTCTCCCGGCAATCCGGAAGAGATCAAGAGAGAAATGACAGAACACCAGATCTCCCGCCGCACCAAGCAGCCGCTCGAAAAGAGAAGTGCCGGCACCATGTACCTCCGTCCGCCGGGATACCATGTCGGACCGATGATCAAGGACTGCGGTCTCATCGGCTTCTCGATCGGTGATGCACAGGTCTCCACCAAGCATCCGGACTTTGTCGTAAACAACGGACATGCTTCCTGCCAGGAGATCCTGGATGTGCTGCATGAAGTCCAGAAGCGCATCATGGAGAAATATCATGTCCACGTCCCGCTCGATGTGCGTATCATCGGTGAAGGAGTACAGCAGGAAAGATAATAGAAGGATCGGAGAAGAGCTGCCTCGATGGGCGGCTCTTTTTGGCGTGTGTCTTTTTTTAACAGCACTGCCAAACGGGGACAGGAAATACCGGCGGAGAGCTTGTCAGGCATCTGCCTTTGGGTCGTCTTTCCTTCATAATAAATTTCTCATTTTCCCCCTTGCATTTCTGACTAAAGTTATGTATTATATAAAAGTAAGTTAGCACTCGAGATGAGTGAGTGCTAATAGTCCAAAGGAGGAATAGAAATGTTAAAACCATTAGCAGATCGTGTTCTTGTTAAAGTAGATACCGAAGAAACGAAGACCAAAGGCGGCATCCTGCTGCCAGATACAGCACAGAAAAAATCTCAGAAAGGCGAAGTCATTGCTATCGGCTCCGGCAAAATGCTCGATGACGGCACCCGCGTACCGTTCGAAGTCAAAGTGGGCGACAGAGTCCTCTTTGCCAAATATTCCGGCGTGGATATCGAAGAAAATGGCCAGAAATTCCTGCTTCTCTCCGAAAGAGACGTACTGGGGATCCTGTAATAAAAAGTATCTGGGGAGTAGGGATGAGCGTAGGTGAATCCCCGGCCCAAGATCTTTCATCGATTGTTTTATAGCAAAAACTAGGAGTGACATACAATGGCAAAGAAAGTTCTTTATAATGAAGAAGCCCGCGCAGCTCTTTTAAGAGGTGTCGATCAGCTGGCAAATGCAGTAAAAATTACCCTGGGACCGAAAGGTCGTAACGTCGTACTCGACAAGAGATTCGGCGCTCCGAATATCGTCAATGATGGCGTCTCCATCGCTCGTGAGATCGAGCTGAAGGATCCATTTGAAAACATGGGTGCGCAGCTGGTCAAAGAAGTCGCTACCAAGACCAATGATGTAGCAGGCGACGGCACCACCACAGCTACCCTTCTTGCACAGTCCATGATCCATGAAGGCATGAGAAACGTAGCTGCCGGCGCAAACCCGATGGTCCTGAAGAAGGGCATCGAAGAAGCAGTCAAGGTCCTTGTCGAAGAGATCAAGAAAAAAGCCGTACCGGTACAGACCAAAGAAGCGATCGCACAGGTCGCTTCCATCTCCTCTGCCGATAAGACCATCGGCGGTCTCATCGCTGATGCGATGGAAAAGGTCGGCAATGACGGCGTCATCACAGTCGAAGACTCCAAGACCATGGGCACCAGCCTGAAGGTCGTAGAAGGCATGCAGTTCGATCGCGGCTACCTTTCCCCATACATGGTCACCGATCCGGACAAAATGGAATGTGTCATCGATAATCCGCTGATCCTTATCACCGACAAGAAGATCAATATGCTCCAGGATATGCTCCAGCTCCTCGAACAGGTGGCTAGAAGCGGCAAGGAACTCGTCATCATCGCTGAAGATGTCGAAGGCGAAGCACTGGCTACTCTCGTAGTGAACAGACTCCGTGGCACCCTGAAATGTGCAGCTGTCAAAGCACCGGGATTCGGCGACCGCAGAAAAGCTATGCTGCAGGATATCGCTATCCTGACCGGCGGCACCGTGATCTCTGAAGAAATGGGCCGCACCCTGAACAGCGCAACTCTGGATGATCTCGGCACCGCTCACCAGATCCGCATCAACAAAGACAACACCACCATCGTCGGCGGCGCAGGTGATAAAGACCAGATCGCAGCCAGAGTGGCTCAGATCCGTGAACAGTACAAAGAAGCGACTTCCCAGTTCGACAAAGACAAACTGCAGGAACGTCTGGCAAAGATGTCCGGCGGCATTGCTGTCATCGAAGTCGGTGCTGCTACCGAAGTAGAAATGAAGGATAAGAGACTGCGCATCGAAGATGCTCTGAATGCGACCCGTGCAGCTGTCGAAGAAGGTATCGTCGCTGGCGGCGGCACCACCCTGCTCGATATCCAGGATAAACTGGATACCATCGAAGCAGAAGGCGATGTCAAGACCGGTGTGAACCTCGTTCGTCATGCCATCGAAGCTCCGGTCCGTCAGATCGCTGACAATGCCGGCCTCGAAGGTGCTATCGTAGCTGAAAAGGTCAAAGAAGCTGGCCAGGGCATCGGCTACAATGCAGCAGAAGACAAATACGAAGATATGCTGAAAGCCGGCATCGTCGATCCGGCAAAGGTCACCAGAAGCGCACTGCAGAATGCAGCTTCCATTGCAGCTCTGGTCCTCACCACCGAAGCTATCGTCGGTGAACTGCCGGAAGAAAAACCGGCTATGCCTCCGATGCCGCAGGGCGGTATGGGCGGAATGATGTAATTTCGCATCGCATCTGAAAGATAAGAAATGAAAGATCCCCACCATCGATTTGACCGATGGCGGGGATCTTTTTGCGTGCGGGATGGGGCGAAAATAAGAAAGGATGGTGGCTTTTCCAAAGGACAGAAGCGTGAGATACCTGCATCGTCCATAGAGACCGTTGAACCTGTTCCCGTCCTTATGCTACAATCAAAAGAAAAGTTATAGAAATGGAGAAGACTATGGAGAATCTGAAGAAAGTCATCATCAGTAAGCGCGCCGAGCTGGCGGCGAAGGGGGGACACCCGTGGATCTACGGGACGGAGATCGAGCACGCGGACGAAGGCATCGAAGCCGGCGATATCGTGCGTGTGGAGTCGAAGAAGGGGAAATTCGTGGGAAGCGGTTTCTACAATCCGCACTCGAAGATCACCGTCCGCATTTTTTCGACGAATGCGAATGATACTTTCAACGCAGCCTTCTGGAAGCGCCGCGCAGCGTATGCGGTGGATTACCGCCTGCAGGTGATGCGGAAGGAAGACTATGATTGCTGCCGCCTGGTTTTCGGGGAAGCGGACCAGCTGCCGGGACTTACGGTGGATCGCTTCGGCGATGTGCTTTCCGTGCAGGTGCTCTCACTGGGGATGGAGCGGCATAAGAAGGAATTCTTGGACGGCCTCATCGAAGTGCTGCGGGAGCGGCAGCTCGCGGTCTCCTGCGTCTATGAAAGAAATGATGTCAAGATCCGTGAGCTGGAGGGGATGCAGCAGTACAAGGGCTTCTATCGCTCCCCGCTGCTGGATCCGGCGGCAGAGAAGACACGGGTGGATATCGTGGAGAATGGCATCCGCTATACGGTCGATGTGGAGAACGGGCAGAAGACGGGCTTCTTCCTCGACCAGAAATTCAATCGTCTCGCAGCAGCGCAGATTGGCAAGGACCGCCATGTGCTTGACTGTTTCACGCACACGGGCGCTTTCGCGCTGAATATCGCCAAGGGCGGTGCGGCGAGCGTGACGGCGCTCGATATTTCCAAAGAAGCCGTCGAAATGACGGCGCACAATGCGAAGCAGAATGGCCTTGCCGTCGAGGCCGCACAAGCAGATGTCTTTGATTTTCTGACCGAGCTCGACAAGAAAAAGGATCACAGCTATGACTACATCGTCCTCGATCCGCCCGCTTTCACCAAGTCAGGCAAGACAGTCCATGAAGCCTTCCGCGGCTACAAGGAGATCAACTATCGTGCGATGAAGATCCTGCCGCGCGGCGGATATCTGGCGACCTGTTCCTGCTCGCATTTTATGGGCGAGGAGCTTTTCGTGAAGATGGTGAAGGAAGCAGCGCGCGATGCCGGCGTCACGCTCCGACAGATCGAGTTCCGCCAGCAGGCTCCCGATCATCCGATCCTTATGACGGTGCCGGAGACCTATTATTTGAAATTCTTCCTCTTCCAGATCGTATAAAGGAAACGCTGATTAAATCGCAGAATTCGATTTCACATGTATTTTCATGCAACGCTTCGTCATAACCCTCCTTAAATAGCTAGCTATTCGCGTCGGATTATTCCTTGCACTGCATGAAAATACAAGAGTAAAATCGAACAACGATTTAATCAGTGTTTCCTAAGAAAAGCGCTCAGCCGGATCGGCTGAGCGTTTTTGATTGGATGGGTTCAGGGTTCAGGTTGGCGGGTTCAGGGTTTTGGTGCGGTGTATCATAATAGGTAGCGCCGCGGAGTATGGAGGATGACAGGCTTCCCGTTTCCGGTTTCGCGCACAGGAACCGTTTCACCGCGAACGAAAAAGATTCCTCGGCTTCGCTCGGAATGGCGATACGGGGAAGACGCTTAGTGCGAATAGTATGAAAACGTTTCGGTGAGTTGCGCCTCTGCCAGGCACTCTATCCTGCGTCTTCGGTGTGCCCCTTCTTCAAGGGGCTTCTCAGTTGAGGAGATTGATGCAAACCCTAAACCATAAACCCTAGTCCCTAGCTACTAGTGACTAGTCCCCAGTCCCCAGTCACTAGTCTCCAGTCACTAGTCACCCGTCCATCCTTTCTTTCAGATAGTCGGTAAAATTCAGGATGCGTGTCGCGGTCCAAAGGCCGTTTACGTCTTTTTCCAGCTGTACCTGCCAGGTGAAGTCGTGGGCAAGGTCCCCTTGTCGTGGAGCTTCACATAGGCGATGGCTTTGCCGTCCGCTTCTTCGATCTTGAAGATGTCGGTGAGAGAGAGGGCGGAAGAGCCGGCGTAGGCAGTGAGGGTCTTGACAGGCTTGTCCAGAAGGGACTTGGAGGTAGGGGCGCCATCCTTGAATCGGATCTCTGTCTGTCGGATGAGTTCCTTCACGACTTCTTTCTTGATGCTTTTCACGAGGGAGGCAGCGATGGCGTGTTCGGGAAGACCGTCGGCCTTGAGCTCAGCGAGCATGTCGTCCAAGGCATAGCTGTAGACTTTGGCGACATCGACGCGTTTGCAGAAGAGATCCCAATCCTTTTTCTGTACGGCCTGCTGGATCTCTCCCGCCGCAAAGGCGGGCGTATTCTGCCAGTACAGGAAATACCAGCCGCCGGCAGCGGCAAGGAGGATCATGAGGGTGATGAGGAGCTTTTTGAAGATCGACATGAAAATAACCTTTCATTAAATAACGGAGGAAGGTACGGATCCCTAGTCACCCGTATCGAAGAGGGCTTTCTGCTGGGTGAATTCGAGCATGCCGTAGATGCCGCCTTCGCGGCCAAGGCCGCTTTCCTTGTAGCCGCCGAAGGGAGCCGCTGTATCACGCGGGCTGGCATTGATGTAGACATTGCCGGCCTTGATTCGATGGGCGATGGCGATGGCTTCTTCTTTCGGCCCATAGACACCGGCATTCAGACCGTATCGGGTGTCATTGGCGATCCTGACCGCATCGTCAGTGTCTTTGTAGGTGATGACACAGAGGACCGGACCGAAGATCTCATCCTGCGCGATGGTCATATCATTCGTGACATTCGTGAAGATCGTGGGGTGGATGTAGTAGCCGTGATCAGGGCTTTCCGGCAGGCCGCCCGCGAGGAGCCTTCCCCCTTCGGAAAGCCCCTTGCTGATGTATTCGCTGATCTTCCGGTACTGCGCCATGGAGGACACCGGCCCGAGCTTCACGCCCGGGTCTGTCGGGTCGCCGACCGTATATTCTTTGGCGATGGCGCAGAGCTCTTTTTCGATGAGGGCTTTCTCGCTTTCCGGGATGAGCAGGCGGGAGAAGGCGGTGCAGGTCTGGCCGGAGTTCAGGAAGATGCTGTTGAAGCAAAGGCGGATCGGTGCGCTGTAGTCATGGTCCTTGGATGGAAGGATCACGTAAGGCGATTTCCCGCCAAGCTCAAGGCTGATATGCTTCACGCTTTCAAGCGCTCGCTTGCCGACAGTGACGCCGCCTGAGGTGGATCCGGTGAAGGAGATCATGGAGACGAGCGGATGGGAAGAGAGCGCATCGCCCACTTCGCCGCCGCGGCCGGTCACGAGGTTGAAGACACCTTTCGGAAAGCCTGCTTGTTCAAAGGCATCGGCGAGGAAGTAGGAGGAGAGCGGCGTGTGCTGGCTCGGCTTTAGGATGACGGTATTGCCCATCAGCATCGCAGGTATGATCTTCTGTATGACCTGTCCCAAGGGGTAGTTCCATGGAGTGATACATCCGATGACGCCGATCGGCTCACGATAGGTGGTGGAAGCCGCCATTTTTTCGACCATGGGGACGTCTGGCGCAAGGTCGATGTAGGACATGGTACGGACGTACTGGTACTCGACCTGCGAGGCTTTGGTGAAGGTATATGGCGAGCCGAGCTCCCGGATGGTGATGTCGATGAGGTCATCTTCCTGAGATTTGAAAATGGCGAGGAATCGCTCCATCAAAGTGATGCGTTCGGCGAGCGGCTTTTTCGCCCAGGCAGGGAAAGCGGCATAAGCGGCTTTGGCGGCCTTGTCTACGTCATCGCCGTTCCCTGCCGGAACGCGGGCGAAGATCTCCCTCGTGGCCGGGTTTTCTACTTCGATGAACTCCCCGGATGCGCCCGGGATCCATTCGCCATTGATATAGAGCTTTTCATAATCCATAGCAAACACCTTCCTTTAGACAAAAGAGAGCCCCCTTGCGAGCGCTCTCCCCCTTGAGATGATGATATTGAATCTAGGGAACCGCTGATTTAATCTGACAACGATTGAACCAGTGTTTCCCTAGATTTATTATAGCATGAGGGAAGGGGAAGACAAGGGGGCCAAAGTGACTGGGGGCTAGAAATTAGTAGCTAGGGATTAGTAGCTAGGGATTAGGTTTGCGATATGAGAAAACCGCTAGTTTCAAACTTCGGGCATCGCCCAGACCATCCTCTCGCCCCTTCCTCTGGAAGGGGCTGACGAGCGGAGCGAGGCGGGGTTGGCCTCCACGTATGTTAGACGGAAGGAACCCCAAAGCCAACCTCCGCCCCTTCGGGGCACCTCCTTCCAGCGGAAGGAGGGAGAAGTCGGAATGCGGGCATCGCCTTATATATACTCGCGGCGAAGCCGCCACCACCACTCCTAACTCTTAACTGCTGAGCAAAACTTTTATCCCCTATCATGGGCCAGCACGCCCCACGGGCCAGCCCTTCCCCTAGCCCCTCATGGTATAATGAAAAGGAATCTATGATTCAAAAAGATCGGCATGTATGATACAATGATTAATATAGAATTAGGAGGGAACATGGGCTTATTAGATGATACGCTGGATCGGATCCAGCCGCTCAGCCAGGAAGCCATGGAAGAGGCCGGGAAGCGCTGGCATGATCTGTACCTCGGTATGGGAAACCTTGGCAAGATGGAGGATATGGTGACGCGCTACATCGGTGTCACCGGCGATGCCATGCCGGATGTCCCGAAGGGGTGTATGGTGATCGCATGCAGTGACCACGGGGTATACAAAGAGGGCGTGTCTGCCTACCCGCAGGAGACGACGGTCGGTATGACGAAGGCCTATGTGATCGCGAAGGGTGCCTCCTGCAATGCGATGGCGTACTATGCGGGCATGGACATGGTGGTGGTCGATGTGGGCATCAATCATGATATGACAGGAGTCCCGGGACTCTTGGATCGCAAGATCGCCTGGGGGACGAAGAATATCGCGGAAGGACCGGCGATGACGCGTGAGCAGGCGATCCGCTCCATCGAGATCGGCATCGAGATCGCAGAAGAAAATGTAAGAAAGGGATACAAGGTCTTTTCGATCGGGGAAATGGGGATCTCCAATACCACCTCATCTGCCTGCATCCTGGGGACCTTCAATCACTGGAATGCCATCGAAGTCACGGGGCGCGGGACAAATATTTCTGATGAACGCCTTGTCCATAAGGTAGAGGTTGTGCAGAAGGCGATGGATGTGAACCATCCGGACCCCAAGGACGGCCTCGATGTGCTTGCCAAAGTCGGCGGATTTGAATTCGGATGTCTCACGGGTGTCATCCTGGGGGCGGCCGCGCATCACGCGATGACCATCATCGATGGATTCAATACGACAGCGAGCGCCTTCATCGCGAAGGCACTCTCGCCGCAGGTGTCAGATTATCTCATGGCCTCGCACCTTTCGCTTGAGCAGGCGCACAAAAAGTCGCTGGCCGCGCTGGGACTTTCTGAATATATTGATCTGGATTTCCGCCTGGGTGAATCCATCGGTGCGGGCATTCAGAAGAAAATGCTGGATATGGCGATCTCCGTCTATCGGGAATGTGTCACCAAAGAAGAAGCGGGGGTGGAAGCATGAGCGAGATCCCGAAACTGAATCAGGAGATCATGGAGGCTTGCCAGCTCTATGTGGATAATCTCATCAAGCCGATCCATTCGCTGGGAAAGCTGGAGGACATGGCTGTCCGTATGGCCGGCATTTTAGGCGAAGTGAAGCCGACATACCTCAATAAGGCGGTCGTCATTTTCGGCGGGGATACGGCCGTCGATGGCGAGAACAAGACGAAAGGGCAGCTCTCGCACGTAGAGATGAAGCTGGTCGCGCAGGGCGCGGGACCGGTGAATGTCCTCGCACGGCAGATGGAGATGCCGGTCTACCTTGTCGATGTCGGTCTTGAAAAGGATACCTCCGATATCGAAGGCATATTGGCAAAGAAGGTGATCCATGGTACGCATCAGGGGCATCCCGCCATGGATGATGATGTCGCCAAAGCGGCGATCTCTCTGGGCATGTCGGTCGGGAAAGCCCTCGCCGGAGAGGGCATCCAGGTCGTCGGTCTCGGCAATATCGGAGAGCGCTCCATGCTGTCGGCACTCGCGGTGACGGCAGCCGTCATGAAGGAGGATCTCAAGAAGGCATCGGCGAGAAGCGGCTTCTCTATCCAACTTTCTGATGTCGGCGACTTCGCCAAGGATCCCGTCGGTGCGCTCGCCATGGTCGGCTCGGCAGAGATCGCAGCCCTCTTCGGTCTTACCGTAGAAGCGGCGCGCCGCGGCATCATGGTCGTCTTTGACAATGCTGTCACAGGGGCTGCCGTGCTTGCCGCACAGGCCGTGTATCCTGAGATCAAAAACTATATTTTCCCATCTGTCTATTATGAAGAACCGGTTCATCAGATGCAGATGCAGAAGATGGGCATGAAGTCATTCCTGCACTATGATTTCACAGAAGCGGAAGGCTACGGCTCAGCCCTCGGGCTCTCGCTTCTGGACGCAGCGATCGATATGCTGAACCAGATGAAGACCTTCGGCAGCGCTGACGTAGCCGTCGCAGAGGATGGTCCGGGCAAGGGTCGTCAAAGAGAGGACGTGAAGTGATGAAAGCACTTTTTGTACGCTGTTATGGGAAGCTGACCGCAGATATGATGATCGGCGGTCTCATCGATATGGGTGTGCCGCCGGTCTATCTGAGATCGAAGCTGGAGGATGCCGGCCTTTCTGCCCCATTCATTGAAAAGCCGAATCCGAAAGCACAGATCTCCGCCCACTATTTCCATATCCCGGAAACAGGCGAAAAGCCGATGCTCCTGAAGGAGCGGGATATTTTCAAGCTGTGGCGGGATATCTGCGAGAAAGGCGCTCCGGACTGGGAAGACACCGGCTGGAAGGTCTTCTCTGCTTTGACCAGCGGCGCATCGGATGCCATCGATGAGATCGCAGGAAATATCATCGACCTGCGCCGCATCGGTGTTACTGAAGAGAATCTGATCTCGCTCTACCTCTTTCTGGCCTGCCTCGACTATCTGGAGGTAGAGAGCCTCTTCGTCGTACCTTTTTCTTTAAAAGAAGGGAGATCGGAACGCGCAAGAGCGACTCTCCACATTTTGACCGATGCCGGCTCCACGGTGGGCGAGCCCATCGACGCAGAGGACATTCATCCATTCGCGGCAGCCATGCTCGAAGGGCTGGCGGCCAAATTCATGCCCATGGACGGACGCTTTCTGGCAGACAAGACTGCCTATGGCAGTGCCAGTGCCGAGAAGCCGACCGGCGAGAGCACCGTCGCCGAGTATCTGGGCTACTTCCAGGACCGCGGCGACTCCATCTTCAGCCGTCATCTCAAGGTCTTCGGCATGGCAGGGGATCTGATATAAGAGATAAAAAAAGAGCTGTGAAGAAATGAATCCTCATTTCTTCACAGCCCCTT
>ULRP01009164.1_pt1 | contig 10678 bp, 8 predicted proteins | sample 1955521 | NCBI WGS metagenome assembly ULRP01 (sample SAMEA4835685, study PRJEB28245) | human gut metagenome | biome: gut microbiome; material: fecal sample | place: Denmark | collected 2008
GTTATAAATATATGAAAAAAATTGTTTTGTTAACAATGTTGCTTGTATCTACAAGCACATTCATGATGGCTCAGACTCCTATTGAGCAAGCAAGAGAAAAAGCCAAGGCTTTGATTAAGGGCGGTGTAACAGACATCAGCAAGATTCTCCCTAAACACGAATCAGATGATGACGAGGATATTGATGATGATGACGATTCTACAATAGACCCATTAGAAGGAAACTCGGAAGAATACATCCGAGGCTTTAATGATGCCAGACGAAAGACTTATGAAGAGCAGAAAGCTTCATTTACGAAAGCTGGTATAGACTTCAATCAAACAGCTCTTAGTAAGCTCAGAATGGATTCTGTTGGTATCTATGCTAACATAGATAACAGTCTTGTTGCTATGAAGCATATAGACTTCAAAGAAATAGAAAGAACAGGATATATCAATCCGTTTAAAGACAAGGAACTTATCACGTTCGAAGGTAAGACTTCGCCTTATGCTTTTGTTGGTGGCAAGGCTACTTTTCGCATTTATTTCACGCATGATAGAAATAGTATCTCTGAGTATTATGATATGTTCTCCAGTGACTATAGCATAGACGATTTCTTTGTGGTAAAATTCAAGTCTGTAGGAAAAGGCAGACAAATGACCAGTGCTGTTGTTCTTTCCAACAGAATTGAAGGTGCCAAGGAAGATAAATCTGTAAAATTAGAAGTGAAAAAAGTTTCTGATAATGTTTATGACTTGACAGTGGAAGGACAACCTGGAGAATACTGTCTTACCTACAACAATAAGCAAGGTAATACCAGTAATGGGATGAAGAACTCAGGCAGTAAGAAAGTCTTTGACTTCACCATTAAATAAATTGAGTTTAAGGGATGCACCGATTAGTTGCATCCCTTAAACAATTCTATATAGCGAGTATTATCAGTAAATTAGTATTTATCCACGTACGGTTATTAGTAAATAGCACCGCAGAGTTATTAGTATTTACCACGTAAAGATAGCAATAAATTCTGATATTCAAGATGATACGTTATATTTTTAAAAGAGTTTTTATTGGTCTTGACATTCTGCTTTTCTCTAAAAGGAAAAACATAAAACGTCAAAATATAACCTAATTAATTTGGTGACGCGGCGTTTTCTTCGTATCTTTGCCGCAAAATATGCGGCGTTTTTGGATAAATAATGCCGCAAGAGTATAAAAACTTCTTTATTAAGATTATTGCATGAAAAAACGACATAACAGAAAAAAACGCATGGCACAATATGCCATGTATGCATACTGTTTTTTTGCGATTCTTTCACTCGTAAACACGGTTTGTGGAAGTCTTGGTGCTGCAGTCAACATTCCATCCATATTACTCACCATCAAACAATGGGTATTAATGCTTGCCACCATAGCATTATGGGGAACATTCCGATTAATACAACCAAGAAACGAAAAGTTGCTGCGACGTTGCTGCGAGGTGATGGTATTTTACTATGTGTTTTCATTCGTCCTGTCAATATGTTTTAAGTTCAACCTAATACCCATGACACAAGATGGCTTGATAACCAGGACTGCAACTATCCTCACTTGGACAGAAAGCAGCATCGGCCTGCTCTCTGTCATCGCATCCCTGATTGCAGGTTGCCATTTAGGAAGAAAACATAAAGGAAGCATGCACCAACTGGGCACAGCACTTATCCTGGTTTTCATCGTATGGCTGATATGTGTAAACATCCTCCCAACCACTATATTTTATCTATTGGGAATCAGTCATCCAACAGCCTTCACCTGTTTCAATATGTTCTCTGCTTTTTCCAACACACTCGTTTATATATACGCATACTATAGAATGTATCGCACTATAAACAACTGATTACAATTTAAGAAGTAGGATTTATTCAGCCTTCTGTTAAGCCACAGGTTGGTCATCTATCATGACAACAAAAGGGAATAAGAAGTGAAAAGAATAGCAAAAATCTATAAAATATCTGTTTCTTTTGGTAGAGTCTTTAAATAGCCGTATCTTTGCACCATAAAAACAGCAACAAGATGGCAAAGATATTGATTATAGAAGACGATTTGGCATTTGGAACCATGATTCAGACATGGCTCAGAAAGAAAGGTTTCGAAGTAGAGAAAGCCACATCGGTTGGTGCTGCCTTGAAGTTGTTGCAGGAAGACAGCCAGCGCGATCTGATTCTCTCTGACCTCAGACTTCCCGACCACGACGGACTCACCACACTGAGATGGCTCCACAAACAGGGCCTTCACATTCCCTTTATCGTCATGACAAGCTATGCAGAGGTGCAGAATGCTGTGCTCGCCATGAAATCAGGAGCCAATGACTATGTGGCAAAACCGTTTCATCCCGATATCCTGTTAGAGAAAATCAACGAAGCTATCAAGCTGTCAGCCTCATCGACACCTGTTCCGGCAAACTCTCCTGCCACACCGGCTCAACAAGAAACCCCTCAGCAAACTACCACACAGCCCGACGAAGACGAGGCGCCCAAATACATAGAAGGCAAGAGTGAAGCCTCACAACAGCTATATAAATATGTGTCACTCGTAGCACCTACCCCTATGTCGGTACTGATACTCGGAGCAAGCGGCACAGGCAAGGAATATGTGGCGCATCGCATACACGAATTGAGCAGCCGTGCCGACAAGCCCTTCTTCGCCATAGACTGTGGAGCCATACCAAGAGATGTAGCGGCATCCGAATTCTTCGGTCATGTGAAAGGCGCCTTTACTGGAGCCGAACAAGACAAGAAGGGAGCTTTCGAAGTAGCCAACGGAGGAACACTCTTCCTCGACGAGATGGGAAACCTGAGCTATGATGTGCAGGTGCAACTGCTTCGTGCCCTGCAGGAGAGAAAGATAAGACCCGTGGGAGGAACTAAGGAAATCGACATCGATATCCGACTGGTGTGCGCCACCAACGAAAACCTGGCACAGAGAGTGGCTGAGGGACAGTTCCGCGAAGACCTCTTCCACCGCATCAACGAGTTCACCATCTATATGCCCGAACTGAAAGACCGCGGCACAGACCTCTTCCTCTTCGCCAACCTCTTCGTCAAGCATGCCAACAAGGAGTTGGGACGGCACGTGCTCGGGTTCGACGACAAGGCTTCAGAGATGATTGCCTCGTACAGCTGGCCCGGCAACCTGCGCGAACTCAACAACGTGATGAAGCGTGCCACCCTGCTGACCAAGGGAAACTATATCGGCAGGACTGAACTCCAGCAGAGCATGAGTCATCTGCAACAACCCACAGAGACACTAACTTTGCGGGATGAGCAAACCGAGTTGCAACGCATAGAGGCAGCCCTGAAAACCGCCAATGGCAACAAGAGCAAGGCTGCCCAACTGTTGGGAGTGGACAGAAAAACCCTCTACAACAAAATCAAGAAATATAATCTGTAGACCTCTGCAACTTCCTATAACACATAGCAAGGACGGACTGTAAACCCAATGGGGTTCATAGTCCGTCCTTGCTGTATGATAGCTTTTCTATCATGTCCCGACATCCTGTGCCAATTCCCCATTCCCCAATAGAGTTCCACAACTTTTTGGGGAAATATTCCACACTATTTCCACACTTTCCACACTTCCCCACTTTTTGGCACAACCATTCCAACCACTGATTATCAAGTACTTAGAAAACTTTCTTCATTTTTGGCACGCTGATTGTGATATTAGATAGTGAACTCGCAAACGAACTGAATGTTCAACAAGAGTTTCAACAGAGAATAATAAACAAAAATAGAATATTAACAATTTAAAACATTACAATTATGAAGAAGTTATTTTTCGCAGTTATCGCAGCAGCATTCGTTTTCGTATCAGCAAACAACGTATTTGCAAGTAACAAAATGATCAGCACATCAGCTTACGAGCCAACTGATACAGTAGCTCCAGCCGACACTACAGAGACTACAACAGAGAAGCCTGCGGAAGCATCTTTGGTAATGTCACTCAGCGACATCGAGCCAACTGACACAGTAGCACCAGCCGAGACTCCAGCTCCAACAGAGACTCCAGCTCCTGCTGACACAACAAATACTCCAGCCGACTCAACAGCAGAACAGGCTCAGTAAACCGCTCCATCTTCAAAAAACAGTATACATGCAGCTTTTAAAATGAAAATATCTTGCCTTGTCTTCCGAAGGCAAGATATTTTTTTGTATTTTTGCACCATGATAAAAAACAATATTCCTCTCAAAGTAGCCTTAGGATATGCTGCCGTAGCCGTGGTGATGGCCCTGGCAGTAGCGCTCGTATACAGCAACACGCAGTCTATCCTGAACATCGACAAGGCTTCACGTGACTATACCCACAAACGCAATATGGCCGACAGCCTGGTGTACAGCCTGCTCGACGTGAGCAACAACGAACGTTCCATCTATATGGAGACATCGGGAAACTGGGAGGAACTCAACCACTCCATCTCAGAAGCCAAGGTGCAGGCACTCAAACTCAAGGCACTGGAAAAGGACTCCCTGCAGAAAGCACGCATGGACACCCTCGTCAGTCTGCTCAACTTGAAACAAGTCAACCTGAAGCAACTCCGGAGAGTGTTGATAGCCAACAATCATGAGAGCTTTCTTCACGAAAAGGTGAGCAATCTGAGCAGCGGAAAAGACTCGGTAGTGGTACACCCCAAGACTGCACAAACCCATGAGAACAAAAGGACAACCGTTGAGGTGGTGAAGACCCGAAAAGGCTTCTTCCGCCGACTCGCCGACGCCTTCAAGAAAGGCGCCACCGACACCATAGCCATACACAATGATGTCAACCAAACTACAACCGACTCGATTTCCACACCTGTCGACATCGCCGGAGAGGTGGCACAGGTGCTGTCGCAGATAGGACAGGAAGACAAACAGAACACACAGAAGAAGGAGAAAGCAGTAAACAAAGAGGTGAGCGACCTGCAGAAAGTGAACGCCCAGCTTGCCGAACGTACTTCCCACTTGCTCAACACCATCCGCCAAAGCGAGATGCAGTCCATGCAGCAGGCTTTAGGCAAAGCGCTGAATGCCCGCCGTTCACTCCTGTGGCAGATCACCCTTATGGCTTTGCTTGCCATGACCGCCGCCGTAGTCTTGCTGTGCTACATCTTCAAAGACACCAAGAAGGAACGCATCTATCGTGAGAACTTGGAAGAGGCCAACACCGAGATTCAGCGCATCATGAACCTACGCGAAAGACTCCTTCTTACCATCACCCACGACATCAAGGCTCCCGTAGCTTCCATTTCAGGCTTCATCGACCTGATGAGAGAACATGTGAGCGACGAGAAAGGCATGAACTATATCGACAACATAGCCAGCTCTGCCAGCCATCTGTCAAGATTGGTGGCCTCGCTCCTCGACTATCACAAATTGGAGAACGGTCTGCTGGAACTCCATCCCTCCAGTTTCTCGCCAGCCTCGCTCATTCAGCAATGCACCGAAGGCATGAGGATGCAGGCAGAGAAGAAGAACCTGGTGTTAAGTTCCTCTTATCAGGATAAGGCTGCCGAGCTGCAAGGATTAGCAGCCGATGCCGCAATCACCTATCAGGCAGATGCTTTCCGCATCCGTCAGGTGTTGGACAACCTCATCAGCAACGCCATCAAGTACACCGTGAAAGGAAAGGTTACCGTCACTGCCCTCGTCAAGCCAGCCCCATCGGCAGGCATCTGCCACCTTATTATAAAGGTAGAGGATACGGGCATGGGCATGACTTCTGAGGAATGTCGAAAAGTGTTCCAGGCTTTCACACGTCTCAAAGACGCACAGGGCATAGAAGGCACAGGCTTAGGACTGTCCATCACCCATGAGCTCGTCACTCTCTTAGGCGGACATATAAGTCTGCAATCAGAGAAAGGCATCGGCTCCACCTTTACTATCACCCTTCCTATCAGGCAGAATCCTCCTTCCGTTAAGGAAGCCTCAACGGGCGAAGCTGCCGAAAAGCAGCCGGCAAGTATCAGCGCCGCGGCCACAGAACTGTCATCAGCGAACCAGCAGCCCCTTGCCAACCATAAGATTCTGATCCTCGATGACGACCGTCTGCAGCTGCAACTGCTTCAGGAGATGCTGCACCGCAAGGCCAATGACGACTGGCAGATATTTGCCTGTCAGCATGTTACCGAGGCTCTTACCATTCTGCACAACGAGCAGCCCGCCCTGATGCTGATGGATATAGAAATGCCAGAGATGAACGGAACGGAGATTATCCGCATGATCAATCACAGACACATGAAGGTGATTGCCATGACAGCCCACGACATCAGCATCAAGGAAGAACTGACGGAGGCAGGCTTCGACGACTGCCTGTTCAAGCCCTTCCGTCCTGAAGCCTTAGAGAGTTTGTTGGCTCCTGCTGCCCGAGAAGCTGCTACAGAAAAGCCTGCCGCTGAAGAAACAACTGCAGAAGAGCCTGCCGCCGATGTATCTGCCCGTGAAAGGCTGTCTTCACTTTTGATCTTTGCCGGAGGCGACAAGGAAGCAGAGATGGAGATTGTGAAAACCGTGACGGCAGAAATGGAAACTTACCGGGAATCGTTGAACAAGTATCTGCCTGCTGCCGAAAAGGAAAAAAAGGCACAGGAGGACAATACACAGGCGGTACAGGTGGAACTCAGCCAGGAGGACAAGCAGAATGTGGCAAGAATCGCCCACAAACTGCAACCCATAGCCCAGATGATGCAGGCGGAATGTCAACAGCAGCTGCAGACTCTCTCGCCCGAGCACATCGGCGAACAGGAAGACAAAAAAATCCGAGCATACATCCAGGCCGTCTTCGACGACTTAGGAAATATGCTCGGAGAGTTGAGAAATATTCTTTCTGAGTAATCGTTCTTACAGTTCCACAGTGTCTATGTGGAATTTCATGAGTCCGGCAGGCACCTTCACCATGACCTCATCACCGGCTTTCTTGCCCAAGAGAGCCTGTGCGATGGGCGACTTGATAGAGATTTTTCCACTATGAAGGTCTGCCTCGTGAGGATTCACTATGGTGTAAGTCATGCTGCACTTATTGGCCACATTAGTAATCTTCACCTTGCTCAACAGTCCCACCTTGTCGCTTTGCAGTCGCGACTTGTCTATTACACGGGCATTCTCCAGAATCTTCTGCTTGAAACTGATTCTGCTCAACAGTTTGCCCTGCTCTCGCTTGGCAGCATGATACTCAAAGTTCTCGCTGAGGTCGCCCTTGTCGCGTGCCTCGGCTATGGCGTCACGCACAGCAGGCAGTTCCACCTTTACCATGTGTTGAAGTTCAGCCACGAGCTCATCGTAGCCTTCCTGAGACATATATTCCATAATGTTTTTTTCTTTTTGTTTTATTCTTCGGCGTGCAAAGGTACGGAGAAATCATGAAAAAGCCAAGACTTTGCCCGAGTTTTACGCAAAAAGAAAGCCGTGCATAAATATTCACAAGCATACTGCACTTAACTGCGAAAAAATTATTTCCCAGTTAGGAAAAAATATTTCCCCAGTTGGGCAGATTCATTTTCCCAACTGAGAAGCCGTTTTTCGGCAATTCTTGTATGAATATACTTGCGCTGTAAGAACACGTCATTGCCCCGGATGATTTTGCAAGACAAGGGGAAGCATCACGCTCCCCAAACCTCCTCGGCGATTTCTCGCACAAGATCCAACTTGGCCCACTGCTCTGCCTCTGTCAGTTTGTTGCCTATCTCGCAAGAAGCAAAACCACACTGAGGACTCAGGCTGAGACGCTGGAGAGGAAGATACTTCGCCGCCTCATGAATGCGGGCTATGACTGTGGCCTTGTCCTCGAGCACAGGCGACTTGCTGGTTATCAGACCAAGAACCACCTTCTTGCCTTCAGCCACATACCGCAGAGGCTCGAAGCCACCCGAACGCTCATCGTCGTATTCAAGATAGAAGGTGTCGGCATCCTCGCGGGCAAAGAGATAAGGAGCCACAGCATCGTAGGCGCCCTTCGTGGCATAGCATGAATGATAGTTGCCACGGCACACGTGCGTGTTGATGGTCAGCCCCTCGGGCTTTCCCTCTATGGAGAGGTTGTTGACCTTCAGATATTGCAGGGCCTCGTGTTCCAGGGTAAAGCCCGTACCTGCCATCGACTTCCAGAAATCGTCATCTACAATCATGCCCCAGGTACAGTCGTCCAACTGTACAGTTCGACAGCCTGCTGCATAGATCTCGTGGAAGAATGTGCGATAGGCCTTGGCAATGTCTTCTATCAGCTCTGTGGTGTTGGGATAAAACTGACGGGTGTTCTCGGCATTCTTTCCTCGGAACAGCTCTGCCAGAAACTGTGCCGGTGCCGGTACGGTCTGCTTGGCCTCTACGCCCTCCTCCTCAAACTGCTTCACAAACAAGAAATCTTTGATGAAGGGATGGTTCTCGCCTGTTATCTTTCCTGTAAGACGGAGGGAGCCTTTCGTGGTTTCCTCGCCATGAAACTGATAACCATGATCCAACTCTATGTGCTCTACGCCGCCAAATCCCCACATAAAATCGAGATGCCAATAGCTGCGACGAAACTCGCCATCTGTAATATAGCACAATCCGTGCGCCTTCTGCTGTCTGACCACTTCTGTGATAAGCCGGTCTTCAATGTGACGAAGTTCTACTGCCGAAATCTGTCCCTCGGCAAACTTTACTCTGGCTTCCTTCAACTCTGCTGGGCGCAAATAGCTGCCCACTGCCTCAAAATGTTGATTTCTCACGTTGCTCATGTTTTTATTTCCCTTTCTTTAATATTATGTGTAATGATGACTGTCTGCATCCTGCCCCACTGACGGCAGAAATGCTTCTTTTTCGGCTGCAAAGGTAGAAAGAAGAATTTTATCCGCCAAATATTCTTCATAATTCAGAAAAATATGCTAACTTTGCAGTTAGAATAATCGATACACAGAATATTATTCTGTAAAAAATACACATTTAAAGAAGAATAGATTATGGCAACAGAAGAAAAACTCGACGACATAGACATCAAGATACTGAAGTTGCTGCAACAGAACTCCCGGCTCACCGTCAAGGAACTTGCAGCAAGAGTACACCTTTCGCCCTCGCCTACCTTTGAACGTCAGAAACGACTGGAACGGGAAGGATACATACAGCGATATGGAGCCATCGTCGACCATCACAAGATGGGGCACAACGTCATCGTGCTATGCAATATCCGACTGAAGCAGCACACTCACGACCTGATACAGCAATTCATGGACACCGTGCAGAACATAGACCAGATAACGGAATGCTACAACACCACGGGCGACTATGATTTTCAGATCAAAGTGTATGCACACGACATGAAAGACTATCAGGACTTCATGCTCAACACCCTCGGCAACATTGACTGCATAGGCAGTCTTCACAGTATCATCGTCATTGGCGAAATAAAAGACTCGCATTACATCCCGGCAAGCAGATTGTTGGCGAAGACACTCCTCCTTCTGTGCATCATGCTCTCTTCGCTGTTCTGTATGCCCTTGAAAGCACAGAACCCAGGCGAGACTGTCACAGAGCAAAGCATCAGCAAAAAGGGAGAAAAACATTACTTTTATGCCGTGCCCATTCCCGACAACATCTTCAGCATGATGAAGGGAAAAACATACAAGAAGAATTGTACTGTGCCAAGAAGCGAGCTGCGCTATCTGCGCTGCCTGCACACCGACAAGGAAGGCAGGAGCATCGTGGGAGAAATGGTGGTCAACAAAGCCATAGCTAACGATGTGCTCGACATTCTGTACAAACTCTACCGGGCAAAATATCCGATAGAACGAATGCGGCTCATCGACTATTGGAACGCAGACGACGAACGGGCCATGAGAGCCAACAACTCCTCTTGCTTCAACTTCAGATTCATCTCGCATACCCACACCGTATCAAAGCACGGCAGAGGAATGGCTGTAGACATCAACACCCTCTACAACCCCTACCACAAACGACAGAGAAATGGCAAAGAAGTAATAGAACCAGCCACAGCCCGTCCTTATCTCGACCGCAGTAAGAAACACGCATACATGATTCAAAGGGGCGACTTATGCTATCGCCTTTTCAAAGAAAAAGGATTCAGATGGGGTGGCGACTGGAAGCACAGCAAAGACTATCAGCACTTCGAGAAATGACAAAAATTTACCCACGTACTCTGAATCAGAAATTCAACAGCACGTGGGTAAAAGCTTCAAACAAGATGCTTAGTTGTACCAAATAGAATTATATTCTCTACGATCATCTTCTTCGTTGTAAATGTTCTCATACTCCAGGTTCTTTGCCTCGAATGCTTCTAATGACTTTTTCATAATCCACCCTCCTATATGTTAAAGTTAATAATCTGCTTTGTGATTGCAAATATAGAAAAAAAAACGGAGTCACCTTGTCAATAATTCAGAAAAGTTGTGTATTTTTGCAGCATTGTAAAATGTATGAACATTCTCATTATAAAACCACAGCATGAAACTATCAAATACTTTCAACCGACTAAGATGGCGACACTGGTTGCTCTTGTCGTTGCTCATCCTCGTTCTCGCCATTAAGTGGAACCCATACTTAGGCTACATTTACACCTTATATATATACAGCATCATCGGGAGAATACTATCTTCCTTTTCGGGCATCTTCCCGTTTGCCATAGGCGACATCTTCATCGCCCTCAGCATCGCATGGGTCATTCTTTATCCTCTCTACGAGATTGTCCTTCGCAA
>ULRP01048113.1_pt1 | contig 10670 bp, 11 predicted proteins | sample 1955521 | NCBI WGS metagenome assembly ULRP01 (sample SAMEA4835685, study PRJEB28245) | human gut metagenome | biome: gut microbiome; material: fecal sample | place: Denmark | collected 2008
ATTCCCTCAAGCTCGCGACTTCAGTCGCGGGTAGTTGACATTGCTCTCCCCCTGTACTTTCGTGTCTGCTGCAGCCTGCTGTGTCTGCACGTTCGTCTGTGCCTTATCCGTCTGGGCGGCGGCTTCTGCCGTCATGCCCACTGTGCCTAAAGCCATGGTCACGCCTAACGTGGCCATAACCAACATCTCGTCCAAACGGGCACGCACGACGCTGGCAGCCCGCGAAAATGTCTGCCCTTCCTTCCAAATCAAGTAATTATGAGAGTACACGAAGTTCCATAAATTTCCCTCCCTAGTATTCCCCATATCTGCTTTCTGCTCTCAAAGACGCAGCGCTAACGGCTTGATGTGTTTGCGGTAGAAGGCGTAAATGCCGATGAGCAGTACGGCTGTGATGACCCAGCTCAGAGGATATGAAATCATGATGTTCGTGAACGTCGGTTTGGCGGCAAACGCCGTATAAATCCACGCGATGCGCACGCCGCAGATGGTCACGAGCATTAAAAGAGCCGGCGGCAGTGAGTAGCCGTAGCCGCGCAGGGCCCCCGAGAGAATCTCGATAAAGACACAGAGAAAATAAAAGCCGATGATGTAGAAAATGCGGATACGGCCAATCTCGATGACAGCGGGGTTATCATTGAACAAGGCCAGAAGCTCGTTCGCAAACAGGCAGGCCAGCGCGGAAAGCACGACGGTCACGAGCATCGTCACGCTGAAGCCTGTTTTTGTGGCTTTGCGGCAGCGCGCAAGATTGCCCGCGCCGTAGTTCTGACTCACGAACGTCGTCACGGCCTGGCCGAAGGCGATGAGCAGCACGTAAATGTTGATTTCGATGGTGAACGCCGCCGTCGAAGCTGCCATGACGACCGCACCAAGGCTGTTGATGGCCGCCTGAATGACGAGATTCGACAGGGCAAACACCATGCCCTGAATGCCTGCAGGCAGGCCGATGCGCAGGATTTCCTTCGCGTACGACTTTTCCATGCGGATGGCGCCGGGTTCGAGCCGGATGATGCCGTGTTCATGGCAGAGCGCATGATAAAGCATCCAGGCACTCAGATAATTAGACAGCGCCGTCGCCGCAGCCACGCCGCCCACGCCCCAGTCGAAAACGAGCACGGTCACGAGGTTCAGCACGATGTTGAGGCCGCTCGCTGCGGCCAAGGCTTTGAGCGGTGTCCACGTATTGCCGCGGCTTCGATAGATGGCCGACTCGAAGTTATAGAGCCCGATGGCCGGCATGCCGAGGAAGTAGATGCGCAGATAGAGCTCTGCAGCCGGCATGACGGAATCCGGCACGGCCAGAAGCTCGAGCATGGGTCTTGCGATGAGCTCACCGAGGACGGCCACGAAAATGCCTAGGAGCAGTGCCAAAAGAAAAGACGTATGGACGGCCCGTATCGTCTCTTTTAAGTCATGCGCACCGATGAAGCGTGCGATGACGACGTTGGCACCGAGCGAGATGCCGATAAAGAGATTGACGAGCAGGCTGATAATCGGCGCGTTGTTGCCGACGGCCGCGAGGGCATCCGTGCCGACGAATTGACCGAGCACCAGCGTATCCGCCGTATTGAAGAGCTGCTGCAGCACGCCCGTGAGCGCGAGCGGCAGGGCAAAGATAACCATCGGCCCCGCCATCGAACCGTGCAGCATATCAACTGTCATCTTCTTCTGAACATCCATCATCTGCCGCCTCCTTCTGCTTTTTCAGCTTCTTGAGTGCCTTTTGCTGCTCGCGCCGCATCTTGAAGAAGCGTTTCATGATGCCCGCACATTCTTCCTGCAGCACGCCGGCCGTGATTTCCGGACGATGGTTGAGCGTCGGATTGCCCGGGATGTTGAACACCGATTCACAGGCCCCGGCCCTCGCATCCGTACTGCCGTAGACGACGCGGTCGACGCGGCTCATGACGATGGCACCGGCGCACATCGGGCACGGCTCGATCGTCACGTAGAGCGTGAGGCCCGAGAGGCGCCAGCGTTCCTGCTTCGCGCAGGCCTCGCGTATCGCGATCATCTCGGCGTGCGCCGTCGCATCGTGCCAGACCTCGCGCATGTTGTGACCGCGCGCGACGACCTCGCCCTCTGCATCGACGAGTACCGCACCGATCGGCACCTCCTCAAGGTCATACGCCTTCTGCGCCTCCTCGAGCGCCAGCCTCATGTAGTAGGCATCATCGTGCATCAAACATCCCCCTGTTCTTCTCACCAATTCATTCTCAATACGAACATCATAGCGCAGCCCGCCCTCCACCGTCAACTGGACACAAAAAAGCTCCTGCCGAAGCAGGAGCTTTCTTTATGCGATTGCAATTGCAGGAGGCAATTATTTGAGGGCATCGCCGAGTTTTGCGTTCGTGTTGCGAGCAGCCTGAACGCTCTCTTCGAATTTAGCCTTCTCGTCGCCATCGAGCTTGATCTCGACGATCTTCTCGAGGCCGTTCTTGCCGAGGATGCACGGTACGCCGATGCAGAGGTCCTTCTCACCATACTCGCCTTCGAGGTAGACGCAGCACGGGATGAGCTTCTTGGCATCGAGGGCGATAGCTTCAACCATCGTAGCAGCTGCAGCGCCCGGTGCAATCCAAGCGGACGTGCCGAGGAGCTTCGTCAGCGTAGCGCCGCCGACCTTCGTCTGAGCGACAACGTCGTCGAGTGCTTCCTTGCTCAGGAGCTGCGTTACAGGGATGCCGCGCAGCGTTGCATAGCTGACGAGCGGAACCATCGTCTTGTCGCTGTGGCCGCCGATGACCATGCCATCAACGTCAGCCGGCGTAGCCGGATAGCCAGCCTTCGTCAGAGCCTGTGCGAGGAAATAACGGAAACGGCTGCTGTCGAGCATGCCGCCCTGGCCGAGGATGCGGTTGCGCGGGAGCTTCGTGTCCTTGAGCGTCAGGAACGTCATAGCGTCCATCGGGTTGGAGATGATGATGAAGTAAGCATTCGGGGAATACTTGAGGGCCTGGTCAACAACGCTCTTGACGATCTTAGCGTTGACGCCGATGAGGTCCTCACGGCTCATGCCCGGTTTGCGCGGCATGCCGGACGTGACAACGACAACATCAGAACCAGCCGTCGGAGCATAGCCTTCCGGATCGTTCGGCAGAGCCGTAACGCCCGTTACCGTCGTGTCGAAGTTCAGCATGTGAGCCGTCTGCATGATATCCATGGCCTTGCCCTGCGGAACGCCTTCCTTGATATCGACGAGAACAACCTCGCTGCAGAACTTCTTCGTAGCAAGAACGTTTGCGACTGTTGCACCAACATTACCTGCACCAACAACTGTTACCTTCATAATAAATTGCCTCCTTATAGTTTGAAAGCGACACTCTGCGCAACTTGTCGACAGGATTCGCTTTCGGAATGCCAACAAAGTATGCATCAGACTTATGATTCATTACGTATAAATTATAGCAAAGTAACATCAAAAAATCAATGGATTCTGTGTACATTTTATTGTGGTATTAGCATAATTTATTCATGCCGTGCGATTCCAATCAGAAATGGATGACATCACTGACGCAAAACGACAGGGAATGGGATAGAAAAAAAGAGGAACCAGTGGTTCCCCTTCCTTCGTTCCCGATTGAACGGTCAGGCCTGTTCCTCGAACATGTCCTTGCCTACGCCGCAGAGCGGGCAGACGAAATCATCCGGCAGATCCGCAAACGGAACGCCCGGTGCGAGATCGTAATCCGGATCGCCCTTTGCCTCGTCGTAAATCCAGCCACAGACCGTGCAAACCCAAACTTTCATCAGAAAAGCCTCCTTTTGACTTTTGATTCCATACACTAAATACTTCTACAAGCCTTTAATTCGCGATGCCCCCGCCATTCTCCTGCTTGCCATCGCGAAATTTTTTGCAGGAAAGAATGATTTTCGTGTAGACCTCGTAGGGAATGGCCATATTGCCCGCGATGCCGTGGCCCATCTCGATCTGCGGGCGGTTGCTGCCGTGGAAGTCTGTGCCGCCTGTCGTGAGCAGATGGTACTTCTCAATCATGTGCGCGGCAAAATCAGAATCCTCCTGCGTGTAGTTCGGATACCAGCGCTCCATGCCGTCGAGCCCCATCGCGTGCAGGCGCGCGATGGCCGCTTCCTGCTCGGCGCGCGAGAGGCCCTTGAGGCCGATGTTCTTGTGGAAGTGCGCGAGTGACGTCACGCCGCCTGCCTCGTGGATGGCGGGCAGTGCCTCCTCCACCGGCATATTCTGGTCGAGGCCGAGCTCTCTGACCGCCGGATCGAGGTAGTGATCCCAGAGCGGCTGCGCCCTGTCGTAGAGGTGCAGAGAGACGAGGTAGCGCATGATGGCGTAGCGGTCGAGCACCTCGCCATAGGCGAACGGGCGGACTTTCTCCAAGGAGATGTCGATGCCCTTGGCGCGCACGTAGTCGATGATCTCAGGGATCTTTCCCTCTTTGACGCGGCGGATCTCGGCGTAGAGCTGGCGGAAGCTCGGATGATCCGCATCGAAGCCCAGGCAGACGATGTGGAGCTTGCGATCCATGAAGTTGGCCGTGAGCTCCATGCCGTTCAGGAAATCCAGCCCCTGCTCTTTGGCGGCGGCAGCGGCCTCCCCGTTGCCCGCGATGTTGTCGTGATCCGTCAGCGCAAAGGCTGAGAGGCCGACTTCTTTCGCATGGTGCGCGAGCTCGCGCGGTGAATAACTGCCGTCCGAGACAAGAGAGTGGACATGCAGATCGATGATGTTCATAATTTCTTTATTCCTTTCCATTGGCGCCATCTGCATGATAGCGCGTCATGTCACGCTGTGCCTGAAAAAAATGATAGACTGCCTCGGCCGCGGGTCGGTTCATGCCCGGCGCCTGCTGCAGTTCCTCAACGCTCGCCTCGCGGATGCGCGCAATCGTGCCGAAGTGGCTGCGCAGCGCCTGGCGCCGTTTCGGGCCGATGCCGACGATGTGGTCGAGGATGGAGACGAGATTGCGCTTGCCGCGCAGCTTGCGATGATAGGTGATGGCGAAACGATGCGCCTCATCGCGGATGCGCTCGATGAGGTAGAGCGCCTGACTGTGGCGCGGCAGCACGACAGGCTCGCTCTCGCCCTCCTTGAAGACGAGCTCGAACTGCTTGGCGAGTCCGACGACCGGTACGTCCTTGTGGCCGCCCGCCCCGCGGATGATCTCGAGTGCCGAAGACAGCTGTCCCTTGCCGCCGTCGATGACGATGAGGTCCGGCAGTTCTTCTTCGGGCAGTCCGACATAGCGGCGCGTCGTGACCTCCCGCATCGAGAGGAAGTCATCCGGCTTCCCCTCCGTGCTCTGGATCTTGAAGCGGCGATAGTCCGACTTCTTGGGCAGGCCGCCCTCGAAGACGACCATCGAGGCGACTGTCTCCGAGCCCTGGATGTGCGAGATATCGAAGCACTCCATGCGGTAGGGCATCTTCTTGAGCCCGAGATACCGGCCGAGCTCGCGCACGGCCCCCATCGTCTTCTCGTCGGCCTGCTTGATGCGCGCGGCCTCGTCAGCGAGGTACTTCTCGGCATTGCCCTCGGCCATCGCGACGATGTCGCTCTTCGTGCCACGCTGCGGCACGAGGAGCTGCACCTTTATGCCGTGCTTCTTCTCAGAGAGCCAGCTCTCGAGGAGTGCCTTCTCCTCCTCTGCGATGGCCAGCGGCAGCAGGACCTCACGCGGCACGAAGGCAGCGCGATGGTAGTACTGCGAGAGGAAGGCAGCGAGGATGTCGGCGTCGCTCTCCTCCTCGCTGCCCTGCAAGAGGAAGTGCTCGCGCCCGATCATCTTGCCCGCGCGGATGAAGAAGACCTGGACACAGACGCCGATCTCCGAGCGCGCGATGCCGATCGCGTCCTGGTCGCCAGCGCCCGTGACGATATTCTGCTTCTCGGCGATCTTCTGCACGGCGCGAAGCTGGTCCCGCAGGCGCGCCGCCGTCTCGAAGTGGAAGGCCGCGGCCGCCTGCTCCATGCGGAACTTCAATTCGCGCTCCACGTCCTCCGTGCGCCCCTCGAGGAAGAGCAGGACGGCGCGGATCATCGCCGCGTAGTCCTCCTTCGTGACCTTGCCGACGCACGGCGCGAGGCAGCGCTTGATATGGTACTCCAGGCAGGGCCGGTCCTGCAGGTGGCGGCAGGTGCGCAGCGGGAAGAGGCGGCGCAGGAGCTTCAAGCTCTGGTGCACGGCCGTGACGTCCGTGTAGGGGCCGAAGTAGCGCGAGCCGTCCTTCGTCACGCGGTGCGTCAGGAATACGCGCGGGTACTCCTCCTGCACGGTGACTTTGACGTACGGATAGCTCTTGTCATCCTTGAGGCTGATGTTGTAGTGCGGGCGATGCTTCTTGATGAGGTTGCACTCGAGAATCAGCGCCTCGACTTCTGAGTGCGTCATGATGATCTCAAAATCCGCGATGTGCGAGACCATCGCCCTGACCTTCGGCGAATGGTTCTTGTTGTGCTGGAAGTACTGGCGCACGCGGTTCTTGAGGACGACCGCCTTGCCGACGTAGATGATGCGGCCCGACGCATCCTTCATGATGTAGACGCCGGGGCTGTCCGGCAGCAGCTTGAGTTTCTCTGCGACAATGTCAGTCAATCGCTCACGACCTTTCTTGAATGCATGATTGAAATTCATTTCATTATACCGCAAATCCCACGGGGATTCCATGAGGGAATATTGCATTTCCGCGGTGCATGTGATAAAATCAAGGCAGATTTGGAATTAGCAGCTGGTTATAATATCTGCTATCGTAATACTGTGATTCAGGAGGGATTTTCCCATGTTCAAACGCGTTCTGATCGCCAACCGCGGCGAGATTGCCGTGCGCATCATCCGCGCCTGCGAGGAGCTCGACATCGAGACAGTCGCCATCTTCTCGGAAGCAGACGAGAATGCACTTCACGTACAGCTGGCCGACCACGCCGTCTGCGTCGGCGGCGCCGATGCCACAGACAGCTACTTAAACAAGGACTCGATCCTGCGCGCAGCGCTCGAGACGGGCGCTGACGCCATCCACCCGGGCTACGGCTTCCTCTCGGAGGATGCAGACTTCGCCCAGCAGGTCACCGAGCACGGCATCACCTGGATCGGACCGATGCCGGAGACGATCCGCCTCGTCGGCGACAAGGATGTCGCCCGCGCCTCCATGCAGCCGTCCGGCATCCCGATGGCCAAGGGCAGCGAGCCGCTCAAGAACAACAAAGAGGCCATCAAGATGGCCAAGGAAGTCGGCTACCCCGTCATCCTCAAGCCGGTTTCCGGCGGCGGCGGCAAGGGCATGTATGTCGCACACGATGAGGACGAGCTCAAGGACATCCTCGACACACTCGTCGACCTCAAGAAGATCAACTACTACTTCGAGCACTACATCGAGCGTTCGCGCCACATCGAAGTCCAGATTGTCGCCGACAACTACGGCGAGGTCATCCACCTCGGCGAGCGCGAGTGCTCCATCCAGCGCCGCAACCAGAAGCTCCTCGAGGAGTCGCCGTCGATCGCGCTGACGCACGAGATGCGCAAGCAGGTCGGCACGCTGGCCGTCAAGGCCGCCAAGAGCGTCCACTACTCCAACGTCGGCACGGTCGAGTTCCTCCTGGACCTCAAGGACAACCAGTTCTACTTCATGGAGATCAACCCGCGTATCCAGGTCGAGCACGGCGTCACGGAAGAAGTCACGGGCATCGACATCGTGCGCACGCAGATCCGCATCGCTGCCGGCGAGCCGCTTGACATCACGCAGGCCGACGTCCACTTCCAGGGCCATGCCATCGAGTGCCGCATCAACGCCGAGGACCCGGACAACAACTTCATGCCGTCGCCGGGCCAGATCACGTTCCTGCACGAGCCGAGCGGCCCGCGCGTCCGCTTCGATTCGGGCGTGACGGCCGGCCTCTCGATTGAGCCGTACTACGACTCGATGATTGCGAAGCTCATCGTCCACGGCCGCACGCGCGGCGACGCCATCAAGATCATGCAGCGCGCGCTCAAGGAGTTCCGCATCGACGGTGTCAAGACGACAATCTCCCTGCACCAGAAGATCCTCAGCGACAGCTACTTCCGCACAGGCAACATCGATACGCAGTTCATCAAGAAGCGCATCGCCACCTACGAAGCACAGAAGGGCAACGGCAAGAACTACCTTGCCTGAGCTATGCCCCATAAAAAAAGGAGCCCCAAAGGGGGCTCTTTTTTTTATGGGCTCATGGCTCAAAGAGCGGACATGAGCGCCTCCGCCTTCTCGCGCCAGTCTGCGGGGCAGATGGCGCTGCCCTGGCACGACTCGGGGCGTCCGCCGCCGCGGCCGCCGAAGGCTTCGTTGACCGTGCGGATGACCTGCTGGCAGCTCAGCTCAGCGCCGTCCGTCGCAAGGAACATGTAGTTGAGGCGCTCGCCGTTCTGATAGAAGATGGCGGAGAAGGCTTCAGGGATCTCGCCGAGGCGCTTGGCGAGTGCCTTGGCCTCCTTCGGCGTCATGTCGGACTCGAGGAAGACGAATTTCGCATGGCCCGCCTCTGTCGTGGCCGGATGCGCCTTCATCTCCTCGATGCGGTACTCCAGGAGCTTGCCCGTGCACTCCGTCAGGCGCTCGCCGAGCTCCTTCTTCTCCTGCTGCAGGCGTGCGACGCCTTCTGGCAGCTCCGTCTCCTTGATGGACAGGAGGTTTGAGGCGTCAAGAGCTGCGAGCATGTACTGCTCGACGCGCTCGAGCGCCTCCCTGCCGCAGAGGAAGCTGATACGCGAGCCTTCCTTGTGTTTCTCGACCTTGAAGATCTTGACGAGTCCGACCATGCCGCTCGACGTCGGATGCGTGCCGCAGCAGGTGCAGGAGTCACTGCCCTCCACCGTGACGATGCGCAGGATCCCCGTGAGCTTATCGTTGAACTTGCGCAGGTTCATCTTCGCCGCCTCTTCTGCCGGCACGAGCTTCGTCGTGATGGGACGGTCCTCCTGGATCTCGTGGTTCGTGAAGCGCTCCGCCTGCAGGGCCTGCTGCCAGTCGACTTCCCTGTCGAGATCGATGCCGACCATGTCCGCGCTCATGTGGAAGCCCACATTGTGGGCGCCGAAGAGCTTGTAGAAGGCGTACGAGAGCATGTGCTCGCCGCAGTGCTGCTGCATGTGGTCGAAGCGGACAGGCCAGTCGAGCTTTGCCACTACCTTCGTGCCGGGCGCCAAGGGCTCCTTCGTCTCGTGAAAGATCTCACCAGCCTTCTCGTGGACGTGCTTGACAGGAAGCACCTTCTCCCCTGCCGTCAGTGTGCCCGTGTCGCTGAGCTGGCCGCCGCCCTCCGGGAAGAAGACCGTCTGGTCGAGCACGACAGCATAGCCCCCATGATACGGCTCGGTGCGCACGACTACAGCCTCACATTCTCTCTGCATGACATTCTCGTCGAATAAACGCTTTGTCTCCACGTTAACCCTTCCTTTCTCAAAAGCTTATCTCTCACCATCGTCTATCAATTTCTTTACGGCCTCCTGTGCGCCGAGCAAGAGGATGGAGTCCTCTGCCCGTAGCAGCGTCTTCGGCGTGATCTCCACGTCGAGGCTGCCCTCGTGCTTGATGCCGAGGACATTGACGTGGTGGATGCGGCGGATGTCGAGCTCGCCGACGGTGTGGCCCGCCCAGATTTCCGGCATCGCGATCTCGTAGATGGCGTAATTCTTGCTGAGCTCGAAGTAGTCGAGCAGGTGGTCCGAGCCGCAGCGGATGGCCGTCCAGAGGGCCAGCTGCTTCTCGGGGTAAACGACCTCGTCGGCGCCGTTGCGCAGCAGGAATTTCTCGTGGATGCTGCTCGAGGCACGCGCGACGATGTATTTCGCGCCGAGCTCGCGCAGGCGCAGCGTTGTCTCCAAGGAGCTCTGGAAGTCGTCGCCGATGGCGACGATGCAGGCGTCGAAGTTGCGCACGCCGAGCGACTCGAGGAAGTGCCCGTCTGTGCTGTCCGCGATCAGCGCGCTGTTCGTGTAGGGCAGCACCTGATTGACGAGCTCCTCATTCTTGTCCACCGCCATGATCTCGTGGTGCATCGCGTGGAGCTTGCGCGCGACATGGCGGCCATAGCGGCCGAGGCCGATCAGTAATATGGATTTCATGGTTTCATCTACCTCACGTAACGCATGGAAGAAATAGCATCAGGGCACAGCCCGGTCAGCCGACGGTCAATCTGCCCTCTGGCAGGCGGCACGGCACGGCCTTCTTGCGCTTGTGCAGCGCGTAGATCATCGTCAGGGCCCCGACGCGGCCGAAGTACATCAAGAACATCAGCATGATCTGCGACAGAGGCGACAATTTCTCCGTCAGGCCGATGGACAGTCCGACTGTCCCGAGCGCCGACGAGACTTCGACCATCGCATCGATCATCGGAGCACGGTCGAGGTAGCCAATGGCGATGCTCGCACCGAAGAACAAGAAGAGGTACATGACGAAGATGGCCAGCGCATGGCGCACCGTCTCCGTCGGGATGCGGCGCGACTGGCACTCCACATCGCCGCGTATGCGCAGGACGGATACCATCGTCATGAACAGGGCAAAGGCCGTCGTCGTCTTGATGCCGCCGGCCGTCGAACCCGGCGCGCCGCCCGTCAGCATCAGGATGATCATGATGCAGCGGCTCCCCTCGCTCAAGGTTTCGATGTCCATCGTATTGAATCCTGCCGTGCGCGTCGTGACCGACTGGAAGAGCGCCTGCC
>ULRP01029507.1_pt1 | contig 10660 bp, 7 predicted proteins | sample 1955521 | NCBI WGS metagenome assembly ULRP01 (sample SAMEA4835685, study PRJEB28245) | human gut metagenome | biome: gut microbiome; material: fecal sample | place: Denmark | collected 2008
TATTTTTTTAAACCTTTCGGGTTTTATTTAGCGTATTCCGTCGCGCGCCATTCTCTTATGACGTTTACTTTGATCTGCCCGGGATATTCCATTTCCTGTTCTATCTTTTTGGCAATCTCTTTAGCGAGGAACAGCGTCTGACTGTCGTCTACCTGTTCGGGTTTTACCATAACGCGCACTTCTCTGCCCGCCTGTATGGCGTAGCATTTTTCCACTCCCTTAAAGCTGCCGGAAATTTCTTCTAACTTCTGCAAGCGTTTGATATAGTTGGTAGTGGTTTCTCTTCTCGCGCCGGGGCGCGCGCCCGAAATGGAATCCGCGGCGGCAACGAGAACCGCTTCTATCGTTTTGGCTTCCGTATCACCGTGGTGAGCGAGTATCGCGTTCACGACGTTGGCGTTTTCTCTGTACTTTTTGGCAAGGTCTGCGCCTATCTGCATGTGCGTGCCTTCTATTTCGAAGTCAACAGCTTTGCCTATATCGTGCAACAACCCCGCGCGTTTTGCAAGCGCGACGTCTACGCCGAGTTCGTTTGCCATAACCCCCGCTAAGTGCGACACCTCTATAGAGTGACGAAGCACGTTCTGACCGTAACTCGTACGGAATTTAAGTCTGCCGAGAATTTTGACAAGCTCCGGATGCAATCCGAAAATGCCGCACTCGAACATAGCCGCTTCGCCCGCTTCTTTAATCTGCTGGTCGAGTTCTTTTTTAACCTTTTCGACCGTTTCTTCTATTCTCGCGGGATGAATTCTTCCGTCCTGAATAAGTCTTTCGAGAGCTATTCTCGCGGTTTCTCTTCTCACGGGGTCAAACCCGGAAACGATAACCACTTCCGGAGTATCGTCGATAATCAATTCTATTCCGGTCGCGTTTTCGAGCGTTCTGATGTTTCTGCCTTCTCTGCCGATAATTCTCGCTTTCATATCGTCGGAAGGAAGCGGAACGACGGACACGGTAAGCTCGGTAGCCTGTTCCGTGCTGCATTTCTGAATGGCGAGCGAAACGATTTCTTTAGCCTTTCTTTCGCCCTCCTCCCTGGCTTCCGCCTCGATGTTTTTAACGGTGCTTGCAGCGTCGCGCCTGGCTTCGTCCGTCATGGCTTCGATAAGCTGCTTCTTTGCCTCGTCTTTGGACATCTGCGAGATCTTCTCGAACTCTTTGATCATCATATTATGCTGTTCCGAAATATCGGAAAGCTTTCTGTCGAGTTCGGCTTGTTTTTCTTTCAGCACGTTCTGCTGACGAGTGGTTTCTTCGTTGCGCTTGTTAAGATTTTCTTCTTTCTTATCGAGCGTTTCTTCTTTCTGATTGAGTCTGTTCTCCGTTCTCTGAAATTCCGCGCGTTTTTCTCTCGTTTCGCGTTCGAAGTCGTTGCGGAGTTTTATTTCCTGTTCTTTTGCCTCTAAAATAGCCTCTTTCTTAATACTTTTGCTCTCTTCTCTTGCGTCGTCGAGCATTTTGTCGGTGATTTTTTTAATATCGCCCTGTTTTCTTTCAAAAGACTTTTTTTTCAATTGCAAGCCCAGAACAAGACACGCCGCGCCCGCAACTATCACCGCGACGATAATCGCGATAACGAGCATACCGACGGATACTTCTCCGCTTGCCAAGAACAGGGAGCCGTAATGTAACGTTTGCATCGTAATAATGCCCTCCTGTTTATTATGATTAGTGGCTCGCGCCACCGATTCCTACTATATATTGTATACCAAAACTAACTGAAAGTCAAAGAATTATTCGGCTTTCTTGTTCTTATTGTAAAAAGCGTCCATAATTTTAGCTTTTACTTCTTCGTAAATTTCGGGATTGCTCTCGAAATAGTCCACGGCTTTCTCTCTGCCCTGCGCGATTTTTTCGCCGTTATAAGAGAACCATGCGCCGCTCTTTCCGATTATATCGTACTGAACGCCCAAATCGACTATGCAACTGCCCTTGGAAATACCTTTGCCAAAGATAATATCGAATTCCGCGGTTTTAAACGGCGGAGCGACTTTGTTTTTAACGATTTTGGCTTTGGTGTGATTTCCGTAAGCACCGTCCGTATCTTTGAGCGCGTCCGATTTTCTCACGTCGATTCTCACGCTGGCGTAGAATTTGAGAGCTTTACCGCCCGCGGTCACTTCCGGATTGCCGAACATAACGCCGACTTTTTCGCGCAGCTGATTGATAAAGATTATGCAGGTTTTGGATTTGGCGGTTATGGCGGTAAGTTTTCTTAACGCCTGACTCATAAGCCTTGCCTGAAGACCTACGTGAGAGTCGCCCATATCGCCTTCTATTTCCGCTTTGGGAGTAAGCGCGGCAACCGAGTCTACAACGATGATATCGACAGCCTTGCTCGACACGAGCGAAGCGGTTATATCGAGAGCCTGTTCCCCCGTATCCGGCTGAGAAACGTAAAGCTCATCGAGATTTACGCCGAGATTTTTGGCGTAAACGGGATCGAGCGCGTGTTCCGCGTCCACGAACGCCGCTATGCCGCCGGCTTTTTGCGTTTCGGCTATGCAATGGAGAGCCACGGTCGTTTTGCCCGAAGACTCCGGACCGTAAATTTCTATAATTCTGCCGCGCGGAAGACCGCCCACGCCGATCGCGAGATCAAGAGACAAACAACCCGTAGGCAGAACTTCTATCCCCTCGTCCGCGGCTTGCTGGCCGAGCCGCATAATCGCGCCTTTACCGTATTGTTTTTCGATCTGAGCCATTACTCCGTCGAGTGCTTTAAGCTTGTTTTCATCCATTTTATTTTCCTCTTTTATATTATAAATTATGATTTTTTACTTTTTTTATAGCGAGATACAGCGCGGTGTTTTTCGCCGTTTCCGTAACGGTTTCTCTGTCGCCCTTGAAATTAAAGCGATAGGTATGCACGCCGTCTTTCATTCCCACGGCTATATAACATAATCCGACGGGTTTTCCCGAAGCGTCCGTGTCGGGTCCCGCAAGTCCCGTGGTGGCGATCGCAACGTCGCAGTTAGCGGTATCTAAAAGCCCCGTCGCCATCTGATACGCCACGACCGAACTGACCGCGCCCTCTTTAAATAAATCCGCGCGGCGAACGCCTAAAAGTCTTTGCTTGCTTTCGTCCGAATAAGAAACAAGACCTTCCGTCAGCACGGCGGACGCGCCCTGATTTTTAATGACGGAAGCGGTTATTCTTCCGCCGGTGAAGGACTCCGCGACGGCGAGCTTTAATTTCCGGAGTTTCAATAAGTCGAACAGTCTTTCGGAAAGGCTTGCGTCGTATTCCGCGTAAATGTCGTCTTTAAGCGCGGAAACGATATATCTTATCGCCGCGCCGCCGTCCGACTCGGAATAATTGTCAAAACATAATCCCACGGTATAATCGCCGTAAGACGCGCTCACGTCGTAAGTAAAGTCGATTTCGGTGACTTCGCGGGCTTCCGCAAGAGTTTTATCGAGCAGTTCGCGACTGCCGAAGTACTTTAAGACCAACCTTTTTCTGTTGAGCGAATATTTCTTTTCGAGATACGGAATAACGTATTTTTCGCACATAACGCCGTACTCTTCTGATTTATCGGGCAGAACGATGAGAGAAAACTCCTTATCGTCCGACATAAAGCCTTGCCTTACGCCTTTGACGTTGGGAATAAGCGTAGAATCGAGCGGCATAAGCGCGTATTCGTCTTTATACTCTCTGTTCGCGGCTTTTGCAACCGCCTCCGCAAAGCCACGGGCGTTTTCGTTTTCCGCAAGCGGAGAATCCGTTTCTTCCGATATTATCGATTTTATATCGAACGACACGTCGTCGCCGTACAACACGATAAGGTTATCGGCGGTTTCTTTAAACCCCGAAAGACTTCTCTTAAAGCCTATATCGTCGTTTACGGAGATAATTTCCAGCGTATCTATTTTGAATCCCGCAGTAAGAAAAAGCTTTACCGCGGCGGCGTAGTCGTTGCCGACAGCCGCGTCCGGATTTCTGAAAAACAACAGTACCGTTTTCATAAGCGATAGTTTTTTGTTTTATTTTTCGCCCGCTAAAACGGCGCGGTTTTTAACGATGCATTCCGTTCCCGAAACGACCGTGAGAAGTATCGCGATACCGAAAAGCACGAGTCCGGCGATATTGAACGCGGAATATATTTCCGGCATAAACTGCTTGCCGACAAGAAGCACGACGGCGGCAATATCCTGAACCACGGTTTTGAGCTTGCCGGCTTTGTCTGCGGCAAGAACAAGACCTTTAGACGCGGCGACCATACGGAAGCCGCTGACGATAAGCTCTCTTGCGAGAATAATCGTCGTACCGATAGCGCAGTACCATGGCATAACGGCGGTTCCTTTCCCCGCGGGAACGAGCATTATTATATACGCCGTGGCGACCAGAACTTTATCCGCTATCGGATCGAGAAATTTTCCCAAATCGGTGACGAGTCCGCACTTTCTCGCGATATGTCCGTCGAGAAAATCCGTAAACGCCGCAACGGCGAAAACGATTCCCGCGATGAGAAAATTATACGGAAGCCGATAAATAAAATACGCCGCCGCAAACACGGGGATAAGGCAAAGCCTTAAAACGGATAATTTGTTAGGTAAATTCATAATTACTCCTTATTCTTAATGTCGGAGGCTTTTTCAGAGAACGCGTTCTCCTATCAGATCGTAGCCGTCCGCTTGTGTTAGTTTAACGTTGTAAAACTCGCCGTATTCGACCTCTTCCGAAGAAAAGAAATAAATTTTTCCGTCAACGTCCGGCGCGTTGAAATACGCTCTGCCGTAATACACGAGCCTGTCGTTATCGAATCCTTCGGCAAACACCTTAAACGTCTTTCCGACGAGCGATTTATTGTTTTTAAGTACGATTTTCTTCTGCGCGGAATACAGTTTTTTGAGCCTTGCCGTTTTAACGCTTTCCTTTATCTGTTCGGGAAGATTATATGCAGCCGTGCCTTCTTCTCTGCTGTACTTAAAGAACCCCGCGTTGAAAAGCTGCGCTTTTTTCAAAAATTCCGCAAGCGTGTCGAAAGCCTCTTCCGTTTCTCCGGGGAAGCCCGTTATAAACGTAGAACGGATCGCGATGCCGGGTATTTCTCTTTTGAGCTTTTCTATAAGCGCGAGATATTCCTCGCCCGTGCCTTTTCTGTTCATCAGCTTTAAAACGCGATCGTCCGCGTGCTGCAACGGTATGTCTATGTATCTTATCATTTTTGCGTTGCAACGGAATTCGTTTATAAGCTCTTCGGTAATATTTTCGGGATAGCAATACAAAAGCCTTATACCGCCCACGTTAGAGAGCGCGGACAACGCTCGGATAAGCTCCGGCAGACTTGACTTTTCTTTTAAATCTTCGCCGTATTTGGTCGTATCCTGCGCTACGAGAATAAGCTCGCGCACGTTTCCCAAGGTCTTTACTTCTTCTATCAGCTCTTCTTTCGGGACGGAACGATATTTGCCGCGGATTTTAGGTATAAGGCAATAAGTGCAGTGATTAGAACAGCCGTCCGCAATCTTCAGATAAGCGTACCCGTCCGTCGTGGCGACTCTTTTTATTCCGCATTCGCCGCAGGGCGTTCCAACGGCGTTCACGCGGTCGCCCGCATAAATCTCGTTGATAACGTCGTTTATTCTGCCGTAATCGGACACGCCGAGAAACGCGTCCGCCTCGGGAAGTCCTTTCCACAATTCCCCGATAAACTTTTGCGGCAGACAGCCCGTCACGATAAGTTTTTCCGCACAGCCGTTTTGCTTGTACGTCGCAGCGGACAGCGTTTCGTTGACGGATTCTTTCCTCGACGACTCGAGAAACGCGCAGGTATTGACGATTATAATCTGGGCTTTTTCTATATCGCTTACGATAGCGTGTTTTTCCGAGAGAATACCGAGCATTTTTTCGGTATCCACGCGGTTTTTGTCGCAGCCGAGCGAAATTACTCCCACTCTTTTGCCCGTTATGTCTTTTATGAGTTCTTCCATGGTATTTTAATATTTGCGCCGTTACTCGACTACGCTATATAAAATCGAATATAAACCCGACAGCCTCATCAGAAATTTTCCGGCATCGGACCGAAACGCGTTTCGTATTCTTCTCTCGTGATAAAGACCTTTCTCGCTTTGCTGCCTTCGTTGCCGGAGATAAGTCCCATCCTTTCCATTTTGTCCACAACGCCGCCCGCGCGAGCGTAACCCACCTGATAACGTCTTTGTATCTGCGATATGGAAATCGTACCCGAGGTTATCGCGAGCGCGAGAGAATTAAGGAACAAGTCGCTGTATTCGTTCGCGCCGTCGTCTTCCGTCGAAGAAGCCGAGATTTCTTCCTGCTTGGGTTTGGTTTCTTTATCGAGGAATGCGGACAGTTCGTCGTCGAAATACGCTTCGTTGTTTTCGATTATATAAGAAACGATGTTGTTGATTTCTCTGTCGCTTATCCATGCGCCCTGATATCTCTCGCATTCGGGCATAGCGGTGTTTTTATAAAGCATATCGCCGTTGCCGAGCAGTTTTTCCGCACCCGCTTCCGACAGTATCGTCTGCGAGTCCGCAAAGTTCATAACTTTAAGCGCGATACGCGACGGCAGGTTTGCTTTAATCGTACCCGTGATGATATCGACCGAAGGTCTTTGCGTTGCGAGAACCAGATGAATACCCGCGGCTCTCGCTTTCTGCGCAAGAGCGCGGATTCTGGAATCCATATCTTTCTTGCACGTTTCCATAAGATCCGCAAGCTCGTCTACGATAATGATAATTCTCGCAAGTCGAGGCGTGGTGTTCTTTGCCGTGCGCTCTACGTGTTCGTTATAAGCGTCTATATCGCTGACAACCGTTTCGCAATCTTCAAACAATTTATACCGTCTTTCCATCTCTTCGTAAGCCCAGGAAAGCACCGCAAGACATCTTTGCGGTTCGGTTATGATTTCGTCGATAAGAAGATGCGGCAAATGTTCGTACGCTCTGAATCCTACGCGTTTGGGGTCGATCAGGATAAGCCTTAAATCTTCCGGGCTGTAACGCATTATCATAGAAACGATCATAACGTTAAGGCACACGCTCTTGCCCGAACCCGTTGCGCCCGCAACGAGGAAGTGCGGACCCTTTGCAAGGTTGTCCACTATGGAATTGCCTACTATATCTTTGCCGAGCGCGAATATAAGCTCGCTCTTTTTGGTCTTTCTGCCTGCCGCCCCTTCGAGAACTTCTCTTAACCCCACGGTAATGCGGTGTTTGTTTGCGACTTCTATACCGACGAGATTTTTGCCGGGGATAGGCGCTTCTATACGAACGCCGTTTCTCGAAGCGAGTCTCATTCTCAGGTCGTCGTCGAATTTCAATATGCTTTTAACCGATATACCCGCGGGCATAGTCAGTTCGTAACGGGTTATCGACGGTCCCTGAACGTATCCTTGCGGCTCTACGTTTATATGGAACTCTTCGAGCGTGCGACGAATGGTCTCTAACTTGCCCTCGTGATCTTCTTCCGAAGCGTCTACCGTCTGCGCGTGCGATTCCAGCAGGTCGAGCGGCGGGCGGTGATATTCTCTGTTTATGGGCGGAAGTTTCTTTTCGGGTTTAGGCTCTTCTGCGATAGGATCTTTCTCCGCGTGAGACTGCGCGACCGCTCTTGCGGAAACGGCGCGCTCCGCCGCCGCGAACGACGCTCTGTCGCACGTTGCGTTGCCGTCTTTTTCGGCGCGGCTTATAAAACCGGAATTCTCTTCTCCCGAAGCCTTTGCCTCGCCTTTCTTTTCGTCGTCGCCGAAAAGAATTTTAGAAATATTCCTGTCGCGCGTAAGCCTCGATTCGGGAGCGCGATTTTCGGTAAAGTCCGTTTTTTCTTCCTTTTTGGATTCTTCTTTGTTTAAGTTTTCGCCCGTTCCGAATAAAGAAGCCGCTCTGTCGCTTCTTCTTATCGGTTCGGATTCGACGGGTTTTTCGTCTTTTTTGACGACGGGTTCTTCCATTTTCTGAGGCTGAACGGGTTTTACGAAATCGTTTTTAGGCACGCTTCTCGGACGGAACGTCTCCTGCGGTTCTATCGGCGTTACCGAAACCGCGTCGTCTTCGTGCAGAACGTATTTGCGTTCGAATTCTTTAGAACGCTCCTCCGCGCCGTCTCCCATACCGAACGTTTTGTTGCCGTCGTGTTCGTACATAGGTATAGAACGACCTTTCGGCTCTTCTTTTTTATACGCCGATTTGTCTTTTGAAATATAATCGGACACGACCGTAGATTGTCTGTCTCTGTCCGAAACGCCGGACGAAGAAGCGTTCTGCGCGGGCGTTTTATCGAAGTTTATCGAAGCGGGCATTTTGATATACTCGATTTTCTTTTCGAGGTCGTCCACGCGGGCTTCTTCGTAAGAAGCGCCCACTCTCCCGACGGGCAAGCCGTTGGAAGACGGTTCTATTTTAATGGTCGGCGGGTCTTTCTGTTTGCTTTCTTTTTTGGTTTTGAAAGCGAAATCGTCCGCGCCGTTGACGAAAAGTTTTGTGGTTTTATAAGGTTGCTCCGCCGCTCTTGCAGATTGCATTGCGGAAGAATAAATCGTTTCCGTCGGCGCGGCGGCAGCTTGCACAGACTGCTCCGGAATAGTCTGTTCGGAAGCGTTTTCCGAGCCGTCTACGAATGCGCCGTTGAATTTATCTTCTTTTGCGGCGGTCTTTTTCTTTTTAACGGAGTCCGCGACTATCAGATAAACGCACAGCGCGGCGATAAGCCCCGCCACGACCGCGCCGCCCGCGATTGTCAATTTAGAGAAAAAATACGCATAAAGCGCGGTGAAAAATCCGCCCGCGGAAGCGGAAGCAAACCCTTCTGCCCCTTTATCGTAAGAAATCTTAAGATAGTCGCCGTAAGCGGACACTTCGCCCACGGAGATAACGTGAAAAAGCGCGGCTACGCACATAAAAGCGAGCGTACCGAAAATTTTATATCTGACGGGTATTCCCGTTTTTTTGCCGATGACGAGCAAAAGCCCTTCAATCACGCCGAAAATCGTTACCGCATAAGCGAGTTTGCCGAAAGCGCCGTAAAGGAACGCGTCTATAACCGTGCCGAGTTTGCCGAAAACGGCGTCCTCCGTGATGAGAAACACCAGACACAGCGCGGAAAACAAAATAAAAACAACTCCCACGGTTTCTTTTGTAAAAACCGATTGCGTAGATTCGTTCTTTTTTTTCTCTTTATTACTCAAAATACAGCCCCTTTCGCGGAATATATCCGCACGCCGAAAATTTTTATGATTATACGTATACAAGTATACCAAAAACGGAGTGTTTTTACAATCTTTTAGAAACGGATTTTAAAAATTTATTTATGCGCCGCCGCGCAACCTCTCACGGCGGAATAATCGGTTCGGTTTTGCTTTATTTTATGCCGAAACGCTTTTAAAAAACAATTCCGGAACGGCGTTTTCGGTGCCGTTCCGGAATCAAACAGTCGTTTGAATATTATTTCTTCTTATAAATAAGTCTGCCGCACTGACTGCATTCTATCACTTCGCCGTTTTTAAGTCTGTTCATTTCCGACATAGGCAGCTCCATATTGCACGCTCCGCAAACGTTATCTCTCGCCTCGTACACGACGGGATAAATTTTGGCGGCGCGCTTTTTAAGATACCTGTCCATAAGCGCGGGATCTACGTTTTTCTTTAATTTTTCAAGCTCTTTTTCCACGGCTTCTTTTTCGTCTTTTACCGCAACCTTAAGCTCGTTGTATTTTTTTCCGTTTTCGGCGTATTGCGCCTGCATGGCTTTGGTGGTGTTTTTTATCCCCACGTATTCTTTAACGACCGACTGAATTTCCTCCGCGAGTTTGTTGAGTTTTGCGGAGAGAGCTTTTATTTTGACCGAAACCTCGTCTACCTTTTTTATCAGATAAGAAATTTCGGAAGGATTGCCCGCTTCTTTAACCGCACTTTCGAATTCCGTTTCGAAGTCTTTGAGCTTTTCCCGTTCGGAAAGAGCTTTTTCGTACACGTCTAAAAGCTTTGCCGCGCGCGCGTCGAGATTGTCGACGTTCGCTTCTACGCTTTCAAGATATTTTTTCGCGCTTAACGCTTTTTTACGAGCTTCGCTGCCCGAAAGTTCCGTTTCTATTTTGCGGAGCTTTGCGTCCGCTTCCTGATAAATCAATAATTCTTCTATCATTTTCATTCTCCGTTTTTAACTGTGTTTTTTACTGTTTTACATAAACCTGCCGTCTGTGAAAAAGAACGTTTTCACTTTTTCCCCGACGTCCCGGGTGATTTTTTCGTAATATCTGTTAAATCCGTAATTTTCGGACGCGTAGTGTGTTAAAAGCATAACGCAAACGCCGCGTTCCAAGGCTTCTTTTATTACGTGATGCGGCATATCGGAAGTTACGATAAGATCGGCTTTTCCGCCGTTTTCGAGATAAGAAAGCGCGGATCCCGAACCGCCGCCGCAAAAAGACGCCACGGTTTTTATTTCCGTTCCGGGATTGCCGTAGGTTATTAACCTTTTAGCGCAGAAAGACATTTTCGCGCACGCTTTCATTTCCGAAAGGGTGCGTTTTTTTACGGAAAATTCTCTGCCGTATCCGGTTTTCTCGTCCGTCATATCGAGAATTTTATATTCCTCTCCGCCAAGCCCCATACAAAGGCTTGCGTCTATTCCGTCTTCCGCCACGTCGAGATTAAGATGCATAGAAATGACGTTTATTCCGCGCCGCGCG
>ULRP01085572.1_pt1 | contig 10651 bp, 5 predicted proteins | sample 1955521 | NCBI WGS metagenome assembly ULRP01 (sample SAMEA4835685, study PRJEB28245) | human gut metagenome | biome: gut microbiome; material: fecal sample | place: Denmark | collected 2008
TTTGCAAAAATTTCCGCGGAATTTCCGCCGCGCGTTCAGACGCGGCGGAGAACCGTAAAAATTATTGATTTACAAGATAACCTTTCGAAGCGGAAAAGTAGGTAACCGAATAAACGAAATCGCTTTCCTCCATAGGCAAGAAGTTCAATGTCAGGAAGATATCTTCTATCTCATCGGAAGTAAACTCACCCTGCTCAATCAGTTTATTCAAACACGCCTCAGCGGCCTTCAAAATTTCGTCGGCCTTGAAAGAAACGATACTGCCGTTATCTCTGAGCATTACCTTCTCTTCACTATGAAGATCTTCTTCGCTGAAGTCCAATGTATAATCGCGGAGATCACCGTTTTTAAGTTTAACGGTCACAGTGAACGTGTTCGTGAAATCAACATATTTGCGGTCACGATAACCGATCTTCACGGTGCCGTTCACAGGGGTACCGGTATTTTCACCCTCTTCTATGAGTTCGGTCAGGTCTTCAAGGTCGATCGAACCGTTCGCACCGTAAGGACTCGTCATTTGGCAACGATTGCACACGAACAGATTTTCATCGATCTGCTCCCAATGGTGACCGGTGGCGTCCATAGCCGCAGTGCCGCTCTTGCGACATACGCAACAGAAATAGTTATAACTGCCGTTCTGCGTGCAGGTAGCCGGCGTCTCCGAAAGCCCTTCCATTGCTCCGCCGAAACGATTCTCAAATTCAATGCAGTTAATATGACGGGGGTCTTCCTGCACACGACCGTTCACGGTTACCGTTTCCGTCCAATCGCAATAGCCGTCTTCGGTTGTACCGTGGGTGTATTCGCTTACCTGTATTTCTACCGTTACGCCTTCTCTGATTCTCGTATCGGTGACCTTCGAAAGATATTGCAGATGTGTACGTCCGTTCCCATCCGTGTACGGATTTCCGTTACTGTCATACAGCGGCAGATCGTGTTTATACTCTTCCACACGGTGTTCCGCATTGCCATGACCGTCGGAAGAGATATAGGTTGCTTTCACCATATACTGTGCGTCGCCCACATACGTGTATTCATATTCCTTGTACTCGGCCTTGCCGCAAATCGCGCAGCTATAGCCGTCGCGAGATTTAATAACGCGACCGCTGCTGTCCTTGTCAACCTTCGTCCCAGATTCGTCGTTATGTCCTGTGCCGTTCGTATGTGCAAAGAGGATCAGACCGCCGTCTCCGGGCACGAGCCTATCCTTGGCAATATCTGCTTTCACCTTGCCGAATGCATAGTATTCGTTATGGTTATACGTGCAGGCATAGGTTGCGTCGGGATCTTCGGCACTGAATTCATAATAAGAGAATCCGCATGCGGGGCAGGCATATCTCCGGCAAGCAATGTAGTCTTCAGCCGGATTGTGCGCTTGGCTGTCGTCCGATTCTTTCCAAAGTTTATCATACTGTTCTGACGTAATGTAATTACCGTCTTTGTCAACGTAAACCCAACCGGCGTCTTCTGTGATGTCACACTCAGAATCGGTTCTTATATAGCGGTCTTTTCCGCAATGGCACTGCATAACGGTAACCGTTCCGCCGCACTTTGAACCGTACTTCGTAAGGTCGATTACTTCGCGGGGATATTCGTGGTGATAACCCGCATCGTATTCAACCTCGGAAATGACTTTATGGCAATCGTTGCAGGTGGCCGTGACTTTGACAGCGCTGTCACTGCAACTGGTTGCGCCCGGTGTCACGAATTCGCCCGTGTAAGAGAGATTCCGATGACCGTTCATGTAGTATTGGGTGTACATTTTGCCGCAGTGTTTGCAAACATAATGTCTTTCACCGATGCCTTCGCAACCCTCGGCACGGATAGCCGTGGATTCATCTTCCACGTATTCATGAAGCGAATCGACGCCGGTAACGTAACCATGGTTGTCGAATGTGGGGATCACGGCGCGGCCGTTCTTCGTATCATAAAGGAATTCGTACGTACGGCTGCTCTTCTGCTCGTAATTCTCGCAACTCATAAGATACTGGTGATCCATGTTGAAGTAGTTGAAATTCTTCATCGTGGACAGGATCTCAGCGGGTATTTCGGTTCTGACCCATGTACCGGTAGTCTCGTCGTACACTTCCATATAAGGATTCAGTTTTTCCGTATAGTCGACGACCTTCGAGACATACAGCCACAGAGCGCCGTTCTTCATGCAGTTTTCCTGAATAATCATAGGACCGCTGCCGAAGTTATAGGTAAGCGTATAGCCGGAGTAAAGGCGAGCGCGCTTATTGTTATACGGGAGCGTATAGAACGACTTCGTGTACTTCATGACAACGGCCAGCAGGTTGCCGTCATCGTCATAAACGAACTCAAGGTTCGGGTTGTTATCGTAAGCCTTGAACGTATCCTCGTCCAGAACGACATCTTCTTCCGTATAGGAGGGGATATCGCTGTAATCGCCCTGCGTCTTGTAGTCGCCGATCACGGAGAGCGTGAAGGACACACTGCCTTCGGCTTTGGGATTAATTTCGGAAAGATCGTCGATCTTCACGGACAGGCTGATGAGTTTCAGTTTGTCGTTTTCATCGGTGGTGAAGGAGAATTTGCCGTATTTCTTCACGGAATCCAGAATGCTCTCCACCATCTCGCGGATCGCTTCTCTCTGTTGTTCGAGATCTTCTGCCGGCGTGAGGTCTGTATCGGTATCGCCGGAAACATCGGTGTCGCCGGAGGGCTGATCAGTGATGTCATAATCGGGTTCTTCAGAACCGCCGGACATCGAAAGCAGGCGGGCAATCAGATCGTAAACATTGGTCTCGCCGGCCATGTCAAAATAGCCTTCGATCATCGTCTTGAACTGTGCTCTTTCTTCATCGGTAATCTGTGCGTCCGGCTTCTTGAGGACAAAGGACGCAAACGTCATATCCTTCATGGATTTGAGCATAGCGGCGATATCCGGCGTCTCGTCACCTTCCGCCGCGCCGGGGATCATAGCGATAAGATCGTTCAGCGTCGCTCCGTCATCGCCGGTAATCTCTTTGGCAATGGCGTCGCCGGCGGCAAAGAGATCGTCAATATCAAGGCCGCGTGCTTTCAGCCAGTTGATAAAGTCGCCGACCGTGCCGGTTGCAAGCGTGACAACTTCTGTGCGGAGCAGATCGAATTCGCCCTCTCCGTAAAGTTTGTCATACATAGCGGAAATGGTTTCGCAGGCGAGGAGTTCTTTCAATGCGTCGGTGGACAGCGTGAACACATAGTCGCTGCCGTCTCTCTGCATGGTAAAGAGCGCCTTCACAGCCGCCGCCATCTTCTTATCTGTAGCGGCGCCGTTGGTTTCTTCCACCTTGATGAGGATAGGAAGGAAATTCTTTTCCAACATTCTCAGCGTATCAACGACCATCGTGCCCGGATTTTCCATGGGCAGATGCATGCTGTCATAGACATAGGAGAACGGCATGGTGATGTAGTAGGTGGTGTTCATGTCATCATATTTGCTGTAATTCATGTTTTTCATGAAGTCAGCGCCGGACAGTTCTACATACACCGTGGAGTCTTTAATGATAGCGCGGATCTTGAGGTTTGCCTTGGTGGCGCCGTACGTCATGCGCATAACGCCGCTGCCGTAGCCGATAAGGCCGCCCTCTTCGTCAAAGTCGAGGTACAGTTCGCCGAAACTGAGTTCCTGCGTCATTGTAGCGGTAGTGCTGGTACTGTAGTCATACTGAGGCATGCTCATCTTCATATTGCGGAGAACAATGCCGAATTTCTGTGCGGACACGCTCCGATAGCAGTTCGTGAAGAATCCGGATTTCAGGAAAGAAATGCCACAACGCGTGCAGTTGAAATCGCCCGTATGGCCGAGGGCAGCCGTATAATTGCTCTTTTCTTCACGGCCGCAGACAGAGCATTTCTTCAGCGTATAGCCTGCGGTTTCGCAGGTGGCCGCTACCGTGCTCTCTTCGTAGTTATGCGTGCAACCCTTGCCGCAAACGGTGCAGACGCCGTCGACAAGATTGTGCGCGCCGGTCGCTTCGGCGAGGACTTTGCCGCAAACGGTACAAACAACCGATTCGCCGCAGGTCGGTTCGTCGATATTCTTGGTATGAGACGCGGGAACCACATCCGCGTTATAGGTCACGGAGCAGTTCTTGCAGGTATAGGTGGTGTAACCGTCGGTCGTGCAGGTGGCGGCAACAACGGTCTTCGTATAGTCGTGGCCGGTCGCGGGAACAAAGCTGTCGACCAGCACGGTGTGACAGGTATTGCAGGTATGCGTGGTATAGCCGTCCTTAAGGCAGGTTGCGGGCGTTACCACATCGGTATATACGTGTGCCTGCTGGGGAATGACTTCGGTATGGCTTTCATGGCATGTTTTGCAGGCGACCGTGACGGAACCGGCGGCAGTACAGGTTGCGGGAACCTTGCTGTCCGTCACTTCCTCATACTTATGACCCTTTGCGGGTACTTTCGCTTCATAATGCTCGCTGCAACCGTCATTCTGGCAATCATAAACGTCTTTGCCGGCAGTCGTACAGGTGGCGGCAACGGAGTTTACCGTATCTTTCGCGAAATCGTGGCCGGTCGCAGGCATGAAGTCTTCAATCGTTACGTCGCCGCAACGGAGACAGGTCTTCAGCGTATAGCCGTCGGTCGTGCAGGATTGCAGGAACGTTACGATGCCGCGATTATTGAAACCGTAGTCATGGCCGAACGCCTGGCATCTCTGTTCGACGGTCAGACGGGTTACCGTATAGTACGAGAAATGCGTCACGGTGAATACGGCATAGCCGTTGCCGTTTGCGTCTTCCTGATAGATGGCGCGGATCGGTTTCTGCGCAACGCCGTCTTCCGTAATATAATAGATAGCGATATTATCAGGGTCTTCATCTTCGCCGAGCGTGTACGGGATTTTGACCGTCACTTGGCCGTCGAATTCATGGACATCGCCGCTCGCTTTCGCCATCGTGAACTCATACACGGTGGAGTCCTGCGGAATATCCTCGGGAAGTTGGATCAATCCTGTCTTGTTTTCCGCGCCGAGCGTAAGATTTTCGTCACCGAGGCCGGCCTGGCTTGCGTCGATGGTGGCCTGGTCGAGTTTGATGGCGCCTTTCTTGGCATCATCGGCGGAAACGGTGGCGGAATTGCCGCTGTATTCCGTCTGCTGTGCGGTACAGCCGTCGTTCTGACAGGTATAGGTTTTCACCGTGCCGTTATCCACGCCGGCGTCCCATGCATGGGCGGTCGTGTCGCTGAAATGCGTCACATAGTGCTCCGTGCATCCCTCTTTCTGGCAGGTATAGGTCTTGTCGCCCTCTTCCTGACAGGTAGCGGCTTTCGTAACCACGCCTTTATAACTGTGGATTACGACAGTCTCGGTCTTAACGGCGCCTTCACAGCCTTCGTTGTCGCAGGTTGCGTTATAGGTGCGGGTATATTTGCAGGTTTCGCCGGGGATCAGCACATCGGCGCCCGTTTTCACCCATTCGGAGGTGATGTTGTGGCCGGTCGCATGCTCCTCGATAACCGTATAGGTATCGTTGCAGTGCGAGCAGGTATAGGTTTTCGTCTGGTCCTGCGTGCAGGTGAGAGCGGTTTCGTCCGTTACCTGATAATCGTGACCGAGAGCCTGAACGGTATGGTTACAGCCTTCACGCGTACAGGTCTGACCTTCGGTACAGGTGGGATCCGCCGCATACAGGTGGCCGAGTTTACGGACGGTAACGTTCGTTACCTGTACCGTGCCCTTGTCATCCTTATACATCTTGTGGCAGGTCTCGCAGGTGTAATATTCGATATTGCCGTCAACCGCACAGGTTGCCGCCTTGGCTTCGGTCTTTTTCAGTGTATGGCCCGTAGCATGAGCCACAACCGCGCCGCAAACGGTACATGTCTGGTCTTCGGTTTCGGTGGCAGGAGTGCCGCCGACGTGCGCAACCGTTGCCGAGTAGGCGTCGCAGTTTACGCATTTGCGTGCGTGGCCGCCGTCAACGGCATAGTATTCGTTGCCGTATATGTGGTCAAGCGCGGCGGTAGCCTCAACGTTTTCATTGTTACATACCGTGCAGAAACGGTGGCGTTCGCCTGCCGTACTGCAGGTGGCGGCGGTCTTTATCGACCATTCGCCGTAATTGTGGTCAAGGACAGCGATTGTATCGGTTTCCTTTTCGCCACATTTTGTGCAGGTGCGTACACGGGTACCGGTGGCGGTACAGGTGGCCGCGGTTTCGGTTGTCCACTCACCGTATGTATGCTCTTTGCATTTACCGTTGCAGGAAGCGGCGCAAAGAAGGACGCATACGAGAGTGAGCAGAAGAAGCGGGATCTTTTTCATTTCAGCTCTCTCCTTAAAAAATAATATTAATAATGAAAACAAAACGAGAAAAGGGTCAGCGGGTATATGCCGATCAAATTCTTGAAAACTATCTATATAAATCTATGCGCCATGCGCATAAGGTTGCAGAAAAACCGTCGGTTTCTTTCCGATTTTTCCCATTTTCACGAAAAAGGGCGCGCAAAAGCGCGTTGTTTCGGTAAAAACAACGCAAAAACCGGAACGCCGGAAACCTGTATACAGCAAAAAGGGAGGCGCAAGGTACTCCCGGCAAGCGACGGACAAACTGCGCGCTGTCGGGAAAACGCGGTAAACGCATTTGGGTACGATACCCTATTGTCATTTGCGGAGAAAGGCGCCTTGCGTTACAAAAGCGGGCATATCGGCGACGGGCGCAAAAGTCCGACGCTTGTCCGCATTGATTTCGCAAAAACCCTATGTCATGATTTTAACACTTCCTACAGAATTTGTCAACTGCCTTTTAAATATCTTATGAACAATATACGACAGTTTTTGCCGGCGTTTTCCGGCCTTATTCCGACGGCAAAACCGCCGTATCCGGCACCGCAAAAAAGAAAAAACCGAATCGGTGAAAACCGATTCGGTCGATACCGTCCCGTATTATTGTAAACAATGATTTACATTGTAAGCGATAAAGTTTTTCCGAAAAAGCAGGGTCGCAGAGGCAGCCGATCTCCGGCAGTCGCGCGAAAGACGGTGCTTTCCCTTCAAGGCGTACCGCGCGAACCCACGCGAACGCCGTCGTAAAATTTTTCCGTATATTACGCGGCGCGTCCCTGACGGATATACCGATTGAATACGCGATCAAGATGGACGCCGTAGCAAAGCACCATACCGAGAACGGCGCCGACAAGAGCCTGCGCAATCTGATACGGCAGTTTCAGCCATGCGTATTCGGGTGTGGAATAGATAAAAGCGCGGCCGAGCGAATAGCCGACGACCATGATGACCGCTCCGACGGTTACGCCGAGCGCCGAAATCAGAATACTGCATTTATACGGTGTGAAAAACCGTTTTTTCGCCGTATCCGTCGCCACGTCGCTTTCCGTGGCATAGGCAATCCGCCGCGACCACATCGCAAATAGCGAGATCACAACTGCCTGCACACCGTGCGTGACGAGAGAAACAAACATCGGCGTCGGATAGAAAAACAGGTCGCCGAGGAACGCGCCGACGCCGCCGATCAGGAAAGCGGACACGGGATCGAACAGGAGCGCGGCCGTGCAGATAATGATGTCATTCATATACAGATGCCCGCCCGGCACAGGAATACCGAACGAACTCATAACGATGTTCAAAGCCATAAAAACGGCGGCAAGCGTCAGCCGCCTTGTAGATGTGCGTACATTCATGATAAAAATACCTCTTGACTTTTTGTTACGGTATCAGTATAATCTATTTTTGATAGTATGTAAATTATCAGAAAAGGAATATTTTATATAACCAGTTATGCAGTATATATTAAAAAAGGAAGACAACACGCCCGCCTATTTACAGTTATACCGTCATCTTGCGGCAGATATCGTTTCGGGAAAAATCGCCGCGGGGGAAAAACTTCCCTCCAAGCGCGCCCTTGCGGACGCCTGCGGCGTCAGCGTCATCACCGTCGAACATGCCTATGCGCTTCTCGCCGACGAGGGTTATATACTGCCGCGCGAAAGAAGCGGTTACTACGCATTGTGCGACAAAAAAAACGGCGTTCCTTTATCTGCCGAAAGACCGGCGCCGCCCCCGCCCCCGCCGATACCGTCGGACAGCAAAAGTGATTTTCCCTTCTCCGCGTTTGCCAAAACCATTCGGCAAACGCTTTCCCGATACGGCGAACGTATCCTTGTCGAATCGCCGCCGAACGGTTGTCCCGAACTGCGGCGCGCCATTGCCGCCCATCTGTTCCGCACACGCGGTATCGCGGTTTCGGAAGAACAGATCGTCATCGGCGCCGGCGCGGAGTACCTCTATTCGCTTCTGCTTCAACTTCTCGGGCGCAAACGTCTTTACGCCATTGAATCGCCGTCCTATCACAAGATTCGCGCCGTTTACCGCGCAAACGGCATACGTTTTGACGAACTGCCCCTCTCTGCCGACGGTATCGGAAGCGAAGCACTGTGGGAAAGCCGTGCCACCGTTCTGCATGTCACCCCCTGTCACAGTTTTCCGAGTAACATTTCCGCGTCTCCGGCAAAACGCATGGAATATATCCGTTTCGCCGAAGAAAGAGGCGGATATATTATTGAAGACGACTACCTTTCCGAGTTTTCGCTTCCGTCCAAACCCGCCCCGACGCTGTTTTCTCTCTCCCCGAACGGCCGCGTGATCTACCTCAATACCTTTTCCAAAACGTTGTCTCCGGCCATGCGTCTCGGCTATATTGTCCTGCCGCCCTGTATGACGGCACTCTACCGCGAAAAGCTCGGTTTTTATGCCTGCACTGTCCCCGTGTTCGATCAGTACGTTCTGGCGGAATTCATTGCGTCGGGCGAATTTGAACGGCACATCAACCGCCGTCGTCGTGCCATGAAACGCGACAAATAACCTGCGTAACCGTTGCCGCCTGTGCATTGCGCTCCCAAACGCCAGTCCAGGCGGCGCATCCATGCGGTCACATAGTGGCGTTAAAACGATAATATTTGACTACACCGTGTTGTAAATTCCCCGTCATCTTTGAAATGACGGGAAAAATTATTTTACGTGCATGTCGGCAAAAAGTTTTCTCCGGAGTGACAATAACGCCTGTTCGACGGCGTAAGGATAAACGCCAAAACTATATGCCGATACAAACAGCGCGCGTTGGCTGACAGGAAACTTTATGGCTGACGATTTATACCGATTGGCAAAAAAGATCGGCCGCTGCAGACGAAGACAGGCATATCGACAAACGCCGTTTTCTGTGATGTGACCGACGGTATAAAGCAGAATATGACCGGCCGCCGCCTTGCCGCCCTGCCCGCAGCAGATCAAAACAGGATTCTGAAAATGCCCGATCTGATGAAGCAGAAAACAACAAATAACGATGTAATTATGGCAACTGCACATTTTTGTGCAGTTTTTTTGTTAAACCCGTTTTATTTCGACAACATTTTCTGCTATAAAGGTGTACACTATGTATAAGCAAGCCAAACATACTTGCTAATACATATAGGAGACGTAAAAACTATGGACAACAAAACATGTTGCTTTACAGGGCACAGACCGAAATCCCTGCCATTCGGCTGCAATGAAAACGAACCGGGTTGCATAAAGCTGAAAGAACTTCTGACAGCGACCATTGAGCGACAGATTGTCGAAAACGGGGTTACGCATTTCATCAGCGGTATGGCCATCGGCGTGGACATTTACGCGGCCGAAGTCGTTCTGAAACTGAAAGAAAAATATCCGCAGATCACCCTTGAATGTGCCATCCCCTGCGAAACGCAGGCGGTGAAATGGTCCGAAAGTTGGCGCGAACGGTATTTTGATATTATTAGCCGTTGCGATAAAGAAACCCTGTTCCGAAAACATTACACTCCCGACTGTATGATGAACCGCAATAAATACATGGTAGACAACAGTGATGCGGTAATTGCCGTATGGAACGGTACCGAAGGCGGCACTGGGAACACCGTCAACTACGCCATAGGCAACGGAAAGAAAGTAATCGTTCTCGATCCGGATAAATTAACCGACGCATACATCGTCAAAACATAACCATCAAATAACGAATCAACTCTTTTGTACCGCTTATACATAAAATCTCCCTTGTGCTTGATCCGAAAAAAGCAATTTGATTTCCTATAAGAAAAGGCAGTCTTTCGACTGCCTTTTCTTATATACAACGGGATCAGATTTCGGGGATTTCGATTTTGATTTCGTGACCGGCGGCGTGGGACTTCGCAATGCCGTCGATGATCGCCTGGTTATACAGAATCTGCGAGGACGGAACGGGGGCCTTGCCGCCGTTTTTGATGGCTTCCAGGAACGAACGGATTTTCTTATCCCAGAGATCGTCCCACGAACCGCTCGGAATAACCGGGATGACGGTTTCGACCATAGCGTCGGAGACGTTATGATAGATCTTCATCGGGCCGCCGACCGAGCCGTTCCAGCAATTGGTGGACGGAATACGGAGGCCGCCTTTTGTGCCGAGAATGATGGTGTCGCCGGGAGTATCGATATTCATTGCCCACGCGATGCGGAAATCGAGGATAATGCCGCCTTCAAGACGAATAAACGCGGCCGCAAAATCGTCAACGCCGAACAGTTCGGCGCACACGGAGCGCATATTTTCGGGATAGCCGGGGTAGTCCGGGTCTTTGCCGAAGAAATCGGACTTGTAGCCGGTGACGGTCAGCGGCTTCGGGTAACCCA
>ULRP01014766.1_pt1 | contig 10630 bp, 6 predicted proteins | sample 1955521 | NCBI WGS metagenome assembly ULRP01 (sample SAMEA4835685, study PRJEB28245) | human gut metagenome | biome: gut microbiome; material: fecal sample | place: Denmark | collected 2008
AAGGCTCGTGCCATGACTCAGGAGTTCATCGACGAGTGGCTTGGCTACTTTATCAACCCTGGCAACAAGATCATGTCTTCACTCCTGCTCGGTTGCGGTCTCCCAGGCGGTATGATGGGTTCTATGATGGCAGACCTCGGCGGTATGCGTCAGACTATCAACAATATCCGCAAGAAGAAGGGTGAGGAAGAGTTGTCTATGGACGACCTCCTGATCAAGCTCTTCGACGAGGTAGAGTATGTATGGCCACGCGTAGGTTATCCTCCATTGGTAACTCCATTCAGCCAGTATGTGAAGAATATCTCATTGATGAACCTCCTCACCATGGAGCAGGGCAAGGGCCGCTTCGTGATGATGGACGACTCTATGTGGGGTATGATCCTCGGTAAGAGTGGTAAGATTCCAGGCAAGATAGATCCCGAACTCGTAGAGCTTGCCAAGAAGCAGGGTCGTGAGTTTACTGATGTTGATGCCCACACATTGCTTACCAATGCGCTCGACGACTTCAAGAAGGAGATGGATAAGAACGGTTGGGAGTACGGTCAGGACGACGAGGAACTCTTCGAACTTGCCATGCACCCAGAGCAGTATCGCAATTACAAGAGCGGTCAGGCTAAGAAAAACTTCTTGGCAGACCTGCAGAAGGCTAAGGATGCCAAGCTTGGCTCAACATTGACTCCTGCCCAGTTGGCAGAGTTCAAGCATGCCAAGGCTGATGCCATCGTAGCACCTGTTGCCGGTCAGATCTTCTGGGAGTTCCAGGGCGAGGGCGAGTGCCAGCCAGCCGTAGAGCCATTCATCGGCAAGGAGTATAAGGAAGGCGATGCCTTCTGCTACATCCAGGCTCCATGGGGCGAGTTCGAGACCGTTCCTGCAGCGCTTGGTGGAAAGCTTGTAGAAATCAATGCCAAGCAGGGCAGCAAGATTCGCAAGGGCGATGTGATCGCCTACATTGAGCGAGAGGCTGAATAATGTTGAATGTTCAGTGTTTAATGTTTACTTTGTAAGTATCGTGGCGTGAGCCTAATTAAACACTGAACATTACAAACTAAACATTAAATAGATGAATTATCAAGCTATTATTGATAAGTATTATCCTGAGGATGATGAGCTTCGTCATATCCTCATTACCCATAGTCAATCTGTAGCGCGAAGAGCGCTACAGATTGTTTCGTCTCATCCCGAACTGCATCTTGATGCTCAGTTTGTGGAAGAGGCAGCCATGCTTCACGACATCGGAATCTATCTTACCGATGCTCCTGGCATCATGTGTTTTGGTAGTCAACCCTACATCTGTCATGGTCGTCTGGGTGCCGAACTGATGCGTCGTGAAGGCTTCGAGCGCCATGCACGAGTGTGCGAGCGCCATACGGGAGCAGGCATCACATGCCAGCAGATAGAGAGTCAGAATCTGCCTTTGCCCCATCAGGATTTCCATCCAGAAACCATGGAGGAAAAGGTGATCTGTTATGCTGACAAGTTCTTCAGCAAGACTCATCTCGATCGTGAGAAAACCATCCAGCAGGCTGAGAAAAGCTTGGTCAAGTTTGGCGAGGAGGGTGTCCTGCGCTTCAAGGAGTGGGAAAAAATGTTCGAATGAGCTAAAAAGACGTCAGCATGATGTGTAATCTAAGCAGAAATGCTTAACTTTGCAAACTAAATGAGAAAATATCCTTTCATAGCACTTTTGTTGTTTGCCTTCATCTGTATGATGGCAAGTCCCAACATGCCGTTCTTCAAGAAGAAAAAGAAGAAGGCTGCCGCCGACTCTACGGCTGTGGTCGATTCTGTCTTGCGCGACTCAGCTGGCAATGTGGTGGCTGATACTGCCCGCATGGACTCTCTGCAAAAGGCTATCTGGAAGCACAACCAAGTGGTGGACGACAGTATTCGTCTCGACAGTATTGCCCGCAAGAAGTCGGGTGGAGTAGATGCTCCTGTCACTTATTCGGCTTCCGACTCGCTTGTCTATGACGCCAAGAACAAGGTGGCGCATCTTTATGGCTCTGCGCAGGTGAAGTATGAGAATATGGATCTTGCCAGCGACCGTATTTCGATGGACATCGATAAGAGTAACGTGAAGGCTATGGGTACGGCCGACTCTACTGCCGAAGGTGGTGTAAAGGGAAAGCCTGTATTCAAGATGGGTAGCGACGAATATGATACCGATACCATCAAGTTCAACTTCAAGAGCAAGAAAGCCCTTATTAATAATGTATATACCGAGCAGCAGGACGGTTTCCTGTCGGGTATGCGCTCCAAGCGCGACTCTTCAGGAGTGATCTATCTGCAGCATGGACGTTACACCACCTGCGATGACCCACATCCTGATTTCTATATCTCGCTCTCGCGTGCCAAGGTGCGTCCTGGCAAGGATGTAGTCTTTGGCCCGGCTTACCTCGTGGTGTGTGATGTGCCTATGCCTTTCGCCATTCCTTATGGTTTCTTTCCCTTTACCAAGAGCTATAGCAGCGGTTTTATCATGCCTACTTATGGCGATGAGAGCGACCGAGGATTCTATTTGCGCGATGGTGGATATTATTTTGCCATCAACGACAAATGGGACTTGAAACTCCTGGGCGAAATCTACACCAAGGGTTCTTGGGGACTCTCGGCTGCCAGCAACTATCGCAAGCGATACAAGTATTCGGGAAGCTTCTATTTCAGCTATCAGGATACCAAGACAGGTGATAAGGGAATGCCCGACTTTACCGAGCAGGAGAGTTTCAAGTTGCAGTGGAACCATCGACAAGACTCCAAGGCCAATCCTTACAGCTCGCTTTCTGCCAGCGTCAACTTTGCTTCAACCAGTTATGAGCGTAACAATCTCAACTCGCTCTATAATCCACAGTCGATGACGCAGAGTACCAGAACCTCTTCTGTCAACTGGAGCACCAACTTTTCGAGCATAGGTATGTCGCTGACGGCAACTACCAACCTCTCGCAGAACATGCGCGACTCTTCGTTGGCAGTCACTCTGCCCGACCTCAATATCAACATTGCGCGTTTCTATCCATTCCGTCGCAAGAAGATGGTGGGTGACGAGCGATGGTATGAGAAGATAGCCCTGAGCTATACAGGACATGTGAGCAACTCCATCTCCACTAAGGAAGACCTGCTTTTCAAGAGCAATCTTATTAAAGACTGGCGCAACGGATGGGAACATCGCATTCCGGTAAGTGCCAACTTCACGCTCTTCAAGTACATCAACATCAGTCCTAACTTCAACTTTACCGACCGTATGTACACTAATAAGGTCACTAAGTCGTGGGACGAGCAGAAGCAGGTCGAGGTGGCTGATACGACCTATGGTTTCCATAATGTGTACAACTGGAACATGAGCATCAGTGCCTCTACCAAGCTTTATGGTTTCTGGGTGCCCAACCGCAAGCTCTTCGGTGACAAGATACAGGCCATACGCCACGTGCTCTCGCCAACTGTAAGCTTCAGCTATGCGCCAGACTTTGGCGCTTCTCGCTATGGATACTGGGATACTTATCAAAAGACTGATGCCAATGGAAATGTATCGCTCGTCAGCTACTCGCCTTATCAAAACTCGCTCTTTGGAGTGCCGGGCAAGGGTAAGCAGGGAAGCATTTCCTTCACGTTGGGCAACAACCTTGAGATGAAGGTCAAGAGCGATAAGGACTCCACCGGATTTAAAAAGATAAGTCTTATCGATGCTTTCGATATCAATATGAGTTACAATACGGCAGCCAAGGTGCGGCCATGGAGTGACCTCGGTATCGACTTGCGCCTGAAATGGTGGAAAAACTATACTTACAGTATGCATGCTGTCTTTGCCACCTATGCCTATGAACTCGACGAACAGGGAAATCCTTATGTGGGAACCCATACTGAGTGGGGCAAGGGACGTTTCGGACGTTTCCAGGGTATGTCGCAGAACTTCTCTTTCACGCTTACGCCTGAAAAGTTGAAGAAGCTATTCGGAGGAGGCGATGACAGCGACAGCGATAACTCCCGCAACAAGGATGACGATGAGGGTGTAGATACCAGTATCGAAACCAATATCGACGATGACATGGAGGCTGGAAAGCATGGAGCCAAGAAGAAGGGCGGAAAGGCCAAGACCGATGACGACGGTTACATGGCTTTCAATATGCCTTGGTCGCTTTCTGTGGGTTACGGTATCACCATGCGTGAGGATACTCGCCGCGAAAAGTTCAACGAGAGCACCATGCGCTATCCATACAAGTTTACCCAGACTCTCAACTTCAGTGGTAACGTGCGCATCAGTGATGGCTGGAACATCAGCTTCTCATCTGGCTACGACTTCGAGAACAAGGCCATGAGTATGACAACTGCTTCTCTGCAGCGCGACCTCCACTGTTTCAATATGAGTTGTTCGGTGGTGCTGGCTCCTTATACCAGCTATAACTTCACGTTCCGTTGTAACGCTTCTACGCTTACAGATGCTTTGAAGTACGATAAGCGAAGCGGTTATTCCAACGCCGTGCAGTGGTATTAATGCTCGAAAGATAGACTGACACCTTATTATATATATAAGGATCAACTTTCGCAAGTTCAATAGAAGATATTTTACATAGAATAGGCTTTTGCAACCAGGTTGCAGAAGCCTTTTTGTATTTTTGCATCCGAAAACGAAAAGAAGTGTAATATAACTAAAGTATCTTATCAATATGGAATCAAATCAACAACATCATCATCATCACGAATGTGGTTGTGCTCAAGGTTCTCATGGTTGTGGCTGTGAGCATCATCACGAGCATCATCATGACGAGCATGGCAGCCTTGGCAAGCGCCTTCTGCTCATTTCGGTCACTGTATTATTGCTTATAGGAGCTTACTTCGTCGAGAAGACATGCGCGCTTTCCACCTGGCAGTTGCTCCTGGTTTATCTTGTTCCCTATCTGCTGATAGGTCATGACACCTTGGGCGAGGCTGCCGAGGGTATTGCTCATGGCGATGTGTTCAATGAGCATTTCCTGATGACCATTGCCACCATAGGAGCCTTGTGCATCGGTTTCTTTCCGGGCGAGGAGACAGAGTTTGCTGAGGCTGTCTTCGTTATGCTTTTCTTCCAGGTGGGTGAACTCTTCGAAGGCTATGCTGAGGGAAAGAGTCACGACAGTATCTCACATCTGATGACCATCCGTCCTGATGTGGCTCACGTCTGTCATGGAGAAGAGGTAGAGACTGTAGCCCCCGAGACGGTACAAATCGGTGAGACTGTTTTGATAAAACGAGGAGAGAAAGTGCCACTTGACGGTAAGGTCGTCAGTGGTTCTGCGCTTCTTGACACTTCTGTCCTTACGGGCGAGAGTGTACCGCGTGAGGTAAAAGAGGGCGATGAGGTTTATTCGGGTTGTATCAATGTGAAGGGAGAACTGCGTTTGCAGACCACCAAGACCTTTGGCGAGAGTACAGCCTCTCGCATCATAGCCTTGGTAGAGGGTGCCGATGCAAGCAAGTCGCGCAGTGAGTCTTTCATCACCCGCTTTGCCCGCGTTTATACTCCTGTAGTAGTGCTGGCAGCATTGTGCTTGGCTGTTATTCCGCCTCTCTTAGGCTCTTTAGATTTGGGTGTGCAGCTCTTTGGTGAGGGTAGTTTTATGCACCTGTTGCCTCTCTGGCTCAACCGTGCGCTTATCTTCCTTGTGGTATCTTGTCCTTGTGCCTTGGTTATCAGTGTGCCGCTCACTTTCTTTGGTGGCATTGGCGGAGCTTCTCGCGCAGGTATTCTCATCAAGGGCAGCAGTTATATGGATGCCCTTGCCAAGGTGGGCGTAGTGGTGTTCGATAAGACTGGCACGCTGACCCATGGCGAGGTGTTGGTACAAGCCGATGAGGGTGCGCCTGTTGTGGTAGGCGATCGTGTAAAAGAGAGCAGTGCCGAGGCCATAGCCCAGTTGCGTCGTGAGGGTGTCGTCAAGACGGTGATGCTTACTGGCGACCGTCAGGAGGTGGGCGATCGCATAGCCCGTCAGTTGGGTCTCGATGAATATAAAGCCGAACTGATGCCTGCCGATAAGTTGGTTCATGTAGAACTACTGCTGAAACAGAAGCCTGCAGGCAGGACTTTGGCTTATGTAGGTGATGGCATCAACGATGCGCCCGTATTGAAGAGGGCAGATGTAGGAATAGCCATGGGTGCTTTGGGATGTGATGCTGCCATCGAGGCTGCTGATGTGGTGTTGATGGACGATGAGCCTCGAAAGGTTCCTCTTGCTGTTCACATTGCCCGTCGCACCATCCGCATTGCCCATCAGAATGTGGCCTTTGCCATAGGAGTCAAAGTGGCAGTCCTGTTGCTTGCTACCGTGGGTTTAGGTACCATGTGGATGGCTGTCTTCGCCGATGTCGGCGTAACGGTTCTTGCTGTCCTCAATGCCATGAGAGCATTGAAGAAAGTGGAATAGTTCTGCTTGTTATAAAAATATCAACCCACCTGTCTTGGAAATCTAAAACAAGTGGGTTGTTATTTTTAGGGCGTTTTTACCCTTTTACCCTTTTACCCTTTTACTTTTTTACCTTTTTACCTTTTTACTCTTTTACCCTTTTACCCTTTTACCCTTTTACCCTTTTACTCTTTTACCTTTTTACCCTTTTACCTTTAAAAGTCTGATACTCATAGGACTCACGGTGATGAGTCGTTTCTTGTAGAGATCGCCAATGGCACGCTTGAATACCTTTTTGCTGACATGGAAGCGTTCGTAGATATCGTCTGCCTCGCTCTTGTCGCCTAAGTCGCAGGCACCATCGTTATCGAGCAGATACTGGTAGAGTGTTTCGGCAAAGTCGGCAGTTTGCTGTTGTCCTGTTTTCTGCAGACTGACATCAATCTTTCCGTCAGGGCGCACTCTTCCGATATAGCCTTTCATTCTGTCGCCAGTATGAATGTACTGGAATATCTGGTCCTGATAGAGCAGACCAGGGTACTGGTTGTCGATGATGACCTTGAAGCCGAGGTCTGTCTTCTGCCAGATCAGCAAGTCCACCTCGTCGCCATGACGATAGTGAGGATGTTCCTCCGACAGGTATCGCTCCACCTTGGCAGATGCTACGATGCGATAGCTCTCCTCGTCAATATGTACGTGAACGATGTATGACTGGCCCAACACCATGCGCTTCTTCTGCTCACGGAAGGGACAGAAGAGGTCTTTCATCAGTCCCCATCCCAAGAAAGCGCCATATTCGTTCACCCATTTCACTTCGAGGTAGGCGAAGTCGCCCACTTTGGCAAGTGGCTTCTCGGTGGTAGCGATGAGTCGCTCGTCTTGGTCGAGGTAGATAAACACCTCAAGCTCGTCGCCAATGCTCACCTCTTCGGGTACGTAACGGGTAGGAAGAAGGATTTCTCCTTCTTCACCTCCGTCAAGGTAAATGCCGAAGTCTACTCTTTTCACCACTCTCAGGCTGTTGAAATCGCCTAATTTTATCTTGTTGCTCATATATGTGTTCTTTGTTTTATCTGTAGGTTGTTTTTATTCTTCACTCTTCACGTCTTCACTCTTTATGTCTTCGTTCTTTTCTACCATACCGTCTTTCAGGTGTATGGTTCGGTCGGTAATCGAGGCAAGTCCCTCGTCGTGTGTGACAATGACAAAGGTTTGTCCGAATTTGTCGCGCAGATCGAAGAAGAGCTGATGCAGTTCTGCCTTGTTGTGTGAGTCGAGGCTGCCCGAAGGCTCATCGGCAAGGATTACAGCAGGATGATTTACCAAAGCTCTTGCCACAGCCACGCGTTGCTTCTCTCCTCCCGACAGTTCTGCTGGTTTGTGATGAGCTCTTTCGCTCAGCCCCATAAAGTCGAGCAGTTCTTCAGCCCTTGCCTTGGCTTCCTTGCGGCTCTTGCCTGCAATGAAAGCAGGAATCATGATGTTTTCGAGCGCGGTAAACTCCGGCAGTAACTGATGAAACTGGAATACGAAACCGATGTGCTGGTTACGGAAGTCGCTCAACTTCCGCTGTGACAGTTTGCTCACGTCAATACCGTCTACCACTACGCTTCCCTCATCAGGGCGGTCGAGTGTGCCAATGATCTGTAGCAGGGTGGTCTTGCCTGCGCCACTGGGGCCAACGATGCTTACCACCTCACCTTTATTGATATGCAGGTCGATACCTTTAAGCACCTGCAGCGAGCCGAAGCTCTTTGTTATTCCTTTGATGTCTATCATTGTTGTTTGATATTATTCCATTTAAGTTCTGAAATTTCAGATTTTCCACAAAAGACAGTCACAATATGTAGACCTTCTCTTATTCCTTTTGTTGAAATAATTCCTTTATTGTCAGGCAAAAAACCTTTTGAAATAATATTTCCATTTGTTATATTTGTAATTTGATAATAGAGTTTTTTTTGAGAGTCGTTATGTTTGACATTATATATAATTCCATCCTTTGATATGTTTATTTTTATTTGGGGCTCAACTTTTGCTCGTAAGTCTATAGTAAAAGGTTCTCCTTCTGTTTTTCCATTCTTATTAATATATGTTAGTTTAAATGTAGAAGGATACAACTTGTTCATAAATGCAGTAAATTTTCCTTCACTTATGTTATCAACCATATAGCTGTATGGTACAGGATAATCAGAGTCTGTTTGTTCTACAAGAATCTGAGTTGTTCCTTCAAGATCTTTAATTCCTATCTCTGCCTCAACGAAATTATCCTCTTCATTAGAAACTCTCGTATTAGTGTCTGCAGGATATTCTACATTATTAAATTCTGCATTTGGTTTTTGTGGTATGTAATCGTATAATTCATATGTGATATGATGATTTTTGTAGTTGCCGCCTGGTCCATATGAAACAGAAATGTTTTTAAGGCGGAGATAGCCATCTATAGTTCTAGCATATAGAGAATTATTTGTTAGATCCGTTAGGTTTTTGAAAGGTTGCCAACTTCCATCTTTCAATAGAACATATTTTCCCGCATCTCCCCATTCTTGTTTTGATCCTATGTTATAGGAATTGCTATTATTGTAATATGATGTTGGAGATATATAACTTTCATTTGTAGAGTTTACTTTTTGTGGCTGTTGAAATTGTTGTACATTAGAAGTTGTTGTTTCTTTTACATAGGTACCAGACATTCCTGTTGCAATCGGTCTGTCCCATCCGCAAAATGAAAAGAAATCTTGAATGGCTTTGCCTATGTATCTTATACTTGTTCCTTTGGATATACCATATTGCATGATAGCAGTTTCTTTGTCATCAGAATCAACAAAGTAGTTTAACGATATACCTTGTTTGTAAGGTGTGTCACTATTGAGATACCATGTTCTTTCGCCATCCTCAGAATATATGTTGGCTTTTCCGGAAGTCGCATATTTGTAGTTGTCTTCTTCAGTTGACATAGCATAAGAACCTATGAGTTTTGCTGTAAATTGGTTCTCAGGTTTTGCCACTTTCAATAAATTTCCAGAAGCATATGCTTTTATGTTAAAGCCTATAGCTTTTAATAAGGCTTGTGTTGCTACAGTAATAAAATCATATTTGTTGGGATTGATTTTATTTTGATCTAAATTGTAATCGAATTTTGCCCTTTTCGAAAATTTTATAGTTGCGTCTGGTGTGTCTCTAAAAAAGGATATTTCTTCGTTTTGATCAGTAAAGTGTGGAAAAGAATATGTTTGTGAACACCGTTTTGCATATACTTTGTCTGTTTCCCTATATTGCGGAGCGACATCTGAAGATACAGAATAGGTTTCAACTTGAGCAAGGCAATTGGCATCAGTAAAACTGGTAAATTCCATATTAATATTTAATGGAAATGTAGTTGGTATGTTTTCTTCAACTAATTTGCATGCATATTCGAAAGCTCCTTTTATGGTTTTGGATATTTGGGATCCTTTATAGGTAACATTAATAATTGTTCCACCATAAATTTTTCTTTCTACTGGTAATGTAATAGTTAAGGGTGTCTTTTCTGTGGAATATACCATGTTTGGGTTCTTCTGAGAAAAGACATTTGATAATCCGATGAACAGAATTGATAATGTAAAAAAAAGTTTTCTCATTTTATTAATATTTTGTAGTTCTTGAAATTGTTATTTTTATTATCTGATATTTTTATTAGATGTAATCCTCGACAAAGAGAAATGTTTATTTTGTTGTTGGTACATTCCTCCTTTTCCAATATTCCACAGGTATTATAGATTTTTATTGTTACCATATATGGTGGATCTATAATTATTTGATGGCCATTTACAATGAGAAAATCAGATAAATTGTTTTTGTTTGCAATATCTGTGGTATTGAGTTTCAGAATATTACTCATTGCTTGTCCATATTGGTTTCGTACCCAACAAAAAATACCATTATACCATGTTCCAGGATAGACTGTAAAGCCGTCTTGAGGTATTGTCGTAAAAATTGTATCTGTATATATAGGTAAATGGTCTTCACTTTGTTCTACTAAAATGACTCCTTGCTCAAAATTTTCTGCATCAATAGAAACATTGGCCAGAGGATAATCGTCCTGTCCTTCTGTCCATATCTTATTTAAAGTCAAAACAGGAGTAGATGGCAGAACTTCAAAATCAATAGGTTCTGAGCGAATATAGCTGATATTGTTTTTTCCTTTATTTGAAGTACTAAATATACATGAAAAATAACAGTCGTTAGGACATACCTCTTTTTTTAAATTTCCC
>ULRP01025706.1_pt1 | contig 10624 bp, 8 predicted proteins | sample 1955521 | NCBI WGS metagenome assembly ULRP01 (sample SAMEA4835685, study PRJEB28245) | human gut metagenome | biome: gut microbiome; material: fecal sample | place: Denmark | collected 2008
CCGCCTTTCTGCAGGCCGAGGCGCGGCCATTCTTTTTTCATTATATAATAAACGACGATATGTCCCCACTCGTGCGCCGCGACCGAGAGCAGGGAAAGTACGGCCTGCCATGGAGTATACAGGCGGAAGAGAAGAAGAAAGCAGAGGAGCGCGGGAATCGCCCGCGCTCCTTTAAGGACGGTACGCATTATGTTCGGCAATATAGCGTTCCGCCGCTTCTTTTATACGATCCTTTCCCGTGTTGTTTTCTTCCGCTTTTGCGTCTTTGTCGGATTTGTTTCCAAAAGGATTGCCGGTAAGCGCCGCGGCCGCCGTATATACCGCGTCGGCAAGGTCGCCGTTTACCACGTCGTCTTCATGGTCGGTGACGTACCGTACGGAAAATATCAGGGAGAAGATCAAAAGAAGCGTCAGAATGATAAGCGGGATTGCGGAACGGGAAAGGCCGGAATTTTCCTCTTTTTCCGATAGCGTATGTTTTTTATCTTTTTTTACGGGGATGGTTTCCGTATCGTCGAAAAAGACTTTTCCGTCTTTTATCCTGTACGCATGATTCATATATCATCACCTCGGTCTATTCTATTACGGAATTCGACACAATATGAAAAAACAGAAGCGCCGTTTTCGGTGATCGTGACCGATGATACAGACAAAATACGGAAAACTTCGCATTTCGGGTAAGAAACGGCTTGCACTTTCCGTTCGGAAAGTGTATAATAAAAGATATAAGAAAATGCAGGAGTCCGATATGACAGATCTCGAAAAACGATATATAGAAACCAAACGCGCGTTGTTCCGGCGTTACTACGGCGCGACCCTGAACGATAAACAGACGGAAGCGGTGTGTACCGCCAAAGGGCCGCTCCTGATTCTTGCCGGTGCGGGAAGCGGAAAAACCACCGTTCTTGTGCGCCGCATCGCGCACCTTATCAAATACGGCACCGCCTATGAATCCTGCCGTATTCCGGAGGATCTCAGCGAATCCTATGTTGCGGAACTGGAAAGCGCCCTCGCCTATTCTCCCGCCGAGATCGAATATGTATTGCCCGAATTTATTGAAGACGCCTGCCCGCCGTGGGCGATTCTTGCCATTACCTTTACGAATAAGGCGGCGCGGGAGATCAAGGAACGTCTTGAAAAAATGTTTGACGGGGAAGAGATCGCTGACGAAGTCGTAAGCGGTACATTCCACGCGGTGTGCCTCCGTATTCTGCGCAAGTACGGCGATACCGTCGGACTGCACAGCGGTTTTACCATTTACGATACCGACGATAAGAAAAAAATGGTGCTGGCCTGCATGCGGGAACTCGGCATCGACGAAAAAATTCTGCCGGTAAAGACGGTGGCCAATGCCATCGGTACGGCGAAAGACCAGCTTGTCACCGCGGAACGCTATGTGACCGACCCCCGCGACGCGCGTAAACGCGATATAGCCAAGGTCTATGCGCTTTACGAAAAACGCATGGCCGAAAACAATGCGGTTGATTTTGACGATATTATTCTGAAGACCGTCATGCTTCTTACGGAAAATGAGGAAGCGCGCGGATATTATCAACGAAAATTCCGTTACGTACTTGTCGACGAATATCAGGACACGAACTATGCGCAGTTCCGCTTGTCGGAACTGCTTTCCGGGAAGTACCGCAATATCATGGCGGTCGGCGACGATGACCAGAGTATCTACAAATTCCGCGGCGCCACCATTGAAAATATTCTGAATTTCGATCGCGTGTATACCGACGCGAAGATCATCAAACTGGAACAGAACTATCGTTCGACGAAGAACATTCTGGCGGCGGCAAACGCCGTAATCTCCCATAACAGCGGCCGTCATGACAAGAGCCTGTGGTGCGACGGCGCCGAAGGTGACAAGGTCGCGCTTTTCTGTGCCGCAACGGCGGAAGAGGAAGCCAAATATATCGTGGATACGATCACGCGTCTCCGCGTTTACGAAAAGCGCAATTACAGTGATTTTGCGGTGCTTTACCGTGTGAACGAACTGTCGCGCGGCATTGAAAGCGCGTTTGCCAAGAGCGGTATGCCGTATCGCGTTCTGGGCGGTCAGCGTTTCTACGACCGTAAGGAAATCCGCGATATGACCGCGTATCTTTGCTTGATTCTGAACCATAACGATTCGCAGCGTCTGCTTCGCATTGTCAACGAGCCGAAGCGAAAGATCGGCGACGGAACGCTTGACGCGGTGTCGGCGATAGCGGCGGAGACCGGACTTTCCATGTTTGCGGTGATGACGCACGCGGACGAATATCCCGCTTTACAGAAGACGGCCGCGCGGCTGATGGCCTTTACCCGCATGATCGAAAATCTATCCGACACCGACGCCTTGCCGTCCGAACTTCTGTCGCGCGTTTATACGGAAACGGGATACGAAGAAATGTTGCTTGCCGCAGGAGAGGCCGAGAAAGACCGCGTTGACGCGATCCGCGAATATATCGGCGCGGCTGTGGAATACGAGCGCCGCCTGACCGTGCGCGGCGAAACGCCGACTTTGCTCGGATTTCTGGAGGAAGTGGCGCTTGTCAGCGATGTGGATAAATACGACGAAAATGCGGACGCGGTCGTATTGATGACCGTCCACAGCGCAAAGGGACTGGAATTCCCGATCGTTTTCCTTGCCGGCATGGAGGAACGCATTTTCCCATCCATGCAGAGTATTGACGCCGGCGACGAACAGATAGAGGAAGAACGCCGTCTCGCCTACGTGGCCATTACCCGCGCCAAGGAGAAACTTTTTATCACACATACAGGATGCCGCCGTCTTTACGGATCGACCGCGTTCAACATGCTCTCCCGTTTCGTCGCGCAGGAAATACCGCGCTCGCTGATTGAGGAGACCGCGCCTGTCCGTCCTGACCGTGCCCCCGAAAATGTACGTCATACATTGCCGAAAAGCCGTATAAAGCCGGTTCCCGATTACCGCCGCGAATTGTCCCGTGCGGCGGTGCCGCATACCGCCGTTCCCGGCACACCGAAACTTTTGGCGGTCGGAACGCGCGTGACCCATGCGCTTTTCGGGAACGGTACCATTCTCACCGCCAAGCCGGCTGGCGGCGATATTCTCTACGAAATCGCATTTGACAGCGGCGAGACAAAACGCCTGATGGCGACCTACGCCAAGTTGCGCGAGATATGACCGTTTTTCTTAAAATAACGCAGAAAGGAAGCCACGATGATTCTCATTATCGCCGAAAAGCCGAGCCTCGGCCGTAACATTGCCGCGGGTATCGAATCCATACCCGGCAATACGCCTCTGAAGAAGCAGAACGGCTATCTTGAAGGCAACGGCTATCTTGTTTCATGGGCTTTCGGGCATCTGTTTTCCCTTTGTGATGTGGAGACATATGCGCCGAATCCCGACGGCGGCAATGCCTGGACATATAAAAATCTGCCGTGTTTTCCGAAGCAATTCGCTTTTGAACTGCGTAAGGAAAACGGTAAGACCGACGCCGGCGTCCGTCGGCAATTCGACACGCTGTCGGCGCTATGCAACCGTAAAGATGTGGAAAGCATCGTGAATGCGGGAGACGCCGACCGGGAGGGCGAAATCATTGTACGGCTCTGCCTGAAATATGCGCTGAAAGAAAAAAAGCCGCTGTACCGACTCTGGCTTCCCGATCAGACGCCCGAAACGGTACGGAAAGCGCTGAGCGATATGAAGGAAGAAACGGCGTACAACAATCTCGCGCAGGAGGGATTTGCACGCACCTACATTGACTGGCTTTACGGTGTGAATCTGACCCGTTATGCCACGCTTCGCGCAGGCACGCTTCTGCGCGTCGGCCGCGTTATCGTGCCGATTGTGCGCGCCATATACGAGCGCGACATGGCCATCGCCTCATTTAAGCCGGAAAAGTATTTTGCCGTTATTTCCAAAGAAAAAACCAACGGCGAAACGGTGGAATTGCAGTCGAAAACCAAGTTTACCGCGGCGGAGGCCGATAAAGCCAAGGCTTTTGCGGAGGCATACAATGCCGAGACGGCCACCGTTACGTCGGTGAAAAACAAAAAAGATACGCTTTTCCCCGGAAAACTGTATTCTCTGTCAAAACTCCAGAACGTTCTCAGTAAAAAATACAAAATGTCGATGTCGGAGAGCCTTGAAACGGTACAGAAACTGTACGAGGCCGGGTATCTGACCTATCCGCGTACCGATTCCGAATATCTCGCCACCGCCGAAAAAGATAAGGTGAGGGAAATCCTGTCCCGTGTGAAAAAACTCGGTTACCCTGTGTGTTTCAAGGATAAAAAAAGCATTTTCGACGACAGCAAGATCGAATCCCATTCCGCGCTCACCCCGACGTATAAAATCCCGGACGTGAAGAGCCTCTCCGAGAGGGAACGCAATGTTTACAGCACCGTTTTCCGCCGTTTTGTCGCGGTGTTCTGTGCGGAAGACTGCGTGGTATCCAAAAGTGAGATCGAGATTGCGGTCGGCGACAAAGAGGTTTTCACGCTGAAGGGTACAGTGATCCTCGAACCGGGCTTTACGAAATTCGATGATGCGCCGCACAAAGATAAAGTGCTTCCGCGTCTCTCCGAGGGCGAAACGGTGAACATCCGTTTTGAACCCGTCGAAAAGGAGACCGTGCCGCCGCGGCATTATACCGTTGAAACATTGAACAATTATCTGAAAAATCCTTTCAAAGAGGAAAAGGCAAAGAAGCAGGACGAACAGGAAGACGGCGAAAATCCGAACGACGATGAGGAATACCGCGCCATGTTTGAGGGCGTGGAACTCGGTACGGAGGCCACGCGTACCGGCATTATAGACAATGCGCGGAAAAGCCGGTATATCGAACTGAAAAAAGACGTATATTATCTTCTTCCCGCCGGAAAAAATCTGATTGAATCGCTGAACGCCATGAATATCAGCATGGATAAATACAAGACCTGCGAACTGGGACGCGCCCTGAAAAAGGTATACCACGGACAGATGACCGTCGGCGAAAGCGTGGCGCTGGCGGAGGGGGAAATACGGGACGTCTTCACGCGCGCGCCGCTCTCCGATACGGGAAAAGACGGCGACCTTGTCGGCGTTTGCCCCGTTTGCGGCAGAAATGTCCTGCGCACGCGTTTCCGTTATGCCTGCGAGGGAACGGCAGACGGAAGCTGTGATTTTTCGGTCGGTACGAGCATCTGCGGCAAAACCATTCCGCTCCCGGCCGTGCAGGATCTGCTCCGCGACGGAAAGACCAAAAAAATGAACGGCTTTTATTCCAAGAAGAGCGGGCGCACATTTTCCGGCGCGCTGAAAGTAGATAACGGAAAGGTGGTATTCGATTTTTCATGAAACCGTTTCACTATGCTTTGTTTGATGTTGACGGCACGCTTATCGACAGTATGCGCTACTGGGAGTCTGCGGCAAAAGAGTTTCTGGAGAAGAACGGAAAAAATACCTGTGTGACCGCGGAAATGCATGAAAAACTTCACTCCATGTCGCCGGTGGAGGGCGTGATCTACCTTGCCGAAATATGCGGCCGCGAGGTAAAGCCGGAGGAATTCGTCGTTATGCTGGACCGGCATTACCGGCATGATGTGTCTCTTCGGCCGGGCGTCCGGGAATCGCTTTCGCTGATGAAAGAAAACGGCGTGCATATGGCCGTACTGTCGGCAAGTTTTGAAGAGCCGCTGCGCCGTTTGTTCGGGCGCCTCGGTATTGACGGTATGTTTGAATTCATCATGACGGCAGAAAGTTATCCGCAGGGAAAGAGCGACAAAACCATGTTTCTCGACGCGTGCCGCAGATTGGAAGCGTCTCCGGAGGAAATCGTGCTGTTTGAAGATGCCTATTACAGCATCGCAACGGCAAAGTCGCTCGGCATGCGTATTGTCGGCATTGAAGACTCGTCGGAAAAGGAAAAGAACGCCGTTATGGAGGCGTCCGAACTGTATTTTCAGGACGGCATATGGAAACCGTCAATGCTTCCTTTCTCCCAATCCGTGAAATAAATGCGTAAATGTAAAATCCGGTTTACATATAAAAAGGATAAAGACGACGGATGTTTTTCTTTGGCAGCACAGGGGAATACTGATGCGGTATTGCCGGCGATACAACGAAAACAGCGGACATTCTTTGGAATGTCCGCTGTTTTTCATCTGACGGTATAAGTCGCGTGGGTACGGAGAAGACGGATAAACAAAAGGTCGGCGAGCGACGAAAGATAAAGCTGCGCGCCTTTTTCATCGTTTCGTACGGCGGGCAGAATTTCACGGCGCAGAAAATCGGTTTCACGCCGTGCAATGTCGGAGGAAAAGGTGCGGTCGCACAGGAAAAATCCGGGATCGACGGCGACGACACGCGACAGTGCCGCCATCGGGAAAGACAGGAGAAAACATAAGGTATCTTTGGCGCTTCCCGCGCACAACGAGGCCTCGCCGCATTTTTCGGCAAGAAAGAAAAGATGATCGTCGGAGAGTGGCATGCCGCGTACTTTTCCGCATCCCTGTGCCACGAACAGGAGCGCCGGCGGCGTTACGGTCAGACGTTCGCCGTTTTTCAGATAGTGAGAGGAAATCGTGCAGTTGCCGCCCGCAATCGGCGCGGTGTAAGAATAAAGTTGCATCGGTCACTCCTTTCGCTTTTTTTCAGAATCCGTATCGGAAGAGAATACCGCGCTTTTCTTCGTCGGTCATATCGGCCGTGAAGCGCGATTCTGCAAGACGACGTTTTACATCGGAAAAATTCACGTCGCCGTTTCCTGTGGCGTCGGCGATCGCGCGGTCTATATCTTCGCGGCGGTATCCTTTGCTTATAAGAATCGCCGTTATGCGCCGCTTTCCGTAAAGCCGTGTGTTGGCAAGCGTTACAACGAAGCGGGATAGTTGTTCGGATTCGCGGATAAATCCTTTTGCAAGCATATGAGCAACGGCGTTTTCCGCGCTTTCTTTTTGAAATCCGCGTTGCAGGAGTTTACGGTAGAGTCCGTTTGCGCTGTTGTCGCCCGCGGCCATGATGGCATAGGCGCGTTCGCGCGCCGCATCCGCGTCGCTTTTCCGTATCAGTATATGATAGTCTTCCGTATACAGAACGTCACCGGGAACGGGGGAGCCGGCTTCGCTGTAATCTTCGGCCGCAACGGTGATATGCTTTTTTTTCTGCGTATCACCGTCGTCGAGGATCACGGTAGCCGACAGCGTACCGTCTTTATTGTCGCGAAGACTTTTCAGTATGTACGTCATACCTCGTCTTCGGGAAGTTCAAATTCACGGATATCGTAATCGTCGCTGTCTTCGTCTGCGTTGTCATCCGTTCCGTCGATCGTGCGCTGTTTCAGCACGTCGCGGATTTTGGCCTCCAGTTCGGCGGCCATTGCCGGGTCGGATTCAATATATTTGCGTGCATTTTCACGCCCCTGACCGATACGGTTGCCGTTGTAGGAGAACCACGAACCGCTTTTTTCGATAATGCCGGAAGAAACGCCGATGTCGATGATCTCGCTGGTTTTGGAAATGCCGGAACCGTAAAGAATGTCGAATTCCGCGGTGCGGAAAGGCGGTGCGACCTTATTTTTCACCACTTTGCAACGAACGCGGTTGCCGTATACGTTTTCGCCGTTTTTCAGCGCTTCGCCCTTGCGGATTTCGATGCGGACAGACGCATAGAATTTCAGCGCGCGGCCGCCCGTTGTGACTTCGGGACTTCCGTACAGAACGCCCACCTTTTCACGGAGCTGGTTGATAAAGATCACGATGCAGTTGGATTTGGAGATGGCGCCGCTCAGTTTACGCATGGCCTGCGACATAAGCCGTGCCTGCAGACCCACGTGATTGGCACCCATATCGCCGTCGATTTCCTGACGCGGTACGAGCGCGGCCACCGAGTCGATGACGATGATGTCAATGGCGCCGGAATTGGCCAGCGCTTCGGCAATCTGGAGCGCCTGTTCGCCGTAGTCCGGCTGTGATACGAGAAGCGTATTGATATTGACGCCGAGATGCTTTGCATAGATCGGATCGAGCGCATGCTCTGCGTCGATAAAGGCCGCTTCGCCGCCCGCTTTCTGTACTTCGGCAATGACCTGCAGAGCGACGGTGGTTTTACCCGAAGATTCCGGGCCGTAGATTTCGATAATGCGTCCTTTCGGAACGCCGCCGATGCCGAGCGCGTTGTCAAGAGAGAGAGAACCGGTCGAAACCGCGCTGACATTGAGGTTTGTGGTTTCGCCGAGGCGCATGATGGTGCCTTTACCACATTCGCGTTCAATGCGTGTAAGAGCGGTCTCCAGGGCGTCTTTTTTGCTCATTTTGGGATCTTTTTCTTCGTTTTTAACGTTCTTTTTGGTTGCCATAACCCAAACTCCTTGTATTTCTGTCTGTTGTTTGCTTTTTATAAATGCGGATCACAGGGTAATGCGGATGGCGCCGTCGCCGCGGACGGCCAGTATCATGGAGGCGCCTTTACCGAATACGGCGTCCATCACCGACACCAGTTCTTTCTCAAGTTCGTGACGTACGAAAATCTGTACCGTACCGGCAAATCCGCCGCCGTGTACACGATAGGCGCACCCTTTATTTTCAAGAAGGCCTTCCGCTACGGCAAGAGCAAGAGACAGACCTTGCTCTTCTACGTTCTTCACGGTGTATACATTCTGTAAGAAACGGAAAGACGAATTGCCGGAAGCGATGACATCGCGGAGGAAAAGATCAATGTTCCCTGTGCGCAGAGCCTCTGCCTGTTCTTTCACGCGTTCATTCTCGCGGACAAAATGCAGGGCGCGCAGAATCGCGCGGTCGCCGACGGCGCGGCGCAGAACCGGGATATTTGCGATGATCTCCGACTCTGTGATACCGCGCAGAACATCGCGGCCGAAATAGGCGGCGACCTTTTTCATTTCTGCAGGGACGGAGGCATAGTCCTCGTTGAGATCCGCATGGTTACCGCCCGTATTGACGATGCAGAGCGAAAGCCCGGCGCTGGTCAGCGAAAAGGCGATCGGTTCGATTACGGGATTTTTCGGATCGTTGAAATCAATGGCGACAAAACCGCCGACGGCGCAGGCCATCTGATCCATAAGGCCGCAGGGTTTGCCGAAATACGCGTTTTCCGCATATTGCGCGATTTTGGCAAGTTCTTCATTCGGCAACGCGGCGTTATTATAGAGATGGTTCAGAATATTGCCGATCATCACTTCAAATGCGGCGGAGGAAGAAATTCCCGAACCTTTCAGCACCTTTGTCGTCGTGTAGGCGACAAAACCGCCGACGGCGGCATCGCGGCGGAGAAAACCGCCGACCGTTCCCGCAATCAGCGCGGCCGAACTGTAGTTTTTGTAGGCGCCCGGTTCTTTCGCTTCGTCAAGCGATACGATGTCTTCGGGATACCCCTCGCTTTTGACGCGGATCATACCGTCGTCACTTTTGGCGGCCACAGCGATAATGTCGCGGTCAATGGCGGCGGCCAGAACGCGGCCGTGGTTGTGGTCGGTATGGTTGCCCGAAATTTCCGAGCGGCCGGGCACGGAAAACAGGAAGACTTCCTCTTTCTCTCCGTAAAGAGCAATGAATTCGTCAACGGCGGCAAGATAGCGCGCGGTCTCGCCTTCCACATCGCGGTAAATGGCGGCGTATTTTTTCAAAGCGCCGCTTTCAAGGGCTTTTTTCAGTTCGGTCGTGTTCATGTTAATACCTCATGTATGTAAATAATTGTTTGCATTTTGCGAAAAAATCGTTGTACGGCGCCGTTACTGCGCGGCAATACGCCGATCGTCTTCTTTCATAATACGGACGATCTCGTTTGCAAGACAGGCTCCGTCGCGCAGAGTATCGCCGTCGTCCGGATACAGCGTTACGGCGTCGGGAATGGCGCGGAACCATGTGAGCTGCCGCTTCGCATAGCGGCGTGTGGCGGTCTTCAGATTTTCTATGGCTTCTTCTTTTCCGATACGGTTTTCGATAAAGGGAATCAGTTCTTTATAACCGATCGCCTGTGCGGCCGTTGAATCCGGCGCGAGAAGACCGCGGCGGTACAGATCCTCCGCTTCTTCCATAAGACCTTCGGCAAGCATGGCGTCGACGCGGGCATTGATACGGCGGTACAGGTTTTCGCGGTTTCGGAAATCGAGGAGAAATATTTTCATGTTCAGCGCGGGATTCAGGGTGCCGGAACGGCGATCCCATTCGCTTTTCGGTATGCCGGTCTCTTCGTATATTTCCAGGGCACGGATAACGCGCCGCAGATTGTTCTTGTGCGTGGAGGCCGCCGCCTGCGGATCGACGGACAAAAGGCGGCGGTAAAGGGCGTCGCGGCCGCTTTCCGTTGCGCCCTCTTCGGTAAGACGGCGGCGGAGAACTTCGTTTCTGACGTCCGGCATACCGCTGTGGCGGTCGGTGCGGACGGCGTTGAGATAAAGTCCCGTACCTCCGCAGAAAACAGGCAACCGGTTCCGCCCCGCAATATCCCGCACGGCGGCCATGGCGTCAACGGCATAATCCGCCGCGCTGTACGACCGGTCCGGGGGAACAAAGTCGATCAGGTGATGGGGAATACAGGCGCGTTCTTCTTTTGTCGGTTTGGCGGTTCCGATGTCCATACCGCGATAGATCTGCATGGAGTCGCAGGATATGATTTCACCGCCGAGCATTTGTCCGAGCGCAATGGCGGTGGCGG
>ULRP01030601.1_pt1 | contig 10622 bp, 14 predicted proteins | sample 1955521 | NCBI WGS metagenome assembly ULRP01 (sample SAMEA4835685, study PRJEB28245) | human gut metagenome | biome: gut microbiome; material: fecal sample | place: Denmark | collected 2008
AGTGCAGACCGAAAAAGTGCAGGGAAAATGTACTTTTTCAGCAAAAGACATTTATGAAAGTCTGAACTTTTTGATAATATCGGTTTTAAGGAAGGCAGGCAATCCGCGCGGATTGCCTGCGTTTTATCGTATTTCACTTTTTCTCTCGCCGAAATCCGTCTCTGCCGTACGGTTGTACGGCGACGAAACGGATATTCGACGACTCTGCGCATTTTTATCTATCCCCATCACATAGGGATGCTAAAAAGTGCAGACCGAAAAAGTGAAGGGGTAAATATTTTTAATAGGCTAAGAGGTCTATTAAAAACTAAACTCTTTGCTAATATCAACTCGAAATTTAAGGAAGGGAAGCCGCAGGCTTCCCTTTGATTGTATAGATAACTCCGACGAAGGAGGAGATCTTACGAAAACCACCCGCTAAGCGGGTGGTTCTGGAAAAGCTTTTGCCGATGAGCAATCCCGCCGCAGCGGTGGCTCCCTTGTGCAAAGGGAGCTGTCGCCGCAGGCGACTGAGGGATTGTTTCTGTCATGTGAATTTTGCAATCCCTCCGCCTCGCGTTGCTCGGCACCTCCCTTTACACAAGGGAGGCGAAAAGTAGTTGTTGTCGCATTTGTGACTGCAGTGCAAATATGCAAATGTCAGACTTTTCAGAGGGCTTTCAGCCCTGCTAGCACCATGCCCTTATAGGGCTGAGCAAGCCACCAGCTTTGCCGGTGGTTATTACTGTATTCACTTTTTCTCTCGCCGAAAAATTCTTGCTGCAAAGTTTTCGGCAGTGTGCGAAAGCTTTGGTGCGCATATAAAAAGCCGTCTGCTGATGCCTTTTTTATACTTATCCCGACGCGTTTGCTTTTTCCACAGCAAAGAGAAATCTATCTGCCTCATCAGGTGTATTAAAAACAGAAAAGCTTGCCCGCACGGCATCGCCGCCGGTGCCGAGTGTTTTATGTGCAAAAGGCGAGCAGTGCATCCCCGAGCGCGTACATATTCCGTGCTCGGCAAGCTCTGCGGCAATTGCGGAAGCACTTCTCCTGCCCGAAGTAAAAAGCAGGGTGTTTCCTTCCTCGGCAGAAGGAAGAAATACCCTGATATCGGGTATGGAGAGAAGTCCGTCGCGCACCCTGCGGTAAATTGCATTTTCGTGCTCGCGGATGGCGGCAGTTGTCTTTGCCTTGACAAATTTCAGCCCCTCGCCCAGCCCTACGATGCATTGCGTGGCGGGCGTGCCCGCTTCATATGATTCAGGTGCTTCATGCCCCATGTCTGCTTCCGCGGAATTCATCCCGTTACCGCCGAAAACGGTAGGCGAAAGAAGCGAAAAATCAAAATCATCGGCAAAAATCGCCGCGCCGCTCCCCTGAGGTCCGTAGAGTCCCTTGTGCCCGGGCACGCAGAGAACGGAAATATTGTCATTATTTATCTTTATATCGTAAATCCCAGCGCTCTGTGCCGCATCGACGATATAAATTATCCCGTGCTTTTTGCAAAGTGCACCGATTTTTGATATCGGCAAAAGATGCGGACAGATATTTGATGCATGCAGAGTCACGATAACGCGTGTATAAGGTGTTATTTTCTCTTCTATATTGCGTATTACTTCGTCGTCATTGCAAAGCGCATTGAATATTCCGTATGTGATAATGCCTTTTTCGGCGAATGCGGCGATGGGACGTGCGACGCTGTTATGTTCCAGATTTGAAATCAAAATATGATCGCGTCGCCGCAGAATACCGCCGAGCGCAAGATTTATCGCATGAGTGGTATTCATTGTGAAAATAACATTTTCGGGCTTTGATATACCGAAAAATTCTGCCATATTCATGCGGCAATCATATATTGCCTCTGCGGCACGCATGGATATTTTATGTCCGCTCCTGCCGGGATTTCCGCAGTATTCCCGCATACAGCGCATCATTTCGCGCATAACGGAAGGCGGCTTCTGAAAGGTTGTGGCGGCATTGTCAAAATATATCATAAAATTCCTCTTGAAATCAAAAAATAATATCGGCTTTATTCAAAGCCCGAAAAGTCTCACAAAATCACTATTCCGCCATATGATATTCCCGCCTCGGCAAGAATATCAAGTGCGGCATTCACCTTGAAAAAGTCGATTTCCACTCCCGCACTGCAGCCTCTCGGGCTCTGCCCGGGGAGTAATTTTACCGTTTTTGCTTTTATGCCCTTTCTGTTTAATAATCGTGCCGCTTTTATTGCCATGGTGGGCGAATTTATTGTTATAACACGACGATTCATTTTGTCTCCGTATATGCTTGGGTAAAGCATATTTTTCATTTTTTCTTGCGGAAAAATCTTCTTCCGCTACTCTATTATATGCCGTGGCATTTGCTTTTGCCCAAAGAAAAAAATTGCTTTATTTTCCCACTTATAAAAAATGCAAAGCTTCAGATAATAAGACCAGAACAAACGACATAAGTCATTTGTTCGGTAGTGTTCGCCCGAACAATGGCAAAGCGGCAAAAAGAAACAGCGCCATCCCGAGCCTGTAAAGCAAAGGAGGGAAAAGCTTCGGAAATATCCGATGAAAGCTGTTTTGACAGGCGTGGCGCTGTTACTCTCGGGGAATGCAGAAAAAGTTATGTTGATTTTCAAAATTTGAGGAGAAAATAAAAATGGCAAGCAAGAAGAATATTGTCCCCGAGGCAAAGGAAGCTCTCAATAAGTTTAAGATGGAAGCTGCAAATGAAGTCGGCGTTAACCTCAAGCAGGGCTATAATGGCGATCTCACATCCAAGCAGGCGGGTTCTGTAGGCGGTCAGATGGTTAAGAAAATGATCGAGTCCTATGAGAACTCCATTAAATAAGCTTTAAGGGAATATTTTCTAAAATGCAATCAGTCGCATGGCGTTTTGCCGTGCGACTGATTTTTGTAAATAAAAATCGGTCGATTGGCGGGTGGCTCCGGAAAGGCTTTTGCCGATATTCCGAGAATTGCTCCGAGCTCTGCTTGCGCCAAACCGCTCTCTTTTTTGCAATATCAGATTGCTTATATTATCCATATCAACCTCCGTAAACTGTTGGATCGATATAGCATTGACCGGATTTTACGAAGAAAATGCCGAGTGCAAAAAGTAAGAGCGAAATATTGCATTTATTTTATAATTATGATATAATAAAAAATAAAGACGGCTAATCGAAAGGAATATGACTTATGTTGCCGATAAATTCCGGGGAATAAATAATGAGGTAGATTTATGACAGAAAAAAGTGTATCAAAAGTATCTCGCGTAATCAATTGTCTTATTGTTGCTCTACTGATTTTTGCTATGTGTATGATTTTGGGATTGAACAGGGTTAGGGATAAATTGTTATTTTTTCCTGTCTCTGACGGATATCGATGGGAATGCAAAGAAATAAATATGATTTTTGATTGTCAAAAATTGGAGTCTGGAATAAAGGCTGTGTATGGTGAAGTAGTTATTGATGGAGAATCTTATAAAATTGTTGCAAATTTTTTGAATTGTTCATTCGGAAAAGGAACGATACATTGGGGAATTTGTTGCGGAAATATAACGAAAAATTTAATGAAAGTCAAGTATAGATTCAATAGAGGTAAAATAATTTTTGAAATTCAAACAGATAATTTTAATCTTGCTCCAGAGAATGGGATACTTACATTTGTCAAAGTGCCGATAGATTCCGAGAAATAATTTAGTGGCAATCAGCTTGATGCACGGTCGGCGCGCCTGTCGCCCACCTTGACAGGCGCACCGCTCGGTGCAGGGCAGAGTGCATATATGGGATAGCGGTAACGCCTTTGGAGGTAATATGAAAAGAATTATAAGTATTTTGCTATTACTAATCTTGATTTTTGCTATGGTTACATCATGCAGTAAATTGGGTTCAAGACGATATGTCCTTGATGTCCTTGATGCCATGGATAAAGGCGATGATGAAAGATTTTATAAACTTTTAGAAGACGAAAGCTATGACATAAATAGAAATCCCAATTTACTTATTGACAGAATTGTATTTTTCTTTCCATGCGTAGATAATCCTCTTGAAAAAGCTTGCAGGCTTGAACGGTATGATTATGTTGAAGCACTGATAAACAGAGGTGCAAATTTAAATAAGACTTGTACATTTGGTGCGCTAATTCTTGCTGTCGATTATATGGGAAGTGAAAGCGGCAAGAAGAATGCTGTGGCTATAGTGGAACTTTTGCTGAAAAACGGTGCAGACCCAGATGGTGCGAGAACAGAGACATATACAGCTCTTGAGAATGCTGTTATTAAGTGGAAATATAAAAATTCATATCAGATATGCAAGCTACTTATTGAATATGGCGCAAGTGAAAATTCAATAGAGCGAGCGTATAAAAGAGCTATAGCATTTGAAGCCCCGCAGGAATTTTTAGATTTATTGAAGCCCGACGAATAAAAAAGAGCGGTGCGCCTGTCGCCCGCCTTGACAGGCGCGCCGCTCGGTGCAGGGCAGAGTACACATATGGGATAGCGGTAATATAATCGCCGATATCGGCACGGAAACTGTATATTATATCCGCGTATTGACGCTCATATATGCCAAAAAAGGCGAGACAAAGACATATTATCGCTTCAATGGGCATGGCGATGTGATAGCGCTTGCGAATTCAAGCGGTGCGATAATCAAGCGATATAAATATGATTCTTTTGGCGTTGAGGAAAACCCGGGCATATTCGATACGAATGTATTCCGCTACTGTGGCGAGTACTACGATATAGAAACAAAGACGATATATCTGCGCGCGAGATACTACGATGCAGAAACGGGAAGGTTTACTCAACAGGACGGATGGGAATATGCAGAGTTAGGCGATATTTTAAGTCTCAATCTTTATACTTATTGTTGGAACAATCCCATAAAATACATTGATCCTGATGGGAACTCCATAGCTTTAGGTGCCGCTGTAACTGCCGGAACAATTAAACTACTGAAAGCATTAGCAATAGGCATTGCAGCATACGAGGGAATAAAAATTGCTGTTGGTGTTGGTGCATTATTGGGCGATAAGATAAGAAACGAACATATTTATGATGTCGGCACTATAGCAATACCCGGAATCGAAAGCTTTCCTAGATTTTATGAACCGAAAGCTATAAATAAAGAAAATGTTTTATCAAAAGAAAATATTACGGTAGCTTCTAGAGATATTGCAGTGGATGAGCCGCCTAAGGATCAAGCTTATTTTACGCTAAATCCGTATGATTTCAATCCCAACCTACTTATCCGTATAGAGTATTTTGGCACAAAAAATGGCATGGTAATAAAATGGTTTGATCCGAGCACGGGTTCATTAATCTTTGAATGGAACGAAGACTTGAAAAATGGCTCTCATTATCATGCTATGCTGCCTATTGATCACGGAAAACATAATGGAATTCATTATTTACCAGGAATGGAAGTTCCAGAACCATGGAATACAATTTACTTTGGAGGAGTATTATGATAATAAACAATTCAAACAAGGACAAAGCAAACGACGACTTATCCGTACATGATTCGATATTTGAGAGTTTCATATATGAAGAAGAATCGTCTGTATTGAAAATTTCTTTTCAGCAGTATCTCTTTGAAGCTATGGAATATATCCCGAGCGAAATAAGCTTTCATGAAGTTATAGGACTGGAGATGACAGACTGCAACTTTTGGGGCATGCGCCAAGGAATCATGGACTGCATCTGCTTTTTGCCGAAGGATGAATGTGAGCTCATTCCGAAATTAAAAGAAAAATTCGAGCGTGAAAACAGCAATGAGCGCTTATGCAGGCTGTATAACAATGATGATTTCATTGAAGCGGAGATAGACTTTGTTTCGGGTGACAAGATTACCATTGTATGTAAATATGCCGTGTACAATCCATAATGCGGATATTATATGAAGTAATTCGGAGGCTGATATGGTCATTAAGCTTGATTCCGCAAAACATAAAAAACAGAAGCATAGAGTGGATTGCGCCATCATTTTATGACAGCGTGGTCGAAGCATTTCTGCTTAAAATTACAAATGAATTTGTCAAAGCCAAACTCGAAAGCGTACCGAAATTTTCCGATGAATTTAAAAGACTTTTTGATATTTATGTGGAAGATGACTACGAATATGGAGAGGGCGAAAAGTTTTATGAGTTCAAAAATGAATACTGGCATGAGACTGCCTGCAGGTTCTGCGATGAACACAGCATTAAATATGAAGAGTGATTATGAGATGTGATAGCGCTTGCAAATTCAAGCGGTGCGATAATCAAGCGATATAAATATGATTCTTTTGGCGTTGAGGAAAACCCGGGCATATTCGATACGAATGTATTCCGCTACTGCGGCGAGTACTACGATGTAGAAACAAAGACGATATACCTGCGTGCGCGATACTACGATGCGGAGACGGGAAGATTCACGCAGCAGGACGGATGGAGTTATGCTGTACCCGGCTTCCTCTTATCGTTGAATCTGTATACTTATTGTTGGAACAATCCTGTAAGTTATATTGACCCGAGCGGACACAAGCCGTATAAATATACATCGAGAGATTTAGATGGTGATGGTAAAGTTGATTACTATGTCTATGAGTATGAATACAACTATAAAACAGGATGGTGGATTTTCAAAAAGACACATACCGGCACAGGATATATTTATTTCGGTGTCAGCGAAACCGGAGCCAACTACAAAACTTCAGATTATGGTATGCCGGCAGACTTTAATGCAGAAACAGATTTAATTATAATTGACAAGACAGACGCAGTTGACGAGCAGGGTAAGCCAAATCCTAACTTACAGGCACTTAATGCCCACAAAGTGAATAAGCAAAATAGAGATGATATAATTGATGTAATGCTTCAATATGATGAAGATTTTAACACACCGTGGGATAGGAGTAAGGAGTCTTTAAAAGTAGAATGGAAAGCGCACCATAAATACAGTGCATTCTCTCAATCTGCGAGAGATATAGACTTTGATAATAATGATGAAGGCAAAAATAAAGCGTATTTTAATAAAAAAGCGATTAAACAAGGACTTAAAAAAGTCAAGCAGGGTTTTAACAATATTATTAACATGCTGAAATAATGAGGAGTGATAAAATGAAAAACAATATTTGTAAATGTAGTGCAAAGTCGCGCCGTTTGCTTTTGCTAATATTGTCTGCTATTTATTTTGCAGCATCTGTTGTGTCATTGCTTATTGCCTTTAGTGAAGATGCGTTTTTGCATTTTATTGGTGACAGGCTTTACATAATACTTTATCTTCTGTTTACCTCAGATATTTTTGACCCGATGGTGAATTTGTTGAGTCTTGTATTTTTTATAGTATATATAATTTTTCGTATAGTGTCATATTGCCTTGTGTTAAAAAAGACATATATGCCTTTTGCAATTGGTACGATTATTGATGCCGTTTTTTTCTATGCTTTATATTTAATTACTACAATTGGGGGTAATGCGGAGGTTGAACTTTATCCTATATTTGGTTTGCTTATCAATCTGATTTTTGCTGCCATATATATTTTGACTGCTAAAGTTAAAAGAAAGAATGATGAAATCGTAAAAGGCGATTAGAATATTCACTGGACGGTGTGGAAAAGGTATATTATACCTATCGTCCCGACGGATTGCGCCGCTCGGTGCAGGGCAGAGTGCATATATGGGATAGCGGTAATATAATCGCCGATATCGGCACGGAAACTGTATATTATATCCGCGTATTGACGCTCATATATGCCAAAAAAGGCGAGACAAAGACCTATTATCGCTTCAATGGGCATGGCGATGTGATAGCGCTTGCGAATTCAAGCGGCGCGATAATCAAGCGATATAAATATGATTCTTTCGGCGTGGAAGAAAACCCGGGCATATTTGATACGAATGTATTCCGCTATTGCGGCGAGTACTACGATGCAGAAACAAAAACTATATATCTGCGCGCATGGATATGTGCTTCGCTTCTTCTCCTTATCCCTCTCTTCCGGTATATCACAGGAAAGAAATACAAAAATACCGTATAAACGAAAAAACGGGGAATCCGCAAGGATTACCCGCTTTTATTTAATTGCACTCGGATAAGATTATTTGCCGAAATATCTCTCGAGCAGACCTGCAAAAGCCTTGCCGTGTCTTGCTTCGTCCTTTGCCATCTCGTGAACTGTATCATGGATAGCGTCGAGATTGGCAGCCTTTGCACGGCGGGCAAGATCAAATTTGCCTGCTGTAGCACCGTTTTCAGCCGCAACTCTCATTTCGAGATTCTTCTTTGTGCTGGGAGTGACAACCTCGCCGAGTATCTCTGCAAATTTAGCGGCATGCTCTGCCTCTTCATAAGCAGCCTTTTCCCAGTAGAGACCTATCTCGGGATAGCCCTCGCGGAAAGCAACTCTTGCCATGGCAAGATACATGCCAACCTCGGAGCATTCGCCGTTGAAATTAGCGCGCAGATCCTCAATGATATCTGCGGAAACACCGTCTGTGATGCCGACAACATGTTCGGTTGCCCAAGAAAGTTTTGTTTCCTCTACCTTTTCAAATTTGTCGCGTGAAGCACCGCACTGGGGGCACTTTTCGGGAGCGCTTTCTCCCTCGTAAACATAACCGCAAACCTTACAAACAAATTTAGCCATAGTAATTTTCCTCCGTATAATTAAAATTTTTATTTTTGATTTTTTGCGCATTCGGCGCATGTGCCATGTATTGAGACATCGATGCTTTCTATCTCGCATCCTATCTCATGCTCTGCTTTTTTTGCGATATCGCTCGGAAAAGCAGAAAAAACATCGTAGATTTTGCCGCATTTTTCGCAGTAGAAATGCATATGCGGACTTATATCGCCGTCAAAGTGGTCTTTGTCATGCTCTGTCAGCCGCAGGATAGCCCCGCTGTCGGCAAGCATGGTCAGATTACGATAGACTGTGCCGAGACTGATATTCGGATAATCACGGCGCAAATCATCGTAAACCATATCCGCGCTCGGATGGTCACTGCGCGAGCGCAGGTTTGAGAGAATCGCCTCTCTCTGCCTTGAATATCTTTGCATCGTTCACCTCTCAATAACAGTAATCATTATTGATTATATATTATCATATGATTTTCGATTTGTCAATAGGAAAATCAAAATTTATGTTGACTTTTTTTATTTTTTCTGATAAAATGCTTTCGGCTTTTGAAAAAAGCGCATTTCGATGCGATTTCAGTGCGAAAGGAAAAGAAAATGTCTGCTCCAAATTATAAGCGAACGCTTCGTGCCTGCTATCTCGGTTATGTCACGCAGGCGATAGTAAATAATCTTTCACCGCTTTTCTTTGTAATATTCAGAGAAGACTTCGGAATATCGCTTTCGCTCCTCGGCACACTCGTGCTGATAAACTTTGCGACGCAGCTGCTTATCGACATGCTTGCCGCAAAATTCGGCAACCGCTTTACATACAGACAGCTCATAGTGACGGCGCATTTCACAAATGTCGCGGGGCTTGTCTGCCTTGCTTTTCTTCCCATGATAATGCCGCCGTATGCGGGGCTGATAACAGCGACTATGCTCAATGCCGTCGGCGGCGGTCTTGCCGAGGTCGTCGTCAGCCCGACGGTCGAAGCGCTCCCGAGCGACTGCAAGGAGGCTTCAATGAGCCTGCTCCATTCATTTTATTGCTGGGGACAGCTTCTCACAGTCGCCGTAACAACGCTTATGCTGAAGCTTATCGGCACATCCGGCTGGTGGATAATTCCTCTGCTTTGGGCACTTATTCCGCTTTATAATGCTTTCAACTTTATGCGCGTGCCGATTGTTGAGCCGGAAGCCGATGAAGAAAGCGGAGTGATGAAGCATCTTTTCCGCGAAAAATTCTTCTATATAATAATGATAATGATGCTTTGCGGCGGCGCGGCGGAGCTGACCGTGTCGCAGTGGTCGTCGCTTTTTGCCGAAAAAGGACTTGCTATTTCAAAGTTTGTGGGTGATTTGCTCGGTCCCGGGCTTTTTGCCGTGTTTATGGGCACGGGGCGTATGCTCTATGGCATATTCGGCTCTAAAATAAATCTGCGCGGCGCACTGATAGGCTGTTCAACACTCGGTGTCGTTTGCTATATTGCGACCGCCTTTGTGCCGAATGCTTTTGTTTCGCTTATCGCCTGCGCGATGACGGGACTTGCCGTGAGCCTGATGTGGCCCGGCGCGCTTTCTGTGGCATCGGCGGAATTTCCGCGCGGCGGAACCTCCATGTTTGCCGTACTTGCCCTCTGCGGCGATTGCGGCTGTTCGCTCGGTCCGTGGATTGCGGGCATGGTTTCCGATGCGGCATCGGGAAATAATGGGATAATCTCATTTGCCGCGAAATTCGGCATAGATGCCGAAAGTGCCGCCCTGCGCTCGGGTATCGCTGTCGGTACGGTGTTCCCGCTTCTCCTGCTGATACTTCTCATTGCAACGGGAAAGAAAAAGAAGAATGTGAAACAAGCTGAGGCGTGAGCCTCAGCTTTTTGACTTGGGGTGGGATGATTGGAATATTTTGTTGCATGGATTTTTTTATTAAGTAATTTTTTGTTTCTGATACTTTTTCTTGTCGTACTTTTCGTCACTGAAAAGTACAATAAAGGAAAAGTTACATTATGTTTCTTCTCTTTCAGAGTTCTTTTCGCTTGTCCGAA
>ULRP01012744.1_pt1 | contig 10590 bp, 10 predicted proteins | sample 1955521 | NCBI WGS metagenome assembly ULRP01 (sample SAMEA4835685, study PRJEB28245) | human gut metagenome | biome: gut microbiome; material: fecal sample | place: Denmark | collected 2008
ATCGTCGTAGCCATCCACCAGAAAGACGAGGTAACCCGGGCGGCTGGCTTTATACTCCGCCTCCACCCGGCGCAGGGCGGTCTCCTCATTGAAGACCACCAGCGTCATCGTTTCAGCATCGCCGGGCACGGTGGAGCTGTGGGCAGACCACACGCCATCGGCCAGGGTCAGCTGCTGGCCCTCCTGGGTGCGGGCCTGCTGTAGATCCAGCCCGGGGATGACTTTCTGCACCCGGCTCACCAGCAGGTCCTGCCCGCCCAGCATCCGCTGGCGGAACTGGTCATTGTACCAGAGCACGGTTTCCCCCGAGAGGAGGACCACCGGCTGGGAGAGGGGTTCCAGGCTGAATTTTGTTTTCGATTTTGTAAAGTCGCCGCCACAGACCCAGCGTGCCAGCTGGCTGCGGAGGCGGTAGCGGAACAGGCCCATGCCAATGCACCAGGCCGCTGCCAGCACCACCAGTACCGGCCAGATGGCTGGGCGCTGCACCAGCAATACCAGCATCAGCAGGACACACAGAATCGCCAGACAGGCGGTGAGCATCTCCAAAGTCCATCTTGGTTTTTGTTTCATCAGATCATATGCCTCCTGGCGGGCCTGCTCCTGCACAGCAGGGCCCGGTCGATCAGACCTCCATCAGAATGGGGAGGATCATGGGGCTGCGCTTGGTACGGCGGTAGATATAGCTGCTCAGCGCCTCGCGCACACGGGTCTTGACGCTGTTCCAATCCCGCACATGCTCTTCCACGCAGCGGTCCAGCGCCGATTCCACAATGCTCTGGGCACCGTCCATCAGGCTCTCGTTCTCCCGCACATAGACAAAGCCGCGGCTGACGAGGTCGGGGCCAGCCAGTACCTGGCCGGTCTTGCTGTCCACAGTGGCCACGATGATGACGAGGCCGTCCTCGGAGAGGTGCTTGCGGTCCCGCAGGACCACATTGCCCACGTCACCCACGCCCAGGCCGTCCACCATGACGGCACCGGCGGTGACAGGCTCGCCCAGCTTGATCTCATCCCGGCTGAGGATGACGTTGGAGCCGTTCTCCGCGATCAGGATGTTGCTGGTGGGGATGCCCAGGCTGGCGGCGGTCATGGCGTGCTTTTTGAGCTGCTTGTACTCGCCGTGCACGGGCAGGAAATACTTGGGTTTGGTCAGGGTGAGCATCAGCTTCTGCTCCTCCTGGCAGGCGTGGCCGGAAACGTGGACATCGTACATGCCCTCGTAGATGACCTCCGCACCCAGCAGCAGCAGGCCGTTGACGATCTTGGTCACGCTCTTCTCGTTGCCGGGGATGGGCTTGGCCGAGATGATGATGAAATCGCCGGGGCCCACCCGCACCTGACGGTGGCTGCAGGAGGCCATGCGGGAGAGGGCGCTCAGGGGCTCGCCCTGGCTGCCCGTGGTCACCAGCACCACCTGCTCCGGCGGGTACTGGTTGAGCTCATCCACGCTGATGAGAGTCCCCTCCGGGATGTGCATATAGCCCAGCTCCTGGGCCATGGCCGTGTTGTTGACCATGCTGCGGCCGCTGAACGCCACCTTGCGGCCATCCTCCACCGCCAGATCAATGATCTGCTGCACGCGGTAAATGTTGGAGGCGAACGTCGCAATGATGATGCGCTTGTTCTGGGCGCGGGCAAACAGGCTGCGCACGCCTGCCGCCACTTTCTGCTCCGTGGCCGTAAAGCCCGGGCGCTCCGCGTTGGTGGAATCGCTCAGCAGGGCCAGCACGCCTTTCTGGCCGTACTCGGAGAGGGTGGTCAGGTCGGTGGGGCCGCAGGCCAGCGGGGTGTAATCGATCTTGAAGTCGCCCGTCTGAATGATGGTGCCCGCCGGGCTGTCGATGGCAAAGGCCACCGAGTCCGGGATGGAGTGGTTGACATGGATGGGCTCCACCGTGAAGCAGCCCAGCTTGATCTTCTGCTTGGGCACGATCTCCACAAACTTGGTCTTGCCGGCCAGGCCGAACTCCTCCAGCTTGTTCTTGATGAGGCCGCAGGTCAGGCGGGTGCCGTAGATGGGCAGATCGAACTTCTGCAGCAGGTAGGGGATGCTGCCGATGTGGTCCTCATGGCCGTGGGTGATGAGCAGGCCCTTGATCTTATCCTTATTCTGTACCACGAACGTGAAATCGGGGATGACCATGTCCACGCCGAACATATCACTGTCCGGGAAGACGAGGCCGCAGTCCACAATGATCATATCGCCGCAGCACTCGTACACGGTCATGTTCTTGCCCACTTCCCCCAGGCCGCCCAGCGGATAGATGTGGATGGGCACAGCGGCCTCCTTGGGCTGCTGCGGGCGGCGGGGACGCCGCGAATAATAGGGGCGGCGGGTGCGGGGGCGCTTCTCGCCGCTGTTGTCACTGGCCCGGTTCTGGGCGGGCGCGGGGTTCTGTTCTTTAACCTGTGCCATTCGTACCTCCAAAAAACAAATCGCAGAACACGGCCCACCCCACCCGGGAGCGGCCGTCTTTTCTGCACAGGGAAGCATAAAATAAGCATCTGCTTCCGTTGGATGCATCCGTATAGAATTTATCCTGTCAGCGCCTTTTTTAAAGCCTGCTGGTGGTTCCGAAACAAGCTCTCTGCCTTTCCAGTCCATCTGTTCGATGCGACCGCGGCACTTATCCGGGAACGCTGTGAGCGCGCACTTACAGCGCGCCCCTATACGCATTTCGTTGCCATCAGTATAGTATTTCTCAGCGTTTTTGTCAATTCCAAGGTTTGGCAGGCCGGGCGGGGTCTATGCACTTTCCTCTTGACAGAACGTGTAAAATGGCTCTAAATAGAAGCAGTAAAAATTTACACACCGGGAGAAACGCATGAAACAGGTTGAAATTTACACCGACGGCGCGTGCAGCGGCAACCCCGGCCCCGGCGGCTGGGGCGCGGTGCTGCGGTATCGGTTCAATGGCAAAGTGTACGAAAAAGAGCTCAGCGGCGGCGACGCCAGCACCACCAACAACCGGATGGAGCTGACGGCCTTTATCGAGGCCCTGCGCCAGCTCAAGGAGCCGTGCGAAGTGCGCCTGTGCTCCGACAGCCAGTATGTCATCAACGGGCTGGAAAAAGGCTGGGCCAAGGGCTGGAAGCGCCGGGGCTGGAAAAAATCCGATGGCTCCCCTGCCCTGAACCCGGACCTCTGGGAGCAGGCACTGGAGCAGGAAGCACGGCACAAACTCACATACGTCTGGGTCAAGGGCCACGCGGGCCACCCGGAAAACGAGCGCTGCGACCAGCTGGCCGTGGCACAGAGCCAGGCACATGGCGGGAGGCAGGGACGATGAGCGACACTTTTTTGCCCGGCAGCGGGTTTGATACCTACGAGCAGCAGGACAAAGTGCTGGTAGGCCTGGGCGGCGGCACGGCAGCCAAAGTAGCCGTCCGTATTTTGCAGCAGCAGGGCTTTGCGGTAGCGGGTGCCGTCGTGAAGCTCTCTGCCGAAGAAGAGCCTCTGGTGCAGTCCGCAAAAGAGGCCGCAAAGGCCCTTGGCATCGAGTGTGCCACCCTCAACGCCGAGGCGCTGGCCGCACAGGGAGCCACCCCTGTGGACGCCCGCCTCTCTGCCCTGCTGACGGCGGCAGACAAACTGGGCATCCAGTACATCGCCACCGGGCACTTTGCCCAGGTGGAGACCGGGGCCGACGGCATCAGCCATATCTACCCGCCGGAAGACCCTGTCCAGGACGAGAGCGATGCTCTTGCCGCCCTGCCGCAGGATATCCTGGCCCGGCTCATCTTGCCGCTGGGGTCTTTCACCCCGGAGGATGTGCAGGAGATGGCCGCGGATTTTAACGTTTGACGCACACAAAAAGGCTCTGGGTCTTGCGATCCAGAGCCTTTGCTTTTTTATTGATTGAATGATCACACGGACTGCTGCGGGTGGACGATATCACGCCAATCCAGGTCGCCGCGCTCCAAGCCGTGGATGAGCACCTCAGCGGTGGCGATGTTGGTGGCCATGGGGATGTTGTGCACATCGCACAGGCGCAACAGGGTCATCTCATTGGGCTCGCTGGGCTTTGCATTGATGGGGTCGCGGAAGAACAGCAGCAGGTCCACCTCATTGCAGGCAATGCGGGATGCGATCTGCTGGTCACCGCCCTGAACCCCTGCCAGGAAACGCTGCACCTGCAGGCCCGTGGCCTCTGCGATCATCTTGCCAGTCGTCCCGGTGGCCACCAATTTATGCTGGCTCAAAATCCGGCAGTACGCCGTACAGAACTGAACCATCAGCTCCTTTTTGGAGTCATGCGCAATCAGTGCAATCGTCATCGGTCAACCTCTCCTTTTACCTCGCCCGGCTCTATTTTCTCTCTAGGGCATTGTATTGCATATATCATATTATCACAGTTTCCGTCATTTTACAACTGTTTTTTGGGCATTTCCGCTGGTTTTTCTGGTTTTTCCACCAAATCCGCATGACAGCGCCTTATGCCGCCGGAGCCGCCGCGGGTTCCGGCGCGGGAGCCGTCTCCCCTGCCGTGTCCGTCTCATCGGCTGCGGTGTCGCCGTCCACAGCCTCTGTCTTCGGATCGTCTCCCGCCGGGTCGGCGGTCTCGGGTTCGTCCACCGTCAGGGTGCCGTTCTGCATGGCGAAGTAGGCGTCAAAAATATCCGCCACCAGCTGGCCGGTACGGGCACCGGCACCGCCGTATTCCACCACAATGCCAATGGCGATCTGCGGGTCTTCCACCGGGCCATAGGCGATCATCGTCGCGTTGGTGTAATGCTTGCGGGTGCTGCCGGCGTAGTAGCTCTCACTGCGCTGGGGACTGCCCGTTTTGCAGGCGATGGTGTAGGGATAGCTTGCCAGTGCCGGGATGGTCTGGGCCACGCCCATCATGCCCTGCTGCACCAGGTCAAAGGTATCGCCCCGGTCTTCGATGACATCCATGACCTCCGGCTGGGTCTCCTGCAGGACTTTGCCCGTGTTGGTGTCCAGGATGGACTTGACAAAGTGGGTACGGTAGCGGGTGCCCCGGTTGGCGATGGTGCCCGCATAAGTTGCCAGCTGTACCGGCGTGATGACCGTGTTGCCCTGGCCGATGGCGGCCTGCACTTCCAGCGAGGCCGTGTAGTTGGAGTCGTTTTTCGTGGTCAGGCGGCCCAGTGCCTCGCTGACCTCCACGCCCGTGCGCTGGCCCAGGCCCAGCTTATAGGCATAAGCGTCGTAGACGTCACTGGTCACTCGGCGGCCCACATCGTAGAAGAAGATGTTGCAGCTCCATTTGATGGCCGTGATGACGTCGATGTTGCCCGAGTGGCCGTGGCGGGTGCACTTGGGGTGGTAATCCTGGAAGTAGTTGTACACGCCGTTGCAGTATACCGTGGAATACCGGTTGATGACGCCGGTGTCCAGTGCGGCAACGGCCACCGAGGGCTTATAGGTCGAGCCCGGGGTGTACAGGCCCTGCAGCGCCCGGTTGAACAGCGGCATCCCGGGGTCGGCGCTGTACTCGCTGTACTGGGTGGCGTAGAGGTTCTGGTCAAAGCTGGGGTAGTTGGCGGAGGCCAGCACGCTGCCGTCCTTGACATCCAGCACCACCACCGCGCCTGCATTGGCCCGGGCACCATCGGTGCCGTAGGCCCGGCTGATCATATCAATGTTTTTGCCCAGCGCCTGCTCCACCGCTTTCTGGAAATCGCTGTTGACGGTGAGCTGGACGGTATGGCCCGGCTCCGGCACCGTGGTCATGGCCGTGCTGACGATGACGCCATCCGAGTTGCGGGTGATGGTCTCCACGCCATCCTTGCCCCGCAGCTCATCCTCATAGGCCGATTCCAGGCCCGAGATGCCGATAACATCGTTCATATTGTAGCCTTTATCCCGCAGCGGATAGGTGGTCTGGCCGTTTTCATCGGTCACTTTCCACTTTTCCGCCGTGATCTTGCCCACCCGGCCCAGCACATGGGGCAGCACCGTGCCCTGCTCATAGCTGCGGGTGGAGGTCTCCACGATCTCCACGCCGGGCAAAGAGAGGCTGTTTTCCTTGATGGTGGCCACGGTCACATCGCTGACGTTTTCGGCCATGACAAAGTTGTTGACGTTGGAGAACGCCTGCTGCTGCATCTCATAATGGATGCCGCCCAGCACCCGCTGCCAGTGGAGGGAGTAGGCGCTGAGGTCATAGTCCTCCACCAGTTTTTCCATCACGTCATCGGCAGTGGCGTACTGCTGCAGGCCCAGGCCCTCTTTCATGTTGGCAAGGCTCTTCTGGTCGCTGGTGCTGTCCTCCGCAGCCGTAAACGTGTAGTGGCCGTTGGCATCCGGCTCGCTGATGAGGAGGGAGTCGTTCCAGCTCTCGCCGTTCTGCTCCAGCAGCTCCACGATCCGCTGCAGCATGGCGTCCAGATCCTCGCCGCCCATCAGCAGCTTGCTGAGCACCACATTGTAGCTGGTCGTGCTGGCCGCGATCCGTTTCCCCTCGCTGTCCACGATGTCGCCGCGGGCCGCCGTGACCGTAAAATGATAGTCCGTGGTGTTGGTGGCGCGGGCTTTGAAGCTGTCGCCGTTGACCAGCTGCAGAAAGATCAGCCGGAACACATACAGCCCCACGATGACCGCCGCGAAGGCGATGAGCAGCCGCATCCGGCGCATAACGGTCTTGTGTTCGTCCAAATTCATCTGGTTTCCTCCCGACGGGGCAGGCTGCGGAGCCGCAGCACTCAGACCACGCCGTTGTCGATCTTGAATTCAATGCTGATCTTCCGCGCCGCCCAATAGATGGGCAGGCTGACCGGGATGCTCAGCACCGCGCTGGGGAGCACGAACCACAAAAAGCGGTTCCACGCCCCGCTGTAGCCCGGCATGTAATAGAAGAACAGCCAGTCGCAGGCCAGCACCAGCACCGCGCACCCCGCCGCGATGAGCAAAAAGTTCTGAGCAGTGTCCTTGAGGTAGAGCTGCACCACGGCGGAGACGGCAAAGCTGAGGATCATCAGCTCCAGTGCCAGCATCCCCACGGTTCGGCCCGCCGTGTAGTCCCACATCAGGCCGCAGACCGCGCCGAAAACAGCCCCGGCAAATTCCCCCTCAAACACGGAGACCGCCAGTGCCAGCGGCAGCAGGTAGAGCGGCTTTGCCGCCCCCAGCTGAAACAGCCCGGGCATGGTCTGCAAAACCGTACACAGCAGCATCAGCAGCGTATAGCAGACCCATTTGAAGATCTGGCTGCTTTTGCGCTTGCGGCGTGATTCCATAGACAGGCTCCTCCTATCAGTAATTGGTAATGATAAACACATGCTTGACGGTGCGGGGGTCCGCGCCGGGCTTAATCACCGCGATGGTGGATTTGCCGCTGGCTTCCGGCACCAGCTCCTGCACCACGCCCACCAGCACATCCGGCGGGAACACGCCGCCCAAGCCGGTGGTGATGACCTGATCGTTGGCCTTGGTCAGGGTACTGCGGGAGAGGTTGGAGAGGATACACAGGCCCTCGGCGGCGTAATCCGCGCTGCCCGTGATGATGCCGTTGTCCCGGGTGCGGGACACCACGCCCGCCGCGTTGAAGCTGGGGTGCAAAATCGTCATGACCTTGCAGCTGGTCAGGTCCACTTCCGTCACCACGCCCAGCAGGTAGCCCTCGTCACTGGTGATGGCGTCGTTGGCCTCCACCCCGTCCAGGCTGCCCTGATCCAGCGTGAAGCCGTAGAACGAATCCAGCGGGTCCCGCCCGATGACGAACGACGAAACATAGCTCATCTCCGGGTGCTGCTCCTGAATGTTGGTCAGGGCCTTGTAGGCCTCGTTTTCAGCCTTGAGCTTGTCGTAATCCACCATCTGGCCGCGCAGCTCGGCGTTTTCCGTGGTAAGCTTCTCGTTCTCTTCCAGAATGGCGTCGATGTTGGTGTACTTCTCCCACAGGGAGGAAACGCCATTGCTCACCGCCGCCGCCGCCCGCTGGAACGGGGCCACCGCCACGCTCAAAATCTCCTGCGGGGCGGCCGTCAGGCGGCCATTGGCACCGGCATAGGCCATGATGGCCGCCAGAAACACCGCGATGCCCACGAGGATCTTAAATTTCCAAGTATCGAAAAAATCTTTCAAGGGAGCTTCCTCCGATTGCAAAAAAGCGCGGACAGCCGGAGCCATCCGCGCGCTTTATCACATGTGTGCGCCGTCGGTATCCAGCACATCGTGCAGGACATCCACATGGTCGAGCACCGCGCCGGCGCCCTTGGCCACGCAGTCCAGCGGGTCTTCCGCCACATGGACGTCAATGCCCGTCTCACTCTGGATCAGCTGGTCCAGGCCGCGCAGCAGAGCGCCGCCGCCCGTCAGGGTGATGCCGTGGTCGATGATATCGGCACTCAGTTCCGGCGGGGTGCGCTCCAGCGTCTCCTTGATGGCGCTGGTGATCTTGACCAGGCACTCCAGCAGGGCCTCACGCACATCCTCGGAGTGGACCACGATGTTCTTGGGCAGGCCGTCCACCAGATTGCGGCCCTTGATCTCCATGGTCATCTCAGGGTCCATGGGGTAGGCGGAACCGATCTCGATCTTGATCTGCTCCGCGGTACGCTCACCGATGAGCAGATTATACTTCCGCTTGATGAACGCGATGATGGCCTGGTCGAACATATCACCGGCCATCCGGACGCTGCGGGAAGCCACGATGCCGCCCAGCGAGATCACGGCGATCTCCGCCGTGCCGCCGCCGATGTCCACGATCATGCTGCCGGTGGGCTCGCTGATGGGCAGGCCCGCACCGATGGCGGCAGCCATGGGCTCCTCGATCACGGAGACCTGACGGGCACCGGCTTTCAGGGTCGCCTCACGCACGGCGCGGCGCTCCACCTCGGTAACACCGGAGGGGATGCAGATGACCACGCGGGGGCGGGAGAACATGCTGTTGCCGCAGGCCTTTTTCAGGAAGTTTTCCAGCATATTGGCCGTGATGTCAAAATCCGCAATGACGCCGTCTTTCAGGGGGCGGACCGCCACGATGCTGCCGGGGGTACGGCCGATGACCGCCTTGGCCTCGCCGCCCACGCAGCGCACCTCGTCGGTCTTGGTGTCCACCGCCACAACGGACGGTTCCCGCATGATAATGCCTTTTCCTTTCATGTAAACCAGGGTATTGGCAGTACCCAGGTCGATCCCTACATCTTTTGAAAACAAACTCATACTGAAGCTCTCTCCTTAAATTCTTTCCAGTTCTATTCCCAAAACGCACGGCAGACCGGACGAGATTCCGTCCGGCTGTCCATCGCAGAATAACACGCTATTATTATAGCCGCAAGACGCTGTTTTCTCAAGCGTTTTGTCAAGTTTTTTGGCAATTTTTCATTTTCAGTGCATCAAAATTGCTCGATGAGCCGGACAGTGCGGCTGACGGGGAGGCCCATAATGGTGTAATAATCGCCCTCGATGCGGTCCAGCCAGAGGGCTGCCCGGCCCTGAATGGCGTAGGCTCCGGCCTTATCGTAGGGCTCTTTTGTAGCCGTGTACCGCTCAATTTCTTCCTCGGAGATGGGGAAGAACGTCACGCGGCAGCTGTCCACAAAGCTCTTGGTCTGTGCGCCGTCCGAGACGCAGACGCCCGTGTGTACCTGATGGGTGGCACCGGACAGTGCCCGGAGCATCCGTTTGGCGTCCTCCACACTGTGGGGTTTGCCGAAGACTTCCCCGTTCACATCCACCACGGTATCGCACCCCAGTACCAGATCCCCCGGGTGTCGGGCAGCCACGGCCAGACACTTGCCCCGGGCCAGCTTTTCCACCAGCCGGGCAGGGGTATCGGCCGTGACGGCGCTCTCGTCAAAATCGCTGACATGGATTTCAAAATCCGTCGTGTACAGGCTCAAAAGCTCTTTCCGGCGGGGGCTGCCGGAAGCTAGTATCAATTTGGAGTTCATCTTATATCTTTCTGCCCTGCACCGCAGGGCCCGGCATTTTCCGTAACATCATTTTTCAGTGTTTCGCACTTTGTTGCCCGGCCTGCCAAGGGCTCCCCTGTCAGGGGAGCTGGCACGCGAAGCGTGACTGAGAGGTTTATTTTCCCGTCGAGCCAAAGCCGCCCTCGCCGCGGGTGGTATCGCCCAGCTCCTGCACCGGAGCAAAGGCGGCGGTGTACACCGGTGCGATGCAGAGCTGCGCCACCCGCTCGCCGGGCTGGATCGTATAGGGCTCCTTGCCCAGGTTGACCATGGGCACTTTCAGCTCGCCCCGATAATCGCTGTCAATGACGCCAACGCCGTTGGCCATGCACAGGCCATGCTTGATGGACAGGCCGCTGCGGGCATAGACCAGTGCCACGGTGTGGGCACCGGGCAGCTCAATGGCAAGGCCGGTGGGCACCAGTGCCCGCTCCATCGGGACCAGTGTCAGGGGCTCGTCCAGCACGGCACACAGGTCGGCGGCAGCAGAGCCGGGGGTTGCATAAGCGGGCACCTTAGCCCGGGGGTCCAATACTTTATAGTTTACAGTGATGGGTTCCATAGTATACCTCAGTTTTAATTGTTTCAGTCCACTCCCCCAGTCACCTACGGTGACAGCCCCCTCACAGAGGGGACCTCGCCTCACGGTCAGCCTCCCTCTTTGAGGGAGGTGGCATCGCGTCAGCGATGACGGAAGGAGTT
>ULRP01042640.1_pt1 | contig 10565 bp, 7 predicted proteins | sample 1955521 | NCBI WGS metagenome assembly ULRP01 (sample SAMEA4835685, study PRJEB28245) | human gut metagenome | biome: gut microbiome; material: fecal sample | place: Denmark | collected 2008
TTCATACCATCAATAGGCTGTCCGATGACATTCATCATACGACCTTTGATTTGCTCACCTGCAGGCATCACGATTGGGCTGCCCGTAGAGACAACCTCCAAGCCACGCTGCAAGCCGTCGGTGTTGTCCATAGCGACACAGCGTACTGTGTCCTCACCGATGTGCTGCTGCACCTCGATGACCAATTCGCGTCCGTCAGGACGTTGCACCTTTAGAGCTTCGTGAATCTTTGGAAGCACCTTCTCAGGGTTCTCGCCCTTGATATCGAAATAAACATCGATAACAGGACCGATAATCTGCGAAATGCGTCCGTTAATTTGTGACATAAGCTATAAGTTAAATTTATTTGTTATTGTATTTGTTATCTTATTTAACGACTCTGCAAAAGTAACAACAAATTAAGAAAACTCCAAATAAAAATGAAGTTTAATTCTCCTTTAAACCATTTTTAGTGCCGTTTAAATCATTTTTACTTTTACACTGATCCCCTAAACCATGAATGTTGAGTGTTTTTTCTGATTTCTTTTCAGAAACCCACACTCAACATTCGGCTTTGATATCATCAAGTTTAGATGCTCAATTCATCAAGCACCTTAATCAATTTACGGTCAAATGGTTTGTCTGAGCGGATAGCTTCTGACAATGGAACATAAACGACCTCATTATTACGCACACCAATCATGACATTTCTCTGTCCCTGTATGATGGCTTCTATAGCACCACAACCTGTACGGGAAGCAAGGATTCTGTCACGGGCAGAAGGACGACCGCCACGCTGCAAGTGACCTAAGATAGAAACACGCACATCAAACTCTGGGAACTCCTTGCGCACACGGTCTGCATAGTAGAGCGCACCACACTTAGGACTTTCAGAGACGATAACGATACAACTCTTCTTAGATTTACGGATACCACGCTCCATAAACTGAGCCAACTGGTCAACATCCGTACTGTCTTCAGGAATGATAGCAGCCTCTGCACCACTTGCAATAGCACTGTTCTGTGCCAGGAAACCAGCATCACGTCCCATTACCTCAATGAAGAAAATACGCTCATGACTCTGGGCTGTATCACGGATACGATCCACACATTCCACAATCGTATTCATGGTAGTATCATAACCGATTGTATTATCTGTTCCATAAAGGTCATTATCGATAGTACCAGGGAGGCCAATGCAGCAAACATCAAATTCGCGGGCGAAATTCATCGCACCAGTCAGCGAACCATTACCACCGATAACCACAAGGGCATCGATTTCTTCTTTCTGAATGGTCTCGAAAGCCTTCTGACGACCTTCTTCTGTCATAAATTCCTTAGAACGAGCTGTTTTCAGTATAGTACCACCCGTACCAATGATACCACTCACATTCTCTGTGGTAAAAGTCTTGATCTCATCATTGATAAGACCATCATAACCACGATAGATACCCTTTACGTTGAAACCATTGTAAATTGCAGCACGAGTTACCGCACGGATAGCTGCATTCATTCCTGGAGCATCACCTCCAGAGGTCAAAATACCTATAGTTTTAATCTTTGCCATAACTATATACCTTATTATATTATTATATGTTTATTCTAAATTAGTTTTATCTGAATTTATATTCAGTTTTATTCTGATTACGTGCCTTTCACGCAATGTAAATGCTTTTCATATTTTTATTCTCATTTTCCAGAGTATAAGAATACTCTTTTATCAAAATATAAGAATAAGGATAAATTCTTTAAATCAACAAACACGTAGCTCCCGAAACAAGATTGTGTGAGAGCCAGAGGATGGCAAGTCCAATAACGCCACCCAAAAGAGCCTTCCAACCAACATTACGGAAGAACCAAGTTATGCGCATCCGCTCCATTTTCATCAGAGCCAATCCACTTACCGTACCAATACCCAATACATTTCCACCTGCCATGACACAATAAGCAATCACCTGCCAATACAAGCCATTGCAACTGTAATCTGTCATCCCTTCCAACAATTCATTCTGCAAAGGAAGATCAGGCAAAGAGAAGAAATTGATGGCTGTAGCGAAATTATCCAAAACTGTACTGATAACACCTGCTACCACACCATGTGTCCACACACTCGGATTCTGTGCATCCACACCCAGATACTCAGTCAGCGCATTGAAAGCACCAGTTTCCTTCACCACAGCAACCGCCATCATGATTCCCATTACAAAAAGAATCATCTGAATGACTCCATACTGCAACACACGAGGTGTGCGACGATCCACCATGGCATCCATATTCATGAGCTTACGGTTGAAAATCTCATTTACTACCCACAAAATAGCGAGAACACAGAGTGCACCCAAGAATGGACTCAGTTTCGTAATATTATGGAATGTAGGAATAAACCATAATCCACCTATACCCACAAAAAGCATCACGAGGCGCTGCCAGACATTCAGACGGGTATCATCGCCTCTGTAGGGCATCACAATCCACTCCGTTTCTACCCTTTCCGGCAACTGTCTGGAAATCATATAAGTAGGAATCAGCCAGGCTGCCAGACAAGGCAAAAACAACGCCATAGAGAAAGCTGTAGCCGTAACCAAACCTCCATTCCAAAGCACCAGACCTTCTGGATTTCCAATCACAGTCAAAGCTCCACCGCAATTGGCAGCCAGCAATATAGCACTGCCATAAAACATACGCTGACGACGACTCGGGATAATGCCATGCATAATCGTAAGCATCATCACAGTAGTCGTGAGATTATCAAGATTGGCAGATATAATAAAGGTAACTATTGCTAAAGTCCACAGCATTTTCTTGCTTTTACGGGTACGCAAAAGTTGGCTGATAAAATCAAAGCAACCATTATTATTCAAGATCTCAACAATAGTCATAGTAGATAAAAGGAAGAGTACGATTTCAGCCGCTCTTCCCACGTATGGCAGAAAGACAAAGCGTGAAATGAAATTCTTGACAGCAACACTATTGTCAGGAATAATATTCCATTCATCGGCATGCAGATAGTTAGAAAATTCATACGCATGCTGACTGGTCACGAAGTCCATACCAAAGCAAATATAGAGTACCCATCCTACCGTTCCTGCGAAAATCGCAACGGCAGCACGGTTAACTTTGGTAACATTCTCCGTCGCAATGAGGAGACAACCAATCAAAAATATGCCTACAATGACTAATGTCATAACTATTATCTTTACATTTCGAACGCAAAGATAACAATTATTCTCAAGATAACGACAAATCGAATGGCTTTTTTTACCGGTTTTAACGGAAAAGTAACAATTTACAAGTATTTTATTACACTTTTGCCACATACGGTTAGCAATATCGCCCCCTTACCGTTTCAACCGTGCCATTATTTTTTCAATAAGATGCGTCTTGGTTTTGATGATGTACAAACTGAAACAAACATTCATCGCAGAAAAGACAAAAGCAGCCAGCCAATAATAGAAGTTCAAATCTACCGAAACAACGACAGTCAATGCTAAAAGACAAAACAACGTTTCAATACCCATATAGAGGTAAGCACTTTTAGAAATTGCCATAGAATAATAAATCCTGCTAAAGAAACACACAGCTATGGCCTCCACAAAATAAGCAAGAACAATACCAATTCCCATACCCGTAAGACCATATAAATTGAAACCAACGATTTCGAAAACAAACAGAAGTACGACAGCAAAAGTTTCCTGTCCTAAGAACACAAAAGACTGCCCTTTGGATAACGGAAGATATTCTATTGGAAGATACACGGCACGGAACAACATGCTGACAGCAGCAAATTGCGCCATCAGAAGAATACCCATAAAACTATTATCGTAAAGCAGAGGTATCAAAATAGGCAAACCAAAAATCAGTATAATGATAAAAGGAGATATCAGAAGCGTATTCACCTCTATCTGGCGATTGACACAAGCGTTCAGTTCATTTCCTTTTCCTTTAATACACGATAATCTCGGATAATAATCAGATTCCATAGCAGAAAAGACGAGACCACCATACACCAAAACCAGCGTAGAGCAGGCATTAAACAGACCCACCTCTTCCAAATCTCCCACATTATTAAGATAGGTGCGTACTAAGAACTCAGCGCCACTATTGATGACACCGGAGAGAACAAACGCAATTCCTAATCTGATGACATGAGCACCAGACTTCAAATAGCTACGACTTAATGATATTGAATAAGGATAATACCTTAAAGAATAGCGCATTACACACACCAATTGAACAAACGCTTGAAAGTTTAGCACGAAGACGATTCCCGACTGTCCCCACAGATAATATACAGGAGCGGATATGATCAAAGACGCAGCAACAACATAAAGAGAAGAATAGGCCAAGGCCTTCAATTGCCGGGTAGCCTTCAGTACAGCCATTTCTCCGCCAACAAGAATAGTCAACCCAACCGTTGGTGCCAACAATATGTAATGAAGCGTATGATTACCCCAAGTAAAAGTCCAGTTATTGAAAAGTGGTCCCAGACATACACATACCAAAACGCCCAAAACGGCAGTCAGAAGTACCCATGAGCGAATCAGCTTGATCGATTCAAGTAATTGTTTAGAAGAAAGGTGATAATTCTCTGATATTTCGTGAACTGCACTTGTAGGAATACCAAAAGAAGTAGCGGAAACCATCATATTGACAGTAGAATTCAACAGAGAGACCATTCCCATACCATTTGGCCCCAAAAATAAAGCAGCGAACTTGTTGCGTACAATACCAACAAGCACACTAAGTCCCTGTACACCGCCAAGAATGCCAGTGTATTTGAGAATATGAGAGTAGCTATCTTCTTTTTCTTTATTTTCCATCTATTATAAAACGCTAACCTGGAAGAAATATTGCCTTAAGCAGCAATAATATTCCTTCTACGCCCATCAACTACCTATCTATCATCAATTAGCATCTGCACCCAAGCAGTTTTTATAGAGTATATTTCATATATAATAAGGTAAAATAGGAAATAACCCCATTTTATAACCCAAAAATGTTAAAATACAATAAATATCTGTATTTACATCTCTCTAAATTGGGTTATTCCGCCAAAAATGAGTAATTTTGCGCCCGATTTATATAATTCACATAAAGTCTAACTTTATTAATTTTTAATTTTTTATTTAATTTTATGTCAGATTTAAAGAACGTAAAGCCATTGGACGACTTCAATTGGGACGAGTTTGAGAATGGCGGCAGCGCAAACGTCAGCAAAGAGGACCTCGAGAAGGCCTATGACGAAACCCTTAACAAAGTAACTGAGCATCAGGTTGTAGAGGGTACTGTAATCTCTGTTGATAAGAAAGAGGTTATCATAAACATCGGTTACAAGAGCGACGGTATTATCCCAGCTTCTGAATTCCGTTACAACCCAGACTTGAAGGTAGGTGACAAGGTTGAGGTTTATGTAGAAAACCAGGAAGACGTTAAGGGTCAGTTGGTTCTCTCTCACAAGAAGGCTCGCTTGAGCAAATCTTGGGAGCGTGTTAACGAGGCTCTTGAGAACGAGGAAGTTATCCAGGGTTATATCAAGTGCCGCACTAAGGGCGGTATGATTGTTGACGTTTTCGGTATCGAAGCTTTCTTGCCAGGAAGCCAGATCGACGTTCACCCTATACGCGACTACGATATCTTCGTAGGCAAGACAATGGAGTTCAAGGTTGTAAAGATCAACCAGGAGTTCCGCAACGTTGTTGTATCTCACAAGGCTCTCATCGAGCAGGAGTTGGAGCAGCAGCGTAAAGAAATCATCGGTAAGCTCGAGAAGGGTCAGATCCTCGAAGGTACTGTTAAGAACATCACTTCTTACGGTGTATTCGTTGACCTCGGCGGCGTAGATGGTTTGATTCACATCACAGACCTCTCTTGGGGCCGCGTAAGCGATCCACACGAGGTTGTAACACTCGACCAGAAGATCAACGTTGTTATCCTCGACTTCGATGAGGAGAAGAAGCGTATCGCTCTTGGTTTGAAGCAGTTGACTCCACACCCATGGGATGCTTTGGATGCTAACTTGAAGGTTGGTGACCACGTTAAGGGTAAGGTAGTCGTTATGGCTGATTACGGTGCATTCGTAGAGATTGCTCCTGGTGTAGAGGGTCTTATCCACGTATCTGAGATGTCTTGGAGCCAGCACTTGCGTTCTGCTCAGGACTTCATGAAGGTAGGTGACGAGGTTGAGGCTGTTATCTTGACACTCGACCGCGCTGAGCGTAAGATGAGCCTTGGTATCAAGCAGTTGAAGGAAGACCCATGGGAGACCATCGAGGTTAAGTACCCTGTAGGTAGCAAGCACACTGCAAAGGTTCGCAACTTCACTAACTTCGGTATCTTCGTAGAGCTCGAAGAAGGTGTTGATGGTTTGATCCACATCTCCGACCTCTCTTGGACTAAGAAGGTTAAGCACCCATCTGAGTTCACAACAGTAGGCGCTGACATCGACGTAGTAGTTCTCGAGATTGATAAGGAGAATCGTCGTTTGAGCCTTGGTCACAAGCAGTTGGAGGCTAACCCATGGGATGAGTACGAGGCAATCTATACTCCAGGTTCTATCCACAAGGGTACCATCACTGAGATGATGGATAAGGGCGCTGTAGTTGCTCTCGCAGAGGGTGGCGAAGGCTTCGCAACTCCAAAGCACCTCACTAAGGAGGATGGCTCAATGGCTAAGAAGGGCGAGGAGCTCGACTTCAAGGTTATCGAGTTCGTTAAGGAGACAAAGCGTATCATCCTCTCTCACTCTCGTACATTCGAGGAGGGCAAGGACGATGTTAAGCCAGCAGCTCCACGCAAGCACAACAACGCAGGTCGCAAGAATGAGGCTGCAGCTATCAACAACGTAGCAGCAGGTACTTCACTCGGTGATATCGACGCACTTGCTAAGTTGAAGGCTCAGATGGAGGGTAAGGCTTAATCATCAGCCTATCGCTTCAATTTGAATCGCATTCAATAACAATGCAAAATATTTTATCCCCGGTTCTTTGGAATCGGGGATTTTTTATCTCACCATTTTAATAATAGTTTAGTTATAAAAGCCCCCTATTCTACTGATATTTCGTAACAAAGTGAAAGCACCTAAAAGGAAGTAGCTAATAGTTTGCAATTCAGGTACATCATATCATTTTTCATCTTTTTTATGCCAAAAAGAGAACAAATATGCATTTTAAGGGAAAAACATTTGGAAGTTACAAGTTTTCATCGTAACTTTGCACTCGGTAAAAAAGATTATATTAATAGCTTATGAAATATTTTAAATTGATGGCCGCTGCTATGATAGGCAGCGCTACCCTCACCTCTTGTTTCAAGGATGAGCCTCTTAACGCAGAGTGCGATATTGAGCAGGCATATATACATTTAGATGATCCTACAAGCATGTTCTTCCAAGCAAGCGATACACTCATCAATGTATTGCCAAAAGAGAACACAGTGAATTTCAAAGTAAGATTAGGTAGCGATTGTACAGCTTTGGCCCCTTACTTTAAGTTAACAGAAGGGGCAACTATCTCTCCTGAGAATGGTTCCACACACGATTTTTCCGATGGCAAGGAGGTCATTTACACCGTTACCTCACAAGACAAACATTGGTCACGCCCATACAAAGTAAGAGTTACCGAAGATGAACGAACAATCGGAGACACCATTACTTATAGCTTCGAGCACTATAAGTTCAACGAGGCTTCCGACTTCAGTGATGCTAACCAATATTATGAATGGTTCGAGATCAATTCCAAAGAACAAGAAATCAAGGATTGGTGGGCAAGTGGAAACCAAGGCTTTGCTATCAGTGTTCCATCAGCAAGACCTGACGAATACCCTACCGCACCCACAGAGGGATATGAAGGCAAAGGTGTCATACTTACGACGCGTAGCACAGGTGAACTTGGGGCCATGGTGGGCAAAAGAATTGCAGCTGGAAATATCTTCATCGGGGCGTTCGATGGCATGAGTGCCTTAATGGATGCCATGAAGGCTACCCAATTCGGAAGGCCATTCGACCGCAAACCTATCAAGTTCGAAGGCTACTACAAGTTTACTCCTGGCAAAGATTTCCAAGATGAAAATGGCAAAATTGTACCAGGAAAGGAAGATATTTGCAACATCTATGCTGTCATCTACAAAAATCATGATGAACATGGAAATCCTGTTGTTCTTTACGGTGATAGTGTCAAGACCAGCAAACAGCTTATTGGCATAGCAGAAGTCAAGGACATCAAGACTACAGACACGTGGACAAAGTTTGAGACCGAATTCGACTATACCGAGGACATTGACCTTCAACTTCTGGAGAATCGTGGCTACAACATGGCTATCGTATGCTCTTCCAGTGAGGAAGGAGCAAGTTTCAAGGGAGCCGTAGGCAGTACTTTGTGTATTGACGAACTGAGAATCATTTGTGCAAAAATCGAAGAATAATGAAGAAATATATCTTATCATTGGCTATGCTGACTCTATTTTCAGCACAAGCTTGGAGCGAGAATTGGTTTAAGAACGCGAATATCTATGCACGCATGGGGTATAGTATCGGAGGTACAGCCCCACTCGACATGCCTGCGACCATAAGAAAGTTGAACAGCTACTCCCCAAGAACCAATTTGATGTATGGTGTGGAGTTCTACAAACCATTCCATAATCGTTGGGGACTTGCTACAGGTCTTTACATTGAAAACAAAGGTATGAAAACCGATGCCACAGTCAAAAACTATCACATGGAGATTACACGTGGTGGCGAAACGCTCGAAGGCCTGTTTACAGGTAATGTTGATACGAACGTAAAGCAATGGATGTGGACTTTACCTATATTGGCAACATACGAATTAGGTTCTCAATTCCGTTTAAAGTTTGGTCCTTATGGCTCACTGATTACCTCAAAGAACTTTACTGGTGCCGCCTACGACGGTTACTTACGCAAAGGAAATCCTACAGGCGATAAAGTCTTGCTCGGACATGAGGAAGGTCAACGTGGAACTTACGACTTTTCAAAGGACATGAGAAATATCCAATGGGGTATCAAAGTTGGTTGCGATTATCATTTTACCAAACATTGGGGAGCTACAGCCGAAATCTCATGGGGCACAGCTGGTATTTTCAAGCGTGACTTCCATACCATCGAACAGACCATGTACCCTATCTATGGCACAATCGGATTGGCATACAAGTTAAAATAACAGATAGAAATCATATAAATATTCAAAGAATTATGAAACATTTTTTTACACTCATGCTTGCCATGGTAATGAGTACAATGACTGCTATGGCAACAGATTACACAGACAACCTGATCATCACTGTTGATGGGGGCAAACCAACAACAGTTAATGATGTCAAGATTACAGTAACACAACAAGAGAATGAGAAATATTCTTTTTCCCTCAAAGATTTCTCCTTCGCAGGACTGAAAGTTGGTGATATTGAATTAAACGACATAGAAGGACAAGAAAAAGATGGAATAATAACACTAAATGTTCCAAAAACCAATATCAAAGTCAAAAATCCTGCTATTGGAACAGGAACACTTATTAACAAGTTGGGAGGAATTAACTTCTCGATGACTGCCAAGATTTCAAATGTTACAAACAAGATGTATGCCGATATGACAATGAAAGCAATGACGCAAAACATCAAGGCTATTTATGGCGACGAGAACAACATCATTGCCACAGGCATCAACAAGCCTCAGACCGTTACTCTCCCTAATGGTATCAACGCCATCTACAACCTCGCTGGTCAGCAGGTAAGTTCTATGACTTCTGGCAATGTTTACATTGTGAAGACCACTGACGGAAAGACCAAGAAGGTTGTCAAGAAGTAATGCTAAAAAAGTAAAATAACGATACAGAAGTAATAATTTACTTCCTATCATAAACATCAGAATCCTCGGCTAAAGGAAATATCCTTTCGCCGAGGATTTTTTTCTGCGTGGGCAGGCGCAAATTTTTCCCTGCCCACGCAAAAATAAAAGTGGTACCCTACTATCCTATTCGGCACACTACAGACATAAATTTCGGCACTCCATATATATAATAAGGTGTACGTACACAAAAATAGCCCCATTCGTCTTACAAAAAGTTAAAAAAGTTACTTTTTTCTACTTTTATATCATTTTTTCTTTCTTTTTGTTTGTTATTTCAATCTTTTTCTTTACCTTTGCAATCGCAAATAAGAAAATAAAAATTTTAAACCCAATAAAAGATTAAGATTATGAAAGCATCAGAAGTAATCGCGAATCTCCAGAGAAGATTCCCTAATGAGCCTGAATACATCCAGGCAGTTAGTCAGGTACTTGGTACCATCGAGGAAGAGTACAACAAGCACCCTGAGTTTGAGAAAGCAAACCTTATCGAGCGTCTTTGCATTCCAGACCGTATCATCGAATTCCGTGTATCATGGGTAGATGATAAGGGTAACGTTCAGACTAACATGGGTTACCGTATCCAGCACAACAACGTGATTGGTCCATACAAGGGAGGTATTCGCTATCACAAGTCTGTAAACTTGAGCATCTTGAAGTTCTTGGCTTTCGAGCAGACATTCAAGAACTCTTTGACTACTCTCCCAATGGGTGGTGCTAAGGGTGGTTCTGACTT
>ULRP01013970.1_pt1 | contig 10561 bp, 7 predicted proteins | sample 1955521 | NCBI WGS metagenome assembly ULRP01 (sample SAMEA4835685, study PRJEB28245) | human gut metagenome | biome: gut microbiome; material: fecal sample | place: Denmark | collected 2008
AGCGTCGAAATAAAATGTTATCAGACTTTCTCGGTGCGAGTGGTAATCGCACCCTACAATTTGTCAAAATAAATGCACATTTCGTAGGGGTCGATGCCCACATCGACCCAAGACCGGAAGAAACTCTTCTCGGCACCCCTGTAGGGGAGCGTATGTAAAAGTTTAAGAACTTTTAAATAGCCCCATTCCGCACACAAAATGTATTATAGCATACATATAAATAAAAATCTATGAAAAAGATATGAATTTTTAGCTCGAAATAAAAAATTTCAAAAAATGTATAAATATACTGGATTTTATAAAAAATATGTGATATAATACACCCGTCTATGACAAATCTAAACGAATTTTAAAAGAATTGGGGTAAGTAACTTATGAAAAAGACAGTTATCCAGTGCGTGACCGCATTGCTTTGCGTTATCGCAGTTGCAGTTACATCTGTAATCAGCGTTGGTAAGATAAGCACGGCCAAGGTTGACGCTGCTAAGGCTGCTGCGGCAAATTCTTCAACCTCCGGTGATCCGTCGACAGATCCGTCTGCAAATCCTTCGGCTGATCCGTCTGCTCCGGTAGACCCGTCTGCTGATCCTTCGGCAACGGATCCGTCAAATGCTGCAGATCCTTCGGCAACAGATCCGTCAAATCCCGCTTCTCCGGCAACTCCGTCGGCATCAAAGCCCGGCAAATCCGGAACAGCTTCCAAGGTTCCTTCAACTGCAGCCGATATCGCAGCATATTACAATGCTGCCGTTAACAAGGCAGTTAACTCCAAGGCAGGCTTCTCAAAGAAGAGAGTTACTTCTATCAGCAACCTCAACGGCGGAAAGCTCATGGAGATGAAGATAGTTGTTGATACAGTTAACGACTTCCTCGGAGTAGGTACTATCAACTATAAGAACACAAAGGGCAAGGTTGGCGAGATTTCAAAGGCTTCTCTTTCCGCAAACGATATTTCTTCACCGACATGCAAGCAGAGCGGCGATAATTACGTTATCACCATGACCCTTAAAAACGGCACAAGCAAGGCAAGCTCGGCAGGTAAGAGCGATTCAACAGCTCTTGCAAGAACCGGTCTCTACTCGGGCGTAGGCGACAAGAAGGCTTATGATTATAAGAATGCGGGCAATATTTTTGACGGCCTTAATAATGCCGACGGTGCTTCCGTTGAAAGCGTTGTTGAGAACAACAAGAATATCAAGATCACCGCAACGATCAACTCAAAGACAGGCAATCTTGTCTCGCTCCACATTTCCTATAACTGGGATGTTGCTCTTACAAAGGTTAAATACACAATAGTTACAATCAAGTCTGCAACAGGTGACGCAAAGACATCTGTTGACTTCACAAACTTTGTATTTTAATTAAATACGCACATTACCTTCCTCTTGAAAAAGGGGAAGGTTTTTTGCTTGTTATATAATACTTATTTTTTTGTATAAATTTAATATTTTATATTGCATGATACTGCAATATATGTTAAAATAGCAAAGATAGAATTATAGTTATCTGTCAAATTGATATCAAGGAGTTTTTATATGGCAAGCACTTCGAAAAAAGCTGCGTCAAAGGCTTCCCACAGCGACGTGATGCAGGAAAAATTTGTCGAATCCAAAGAGTTTCGTATGTTCTGTCTGGCAGGACTCGGACAGGGCATGATCTACAGTGTAATGTCCTCCTACATCTCGGACTTTTACACCAACGTTATGAAGCTCCCTCTTATTTTTGTTCTTCTGCTCATGCTTTTGGCAAGAGTTTGGGACGCCATCAATGACCCTCTCATGGGTATGATCATTGACCGCCACACAACACGCTGGGGCAAGATGAAGCCGTATATTGTGTTCATGTCGGTTCCCATTGCGTTACTTACCTTCCTTATGTTCTATTATCCCGACCTTGACAAAACAGGTCTGATGATTTATGCAGGCGTTGTTTACGTTCTTTGGGGCATGATTTACACAGCGGCAGATGTTCCTTTCTGGAGTCTCCCGAATGTTATGACTCCCAATCCGAATGAGCGAGGCAACCTTATTTCCGTTGCCCGTACCTTTAACGGTATCGGATCGGCTGTTCCTATGGCTCTCTATCTTGTTGCGGGCTTGGTTCTCCCGGGACTCTGCGCTAAGATGCAGGCGTCGGATAACGATTTGGTTCAGACCTTCTTCAATAAATTCACGGTTGTTGTCGGAAATACAATAAACTATGATAAAATGAAATACATATTGATTGCCGTGTTTGCTGCGGTAATCGGCGTTATTCTTTATGTCAGTTCATATCCGCACGTTAAAGAGCGTGTTGTTATTCCCGATAAAAAATCCGTCAAGGGAGAGCCTTCACAGCTTTCGAGAATATTCAAATGCAAGCCGCTCATGCTTGTTATCGTCATGGGTATTCTTTCATCCGGCAGATATATGCTTCAGGCGGCTTCGGTTCATGTTGCGCGTTATGCGGTATATATCGGCGGAGACCTCAGCACAATGACGGGACTTGAAAGATCCGAAGCTATTTCAAAGAGTATCGGAACCGTCAGCACGATTCTTTCGGTTTGCTCGGCAGTCGGAATGTTCGGTGCAATGCTCTTTATGCCTGCACTTATAAAAAAGTTCAATTACAAACAGATCGTTGTAACAACATGTACCTTGGGCTTCGTTGCAAGTCTTTTGACCTCCTTGGTCGGCTACTTTGTTGTTGCGGGAAAACTCAGTTTCTTTATCTGCATTCCGTTCCTCATTATTTCTGCTGTTCCGCTCGGTGTTCTCAACGTCGTATCATATGCGATGATTGCCGACAGCCTTGACTATATGGAGTGGGAGACAGGCTACAGAGAAACCGGTCTCGGCTCGGCATGCCAGGGATTCGTCAACAAGCTCGGCAATGCCCTTGCAACGGCAGGTATCATAGTTATGTATCTTGCAATAGGTCTTAACCCGGAACAAATGCTTGCAAAGGAAGCGGCCGTTGCCGCAACGGATCTTTCGATGACTATGAGATATGCAATGTTCTCACTTATTTCTATCGTTCCGGGCATCAGCCTTCTTCTCAGCACGATTCCGATGAAGTCATATGATCTTGTCGGCAAAAAGATGGAAAAGATTACGCTCGAGCTTGCCGAAAAGAGAGAGGAACGCGGAATTCACATCGGTTAATTATTTATTGAATATATTATCGGAGGTTTCAGTATGAAATACATTGATTTTGACGAGTCAAGAGAGCTTGACCTCATTCCGATCGGCAGAGTTGCAATCGACTTCAACCCGACGGACTACTACAACACGCTTGACAAGTGCGAAAACTACAAGAAATATGTCGGCGGTTCTCCTGCCAACATCGCTGTAGGTCTTGCACGCTTGGGCAAGAAGGTCGGCTTCATCGGCAAGGTTTCCGATGATCAGTTCGGCACATATGTTGAGGATTTCTTTGCAGGCGAGGGAATCGACATTTCCCACGTTACTCGCACAAAGGGCGGCGAAAAGCTCGGTCTTACATTCACCGAGATTAAGTCGGAGCACGAAAGCAGCATCCTCATGTACCGTGACGGAATTGCAGATCTTATGCTCCACCCGGACGATGTTGACGAGGACTACATAAAGAGCGCAAAGGCTATTCTCATCAGCGGCACAGCCCTTTCGCAAAGCCCGTCAAGAGAGGCTTGTCTTAAGGCAATGTACCTTGCTAAGAAGGTCGGCACAAAGATTATTTTTGATATCGACTATCGTCCTTACAACTGGAAGAATGCAGACGAGATCGCAATTTATTATTCAATCGTTGCTTCCAACAGTGACATGGTAATGGGTTCCCGTGAGGAATTTGACCTTACCGAGGCTATTTCCGCTCCCGGCAGAACCGACAGAGAGACAGCCGAGCACTGGATGAAGATGGGTAATAAAATCGTTATCATCAAGCACGGCAAGGAAGGCTCAACGGCTCACACGGCCGACGGCGAGTATTCAATCAAACCGTTCCCGGTCAAGGCGTTTAAGTCCTTCGGCGGCGGTGACGGCTACGGTTCGGCATTCATTTACGGACTTCTCGAAGGTCTCGACATCATGGATTGCCTTGAGCTCGGAAGTGCATCGGCTTCAATGCTTGTTGCCGCTCACGGCTGCTCGCTCTTCATGCCGACGGTTGATGAAATTAAAAAGTTTATCAAAGAAGAAAAGGATAAGTACGGCGAAATGGTAGCCCGCGCTTAAATTTGGCTAATTTTGCCCACAGCACATTTTTCGTTCGGGGCAGTATATACATACAGCTCCCGAACTGCAAAAAGCACTGAAAGTACAGACATCTAATATCTACAATCTAACATCTAACGTCTATCCCCAACATCCTCAAAGAAAGGATCATAAGATATGAAAACAATCAGATTGACTGCCGGTGAGGCAATCGTCAGATATCTTGACAATCAGTACGTTGCCATTGAGCAGGACGGAAAGCTCGTTGAAAGCAAATTTGTTGAGCTTTTCTATGCTATTTTCGGCCACGGCTGTGTTCTCGGCGTCGGCGAGGCTCTCTCTCAGGCAGAGCACTCAATAAAGGTTATGCAGGGCAGAAACGAGCAGGGTATGGCTCAGGCTGCAACGGCATACGCCAAGATGAACAACAGACTTAAAATCATACCCTGTATGTCGTCAATCGGCCCGGGTGCGGCGAATATGGTTACGGCGGCGGCTACTGCCACGGTCAACAATATTCCGCTTCTCCTTTTCATGGGCGACACATTTGCAAGCCGACAGCCCGACCCCGTTCTTCAGCAGGTTGAGCAGCTCCATGACGGCACATGCACGACAAACGACGCTTTCAGAGCGGTAACACGTTATTTTGACCGTATTACCCGTCCCGAGATGGTTATGACGGCTCTGACAAATGCTATGAGAGTTCTCACGGACCCTGCCCACACAGGTGCGGCGGCAATCGCTCTCTGCCAGGACGTTCAGGGTGAAAGCTACGATTATCCCGCTGAATTTTTCAGAAAAAGAGTACATTTCATTCCCCGACAGATTCCGTGCGACTACGAAGTTAAAGCGGTTGCCGAGGAAATCAAAAAGAGCAGGAAACCCCTTGTTATTGTAGGCGGCGGTGTTAGATATTCGTTCGCAGGCGAGCAGGTAAAGGCTTTCTGCGAGAAGCACAACATCCCGTTCTCCGAGACTCAGGCAGGTAAGAGTGCAATCGAATCAAGTCACTATCTCAATGTCGGCGGTATCGGCGTAACAGGCAATTCAAGTGCAAACGTGCTTGCCGGGGACGCAGATTTGATTATCGGTATCGGAACGAAATTCTCCGATTTCACAACCTCGTCAAAGTGGCTTTATGCCGACACTCAGGTTGTAACGATCAATGCCAGCGCATTCCACGCAGGCAAGCTTGACAGCATAAAGATGGTTGCCGATGCCAAGGAGGGTGTGAAAGCTCTCGAAAAATATCTTGACGGCTACAAGTCGGCTTATACGACCGAAATTGCAGACGCAAAGGCAGATTGGGATAAGGAAATGGCACGTCTTGCCGCAACTAACTACGGCGAGGGCTACACTCCCGAAATTCCTAATCATATGCCGGACGCAGTTGAAAGCTTCGTTAAAGCAACGGGCGGTGTTATCACTCAGACGGCGGCTCTCTCGCTTATTCGCAAGCTCATCCCGGCCGACGCTGTTGCAGTCGGTGCGGCGGGTTCGCTTCCCGGCTGTATGCAGAGAATGTGGACGACAGACAAGCTCTATTCCTACAATATGGAGTACGGCTATTCATGCATGGGCTATGAAATCGCAGGTGCGTTCGGATCAAAGCTCGCTTGCCCCGATCAGGAGGTTTACGCTTTCACCGGTGACGGCAGCTACAATATGCTTCATTCCGAGATGCTGACTGCATTGCAGGAGGGCAAGAAGATCAACGTCATGCTCTTTGATAATGCATCCTTCGGTTGTATCAACAATCTTCAGATGGGTCAGGGTGTTAATTCGCTCTGTACGGAAGCCCGTTACCGTGACGGCGACAAGCCGATTCGTGAGGGCGAGTTCATGAATATCGACTATGCCGCATGTGCAAGAGGCTACGGCTATGTCGCATACACTGCAAAGACTATGGATGAGCTTGAGGCGGCAGTGATCGATTCACTTAAGCAGACTAAGCCTGTGCTCATTGATATAAAAGTTCTTCCGAAATCCATGACGGACGGATACGGCGGCTGGTGGAATGTCGGCTGTTCGGATATGCCCCGTACAGAAAAGGGTAAGGAAGCACTTGCCGAAAGAACGCAGAAGCTTTCCGAGGCTAAAAAGTATTAAGGCAACACCGCACAAATTGCGGCGCACGCCTTGCTTGAATCTATTTCCGTCATGCCGCACAAAAATTTCTTGACTTGTGCCGGCAAGCCTGCAAAAATTTTGCACAGCCTGACGAAAAATCTTACTACGCAAATCGCACACCTCAATTGTGCGATATTGCCTTAAGGCAACACCGCACAAACGGTGCACAGCCTGAAAAATTTACTACGCAATTCTTTAACAAGGAGAGGTAACATGGACGCAAAAAAAATTAAACTCGGTATTGCACCGATCGGCTGGACAAACGACGATATGCCCGATCTCGGCAGTGAGAACACCTTTGAGCAGTGCGTAAGCGAAATGGCACTTGCAGGCTTTGAGGGCTGTGAGATAGGAAACAAATATCCAAAGACCGTTGAGGAAATGCACGAGTACCTTGATATCAGAGGACTTCAGATCGCTAACCGCTGGTTTTCATCATTTATTCTCACCAAGCCTTTTGATGAGGTTGAGAAGGATTTCAGAGAGAACTGTGAGTTCCTTAAGGGCTGCGGAGCAAAGAGAATCGGTGCTTCGGAGCAGAGCTACAGCATTCAGGGACAGATGGATACACCTGTTTTTGAGAATAAATACGTTATGAACGATGAGGAGTGGAAGAAGTTCACCGACGGACTTTCAAAGCTCGGCAACATCGCCAAGGAATACGGCATCACACTCGTTTATCATCATCACATGGGCACGGTTGTTCAGACAGCCGAGGAAATCGACAAGATGATGGATATGTGCGATCCCGACGCCGTTTACCTTCTTTTCGATTCGGGTCACCTTGCATATTGCGGCGAGGACTACATGGCAGTTCTCAAGAAGTATGCCAAGAGAATCAAGCACGTTCACCTCAAGGATATCCGCCCGGAGATTGTTAAGCGGGTCAAGGACGAGCACAAGTCTTTCCTTCAGGGTGTTCGTATGGGTGCTTTCACCGTGCCCGGTGACGGCGCAATTGACTTCAAGCCGATTTTTGACGTTCTTGACGAAACAGGCTATGAAGGCTGGATGCTCGTTGAAGCAGAGCAGGATCCCGCAATCGCAAATCCGTTCAAGTATGCAAAGATGGCAAGAGCCTACATTGCAGAAAAGGCAGGACTTTGAGTATAATTTATAGTGAATAATTAAGGTGAAAGTCAGGCAAGCCTCCCCTTATTGTAAGGGGAGGGGGACCGCTTGCGGTGGAAGGGATAAGTAAGAACATATCTTTATCCCCTCCGTCGCTAATGCGACACCTCCCCTTGAATCAACCAAGGGGAGGCTTGAACAGATAGACTAAGCTTGATTATTCTGTTTAAAAGTTGCAGAGATTCTTGGCACCCCTTTAGGGGAGAGGCAAGGAAAGCCGGCAGAAACCGACCGAGGCTTACACTCAAAGCAGAGGTCTGAAAAACAAGTTAAAAAATAGAATAACATACAAGGAGATGTAACAATGTCCGCAGAAAAACTCAAATACTTTGTCAACGGTGAGTACGTTGAATCAAAGACAGACAAATACTACACTCTTGTCAACCCCAGCACGGGTGAGACAACGGGTTATGCTCCCTGCTGTACTAACGACGAGGTTCTCGGCGCTATTGCAGCGGCTAAGGCTGCTTTCCCGGGCTGGAGCTCAACTCCGGCGATCAAGAGAGCACAGATTCTTTACAACATCCGTGATCTTCTTATAAAGCACATGGACGAGCTTACAATGCTTGTTGCCGAAGAAAACGGCAAGGTATGGGCTGAGGCCGAGGGCGACGTTCTCAAGGCTAAAGAGGGTACTGAGCTTGCAACTCAGGTTCCGTCACTTATGATGGGCGAGAGCGTTATGGACGCTTCAAGAGGCTACGACACAGTTAAGTACCGCGAGTCGATGGGCGTTTTCGCAGGTATCGTTCCGGTAAACTTCCCTGCTATGATTCCGTTCGGCTGGATGGCTCCTACCTGTATCGCATGCGGCAACACGATGGTTCTCAAGGCAGCGAGCCTTACTCCGAGAACGGCTCTCAGAATTGCCGAGCTTTATAAGGAAGCAGGCGTTCCCGACGGCGTTATCAACGTTGTCACCTGTTCGAGAAACGAGATCAACACGATTCTTGAAAGCCCCGATGTCAAGGGTATCACATTTGTCGGCTCCACTCCCGTCGGCAAGCTTATATATGAAAAGGCTGCAAGCGCAGGCAAGAGAGTCCAGTGCCTTTGCCAGGCTAAGAACCACGCTCTTGTTCTTGCAGATACTCCGATCGAGAGAACCGCGGCAGGTGTTATGAACTCCGCATTCGGTTGTGCCGGTCAGAGATGCATGGCTTTGAGCTGCTGCGTTGTCGAAGAGAGCATCGCAGATAAGTTTGTTGCAGAGCTTGTTAAGCAGGCTAAGGGACTCAAGCTCGGCCCTGCATACGATAAGACCTCAAAGCTTGGTCCAATTACATATGAGAAGCACTACAAGGAAGTTCTTGCAGACATCGACAAGGGCGTTGCAGAGGGCGCGGAGCTTGTGCTTGACGGCAGAAACTGCGTTGTTGAGGGCTATGAAAACGGTTTCTATGTAGGCCCGACAATCTTTGATCATGTTACAGAGGACATGACAATCGGCCGTGACGAGGTATTCGGCCCCGTTCTTTGCATCAAGAGAGTTAAGAGCTTTGAAGAGGGTCTGGCAGTCATGAACGCTAACCCGTATGCAAACGGTTCGGTTATCTTCACTCAGAACGGTTACTATGCCCGTGAGTTTGTTCGTCACACGGACGGCGGCATGGTCGGCGTAAACGTTGGTATTCCCGTTCCGATCGGATTCTTCCCGTTCGCAGGTCATAAGGATTCGTTCTTCGGCGATCTCCACTGCCTCGGCAAGGACGCATATCGCTTCTTCACAGAGAGCAAGTGCGTAACAACACGTTGGTTCGACGAGGAAGAAATGAAGAAAACAGAAGTTTCCACATGGGACGGCACAATATAATCAGGAGGGCATAAAGCTATGTTAAATGTTGGTATTATCGGCGCAGGCCGTATCGGTAAGGTACACTGCGAGTCAATCATGAGATATGTTAAGTCAGCTACGGTTAAGGCTATTGCCGATCCGTTCCTCAATGACGAAACAAAAGAGTGGGCAAAGGGACTCGGTGTAAATGAGTTCTACACCGATTATCATAAGATTCTTGAGGATAAGGACATTCAGGCTGTTCTTATCTGCTCATCAACCGACACACATTCAACGATTTCTCTCGAAGCTATTGCCGCAGGCAAGCACATCTTCTGCGAAAAGCCGATCGACCATGACGTAAACAAGATCCTTGAGGTTAAGAAGGCTCTTGAAAACAGCAACGTTAAGTATCAGGTAGGCTTTAACCGCCGCTTTGACCACAACTTTAAGGCCGCAAGAAAGGCTGTTGAGGGAGGTCAGATAGGCGACCTTAATATCCTCAAGGTTTGCTCCCGTGACCCGGGCGCACCGCCGGTAAGCTACATCAAGGTTTCGGGCGGTATCTTCCTTGATATGACTATTCATGATTTCGATATGGTTCGCTTCATGTCAGGTTCAGAGGTTGAGGAAGTTTTCGCATACGGCGCAGTTCTTGTTGATCCGGCAATCGGTGAGGCAGGCGACATCGACACGGCCGTTATTTCCATGAAGCTCGCTAACGGCGCAATCGCAGTTATTGATAACTGCCGCCGTGCAAGCTACGGCTACGACCAGAGAGTTGAGGCTTTCGGTTCACTCGGTCAGGTTGCTATTTCAAATGACTCTGAGTCAACAGCAGTTGTTTCCGACGCTAACGGCGTTCACGGTGAGGTTCCGCTTAACTTCTTCCTTGAGAGATACATGGGAGCTTACGTTGAGGAGGTTTCTCAGTTCGTTGACTGTGTTGTTAACGACAAGCCGATCACTGTCGGCCTTGAGTGCGGCCTCCAGCCCGTACTTATCGGTATTGCCGCCAAGAAGTCTCTTGAGACAGGCAGGCCCGTTAAGATTGCAGACGTTGCGGCAGAATACGGTCTTTAATATCTAAAGCAACAGTCAATTGTACGGTACAATAAAATAATAATTTCGACGGCGCAGGTTTTCCTGTGCCGTTGTATGTTTTATAGAAATTTTTCTTCGCTACCTGCAGGGGAGGCAAGTTATTTTTCCTGCCTCGGGAACAATTTCATCAGGCTTTCTCGGCGCGATGCCCACATCTACCCAAGAATTATTGCAAAAAGCCGTAAGTTAAAGGCATTGCTCCGTTAGGGGGGTTAGTTCGAGAGAAAAGATATAAAGATACATATAACTGATA
>ULRP01017490.1_pt1 | contig 10543 bp, 13 predicted proteins | sample 1955521 | NCBI WGS metagenome assembly ULRP01 (sample SAMEA4835685, study PRJEB28245) | human gut metagenome | biome: gut microbiome; material: fecal sample | place: Denmark | collected 2008
AATATATTTAATGATTTGACCGGTAGCCTTTTGGTATAATTAATCTTTAATTAGCATACTTTTTAGTATGAAAAAAAGAGAGCTTAACAGCGACACAATCTATATAAAGCGCAAAAAACAAACCATATTTTCGTGGGTAATTTTCGGGCTTGTTTTTTTTAATCTGTGCGGGCTTTCGGTTGGTGGGTTTAGCGCCGCCAGTTATGTAAGTCGTATTGTTGAAAGCTGGGCGGCGGGCAATGAAAATATTGGCAAGATTAAATTCGTTTCAACCGACGAAGACGAGATTATTGGGGTAACAAATATGTTAGATTTTAGTTTCAGTTTACCATTTAAAAATGGTACAATTGAAAAACTTGAAAACGGAAATTTAAGAGTTTCGGGTGGTGGAGATATTGTTGTTTATGCCTGCTATGGGTCTAAGGTCGTTGCGGTTGAGGATGGCGAAAAGGGGCGCGATATTACCTTTGATTGCGGCTTTGGAATAAAGGTTAAATATATGGGGCTTGACAATGTTGGCGTGGTGGTTGGTAATAAGGTTAAAAAGGGTGACGTTGTAGGAATTTGCAATGCAAGCGTTATAGAGGCGTCGGCCACTTACCAAAACAAGCCGTACACAAAATATAAAGTTAAAGATGGAAAGCTTAGTCTGTTTTAAGTAAAAAACGCAAAATTGGGTGCAAATTATGAAAAAAGTGCCAAAATTTCAAAAAATGAAAGCAAAATTGCAGAAAATAAAGTTTGTTATTCATCCGCTGTTTTTATTGTATGGAGCTGTTTGTTTCGTTTTAGGTATTGGCAAAATATTTCTTACTTTCTCGGTTTGCATTATTTGTCACGAACTTGTTCATATGATAGTTGCTAAAAGGCTGGGATATGCTTGTTCGCGAATAAAACTTATGCCATATGGGGCGGTTTTGGAGGCTGAAAGCGATGAATTTAACCCGCGTGACGAGGTTATGATTGCGCTTAGCGGGCCGCTTTTTAACTTGATTTGTGCGCTTATTTTTGTTGCACTTTTTTGGGTTGCGCCGGCCACGTATGGTTTTACGGCGGACCTTGTTGTTGCTAATTTAAGTTGCGGAATGTTTAATTTACTACCGATTTTTCCTCTTGATGGTGGGCGGGTAATTTTAGCGGTTTTAAGCATAAATCATTCGCGAAAAACAAGTGTTAAGTTTGTTAAATTAGTTACCATTATTTTTGCAATATTTTTATTTGTAACGTTTTTAATTTCGCTTGCTATTTCGCCAAATCTTTCAATTGGTATTATGAGTTTTACGCTTTTTGTTGGCGCATTTAGCGAGGATAAAAACGCGGCATATAAAAGAATAATTGCAACCGATATTAAACGCAGAAAAATGCAGCACGGGCTGCGCGCGATTATTACATGTGTTGATGAAAATATGCCTATCGGTAAAATTTATCGCGTGCTTAGTTTTAATCACCTAAATATTTTAAATATTTGCAGAGGTCTTAAAATTATTAAACAAATTGACGAATTTGAATTTGAAAAAATAATTAAAAATTATCCAATAAATATTTCAATTGGCGAAGCAATTTTTGATAAAAATAATTTAAATTAGAATGTATCATTAGTAAAAAAAATTAAAAAATTTATGTCAATTTATAAAAAATATTGCAAACAGATAAAAAGCCAAATATAAATTAATTATAAAAAATGGATAAAAATTAAGTGCAAATTAATGTAATATAAATATGAAATAAAGATGATTTGATTTTAAATACTATTAAGCGTGACAAATTTGTTTGTGTGTTAAATTTTTAATTAATATTGACAGGCTGGCGCATATATGTTAAAATGCAGACAGGAGAAAGGGGCATGTTTTTAAGAAGACACGGAAGATGTAATTATATTCATTTTGAAGATGTTCAAAAATTTATTGAAACAGAAATTGATAAAAAACCGATGACATTGGCGGCGCAACAACGGCTTAAATATGACCCGATTGAAAACGTTTTTGTTTATAAAGATAAGCATAATGTAAGCTATGTAATAGACGATTTTATGTGCGCGACGCCGTCAAACGATACGGTTTTTGGGTTTGATACCAAGTTGCACTGTGCGTACCTTGAATATCTTTGGCGTAACCCAGCAGAAGGCGAGGTTGGGATCCCACAGATGGCGGAACTTATTTCGGTGATGGAAGGCGAAATAGGCGAAAGATTAAGGATGGTTGAAGCGTTTGGCAATGAAATTTCTCAACTTAAATCAAGGATAGAGTCTATGCGCGGGGCAGGCAAAACCGATTCACTTGAACACAATAAAGACCAGCTTGAAAAAACGCTGAAATGCTTGGGCTGTGAGATTAAAAATTATCGAAACGCCTTTAAGCATATGCTTAATTATTCATCAAATCAAAATGCGATACAAAATAATAACAGCGCGCAAGAAGAAGGCGCACAAAAGGAGTAAAATTATGTTTCAAGAAAATACGTTTGTTACAACAAAAGAAGCAATTAAATTTATCGATAAGGTTTTGTTTAATGGCGAAAAAGTTGATGGGCTTAAACTTTATAAAATCAATGACCGTGACTTTTTTGTTCGCGACGGAGATGCAGAGTATGTGTTTGGCGATTTCTATCTTTGCAAAATTACGCAAGAGAGTAAGAGTGATTTAACGTATAAAACTGGCTATATTCAGTTTATGGTTGACAACGTTGATTATGCAGTTAAGGCTGATTATGAAAGGGCGGCTATTGCGCATCTAAAATATGTTTATTATAATGCGGCGCAAGATTACAACTTCGCAAAAGATAAGTTGAAAAACGCAAAAATGGAAGTAAAAACCGAAAATTTCAACAAAAAACTTGAAATTAATGCCAAAAATGTAGAAAATAAGGGCACGGCGCAAATCTATGAAGAACTGCAAACGGCGTCAAAAATGATGGCAAATGTAACCAATTGTATGCTTGATATTAAAACTGGATTGGTGTTTGACCTTGAAGAACAGCTTAGAGAAGTTGATGATTATATCCTTGATAAAACCTATCTTAGTGACTCTAATGATTTAAATAAATAGTAAAAAAACAATAGCGCCTTATAAAATGTAAGGCGTTTTTTGTTGGACTGAGAGAAAAGGTGCAGGGCGAATATTAAATAATTAATATAAGTAAAATGTGTGAAAGTGTTGACAAATCGGCTGCTTTATGGTATCATACGGTCGTGCCACTTGCGAAGGGCAACTAAGAGAACTGAATTTAGAGCAATTGCTAATTAAAGCTTTAAAGAAGTCCGCCTAGTGCAGTGAGACTGGATGTGAAGGAGGAAATATAATGTACGCTATTGTTGAGATCGGTGGTAAGCAGCATAAAGTTGAGGCTGGCAAATATTTTTTCACCGAGAAGTTGAACGCTAACGTTGGTGACAAGGTTGAGTTTGAAGCTAACCTTATTTCTGCCGATGGAAAGGTTTCTATTGGTAATCCAACTGTTAAAAATTCGAAAGTAGTTTGTGAAGTTCTTGAGCATGGCAAGGAAGACAAGATTGTTGTTTTCAAATACAAGGCTAAAAAGAACGAGCGCAAGAGACAGGGTCACCGTCAACCTTATACGAAACTTATGGTAGTTTCAATCGGCTAGTATGACGAAAGTAAAAATAACAAAAAAAGACAATCATATCATCAAGGTCGAGTGTGACGGTCACACGGGCTATGGCGTTTATGGCGAAGACATTGTTTGCGCGTCGCTGTCAAGTGTGGTGCAAACGGCGGTGTTGGGGCTTTTGGCCGTGGCGAAGGTGGACGTTGATTTAGTGCGTGATGACGAGCGCGGCTATATTAAGTTTAGCGTGAACCCGTCTCACGGCGAGGCACAGATTAAAGCAGACGCGATTTTAGACACGATGCTTTGCGGAATTAGCGACCTTAATGAAGGTTTTTCAGATTTTATTGAATTGGAGGTAGATTAGTATGTTTATTAATATCCAACTGTTTGCTCATAAAAAGGGTGGCGGTTCAACTAAGAACGGCCGTGATAGTAATGCTCAAAGACTTGGCGTTAAAAAGTTTGCTGGCGAAAAAGTTTTGGCCGGTAACATTATCGTTCGTCAACGCGGAACAAAGTTTCATCCCGGTAACAATGTAGGTATCGGTAAAGATGACACGTTGTTTGCTACGGCTGACGGCGTTGTTAAGTTTGAAAGATACAACAGAGATAAACAACAAGTTTCAGTTTATGCTGAATAGTTTTAAGGCCGACTTGTGGAGCTAAGTCCGCGGGTCGGTTTTTTGTTGTGGATTTTTGTTTGACAAGCGGGCGCGATAAATCTTATAATTAAATGAACATTAGGTTTGTGAGGGGATGTTATGGCAACTGAAGCAGAGATTGTTGACGCAAAAATCAAACTTAAAGAGGCCAATGATGTTGTAAACAGCATTATTGACCGATACGTGCGCAACTCGATGGCTGGCATCGCGGGCGAAAAAAATGAGTACGTTTTAAGCGATATGCTTTTAAGGGGTAAAATTGACGTAAGTGAAATTGGTGACGAGTTTGGCTCTGTCCGTAATGATGAAAGCGTAAGCGCCGAAGAGATGGATTTAAGTCATAGCGCAGAAAGTGGTATTGTTGATGAAAAGGGCGTGGCACAGCATAATGAAAAAGCGCAAGGCGATGAGCTTGGCGCTGCGCAACAAGCCGAAACCGAGGTTGGTGACGAACGTGACGTGGCGCAACAAATCGAAAATGAGGTTGCTGATGAGCACGGTGCGGTACAGCAAAATAGTATGCGGGTTGAAAGCGATATGGCGGCCAGTAAGGGTGCGGAACTTGAAAACGCGCTTACGTCTGTGTTTGACAAGGATAAGATTGAGGCAAAGAAAATCGACGTGGGTGCGACTGGCGTTGTTAATGGCGCGCAAGACGAGGATTTTATGGCACAAATTCGCGCGATGCAAAATCAAATGCAGGCTGAAAAAGAAGGTGCGGCCGAAGTTGATACTGTTGACAATGCTCAGGGTGAAGTAATGGGTCAGGCCGATTTGAGCACGAATGTGCAGCCAGAAAGCTCAGTTAGAATTAACGAGTTTGGCGAGATTATTCGCGATGAAAATACGACTATAAATACGCGCGATGTAAGTGGTGCCGAAGCTGGCCAAGACATTCCAACGTTTACGCCGCCTGTTATGGACGACGAAATACCAACATTTACGCCGCCTGAAAATCAGGCCGAAAATGGAGCTGGAAATGGCGTTGGAAATGCTGATGAAAACGTGAACAAACTTGGCGCTGATAACGGCAATGGCGAAAAAGTCGAGGATAGCAAAGCTGCTGAGGTTGATAATAATAAAGAGTTTAAGCCGATAGACTTTTCGTTTGAAGACGAGAACGAGGTGGCGGCTGAGGCTGAAAATGAAAAACAGGCCGAACTTAGCGCAGAGGCTGCGTCGGGGCGAGTTGATAACCTTAGCGATGATGCGCTTGAACGCTTAAAAGCCAGCCTTAAGGTTGCGGGCGAAGAAGAGCGCGAAAGGTGACGCGCGGTGCCTTGATATGAATTCAACAAAAAATATAGTTTGCTATAAAAATATAAATAATTAAAAAAGCAAAAGTATGTTATTTTAACAGCACTTTTGCTTTTTGTTTTTTATTAGCGTAAGTTTATTTTTCTTCCGCATTATCTAAAGACGACAAAACGTTATTTGCTTTTTGAATAAGTTTTTCATAAGGAAGTGATTGTATCTCTGCCTTTGCCTTAATCTTTTGCGCATATTCTGTTATTTCTTGCATTGCATTATCATTAATTTGTTCTTTACGTTTTTTGCAATAACTAATGAGCTCTTTTGCATAATCGTGGCCAAGTTCTGCAAGAAGTAGAGATATCCAATCATCTGTAAAATTGTGTTTTAGCCTTAAAGTTGAGCCGCTATCCATAATATTTGGCTCATCTTCATAAACTAAAAATGAAAAATTTGAAACTGAAACATCAAGCGAAAATTCATTGTTTTTGTATGTACAAGCTAATGCTACCGTTCGGCACAAATTTTCATTAAAATTTTCAATAGATGCTTGAATTTTTTCACCTGACTTGCTGTCATATATTTCATAGTTCCAATTTAACTTTGGGTATTTTTGTGATAAAAATGTTTGAATATCTTTCAATGTGTAAATCGCTTTCATAACTATCTCCTGTATTTAATAATAACACAACTTAACATATATTACAATACAAAATCAAAAAGATAAACCAAATCGCGGCTTATCTTTTTATTATTGAGATTTTAAAACTGTTGGCCGTCTGGCTCTATATTGGCATAAGATTAGTTAATAATTGTTGATTTAATGATTTGTTTATAAGTTAAAAAATTGGGGTAGGAATATTTTATACATTGATAAATTGATATGTCTATAAAAAAGTAGCACTATTTATAAATTTGTATGCTAGCGTGGTGGTTAAAATTTTAGCGGCGGGTTTTGCGGTCGATAACCTTGTCAATCTTGTGTTGAAAAAATAGGCCGTATTCTTTGCGGGCGTCTAGTTCGCCTTGCTCAAAACGCTGGATACAATTTTTAAGAGTTGATTTAAAAGCTGTTTCATTTTTATATTTATAGGCAAGATTTTTTAGCATAACGATGGTGTATTTTTGGGCGTCGCGCTCGATGGCCTGCATATTATAGATGGTTGGGTTATCGGTTGCGGTGAAATATGCTTGCCAATTCTTTTTCCAGCGGCGGGCGGTGAAGTTTAAAAACGGGATATGCTTGCGGCGCACGATATTATATTGATACGCGTGGCGCCCTTCGTGGATAATTGTTTCCATCGCGTGAAAGCGCAACTTGTGATGATAGAGAAGTTGGTCGTTGATAAAAATGTGTTGATTGTTTATGCTTGTGGCCTCAAAAAGACCAAGGCAACCCTCGGGTAGGTCAGGATTGACGCAAACTATGGTCGGCTTGCGGTGTTGCTTTTTGGCCATCTTATTTTCAAGCGCTTGAAGAATTTGAAGGCGCTTATCTGGCGTGTAGTTTTGCCAATGGCTTCCTCTAAATTTTGAAAACACAAATAACATTTACTTTTCCTCTTAAATATGATACAATAATTTGAAAGTTAACGCAAGGGGATAATATGGACTATTACAAAAAGGATGATAATATAATAATTCCTAAATGCAAAGAATTTAACCCGCAGCATATTTTAGAGTGCGGGCAAATATTTAGGTTTATTAAAAATGGCGAAGAGTGGACGGTGTTTAGCGGTAAAAATGTTGCAAAAATACGTGAAAACGATAAAAATTATGCAATATTTTCAACAAATGCCTGCTATTTTGCGAACTTCTTTGATTTTGAAACGGACTACGCAGCGATCAAAAACAGCCTTAAAGCTGACCCTATACTTGCAAAATGCATCCCCTTTGGGGAAGGGATAAGAATATTAAGAGGCGACCCATTTGAGATTATTATTTCGTTTGTTATATCGCAAAATAATAACATAAAGCGTATTCAAAAGATTATTGAAAGGCTTTGTGAGGCGGGGGAAGAAATTAAGTTTGATGGCGCAGTTTATCACGCTTTTCCAACCGCTCAGTGTTTGGCCGAAAAGCCGTTTGAATTTTTTGCGTCGCTGGGCGCTGGGTATCGCGACAAATTTCTTTATAAAATAACGCGCGAACTTAAAGGCGTTGACTTAAATGAAAGGGCTACGCTTTCAACTAAGGAATTAAGAAAGTGGCTTATTTCTTTGTCTGGCGTTGGCCCAAAAGTTGCAGACTGCATTTTGCTTTTTGGGTTTGGGCGAATGGATGTGTTTCCCGTTGATACGTGGGTTGAACAAGTTTATAACACGCTGTTTTTTGAAGGCAAGAAAAATCGCGAACAGATAGCCTTATATTTTGTAAATCGATTTGGTGAACTTTCAGGCTACGCACAACAGTACTTGTTTTATTCGGCACGGTCTTTTGATGTTTTAAAAACCAAAAGTAGTGAGGATAATAAATAACAAAAACGCAAAATTGAATAAAAAACATATAAAAACATGCTAAAAATGTTAAATTTGGCGTGTTTTTTGTTGTTTTTAATATATTTACGTGCTTTAAATTTTGGGTTTTTGAGGAATAAATGGTATACAATTGGTTAGGTATGTTTTTTAGTTGGTTATTTTACTGAATGTAATTAAATTGCGCGAATAATTTACCGCAAAATTGTATGTATAATTATAAAAATATTGTAAAATTTTTAAAATCAAATTAAATAACTGCGAAAAATGATTTTAAAAACATTGATGAATTAAGGGGGGTGACTGTTGCCGGGGCTGTTGTTTCGTCATGATAGAATGATGACAGAACAATTGGTAATTGAGTTGTTAATTAAGTATGGATAAGCAAATCAGGTTTTAATTTTAAGATGGATATTGATTTTTTAATGTTTGTGTGATAAAATGTAATCAGTAAAACTTTAAGGCAGATGGGCTAAGTTAAATTTGACGAAAGTTAATCGTTAATTTAATTTGAGTTTTGTTTGCTGGGAGGGAGTTATGAATTTGAATTTAATTGCTGCGCTTAGCACGGGGGCGATTATCGGGCTGTCAGTAGCGGGGGCTGTTATTTTGGCAGCGTTTATTATTATGCTGTGTATGGTTCCGTTAAGGCTGTGGTTTAGGGCGCTTGTTTCGGGCTCGCATGTTTCGATGGGCAAACTTATCGGGATGAAGATAAGAAAGGTTAAAGTGCAAGATATAGTTTTAAGTTATATCAGCGCGAAAAAGGCGGGGCTTAAACTTGACATTGACGATCTTGAAACGCATTTTTTGGCGGGCGGTAATGTTGACCGTGTTGTTAAGGCGCTTATCAGCGCGCACTCGGCCAATATTGACATTTCGCTTGAAACGGCCAAGGCGATTGATCTTGCGGGGCGCGATGTTTATGAGGCGATAAGGACAAGTGTTGTGCCTAAGGTTATAGAGACACCAACTATCAGCGCGGTTGCAAAAGACGGTGTTGAACTTAAAGTTAAGGCCAAGGTTACGGTTACGTCTAATATTCATCGCCAGATAAGCGGCGCGGGCGAGGACACTATCATTGCTCGCGTAGGCGAGGGCATTGTTACCACCGTTGGGTCAGCCAACTCGCACAAAATCGTGCTTGAAAACCCTGATCTTATTTCGGCTACCGTGCTTTCAAAAGGGCTTGACAGCGGCACGGCGTATGAAATATTGTCAATAGACATTGCTGACATTGATGTTGGCGTTAACATTGGCGCGCGCCTTGATATAGATAAGGCTATCGCGCAAAAGAAGATAAGCGAGGCTAAGGCTGAGGAACGCAAGAGTATGGCCATTGCGCAAGAGCAAGAGATGAAAGCGAAGGTGCAAGAAATGCAGGCTGAACTTATTCGTGCGGAGGCCGAGGTTCCAAAAGCGATGGCAAAGGCGCTGCAAGAGGGCAAGATGAGCGCGATGGACTATTATAAACTTCAAAACTTGCAGGCAGACACCCAGATGCGCAAAACGATTGGAAAAGACGAGACGCCAAAAACTAACAAGCCAAAGGCGTAAAGTAAGGACGGATTTTGGATGATTTATGTTTTTATAGGCCTTGTTGTTATGTTCGTTTGGTTCACCGTTTGGGCGGTGGTTAAGGCTAATGACTTTAAATCTAAGCCGAAAGAAGAAAAGAAAGAGGCGGCGCCACCTCCTCCACCACAAACCGACGAATACGTTTTTGTTACACAAGAAAAGCCTAAAAAGGTGAAGATTAAGAAGAAAGAAAAAGAAGAGAAAGTTAAAGGCGAGGCGCAAGTTGTTTCGGTTTTTAAGTCAACTGAAAAGGCGGACGAAGAAAAACCCGCAACCGATGACCGCGAAGAGCTTTATCAAAAATATATCGCACAAGAAAATGGTGCGGAGGGCGATATGGAATCTGGCGCTGACGGTTCGGGCGCTCGCGACGACGCGGGCGTAAGAAGACCTCAGCCGTTGCCACTTTCAGACCGAGATATTGAAAGGCGTATTGCGCAGATTCGGCGTGACAATTTTGAGGCGACCGACAAGCCGCAAAGTGATGGCGAATCGTTTAAAGACGAGCCGACCTATTACGGCTTTGGTGTTGGGTCAAGCGCGCACGACCACGGAAGTATGAAAGACCCTAATTTTGACCCGTGGGCGAACGAAAACAAGGCGGCGCCCCTTTCGCCGCGCGGGGCAGGGCTTTCGCGAAGAGACTATGGCGACCTGCTTGATGATGACGACGATTTTGTTGATTTTGAAGCGATTGACAGAATTATGAACAACCGTCCGCATATGGGTCCGGGGTCTAGGCCAAGGCCAAGCGGTTTTGGTATGCGAGATTTTGATAGACCAAGCTTAAGCATTCCTGAAATTGATCTAGCCGAAAGGCCAATGCAGTCACGCGTGGGCGGCGGGTCGGTTAAAAGTCAACTTTCGGGCAAAAGTTTGGGCGAGTCAATAGTGGTTGGTCAGGCTATCGGCAACCGCAAGGTGGACGATTTTGACACCTCTGGTACTGACGGGAAAAAGTAAAGCGTATGATTTTGACACCTCTGGTACTGACGGGAAAAAGTAAAGCGT
>ULRP01040246.1_pt1 | contig 10524 bp, 11 predicted proteins | sample 1955521 | NCBI WGS metagenome assembly ULRP01 (sample SAMEA4835685, study PRJEB28245) | human gut metagenome | biome: gut microbiome; material: fecal sample | place: Denmark | collected 2008
CGATCCCAAAAGAGCCAACGGATATATTTCGCTGTTTACGTTTTTCAGATAAACCACAAGCACGGAACACACGAGAATCAAAACGACTATTTTAAGCATTTTCTAATAATAATTAAAAAAAGTTTTTATAGCTTCAAACAGCTCGCCTATCATATTTATAACGAGAGTAAGGACTATTATAAGCCCCGCAAGCGCAACGAGCGTTGCTATATCGTCCCTGTCGCTTTTTTTCAAAACCTGAGTTATTACCGTTATCAATATACCTATCGCGGCGATTTTGAATATCACGTCTACGTTCATACGTTACTCCGTTAAAGAATCAATATAAATATGATTAACCCGAACAAAAAGCCGAGCTTTATGCAAATCGGTTTATATTTTTTATAATCGTTTTCGCATTTTTTATATTTTTCGCAAACCGTTTTTTCCGCTTCTTCGAGCATATTCAATTGCGTTTTCCTGTCCGTCGTTCCTATATTTTCGGCGTAATTCCAAAAATACGCGCGCTCTTCTTCGTTTAAAAATTGTAAAGCTCCGTTGTTTTTTCTTTTATCGGCTTTATACTCGGATAACTCTTCGGTAAACTTGTTTTTCCCGCAATCTTCTATTACCGCCGAAAAAGATCGAAAACTAAAAGATACCGCCGTTTTAAATCTTTTGTTAAACTCGCAAAAACTCTCGTAAAATTTTAATCTTTCGTAATATTTATACGAAAACACATATCCGGCAAACACCGATAATATAAGCAAAACCGCTCCGATTAAATATTTCAGCATATCTCTGCGTAATTCCGATTCAGTATTTTTTTAATTTTTCCAGGTTGTCCGTTTCCGTTTAATATAACGAATCTTTCAAAAACCCCTTTTGAGAAACCTTTTCGTTTTGAAATATCTTCTATGTCCGAACCGTGACAACTTGCTATCGTCTTAACCCCGCATAAAGAAGCAAAGTTCACGCAATCCCAGTCTTTCTCGCCGAAAAGCTCGTCCGTTATGATTACGTCGGGAGAAAGAGATCTTATCCCGTACTCAAAAGCATAACGCTTGTCCGAATACCTTATAAAATCGATTCTGCAACCTTTAACGTTTTCAAACTCACCCCTCTCGTCAACAATCAGAATGGAAACGTTTTTTTCGTTAAGTTTTCTGGCAATATCTTTAAGCATAGTCGTTTTACCTTTTCCCGGCGGCGAAACTATCAGCGTGTTATAAAACCCGTCCGAATATATTTTTTTAAATAATAATGCCGAACAATCGATTACTTCGCGAGGAATTCTCACGTTAAGAGAGCTTACGTTTTTTATGGTTATTATATTTCCGCCTTCTACAACGCATTCGCCGCCTATACCGACGCGTATCCCGTCCGACGACGTGATAAATCCGTTTTTTATCTCTTCGTTATAGGCGTAAACCGAATTTTTAGTCAGCACGGATAAAGCCGTTTCTATAGTATCAGCCTCACAGGTAATTGCACCGCGAACCTCGTCCTTTAGTCCGTTGTCGGTCAAAAAACGCCCTACGCCGTTATCGTTGACGATTATCGGAAATCCTGCTCTTAATCTTAAATCGTAAACCCTTTTCATATCGACGTTTTTAAGCGCGGCCGATATCCTTTCGGGCAGAAAATCGAATTTCATATCGCTAATAATATATTCCGACTAAAAGAAAAACAGAACAAAAAAAAGACAAAGAAAAATTCTTCGTCTTTCAGATTTGATTTTAAAAAGTTATACGCTATACCAGCGGATATTCCGCTTTAACTTTTGCGGTAAGCTTATCGTCGTATTCCCGAACTTTATCCGACACTAATTTTTCCACTTCTTTCGGGCAAAGCTTTGACTCGTAAGTCATCAGAACGTCAAAAATCAGGTTGGCGTGAGTTTTACCCTCGTTCATTCTGAAATCGTGGATATCGAAATCAGGATCGATGCTTTTTACTATGTCGCGGCAAACAATTTTAAGCTCGTTTACCCTCTCGCTCGTAGTTACGACGGGATCCATATGTATCGTTGCGAGACAATTGAATTTTTCCTCCAACCCGCGTTCTACGTTGTCTATCATATCGTGAAGCTCCATAACGTTACCTTCGGCGGGTACTTCTGCGTGAAGAACGAGAATTTTTCTTCCCGGACCGTAATCGTGCAACATAATATCGTGTATGCCGACGATTCTATCGTCGAAATTTTTTACATAATCCGCAATTTCTTTTACCAATTCGCGGTCCGGAGCTTTGCCGAGAAGAACGTCCGCAATATCTTTAAGAGAGCGAATCCCCGTATAAGCGATAAAAAGAGAAACGATAACACCCGCATAACCGTCTATAGGTACGTCTTTTATAACAGCGGACAAAACTACACTCGCCAGAACCACAGCCGTAGAAACGCAGTCGGAAATACAATCGAAAAACGTGGCTTCAAGCGCAACGGAATTTATTTTTTTGCCCACGTATCTGTTAAGTCCCGCCAAAAAAATCTTCGCGAAAACAGAAGCCGCCAGAATGCATAGCGTAACCGTAAAAACCGCGCCGCTCGTCACCTCGGGAACTTCTCTGCCGACGATTTTACCTATTGACTCCGTAAACAATTGAAACGCCACCACGAGAATTACGATAGAAACGGCAAGTCCTGCGAAATATTCAAACCTGCCGTGACCGAACGGGTGTTGTTTATCGGGCTTTTTGTTGGATAACTTAAATCCGAGAATCGAAACAACGGACGTACCCGCATCGGACAAATTGTTTATTCCGTCCGACAAAATAGAAATCGCGCCCGTCAATACGCCGGCTGTTATTTTTGCCGCACTCATAAGCATATTAACTATTATACCGGTTACGCCCGACAGCCTGCCGTATTTTTCTCTGACTGCGGGATTTTTTACGTCGTCAGGATTTTTTATAAAAAGATTTACAAATTTCTTAAACATAACAAAAACTTAATTTTCGGGCTTTTTTTCTATGATTACGGTAAACGGTCCGTCGTTCACCTGCGTTATTTTCATATCCGCGCCGAACACTCCGAGCTTAACGATAAGACCGTTTTCTTTAAGTCCTTCCGCAACGTAACGATACAACTCGTTAGCGCGGTCGGGTTGTTCCGCACCGAGAAAATCCGGTCTGTTGCCGTGGGAAGTGTTGGCAAAAAGCGTAAATTGCGAAACGAGTAAAATTTCACCGCCGCAATCTTTTATGGATTTATTTATTTTGCCGTTTTCATCTTCAAAAATCCTGAGCGGCGGAATTTTTTTTATAAAATAATCGGCTTCGGTTTTTGAATCTCCTTTGCCTACGCCGAGAAAAACGACAAGGCCGTTGCCGATTTCCGATACGGTCTCTCCGTCAACTTTAAGATTTGCAGACAAAACTCGTTGCAATACAGCTTTCATCTTTTATTATCCTTTAATTCAACATTAATTATTATGATACCACAACAAAAAACGATTGACAAGTTTTTTTCAAAAAAGTATAATAAATAAGTAACTTTTTAAATAAGCAGGCATTAGGTTTATGAAAATTTACGGACTCGAAAAACTTTCGCTCGTCGATTACGACGGGTTTGTTGCGGCTACGGTTTTTACCGGAAGCTGTAACTTCAGGTGTCCGTTTTGCCATAACGCGTCTTTGATCGTAGATTACGACAAATTGCCGCCTATTGACGAAAACGAGGTGTTTTCGTATTTGAAAAAACGTAAAGGAATCATAGAAGGTCTTTGCATCACGGGCGGAGAACCCACGTTAAACAAAGACCTGCCCGAATTTTGCGAAAAAGCAAAACAGACGGGCGTTTTTGTAAAAGTAGATTCAAACGGTACTTCTCCCGAAACAATTAAGCTTCTTGCCGAAAACGGACTTGCGGACTATTTTGCCATTGATATAAAAAACGACAGAAAAAATTACGCCAAAATAGTCGGATTAAATAATTTCGATACGAAAAACATAGAAAAAACCGTATCCTACCTTATCGGCGGCAAAGTCGGATATGAATTCCGCACCACGCTTATCGACGAATTCCATTCGGAAGAAAACATCATCGAAATCGGAAAGTGGATAAGCGGCGCGAAAAAGTACTTTTTGCAGAAATTTAAAAGCGGAGAAAACTGCCTTTTACCCGACGGCTTAAACCCCGTTTCCGACGAAAAAGCAAAACGGTTTTTAACTGCCGTTGCACCTTTCGTTAAATTTACCAAGCTTCGCGGATACGACCTCTCGGGTTAATTCCCCTTTTCTTTTGTTTAATACGTATTTAAGAAAAGGAGATTATAATTTATGTATTTTATTTTTGCTTTAGTCGCTTTGTTTGCCTGGAGCGGCTCGGATCTTTTTTCCAAACTCGGAACTTCTCAAAAGGATAAAAACAGCCACTGGCACGTCATTTTCGCCGTGGGCGTTGTTATGGGCATTCACGCCGTTATTACTATTATTTTCGGTTCGTTTATAGATCCCGATAATACGCCTTCCTGGATTTTAAGTGTTATATATTCCGACTTTAAGCCTATGGATTTTGTCCGTTACGCACCTATCGCGTTTATTTATCTTGCAGCTATGGTCGTCGGATACGTCGGACTCAGATATATAGAACTTTCTGTTTCTTCACCCATTTGCAACTCTTCGGGTTCGCTCGCTTTGGTTATTTGTTTGATTTTCGGTTGGGCGACGCTTAACGGCGGCTCTATAGCGGGAGTTATTCTCGTTACACTCGGAATAATTTCTCTCGGCATCGTAGAGTACAGAGAGAGCGACGAAGTAAAGCTTGCAAGACAAGACGGCTCTAACTTTAAATATACAAAAAGTCTTTGGGCTATTCTTATCCCCATCATATACTTATTTATGGACGCTATGGGCACGGTCGGAGATCAGCTCGTCTCGGAACTCGAATTATTCGATATGAGCGAATACGCTTCTAATACCGCGTTTGAATTCACTTCGCTTTGTTTTGCGATTTTTGCTTTCCTTTACGTAAAACTTATAAAAAAGGAAAAATTCTTCAGCTTCGGCGTTGAAAACGGAGAAGATAAATTGCTTAAACGCAATTTAATTCTCGGCGCGATATGCGAAACGGTCGGACAGATTTTTTATATGTCCGTTATGTTTTCGGATTTCGACGCGGGTATGCCTATGATTTCGGCTTATTGCGTTCTTTCGGTCGTGTGGTCGAGAATTTTTCTTAAAGAAAAGCTTTCTTACAAACATTATATTGCAATCGCGCTGACGTTTGCGGGAATAATCCTTTTAGGCATATTCTCCCCCGTATAACTAAAAAAACGGCTATTTACCGTTTAAATAAATAATTTCCAAAGGAGAAAACATGGAAAGAGAAAAACTTGGTTCGAGATTAGGTTTTATTCTTCTCTCGGCAGGCTGCGCCATCGGTTGCGGCAACGTATGGAAGTTCCCTACCCTTACGGGAGCGAACGGAGGCGGAGCGTTCGTTCTGCTTTACCTTATATTTTTAATCATTCTCGGCTTGCCGGTTATGACTATGGAATTTTCCGTAGGGCGCGCAAGTCAGAAAAGCCCGGTGCGTTTTTATCATACGCTTACGCCGGAAAATAAAGGTTGGCGCGCGCACGGATACGCCGCGCTTGTCGGCAATCTGCTTCTGATGATGTTCTACACGGTAGTTTCGGGATGGATTCTTTATTATTTTATCTCTGCCCTTACGGGAAAGCTTGAAAGCGTTACCACCGCGGCAGAATCCGTAAAATATTTTTCGGAAGTGAACGACAGCCCTCTTATAATGATTTTAAGCACGTTTGCGATAATAATTCTCGGATTTTTCATCTGTTCGTTTAAGCTCGATAAAGGATTAGAAACTGTAACCAAGTATATGATGGTTGCCCTTCTCGTTATTATGATAGCTCTTGCGGTTTACGGTTTTACGTTAAACGGCGCGGCGAAAGGTCTTAAATTTTATCTTGTACCCGACTTTACGAAAATAACGTTTAACGTCGTTGTTTCGGCTATGAATCAAGCTTTCTTTACGCTTTCGCTCGGTATAGGTTCTATGGCGATTTTCGGAAGCTACATAAACAAAGACAGATCGCTTTTAGGCGAATCCGTAAACGTTATCATTCTCGATACTTTTGTCGCGATAGTTGCGGGTCTTATAATATTCCCCGCATGCTTCTCTTTCGGCGTAGAACCGGACGGAGGTCCGTCGTTGATTTTTCAGACGTTACCGCTCGTTTTCTCGCACCTGCCTGGCGGAAGGATATGGGAATGTTTGTTCTTCTTGTTTATGACGTTTGCCGCTTTTTCTACCGTTCTCGCAGTATTTGAAAACATTCTCGCCTGCTTCCGCGATATATTCGGCTGGAACAGAATCAAAGCTTCGATAATTTGCTGCGTTATAATGCTTATATTATCTCTCCCCTGCGTTCTTTCGTTCTGCGTTTTCAAAACGAGTTTTGCGGTTCTCGATATAGAAGACTTTTTGGTCAGCAATATACTGCTTCCTATCGGCTCGCTCGTATTCGTTCTTTACTGTACTAATCGGAAACACGGTTGGGGCTGGGAGAATTTCACTATGGAAGCCAACACGGGCAAAGGTCTGAAAGTCAAAAACTGGATGCGTGTTTATTTATCTTATATACTCCCCATAATTATATTCGCGTTATTCCTGATAGGAATTATAACGTTTGACTATAGCGGTAATATATTTGACTTCTTCAAATAAAACATAATAACAATAAAAACGCCTCGCGTCTGCGAGGCGTTTTTAATCTTTAAAACCTAACGCCGAACGGCATCGGTATAGGATAAATCACGAATAAATTTCGGATTTAATAATTATTCAATACTGTCAAGGTACAAACAAGCGTTTGTTGCCGCAACGCCGCCGTCCGCAACCGCGGTAACGACCTGCCGAACTGCTTTCGTTCTGCAATCGCCCGCAACGAATAAACCTTCCGTACGGGTTCTGCAGGTTTCGTCCGCCACTATATATCCGTCTTTGTCGAGGTCTACAAGATTTTCAAAAGGCTTGTTGTCCGGAATTTGCCCTATCGCGACAAATACCGCGGGCAACTCGTGCCTTAAAATTTCGCCGTCTTTGTTTTTATATTCGATAGCCGTCAGATAATCTTCTCCGATAAAGTCGATAACGCTCGTTTCCGGTCGCCATTCAATATTTTCTTTCGATTTAACAGCCTTAATAAGCGTTTTATCGCCGAAAAACTTATCAAACAACGTATACACGTAGACTTTTTTACAGTAAGACGACAGAAGCAAACAATATTGCAACGCGGTATTAGCGTCTCCGATAACGGCAACTTCTTTTCCTTTATAGAACGCGCCGTCGCATATCGCGCAATAATAAACGCCCTTGCCGACGAGGTCGTTCCTGTCGGATTTGGTTCTTAAATGTTTATGCTTTACGCCTGCCGCTATAATAACGCTTTTAGCTTCATAGGTGTTATATTCGGTAAAGACGCTAAAGATGCCGTCGTGCTTGTCTACCCTGACGGCTTTTTCTATCTCGAAATCCGCGCCCATAGACGTAATCTGCTCAAAAAGATTATCGGCAAACTGTTCTCCGCTGATAGCTTTTATAGACGGATAATTTTCTAATCTCGGAGAAGTCGCGATTTGCCCGCCAAGACTTTCGCTTTCTAAAACAAGTACTTTTTTTCCGTTTCTCAATGCGTACAGCGCGGAAGTCATTCCTGCCGCGCCGCCGCCGATTATTATAATATCGTACATAATCAATGTAAACTCTCGATATATTTTCTTATTTCGCTTGCATTATCATACGCTTTGAATCCGTCTCCGTCCGGGACTAAAAGCGTGGGAGCTTTTTTAACTCCGAATTTAAGCGTCATATCTTTGTCCTGCTCCGCGTCGATAACTTCGTACTTAACGCCCGCCTTATCGAGCATCATCTTGCTCGTTTTGCAGTTAGGACAACCGTTTCTGGTAAACAAAATCGGAGAAGTAATCGTTTCTTCTTTATTACAATGCTTACATTCTTCGTGATGAACCGTTCCGTCTTTTGCGGTAAAATGCGAATTAGCCACGTCATAAACCTTTCTCGCGGCAAATTCCGCGCGTTTACCGTCGTTCCAGTTCTGAACGGGACGATAATATCCGGTTATTCTGCTATAGACTTCCGTCGTTTTCCCGCATACGGGACATTTATAAACCTCGCCCGGAATATAGCCGTGATCGGAACAAACCGAATACGTCGGAGAAAGCGTATAATAAGGAAGCTTATAATTTTCCGCTATTTTACGCACGAGATTAGCCGCAGCCTTCCAGTCGGGTAATTTCTGACCGAGGAAAGCGTGGAAAACCGTTCCCGACGTATAAAGCGTCTGCAAATCGTCCTGAATATCGAGAGCGGTAAATATATCGTCCGTATATCCGACGGGCAAATGCGAGCTGTTGGTATAATAAGGCGTTTTGTCGGAATCCGACGCGGTTATTATATCGGGATATCTCTTTCTGTCGTGTTTGGCAAGACGGAAAGAAGTAGATTCCGCAGGAGTCGCTTCGAGATTATATAAATCCCCGTACAATTCCTGATAGTCGGAAAGCTTGCTTCTCATAAAGTTAAGAACGTTTTTCGTAAACGCCTGCGCTTCGGGTGTAGTCAGATCTTTCTTTATCCATTTAGCGTTAAGGCACGCTTCGTTCATTCCGACAAGACCTATCGTTGAGAAATGGTTGGAGAACGTTCCCAAATATCTCTTTGTATAAGGATAAAGCCCCGCCTCTAAAAGTTTGGTTATAGTATCCCTTTTCACTTTCAGAGATCTCGCGGAAATATCCATAAGATGAGTCAATCTCTCGTAGAATTCTTCTTCGCTGGCAGAAAGATAAGCTATTCTCGGCATATTGATCGTAACCACGCCTACAGAACCGGTGCTTTCGCCGCTTCCGAAGAAACCGCCCGATTTTTTACGAAGCTCTCTTAAGTCAAGCCTTAAACGACAACACATACTGCGAACGTCCGACGGTTCCATATCCGAATTGATATAGTTAGAAAAGTACGGCGTACCGTATTTTGCGGTCATCTCAAACAAAAGCTTATTGTTTTCCGTATCGGACCAGTCAAAATCGCGGGTTATCGAATACGTAGGAATAGGATACTGGAAGCCTCTTCCGTTTGCGTCGCCTTCAATCATTATTTCAATAAAGGCTTTGTTTACCATCGCCATTTCGGCAACGCAGTCTTTATATTTGAAGTCCATCTCCTTGCCGCCGACGATTGCGTTCATTTCGGCAAGGTCGTTAGGCACAACCCAGTCCAGCGTTACGTTGGTAAACGGCGACTGCGTTCCCCAACGCGACGGAGTATTTACGCCGTAAATAAACGACTGAATACACTGTTTAACCTCTTTATAGCTAAGGTTATCCGCCTTGACAAACGGCGCAAGATAAGTATCGAACGAAGAAAACGCCTGCGCGCCCGCCCACTCATTCTGCATTATGCCTAAAAAGTTCACCATCTGATTGCAGAGAGTAGAAAGATGGCTTGCGGGAGAAGACGTTATTTTGCCGGGAACGCCGCCCAAACCTTCCTTAATAAGCTGTTTTAAAGACCAGCCTGCGCAATAGCCCGTAAGCATAGAAAGATCGTGAATATGTATGTCAGCGTTTCTGTGAGCTTCGCCTATTTCTTCGTCGTAAATTTCAGACAACCAGTAGTTAGCCGTAACCGCGCCGCTGTTGGACAAAATAAGACCGCCGACGGAATAAGTGACGGTAGAGTTTTCTTTAACACGCCAGTCTGCAACTTTAAGATAATCGTCAACAACCTTTTTATAATCGACGATCGTTTCTTTAATATTACGGACTTTTTCGCGTTGCTTACGGTATAAAATATAACTCTTGGCAACGTCTACGTATCCGGCTTGAATAAGAACCACTTCTACGCTGTCCTGAATATCTTCAACGCTTATAACGTTATCTTTGATTTTCTTGCCGAAATCGGCAGAAACTCTTAACGTAAGCATATTAAGTATATCTGCCGTATAATTAACCTGCTTTGCGTTAAACGCCTTGGACAACGCCGTAGAAATCTTTGACATATCGTATTCAACGAGTTGTCCGTCTCTTTTTCTCACCTGAAACATACACTGATCCTCCGTACTCTTTTTTAAATGAATTGATGGAACGTTTTTAATATAACATATTACTCTTGGTTTGTCAATCGTTTACAATATATAGTTAATCTTTTTTTTACAAACACAATATATTGTGGTTTTTATAAAAATAGAGCCCAAAAACGCAAACCGTTTCCGAGCTCCTTTCTGCAATTAAAAACCGGTATTATTGCAAACAAAGTTTTTTGAAAAGAAGCACCCAAACAAGGTCAATCCACCCGAAAACTATACCGGAAGGAATTGTTACAAGAATACAAATAATAAGTCTTAAAAGCCCGCCTTTTTTAAGGTACGTAGACCATCTTACTATGATTTCCGTAATCCAGTTTACGCCGGGAATCAATAACAAAAGAATTTGAACCAGGCGGCTTTGCTTGTTAAACCATGTCATAACGACAACCTCCATATAATTATAGATATATTA
>ULRP01020592.1_pt1 | contig 10518 bp, 6 predicted proteins | sample 1955521 | NCBI WGS metagenome assembly ULRP01 (sample SAMEA4835685, study PRJEB28245) | human gut metagenome | biome: gut microbiome; material: fecal sample | place: Denmark | collected 2008
AAGTTCTAAACTTTCTCTGTACTATCTCCTGCGGGGAGATATTCTTTTTACGGTGCAAATATAGACATTTTTATTCACACTCGCAAATATTTAACCTTTTTTTTTTCGAAAAACCCCTTATTTTCTTTAGTTTTTAATAAAATTGGCTCATGGGGTCTGCTCAAATCACTATTTTCATGCATTTTTAGCCCGTTTATACTCTCTTTTTTCTACACCTTATTACATATAGAGCGCTATTCCTTCTATTTTCTTTACAAAACACCTTGTTTTTGATACTATCTCCCCGCAGGAGATAGTACAGAGAAAGTTTAGAACTTAAAGTTAACAATTAATATTTTTAATTAAATTTTATCGTATGAAAAGACAATTTTTTAGTGCTTTGCTTATGGGCGCGATGGTAGTAGGCGCAACTACTACTTTGCAGTCTTGTAAGGATTACGATGATGACATTCAGAATTTGCAACAGCAAATCGATGCCAACTCCAAGGCTATCAAGGCTATTGAGGACTTGATCAAGAATGGAAGCGTAATCACAAATGTAGCAGAAGCAGACAATGGTGTGACTGTCACCTTGAGTGACGGTAAGAAATTCACCATCGCCAATGGTAAAGATGGTGAAGCAGGTACTCCTGGTACAGCTTGGACTATCGGTGCCGATGGTTATTGGGTAAAAGATGGTGTTAAAACCGACTACTACGCACTTGGAACCAAGGGTGACAAAGGTGACAAGGGTGACAAAGGCGACAAGGGAGACAAAGGTGACAAAGGTGACAAGGGAGACAAAGGCGATGCTGGAAACAATGGCACTTCTACCACAACATCTTACGAGTACTACGTTCCTAACGCTGAGACTGGTTGCTTCGACATCTGGAAGGATGGCGAGTTTGTCAAGTCTACAACTATCAGCTTCCGCAACAAGGCTCAGAATGGTATCTCTGCCGTTTTGGACAAAGAGAACTTGACTCTTACAGGTGTCAAGGGTATTGCTAGCGAGACTGTAGTTATCTCATTGTCTGGTAATCTCCGTGGTTTGGTATTCATGCCACACTTGTACTTGGATGGTATCGAGACTATCGTTTACGATTACTTGACAGGTACATACAAGAAGGTAGAGACAGGTTTGACTGGTAAGACTCGTAAAACATTGACAAACGATCTTAGCAAGCCTAAGACTATCACTGGTCTTGAGGATTACTTGCCAAACACATTGCCAAACGACCCAACTTCTGAGGCTAAAGAAGTATTCAACTATGGCCCAGCTTGGGGTGTTCAGTACCACATGAATCCTTCTAACGCTAACACTAAGTTTGCAGACATCAAGGGTTACAACGTACTTGAGCCAGAGATCATCAACTATCATACACGTGCAGCAGCCAACAAGCTCGGTGTAACTTCACCAGAGAAGAACGATGCTGGTACACAGTTGTTCATGAATTCTAATGGTATCTTGACAGCAGGTTTGCAGGTTGCACATCCTGAGCTCTTGAACGCGACACCTACAACAAAGGATTATAACGATAAAGAGAACTTGCCAAACACTATCGCTCTCCAGTCTGCAACTAAGGACAACAGCGGTAACGAGGCTACAGTAACTTCTGACTATGCTTTGCTTCAGCCAGAGAAAGCTTACGTAGAGGCATTGGTATGGGGCAAGAAACCTATGTACGCTCGCATCGCTCCAGACTTGAATCAGACTTCTGCAGCTAATCGCCTTGGCGACGAGCTCGGTCTTGAGACAGCCTGCGCTGAGAAGAGAGTTCACGTATGGGATTCTCCACAGGAGGCTCTCGCTGATCCTGATGGTGCAGCTCTCGAAGTTTACTATGACAGCAAGGAAGGTATCAAGATTTCTGACTACATGGCTCTCCATGCTATGAAGCAGAACATCAAGGAGGCTGGATATCCATACGAGCAGGAGACTTGGTCTATCGAAGAGGCCGCTAAGTGGGGTCTCACATTCGAGTACAACCTCGTTGACTACAAGGTAGATGGTAACAAGACCGCAGATTCTAAGTTTGCTAAGTGGGTAGATCAGAAGAATGGTCAGATTCGCGCATGGAACGTTAAGTACGACGAGACACCACAGGGTGAAACATCTCCATCTGCTATCGACCGTGAGCCATTAGTACAGGTTCTCGTTAAGCGTGGCGACAAGGTGGTTCTCGATGGCTACATCTTGATTCACATCACCAAGAAGCCAGTTGCTGAGGCAGAACTTCCTACAACTAAGATTGAGAAATTCCCAACTGCAACTGCTAAGTTCGATCTTTGCAACGATATCGATAGCTACAAGACAACATGGGCACAGTTCAACGACTATGTATTGACTCAGACTTTGGAGGGTATGGAGAAGAATACCTTCGACAGCCAGTATGAGCCAGACTTGAAGAGCAACAACCCTATCGAGACAACTGCTAGTGGTAATAATGTTTATGAGTTGAAGACCTTCGTTCTTGACGCAAACAACAAGGCAACAGAAAGTCCTCTTGGTCTTGCTAAGTACTATGGCAACTCTCAGGGTACAACTAACCACGTATTCGCTTGGGATCTTGCTGCTGCCGAAGTTGAGGCTTTGACACACCACAAGACAGAGTTCCCTGTTAACGTTACACGCTATGTACGTTACAAGGCAATCGAGGGTAGCGGTGCTAAGTACCAATATATCTATATCAAGTTGTCTTATGACTTGACACGTGACGTTGTAGGTTCTGTTACATTCGCTACCAAGAACAAGAACTACTGGTTCAAGCTTGATGGTACTCCAAACGTAACAGGTGCTGATGCCAAGGCATTCGTTCTTGACGTTAAGGAGCCTACTGACGGTGGTGACATTGTTACTATCAACCGTGGTATCCATTCTACTTTGGTAGAGAACATCGAGACTGGTTTCACAAACGGTCACAAGTACTACTTCGCTCCTAAGGCTACATCTGTAGTTGCTCAGGACGGTAAGACTTACACCGTAACACCTAAGAGCGGTGTTGCTGATGTTACATACAACAAGTTGTACTGCAAGCACGTAACAGCTCCAGTAGCTGACGAGCACGTTTGGAACGAGGCTACACTTGACAAGACTCTTGAAGAGTGTGCAATCGACTACTATGCAGAGAAGGGTGCATTCACCAACGATAAGCTCTATGCTGAGTGTGGTGGTGTTTACAAGCAGATTGCTACATTGAACCAGACAACAGGTGAGATTTCTTTGATCAACAACGACTTCAGCCAGAAGGTATTGAACGCAGTTGGTTATACAGAGGGTCACAAGAACATCACAACTGAGATGAGTGCTTGGTTGGCTATCGTAGCTCCTACTAAGTGTGGTCTCGCTGAGAAGGTTGCTGAGGGTGTTAACCTCGCAAGCTGGCAGCGTCCTATCAACTTGAAGGCTACTGAAGAGCAGCAGATGGTTGATGCTAACACCAACGGTAACACTATCTACCTCATCGACATCTTGAAGATGTTTGACTGGCGTGGTGAAGCTAATGGTTACATGTGGGGCAAGAACACTTGGTTCTGGGCATACTACAATGTTAAGGCAATCACTGTAGATGTTACTCCATCTAAGGTATTGACTAACATGCACTATGGTACAGAGAAGAAGTTGAGCGAAGTTACAACAGAGGCTGAGTTGCGTACATATCCACAGATGAACCTCAAGGAGACTTACACATTCAACTTGAGACAGCCTAACACTGCTTACGGTGCAACTAATGGCTTCCAGTATGAGGCTAAGAACAATGCCCTCGTTAAGTACATGAACGAGAATCCTGAGAAGTTCGGTGCTATCTACTACAAGAACAATGGTGACAACGTAAATGAGTTCTACGTTAAGGTTCCTGTAACTGTTGAGTACGAGTGGGGTACATTCACCACATACGTTAAGATCAACATCAAGACTACTTTGGGTCACGAGTAAATCTCAGTGATACATAGTATCAAAATAGCTCTAATTAGAGGGTGTGCCTAAAAGAGCGGCACACCCTCTTTTCAATTATATACACTTTATCTAAAAATGAAAAAATATATTTTATTTGCTTTTGTGGCAATCATGATGTTTGCCTTTGCCTCTTGTGGAGACCAAAAGAAATCTCGTGAAGAACGTGTGGATGAATTCAGAAGTGAATTGACGGCAGAAGATACCGCCACCATGCTAAAACTTTGTGATAATGCTATGGAAGACTTAAAGGCTAAGCAATATGACAAGGTTTTGAGCAACATGTATGAATATATAGACTCTCCACAGCAAGTGAAACCTCTCTCTGAAGAACTGAAGAGGAAATATCGCACAAAATTCATGATGTTCCCTGTCAAGGAATATGAACGTACCTATTATTCCTTCCAACTAGAAGGTTGCAATGATGTAAAATACAGTGTAGTATGGGCTACTGCCGAGCAAGCAGGAACAACAGAGCCAGCAAAAACTGCATATATGTTTAACCCAGTGAAAGTGGATGGCAGTTGGAAACTCTGCATCAAAACAGCTTCCGACGAAATCGACGAAACCATGCGCTAATTTTATCAAAAACAACAATGAAAAAAGCAATACTATTCCTCTTACTCTTAGCTTCTGCAAATAGTTTTGCACAGATACATAGAGTGGCAGTATATGATTTCTGTACACCAAGCAGTCTAACCCCTGCCATCACCCCAGGTACAGAAAATGGTGACTTTGTCAAAACCACCAATACTATTTTCCAAAATGGGCAGACCAACATAAGTTTCAAGGCTGGCTCACAGCCGATTGGTTCTGAATACGTTACAATCATAAGAAATGACCAGACATCCTATTATCTTCGTGTAACAGCAACCACTACTATGACTTTTGGCTGCAATGAGGATAGTAAGCTTGATTCTATTCGTATATCAGACCTAAGCATCATTGGCGACTTGCATCTTGCCGAAGGTCAACCTGGTTACCAAGATCCATACAGAAGTTATAAGTTCTGGAAAAGTGACGAAGGAAAGAGCACCACAAATGTTAGCTTCTTCAACAGTGCACAAGCATCACAGCTACAACAGATATATGTTTACTACACTACCCCTTCTGAAACTTTGGTTCCATCTTCTAACATTTCCACTGGAAGTGTGCTTGACAGCTTTGGAAGTTTGGTGCTAACTTTTGATGCCCCTGTATATCAAGCCTCCTCAAGTAAACTCACCATGAGTAATGGAACTAGCTCTCAAGATCTCAACGTTTCCGTTTCTGGCAAGGTTGTCAGGATTACCCCTGCCAATAAAGTTGAGGACGATGGCACCTATACCATTACTATTCCAGCAAAGACATTCAAAAACTCTGAAGGATTTGAGAACAAAGCTTTGACTTACACTTTCACAGTAAAAGCCCCAAAGAATACATTTACCTTCTCTTCTGTAACACCAGCAGAAGGTACATATCAAAAGCTACCTTTGGAATTTACTCTCCATTACGACAATGCTATAGGCGGTGTAGAAAACACAGATTTTTATGTGACCAAAAACGGAGAAGACTTTTGCGCACTCACAGTAGAGAAGACGGCTGAAAAAACAGTAACATTAAAAATGTCAAATCTCGAACATGAGATTACGGAGAAAGGCGTATATAAAATCATCATTCCAGAAAAGACCATATTCAATTTGATGAAAGGTAATACTTCTCGTGAGCGATATAATCCTGCCTTTACCCTGACATACGTAATAGATGATTCGGAAACGATGAAACTGGCAAAAGATTTAATCAATGCCTCTGGTCTAGGTTTACCAGCAGAAAACAGCACTGCACGACAAGCTTTAGTAGCTTTGGTTAATGCAGAAAATACGCCTACAGACGAACAACTACAAGTTGCTATTGACAATTTCTACAAAGAGAGTAATGTCACGTTGCCAACTACAGGCAAGTATTATCACATAGCAGCAGTCAACAACAGTGGTAAAAGACTTTATCTTTATTACAATAATAATGCAGTAAGCCTCACTACCAACAAGAACGAAGCGACTGCATTCTATGCAACAAACAATGGTGACGGAACGCTTTCTTTCCAAACTCCATCTGATGACAAGTATCTCCACGTGCTGACCAATATCAATGACGTATATGATGGAACATCTTCAAAGAACGTAACAGATGATGTCACTTCTAACGTGAAGAACTTGACATGGAGCAAATTTACCAATGAGGAAGTAGAGGCACAAAAAGTATTCGGTCTGTTCTCTTTCCAGGGTTCACTTGGCAAAGGTGGTGACGGTGTGGAAGTTTCCACATATGCTAGCGTGGATTTCACCAAGCAGAAGGTAAACTCTACTCCAGGCTCTACTACACTTCTATTCACTGAGAATGTGTCAACCGCTTTTGAATTGGAAGAAACGAGCAAGCCAGCTGATGCAATCAAGACAGTGGAAACAGCTTATTCTATCACTCCAGACATTGTAAGTGACAACAAGCAGACTTTGACATTGACATTCCCTAAGGTTGCAAAGATTTCACTGGCAGACGACGCAGACATATATTTCACAAGCCAGTCATCTTCTACCGTCATAGCAAAGGCTCAACTTACAGCAAATGGTGACAATGCATTCACGGTTGCATTAAACAACCTAAGTAACGGCAAGTATGCATTGGTCTTGAAAGAAGGTGCATTCCACTATATGTTGGATGGCAATGAAGTCAAAACCCAGACCATCCGATACACATTTGAAATAGGAAAGAACGGTTCTGGCGAAGATGCGGGCATCAACTATGATTTATATAACTTCAAGCTCATTCCTTCAAATGACGTTATCAAGGATACGGATTTTAACGATTTCTGCATCTGCGTACACAAGAGCAATATTACAGATCTTGTAGCTGATCCAAACATGGAGGTAAGAATCGCAAAATATGACAATGATGCAACTATACGCTCAGGACGCTTAGTTAAGTCCACCCGCGATGACATGCCAGATTACTACATATTAAAGTTGGTATTTGACAATCCAATACAAGAAGGTGAGCTTAGAAAGAATGATTATGCTGTCGTTCTCTTAGCTGGAACTTTTGGAGATGCTAATTTCGGACAGTACTTGCAAGACAAGACATCCATAAGTCCTTCTCTCTGCCATGCAAATGATAGAATGACATTTACCTACACTGTAGATAATGATGCGGTTACTGGTATTGATGAGATTACTACTGATTCGGATAAACCAAGCGTCATCTACGACTTGATGGGTCGTCGAGTACAAAACATGTCTCGCCCTGGCATCTACATCGTCAACGGCAAGAAGGTTGTCAAGAAGTAAATATAGAAAGTCTTCTAGCTGCTCGCAGCTAGAAGACAAAAAAGAAAAACAATAAGTATTACATAATAAAACAATTAAACAGTTATGAAAAAGTCTAAAGTTTTATTGGCTGCTGCTTTGATGGGTATGAGCACAGCTGCTATGGCTCAGGCCACTTACACAGACAAGGATGGCAATGAGTATCAGTTTAAGAAGCACGCATTCCTGGATCTCCAGGGTGGTGCGCAGTATACACTCGGTGAGGCAAAGTTTGGTGACCTGATTTCTCCTAACGTTCAGTTGGGCTTAGGCTATCAGTTCTCTCCTGTATTCGGTATGCGCTTGCAGGCTAACGGCTGGCAGAGCAAGGGAGGATGGGCTGCTTACCGTGACAAGGTGGGCGATGCTCCATTCTCTGCCGACTACAAGTTCAACTATGTGGCTCCGGGCTTGGACTTCATGTTCAACCTCAGCAACCTATTCTGTGGTTGGAATCCTAACCGTGTGTTCAACGTAACTGCATTTGTTGGCGGTGGTGCCAACATCGCTTGGGGCAATGACGAGGCCAACGAGATTGGTGCTCACATCAAGGACCTCGACAAGTATAACTTGAAGTATCTTTGGGATGGCACTAAGGTGCGTCCTTTCGGTCGTGCGGGTCTCGACTTGGAGTTCAAGGTTAGCAAGGCTGTCAGCATCATGATTGAGGGTAACGCCAACATCACCACTGATAAGTACAACTCAAAGAACGCTGACAACCCAGACTGGTACTTCAATGCTCTCGCTGGTCTCCGCATCAACCTGGGCAAGAGTGCTACCAAGAAGGAGAAGCCAGTAGAACCAGCTCCAGCACCAGTTCAGAAGGTTGAGGAGCCAGCTCCTGCTCCAGCACCAGTAGTAGAGAAGAAGGTAGAGGAAATCCGCCGTGATATCTTCTTCACCATCAACTCTAACAAAATTTCTGAGAAGGAAAACAAGAAGATTCTCGAGGTTATCGACTTCCTTGTGAAGTATCCTGAGGCTAAGGTTGTTGTTACCGGTTATGCAGACAAGGGTACAGGTAACGACCGCATCAACGACCGCATCGCTGCTAAGCGTGCTGCTGCCGTTGTATGGATGTTGGAGAAGCGCTATGGCATTCCTGCTGAGCGCATCATTGAGGAATCAAAGGGTTCTCGGGTTCAGCCATTTGCTGAGAATGACATGAACCGTGTTTCTATCATGATTGCTAAATAATATATGGTTCGCACCATATATTATTTGAGCATTATTTAAAAAATAGGGTAAGCTGCAAGGCTTATTTGGGCGAGGCTTCTTTTTCTTGAAGCCTCGCCTTTTTTGGGGTTTGAAAAATGGTGGGGTTTTTCGATCTACCCCGTCCCTCCTTTGCCAAAGAGGGAGCTTTTCGATCCACCCCGTCCCTCCTTTGCCAAGGGAGGGCACTGAAAAAGGTGCCTGTTTTTGGAAAAACAAATAAAAAAGCAGTCTGTTACTGTACTTCTGAGCAGTTTTCAGACGGACAGATTTTAAATCTATTCTGCCTGACACAATGGCTTAGATAGCTTTATAACGACTTACAGAGGGTTATATGAGGGCATATTCATGAGGATATCCTCTCTCTTATGCTTTATGCATTAATTTGAGGATTCTTTTGACATTTGCAGCGAAAATAGTCAATGCGCCCTGCATTTCCATGCACGACAAACCATATGACAGTGCTCTATCATATCCAAGGGTATTCTTAAGTTCCGAGTTCTTGGCCTCTATCTTGTATCGTTTTCTCTGAAGTTCTTTGAATGCATCAGATTCCTGAAATTTGAGCTGTTCAATCTGCTCATCAGTTTTAATGGTTACATGATAAGTTCTTGATTTTGCTCCAGGTTTATAGCATCCATCACGAAGAGGGCAAACCTTGCATTTATCGACATCGAAGAAATATATGAATTTTGCATTCCTATGTCTATTGTCGTTTATGCGATTTTTCCTTTCCTTGTATAATGCCATATGGCCTGCAGGACAAACATATAGATTGGCATCTTTGTTATATTCAAAGTTCAGCTTGTGCTGACCATTGCCATTTACAACAGGGTTAAGAGGTGCTGCCAACTTTATATTTTTAGATTTTGCTAATTCGAGATTACTTTTAGCGGAATAGGCTGTATCTGCAACGATATTCTCAATCTGCATACCAGCAGATTCAGTCTTTTCTATAAGTTCTGGCAATTGTGGACCATCGCCCTTTTCTCCAGAAGTAACGGTAGCTGCGGTGATAATTCTTTCATCACTCATTGCTATATGCGTCTTATATCCAAAGAATGAAGAATTTGCAGTCTTATGTCCAGTACGAGCATCCTCGTCTTTTGAAATTATGCCTCGTGCCTCTGCATCAGAAATGGTTTCTTTCAGCATATTGAGACGTTCCTTGACTGCAGGCATATTGGCTGTTGCAGCGTCAGCTTCTACTGTAGCAACAATCACCTTGGCAGCTTTCATGATAGAAGAATACTTCTTCTCTTCAGGAAGCTCTGGCAATACCATATTGTCATCTACAGAATTTATGACTTTGATTACGGTCTTGCAATAGTACTCCAAACTCTTTGCTGCACTAAGAGGGTTGGAACGAGAATATGTATGGGTAGCATCAACAATGACGGTTTTAGACTTGAGGACACCTACTTCTATAGCAATAGAAACTGTCTTTTTGATGAGCAGATCCAACAACTCCATATCCTTCAGGCGAAGTCGGCGGAATTTGGTCAAGGAACTAGGATTTATCAAGTTAGTCTCCTCAGGAGTTAATCCTAAGAAGTACTTAAATGACATATCATAACGAGCACGTTCAACAACATCAACATCAGATATGTTATAAATCACCTTCAATAGGAGATACTTGAACATACGGATAGGACTCTCTGCCGTACGCCCATTGTCATGACAATACTTATCCTGCAATTCCTGGTATACGAAACTAAAGTCCACCAGGTCATTAATCTGGCGGAGCAGGTTGTCTTTTGGGATAATCAAGTCATACAAACTTGAATAATCACTGAATGATATGGTCTGTTGTTGCTCTAGCATAATCCTTGTATTTTCTTACAAAGATACAAAAAATATTGCACATATGCAACTTTTAGGGAGGCTATTTCAAAGATCAGAATGTTAAACTACCATAACCCCAAAAGGGACTTTTTCAGTGCCCTCTGCCAAGGAGGGCTCCACATCCTAACCAAGCCTTCCCTTCACAGAAGGGAAGGATGTAACCGCCCTCCGGTGCTCAGAACCGCT
>ULRP01030833.1_pt1 | contig 10506 bp, 8 predicted proteins | sample 1955521 | NCBI WGS metagenome assembly ULRP01 (sample SAMEA4835685, study PRJEB28245) | human gut metagenome | biome: gut microbiome; material: fecal sample | place: Denmark | collected 2008
AAACGTAATGTGGGGTGAGAGGAAAAAGGACGGTTCAATAAGTAAAAAGTAAGGGTACTGTAGAAAATCGTAAGTAACAAGGAGGATGAAAGAAAAATGATACAAAATAAGCTAAGAAGTCTGATCTATGCAGGCTTGGGATTGGTTTTATGTGTATTGCTGTGTGGCGGGATCGGTATGACAGCACAGGCAGCAGAGTCGAAGGCATATGGCGATTTTACATATGAAGAAGGAGAAAATGGAATTACCATTACCAAGTATACAGGAGAATCTAAAAAGGTTGTAATCCCGGATAAGATAAATGGGATCGAGATAACAGGTATAGGGGAGTATGCATTTTATGGTTGTAACAACTTAACAAGTATAATGATACCGGAGGGAGTAACAAGTATAGGAAGTGCGGCATTTAGCGGCTGTAGCAGCTTAACAAGTATAACGATACCGGATAGTGTGACCAGTATAAATGGCGAGGCATTTGAGGAGTGTAAAAGTTTAACGAGCATAACAATACCGGAGGGAGTAACAGAGATATGGCGTCGAACATTTGCAGACTGTAGTAGCTTAACGAACGTAACTCTACCAAAAAGTTTAACATTTATAGGTGCGGGTGTATTTTCTGGTTGTAAAGGTTTAAAGAGTATAACAATACCGGAGGGAGTAACAAGTATAGCGAGCGATTTATTTTCAGGCTGTAGTAGTTTATCAAGCATAATTCTACCGGAAGACGTAATAAGTATAGATTCGAACGCATTTGCCGTTTGCAAAAGCCTAAAGAGTATAATAATACCGAAAAGTGTGACAAGTATAGGAGATAGTGCATTTTTGGGTTGCAGCGGCTTAAAGAGTATAACGATACCGAAGGGAGTAACAAGTATAGAGCGTAGCGTATTTCGTAACTGTAGCAGCTTAACGAGCGTAACTCTACCGGAAGGTTTAACAAGTATAGCATTCGAGACATTTGCTGGCTGTAGTAGTTTAACGAGCATAACAATACCAGAAGGTGTAACAAAAATAGATTTAGGTGCATTTTGTGGTTGCAGCAGTTTAAAGAGTATAATGATTCCAAAAAGTGTACGGAATATAGCGACAGATGCATTTGATAAATGTAATAATCTTGTGATCACTTGTTATAAGGATTCTTATGCTTATAGTTTAGCAGGTGGATTGTTTGCATCAGATGAGTATAGGATACCGTTTAAAATAATATCGGAAACTGAGAATTCATCAGATGATTCAAAGCAGAATAATATAACTCCGGCGAAGAAAGGCACCCCCCTTACTATTTCATCGAAGAAGATCAAAGTAAAAGTAACCTCATCTTCAAAGAAGAATCCGACTGTTACAGTAACAAAGATTACGGATAAGAAAGCCAAGAAGCTTACGATTCCGGCAACTGTAAAAGTGAAAGGCGTTACTTATAAGGTAACTGCAATTTCGGATAAAGCATTTAAGGGCAACAAGAAGCTGACAACGGTTACGATCGGAAGCAATGTGACGAAGATTGGTAAAGAAGCATTCTCCGGCTGTAAGAACCTGAAGAAGATCACTGTTACAGCAGGAAAACTTAAGATTATCAGTAAGAATGCATTCAAGGGTATTAATAAGAAAGCATCCATTACTGTGAAGGGCACAAAGAAAGCAAAGACAGCTTTAAAGAAACAGTTGAAAAAGAAGTCCATCGGATATGTAAAGACATGGAAGATTAAATAACGGGAAACTATAATAATTATCCTGTTCAGCAAAATATAATTACATAAGCAGAACAGGACACATGTATATTTAAATAGAAGATCCAGATATGGCAGAAATGCTGTATCTGGACTTTTGCTATATAGGAAAGTTATTCCTATAAAGTAAAAAAGCGTTCCGCTAAAGGTATGGGTAAATAATTATAAGCTTGTTTTCCCCTCAGATATCCGTTACAATCAAACATGGAGAGATGGCGGCAATATACTAAGCAAAAAAATACGCATGTTATTCTGTTCTGTCAGGAAAGGAGATGGAACATGGATAATGAATTAGTATATTCCGCTGATGCGACATATCAGAAAGCACAGTATGATGCCAGCGCCAAGCGGCTGCTGGATCGGGCTGGCGAAGGAGATACCACCTAGAGAAGAAAAATATGAACTGCATCGATTACTTGGAACGCTATTGTCGCAGACAATGACAGCAGAACAAAAATTGAAGCTTATGAAACAGGAGTATGACATACCGGTAGACAGACGCGGTATAAGAGATGAGGTGAAAATCATGTGTAATCTGAGTGAAGGCGTAGAGGAAATGGGATATGCAAAGGGCGAAGCCGCTGGAATGATCGCTGGCAAAGCTGCTGGAAGGGCAGAAGGTGAAAAAATAGGCGAAGCACGAGGAAAATCTGAGGTTATTCTGAAAATGCATAAGAAAGGCTATTCCTTAGAGCAGATCATGGATGTAACCGAAATGAGTGAAGCTGAAATCAAGGTAATTATAGGATAAGAACGTAAGCAGAACAGATAACATGTATATTTTAATGGAAGTCCGGATATGGCAGAAATGCTGTATCCGGACTTTTTTAGTTGAAATATAAATTAATAAGAAAAAATGAGAAAAGACAGGCTAAGAGCTCCGGCAAAATTTCCATGCATAGACTTGCAAAGCAGGACATATAAATAATGGTATAGAGATTGACAAGGGTAAAGATAGAGCCGAAAAATGACATTGTGAAGGGAGCGGTGAGATGAGAGGACAAAGATGGCTGCGTATTCTGGCAGGGGTGTTGACTGTGGTAGTTGGGCTGAGTTTGTTTGCCGGATGCAGTTTCTATAAGGTGAAAGAAGATGGTGAAGCGCTGACTTACGATATCTGTGACGACACCATGCTGCCGGAGGAGTTGTTGAGCGTCATTAACAGTAAAAAAGAAGAACCGTTTAATCTGACATATTCAAACAACACTTACACATATATTGTGATCTGCAGCGGCAGGCAGAATCGGGATGATGTTGGCGTGGTTGTAGATAGGATGTATATGGATGAAAATGCTATTTACGTCGAATCGGTTCTTAGGCAGACGGCGACACCATCAGATGCAGTAAGTAAGGATACGGTATCGTATCCATATATAGTTCTTCGGATCGCACGGACAACGACACCGGTTGTATTTAAAAATTAGAAAATAGTATGGGGGTATCATATGGAACTTGTAAAAAATAAACTCAGTACAACGATTTTAAAGACTTCTAAGTATTCGCAGTTTACGATCAATGATGATTTTAATGTACCGGATGCAAAAGACGATATGGAACGGATCATTGTAAGTACAGGAAATGTCCTTTTAGATGATGTAGAGACATTGGAGAATAAGGTGCGGATATCAGGAACAGTTGTATTTAAAGTCCTGTATCAGACAGTTGGTGAAGATGTTCGGTTTGAAACCTATGAGGGTGATGTTCCATTTGAGGAATCTATCAATATGGATGGCATACTTGCCGGTGATAAGGTCGATGTCAGCTGCGTGCTGGAAGATCTGTACATAACCATGATCAATTCAAGAAAATTTGAAGTTCGCGGGCTGGTTGGCATGAAACTGTGGGCTATGGATTCCGTAGAGCTGTCCGGGGCAACCGGACTGTTAAACGGATCGGGAATCGAATGCAGGAATGAGCAGATTCCATTTACAAATAATGTGGCATCTGTAAAAGATATATTGAAGGTAAAAGAAGATTTCGAGATCGCTGCCAATAAACCAAACATCGGTCGGGTGCTTTGGAGCCGGGTGTCCTTCTATGGCATCGAGACAAAGGTTGTAGATGGGGGAATAAATATTAAAGGACAGATGGACCTGTTTGTAATCTATCTGGCGGAGGAGCCCGGCGTACCGATGCAGTATCTGAATGAGAGCCGGGAATTTGCAGGAATGATCCCTTGCGAAGAAGCAAATGAAGGCATGATCCTGGATGACCGCATCACGATGGGAAAAGGAGAAGTCGGTGTGCGTGCCGACAATGACGGAGAGGACCGCGTGCTTCAGGTTGAATATAATCTCCATACAGATATGAAGATTTATGAAGATATGGAGCTTTCTATCATCGGGGATATGTTCTCTCCGTCGGCAAATGTAGAAACAATCTGTGAACAGTTTCCATTTGAGAATCTTCAGATAAAAAATAATGCCAAGACAAAGGTTGTACATAAAGAGCGGATCAAGAGCAGCTTCCCGAAGATACTGCAGATCGTATATGCAACCGGAACAGTTGAGATCGATGAGGTAAAAGCAGGAGAGGACAGCATTGATATATCAGGTGCGGTAAAAGCTGAAATACTCTATGTATCAGCGGAGGATAGCAAGCCGTTACAGCAGATTGAAACGGCGATACCATTCAATTATCAAGTGGAATCCGTACCATTTGTCAATCAGGATTCAATCCGTATCAATCCATCAGTTGACCAGATTACAGCCCAGATGTTGAATTCCGATGAGGTGGAGATCAAGGCGGTGATCAATATGAATGTTACGGTATTTGCACCGGGTTCTGTGGACGTCATTACCGATATGAATATCCTACCGATCGATTGGAATAAGAAGGCAGCCATGCCGGGTATGGTTGGATATGTTGTAAAAGAAGGCGACAGTATCTGGTCCATTGCCAAAGAATATTTCTCCAGCCTGGATTCCATCCGAACCATCAACCATCTGGAAAGCGATGAGGTAACACCGGGTGAAAAACTATTGATCGTAAAATGTTAGCAATATAAAAATCCCCGCCTGTCTCCGGCACGATGGTGGATAGTGTTTTCAACATCAGTGGAACTTTCGTTATGAGGTTTGCACTAGCTGTCAGCATCAAGCCCATGTTTGAGCCTGATAAGGCGAGTTTGGGCGACTGCTGACAAATAAGCGTGCGAACCGAATAGAAAGTGCAATGAGTTGAAACACTATCCACCATCGTGCCGGAGACAGGTGGGGGTTTATTTTTCAATCCAAAATCTTCGTGCAAATCCTATTGAAAAATGTTATCATCTGTATATGAGGTATTGATAAAAATTCCCAACAATGGGGCAAAGCACGGAGGGTAATACATGCTGGAACAATCTTACTACGATGAGGCTGATAAGATTATTGCTGCATATGGGACAGAGCCAAGATTTCTGATCCCGATCATTCAGGATATTCAGAGCGAATATAAGTATCTTCCGCCGGAATTATTACGATATGTGGCGGACAAACTGAATATTACAGAGGCAAAAGCTTACAGCGTAGCAACATTCTATGAGAACTTTTCATTTGATGCAAAAGGAAAGTTCATTCTTAAAGTGTGCGATGGAACCGCATGCCATGTCAGAAAATCCATGGATATCTTAAATCAATTGTATAAAGAACTTGGATTGTCAAAAGAGAAACACACAACAGATGATATGATGTTCACATTAGAGACAGTATCATGTCTTGGCGCATGCGGACTCGCACCGGTCATGACGGTAAACGATGTTGTTCATCCGGCTATGACACCGGAGAAGGTAACTGCATTGATAGCAGAATTGAAGGAGGGTGCGGATGAATAGAATAACAAATGTATCGGAGCTTGACGCAGCAGTAAAACAGGCAGAAGAGATGTTGCATGCAGATTCGCACAGGATCCTTGTCTGTGCAGGAACCGGATGTCTGGCGGGTGGCTCTCAGAAAATATACGACCGGTTCTGCGAGATGGCGAAGCAGTCAGAGGGCGTGAAGGTAGAATTTGTCCCGGAGGCAGAGTATACAGGGACGGAGAAACAGGAAAAGCCGGATACAGCAGAAGAATTTGAAACAGACATTAGTAAAACAGAGAATTCTGCAGCGGGACAGACAGTTATAAAAGAAGCCTGTCATGTCGGCGTGAAGAAAAGCGGCTGTCATGGATTTTGCGAGATGGGGCCGCTTGTGCGTATCGAGCCATATAATTATATCTACATAAAAGTGAAGGAAGAAGACTGCGAGGAGATCTTCAACGAGACGATCCTGCACGGAAGACCGGTAGAGCGTCTAATGTATCACAAGGATGGTATTGTCTACAGACAGCAGGAAGAAATTCCATTTTATAAGAAACAGACCAGACTGGTACTGAAAAACTGCGGACATATCGATGCAGAAAATATCAATGAATATCTTGCGGTCGGTGGATACCAGGCACTTCGTAAGGTGTTATTTACCATGGAGCCTTCGGAGGTTATTCAGGTCATCAGTGACTCCAATCTGCGTGGACGTGGAGGCGGTGGTTTCCCGACCGGATACAAATGGCAGCAGGTTGCCAGACAGGCGGAGAAGATCCGATATGTTGTCTGCAATGGTGATGAGGGAGATCCGGGTGCGTTCATGGATCGAAGCGTGATGGAAGGCGATCCGCATAAGATGTTAGAGGGTATGATCATTGCTGCATATGCGGTTGGTGCGCAGGAGGGATATGTCTATGTAAGAGCAGAATATCCGCTGGCAGTCAGCCGTTTGAAGACAGCGATCGCACAGGCAGAGGAAGCGGGCTTCCTTGGTGAGGATATCTTAGGCTCCGATTTTTCTTTCCATATACATATCAATCGTGGCGCGGGGGCATTTGTCTGCGGAGAGGGAAGTGCGCTTACGGCATCGATCGAAGGACAGCGCGGAATGCCGAGAACCAAGCCGCCAAGAACCGTAGAGCAGGGCTTATTTGCCAAGCCGACAGTTCTGAATAATGTAGAAACCTATGCAAATGTGTCCATGATCATTTTAAATGGTGCAGACTGGTACAAGTCGATCGGACCGGAGAAAAGTCCGGGAACCAAGGCATTTGCATTGACCGGAAGTGTAAAGAATACGGGACTGATCGAGGTACCGATGGGAACAAAGCTGCGTGAGATCGTGTATGATATCGGCGGTGGTTTAAAGGATGACATCCCATTAAAGGCAGTTCAGATCGGTGGACCATCCGGTGGCTGTCTGGTGACGGATGATCTGGAGGTCAGTCTGGATTTTGATTCATTAAAGAGCAAAGGCGCGATGATCGGTTCAGGTGGTCTGGTTGTTATGGATGAGAATACCTGTCTGGTTGAGGTAGCCCGTTTCTTTATGAACTTTACACAGAACGAGAGCTGCGGCAAATGCGTTCCATGCCGTGAAGGAACCAAGCGGATGCTTGAGATCCTGGAGCGGATCGTTGCCGGAAATGGTACGTTAGAGGATCTGGATCTGTTAGAGGAACTGGGACAGGCGATCACCGACACGGCTCTTTGTGGACTTGGTAAGAGCGCAGCCCTGCCGGTACTCAGTACGCTGAAGAATTTCCGTCAGGAATACATCGAGCATGTGGTTGACAAACGATGCAGAACCGGAAACTGTAAAGCATTGGTTCGCTATAAGATCGATCCGGAAGCATGTAAGGGCTGTTCCAAATGTGCGAGAAACTGTCCGGTCGGTGCAATCACAGGTGAGATCCGGAAACCATTTGTCATTGATACAGCCAAATGCATCAAGTGTGGTGCATGTATCGATAATTGTGCGTTCCATGCAGTATATACAGAGAATTAAGGAGGGAGACGAACATGGATTATATTACGATCAATTCAATCAAAGTGCCGATCGAGGGCGAGAAGAATGTTCTGTCTCTGATCCGAAAGGCGGGGATCGATATCCCGACATTCTGTTATCATTCAGAATTATCCATCTATGGCGCGTGTCGTATGTGCGTGGTAGAAGATGACAGAGGAAAAATATTTGCGGCATGCTCTGAGACACCGAGAGCGGGCATGGTGATCTATACGAATACAAAGAAAGTGCAGCAGTACAGAAAGCTTATTATCGAGCTGTTGTTATCCTCTCATTGCAGAGACTGTACGACCTGCCAGAAGAATGGCATGTGTGCGCTCCAGTCACTTGCCTATAAGGTTGGTGTGCATGCGGTTCGTTTCCTGAATAATAAAAAAGAAGAAAAGATCGATATGAGTTCGCCGTCTATCGTCCGGGATCCAAATAAATGTATCCTGTGCGGTGACTGTGTGCGTACCTGCGATGAGATTCAGGGACTTGGTGTTATCGATTTTGCATTCCGTGGTTCGAAAATGAAGGTGCAGCCGGCATTTGACAAGCCGCTTGCAGAGACAGACTGTGTAGGATGCGGACAATGTGCAGTTGTCTGCCCGACCGCAGCGATCTCAATCCGTACCAATGTAACCGATATCTGGGATGCGATCGAAGACCCGTCCATCCGGGTGGTCGCACAGATCGCGCCGGCAGTCCGCGTGGCAGTTGGAGATAACTTCGGTATACCAAAAGGCGAGAACTGTTTCGGCAAGCTGGTGTCAGCACTTCGTATCATGGGCTTTGACATGGTATTTGACACAAGCTTTGGTGCCGATCTTACAGTTATGGAGGAATCAAAGGAATTTGCAAAGCGTCTTGCGTCGGGTGAGAAGCTGCCATTATTTACATCCTGTTGTCCGGGCTGGGTCAAATATTGTGAAGAAAAATATCCGGAATTTGCAGATAATCTGTCAACCTGCCGTTCTCCACAGGGAATGTTCTCGGCAGTGATCAAGGATTATTTTGCAGAGAAAGATAAAGAAGATGGTAAGAGAACGATGGTTGTATCGATCATGCCTTGTACAGCAAAGAAGGGAGAGATCCTCCGACCGGATAATTTCACGGATGGCAGACAGGATACCGATTATGTCATCACAACGACAGAGGTTGTGCGGATGATCAAGCAGATGGGACTGCAGTTTACCGAACTGGAAAATGAATCCGCAGATGCACCATTTTCCGTGGCTTCCGGTGCAGGCAAGATCTTCGGAACGACAGGTGGTGTAACGGAAGCGGTGCTCCGTCGTCTTGCGGAGGACAAATCCTATAACACGATCCGTGAGATCAGTTATACAGGTGTCCGGGGATTTGAAGGAACGAAGGAAGCAACGATCGATTTAGATGGCAGAGAAGTGAAGATCGCAGTTGTACATGGTCTTGCAAATGCAGGACGGTTGCTTGACCATATCCGATCCGGCGAAGCAAGCTATGATTTCGTTGAAGTTATGGCGTGCAGACGTGGATGTATCATGGGTGGCGGTCAGCCATCCGGCGCAGGCCCAAGAACCAGACGGAGCCGTATGGAAGGTATGTACAATGCAGACGCAAGCTCCAATGTCCGTTTCTCCGAGGAAAACCCGGCAGTCCGTCAGTTGTACGATCATTTCCTTGCCGGAAAAGAACATCGTCTGCTGCATCGGAATCTGTAGAGTTATATTAATTAATACAAAAACGCAAATAAGCAGGAACTTTAAAAGTTTCCTGCTTATTTGCGTATAGTAATTATTGAAGAATTATTCGGTTACTTCTTTTGCTTCTGTATTTGCATTTGCTTCCGGCATAAGTTTTTTGAATAATGGAACAATCTGTGCAGCAATGATAGCTTTTACAAGATCAAGTGGAATAAATGCAACAAAGCCTGAAAGGAAAGCAACTTTCCAGGTTAAGTTTCCGTTGAATTTCCACCATAACATACCGATGATGTCGATAAGTGCTGCTGTTAAAATAGCAACGATCGTATAACGGATACGATTGTATTTCTTACCCTTTGCCAGACCTGCAAAGATAGTAACGATAATAAATGAGAATGTATATCCACCAAATACTCCTGTCAGATAACCGATACCGGAGCCGCCGCCGATAAATACCGGAACACCGACTGCACCGAGGATCATCCATAAGGCAACGATGATCGTTGAGTCGCGGACTTCAAATACCAGTGCAATGAGCATGATCATAAAGTTCAATAATGTAATGTGAGCTGCATTTGGGAGTGGAGTTGGGATGCTTAAATATGCAGATACGCATAAGATTGCTGCAAATACAGCCATCATTGTAATCTCCACGGTTGTGAATTTGTTTTTCATCTGTGTGTTCTCCTTGTTGATAAATAATATACATACAATGGGTGCCATTCCTCGATTGGATGAGGTTAAGGGGGATTGACAAAAATATGAAGCGGATAGCAGGGCTAAGCTATCCGCTTCCAGATAACAAATTGAATGTCAACTATTAAATGGCACCCACTGGATAACATTATAGATGGTATATTCTTAATTGTCAACCATAAAACAAACATTAAGGTTGACAATTGAAACGGGAGGCTTAAGGGTTGAAAAAAAGCAGATATAAATATACTATATAAGAATATGATAAAGAAAAACAGGTAGGAGGCAGCGGCTATGCTTAGAGTTGGTGTTACGGAACTGGATATTGGATTTGAGAATAGGGAAGAAGCAAAGAAACGCTGTCTTGAAGTTATGGAAGAAGCCTGTGCAAATGGAGTAGAGCTTCTGGTATTTCCGGAGATGACACTGACAGGATTTACGATGCGCCCATGGTTACATGGGGAAAGCGGGGATGCGGATAATATCCCTGACAGTGTTTCATTTTTTATGGAGAACAGCAAAAAATATAAGATGCCTATGGTATTTGGATATATTCGTGCAGTTATGGCCGATGGCAGCCTGGTGTATGATGAAATGAAAGAAAATGCT
>ULRP01033732.1_pt1 | contig 10494 bp, 4 predicted proteins | sample 1955521 | NCBI WGS metagenome assembly ULRP01 (sample SAMEA4835685, study PRJEB28245) | human gut metagenome | biome: gut microbiome; material: fecal sample | place: Denmark | collected 2008
AAGCTGTTAATCTCAGATAACCTTCACCGCTCGGTCCGAATCCGACACCAGGTGTACTGACTATGTATACTTCATAGAGTAATTTCTCGAAGAATTTCCACGATGATAATCCGTCGGGAGTCTTAACCCACAGGTAAGGAGCATTTTCTCCTCCATATACTTGCAGGCCACAGGCTTCAAGGCCTTCTTTCATCAACCGCGCATTGTCCATGTAGTAATTGATGGTCTGACGGACCTGTTCTTTGCCTTCCGGACTATATACTGCTTCAGCTCCTCGTTGAGTAATGTAACTTGTTCCGTTGAACTTCGTACATTGACGGCGAAGCCACAGCTTGTTCAGAAAAACCCGTTCGCCCTTCAACGTTGTTGCGCTGACTTCTTTCGGAACTACAGTATATCCGCAGCGGACGCCTGTAAAACCAGCTGTTTTTGAAAAGCTACGGAACTCAATGGCTACTTTTTTAGCTCCTTTGATCTCATAGATGGAATGAGGAATGTTAGGATCTTGAATATAGGCCTCATAAGCAGAGTCATACATGATGATGGCATCATTCGCTAATGCGTAATTAACCCACTTTTTCAGCTCATCTTTCGTCAGTGTCGTTCCTGTCGGATTATTGGGATAACACAAATAAATGATATCGACACGACGGGAAGGTAATTCTGGTATGAACTGATTTTCAGCTGTACAAGGAATATAGACAACATCACTCCAGGTTCCGTTTTCCCATGTTCCCGTTCTACCGGCCATTACGTTAGAGTCAATATATACCGGATAAACAGGGTCAGTAACACCGATACTGTTGTCATGACGTAATAGATCTCCGATATTTCCGCAGTCACTTTTAGCTCCGTCACTGATAAAAACTTCGCTTGGCTCTAAAGATACGCCTATACTTTCATAATCATTTTTGATGATGGCATCAATTAGGAAAGGATAACCTTGTTCGGGACCATATCCATGAAAGGTCTCACGCGAAGCCATTTCATCAACCGCTTTGTGCATGGCTTCAATCACGGCCGGTGCTAACGGCTGAGTTACATCACCAATACCCATTCGGATGATTTTCTGTTTCGGATGCGTCACTTTGAAGCTGTTAACCTTCTTTGCAATGTCCGAAAACAGATAATTACTTTGTAATTTCAGAAAATGTTCATTCACTAATGCCATAATTCGATTGTTTTATTGTTTTGTTTGTTCATTCCTAAAGTTCAATGGTTCCTTCGAATACTGTCACGGCATTACCCGTCATATATATATGGCCGTTTTCAGGATTCCATTCGATGGATAATGTTCCGCCATCCATGTGAATCAATATTTTTTCGCCTTTTTGAGCTTTTTTGTGTGCGATTAAGGCCACGGCTGAAGCACAAGCTCCCGTACCGCAAGCTTGGGTAATTCCGGAACCACGTTCCCAAACTCTCATCCGGACATTTCCTTCAGATAGTAATTGTACAAATTCGATATTCGCTCTATCCGGAAAATGATTATGATGTTCAAGCTGAGGCCCTACAATAGGCAGATTCACTTGATTCATATCATCGACAAATGTTACAAAATGTGGATTGCCCATTGATACGAATGTTCCTGTATAAGTACCGTCGGCGATAGACAAATTCAACGATTCTTCCAGGATTTCCGGCATACCCATATCTACGGTAACTTCTTGTACTTTTCCGTTTTTGACATGCAATTCAAGGTATTTTATACCTGATAAAGTTTCCAAAGATATCTGCGTTTTCTGTGTCAGCTTCTTGTCGTACAAGTACTTACCAATACAACGGGAGGCATTTCCACACATTTTGGCTTCTGAGCCGTCGGCGTTAAAAATGCGCATACTGAAATCTGCAATCTTTGACGGTCCAATTAGAACCAACCCGTCGGATCCGATTCCTGTATGGTAGGCACTCCATTGAATAGCTAATTCTTTTGGGTTTTTCACAGGTTGATTAATTGCATTTACATATATATAATCATTACCCGCACCTTGCATCTTTGTGAATTGGAATGTCATTTTGATTAATATTTCATTGTTTGTTTAACTATCTGATTTAATTTTCTGCAAATATATATCATTATTACAATAAACGTAGGTGAATGAGTGTTTATTCTGAATTTATTTTTGCTAACTTATAATTATAAATGAAAATAGATTGTTGTGCTTACACTTTTATGTATATTGAGGCTTAAATGTTTTAGATTGTTATATTGAAACTTTTCTGATAAAGAAAAAAGTAAATATTTTACTTATTTGTTTGACTATATGAAAGCATTATTTATTTTTGCGAGACAATTTGATATCAATAAAAGACAATTGCAAAACAATAGATAATATATGAGACGAATAGATGAACTATTGCAAGACAAAAAAGGCTTGTATGATTCAGCCTATGAACACGATGCTTGTGGCGTTGGAATGTTAGTGGATATTCATGGGCGGAAATCTCACCAAATTGTTGATTCTGCATTGACTGTACTGGAAAATATGAGACACCGTGGTGCAGAAGGTGCGGATAATAAGAGTGGTGATGGTGCAGGTATTATGGTACAAATACCTCATGAGTTTATTTTATTACAAGGTATTCCGGTCCCCGAAAAGGGCCGTTATGGAACGGGGTTAGTCTTTTTACCTAAAGACCAGGAAGCTCAAAAAGCTTTTTTGCAAGTAATTAAGGAAGATGTAGAAGCTAAAGGTCTTTCTTTTTTATGTGTACGTGATGTTCCTGTCTGCTCCGAAATCTTAGGCGAAGAAGCTTTGTCAACCGAGCCTGCCGTTAAGCAGTTGTTTATTGTCGGTGGCGAAGATCAGCAGGAACTTGAGCTAAAATTCTATTTGGTACGCAAAAGAATTGAAAAGAGGATTAGTGAATCGTCCTTAACGGGGAAAAAAGACTTTTATGTCGTGTCCTTATCAACTCGCAGATTGATATATAAGGGAATGTTGGAATCCATGCAGCTTCGGAAATATTTTCCGGATTTAACCAATGAATATTTTACAACTGCTTTGGCTTTGGTTCATTCCCGTTTTAGTACGAATACGTTTCCAACGTGGAGTTTAGCCCAGCCTTTCCGCTTATTGGCTCATAACGGTGAAATTAATACAATCAGAGGAAATCGAGCATGGCTGGCAGCTCGTGAAAGCGTCTTAACATCTCCGCGCTTACAGAATATGGAAGAGCTCAATCCTATTATTCAGCCGGATATGAGTGATAGTGCATCGTTAGATAACGCATTGGAATTCTTATTGGCCTCAGGGCTGAGTCTGCCTCATGCAATGGCTATGTTGGTTCCTGAAAGTTTCAATGAAAAGAATCCGATCTCTGATGATCTGAAAGCTTTTTATGAATACCATTCTATTTTGATGGAACCGTGGGATGGACCTGCAGCTTTGTTGTTCAGTGATGGCCGTTATGCAGGTGGAATGTTAGACCGAAACGGCTTGCGTCCTGCCCGGTACATGGTAACTAAAAAAGGCTGGGTGCTGGTTGCATCAGAAGTAGGTGTTTTGGATATCGATCCGGAGGAAATTCAGGAAAAGGGCCGTTTGCAACCTGGAAAGATTTTATTGGTTGATACAGAAGCCGGGAAAATATACAGAGATCAGGAATTAAAGCAGCAGTTGGCAGATGCTCATCCGTATAGAAAGTGGATTCAGGATAACTGTATTGAATTGGATGAGTTGAAATCAGGAAGAAAAGTATCTAGCAAGGTTGACGATTTTGAACGTAAATTGCGGGTATTTGGATATACAAGAGAAGATATTGACCGGATTATGGTTCCTATGTGTACGAGTGGTGCTGAACCTGTTGCTTCAATGGGTAATGATACGCCATTGGCAGTCCTTTCTACACGGCCGCATTTGTTATTCGATTATTTCCGTCAGCAGTTTGCACAAGTAACCAATCCGCCTATTGATCCTATTCGTGAAGCTTTGGTGATGAGTTTGGTTGAATATATCGGTGCTGTTGGAAACCATATATTAGTACCGGATGAATCACATTGTAAAATGGTACGTTTGCAGTGCCCGATTCTGACAAATACCCAGTTGGATATTTTGTGTAATATCCGATATAAAGGATTTAAGACCGTAAAGCTTCCGATGTTGTTTGATGCTTCAAAAGGTGAAGCCGGTTTGAAAGAGGCGTTAGATCATTTGTGCAAGGAAGCAGCCCAGGCAGTAACAGATGGTGCTAATTATTTAGTATTGACAGACAGACAGGTGGATGCTTCGATGGCTGTTATTCCTTCTGTTTTGGCAGTAAGTGCAGTTCATCATTATCTGATTTCTGTTAAGAAACGTGTACAGACAGCTCTGGTTGTTGAAACAGGTGAAATGCGCGAGGTCATGCATGCAGCCCTGCTGTTAGGATTTGGTGCCAGTGCGGTGAATCCATATATGGCATTTGCAGTTCTGGAAAATTTGGTGGCAAAACAATCTGTCCAGCTGAATTATGAAACGGCCGAGAAGAATTATGTCAAGTCTTTATGCAAAGGATTGCTGAAGGTTTTGAGTAAGATGGGTATTAGTACCATCCGTAGTTACCGAGGTGCTAAGTTATTTGAAGCTGTAGGTCTGAGTGAAGATCTGGCTGCGGATTACTTTGGAGGCATATCCAGCAAAGTAGGCGGAATCGGTTTAAAGGAAATTGCAGAGGATGCTGTACGCATGCATGAAGCCGGATATGAGCATGAACTTTCTGCTGTGTTGGAACATAAAGGTATCTATTCTTATCGAAAAGACGGCGAAAAGCATGCTTGGAATCCGGAAACAATTTCTGCGCTGCAATTGGCAACCCGTTTAGGCAGTTATAAAAAATTCAAGGAATACACAAAATTGGTTGATGAGAAAGAAGAGCCTCTCTTTTTGCGTGATTTCTTGGATTTCAAACGGCAGTCGCCAATTCCTCTGGAGGAAGTAGAACCGGCAGAGGATATAATGAAGCGGTTTGTTACCGGTGCCATGAGTTTTGGGTCTATTAGTAAAGAAGCTCATGAAACGATGGCAATGGCCATGAACAAGATTCACGGACGCAGCAATACGGGTGAAGGTGGTGAAGACGCTGATCGTTTTACGGAAAAGATCGACGGATTGTCATTGCGTTCTGCAATCAAGCAAGTGGCTTCTGGTCGTTTTGGTGTTACAACCAACTATTTGGTAAATGCTGATGAAATACAGATCAAGGTAGCTCAAGGAGCAAAACCTGGTGAAGGTGGTCAGTTACCAGGTTATAAAGTAAATGATATTATTGCTAAAACTCGTCATTCAATACCGGGTATCTCTCTGATTTCTCCTCCACCTCATCATGATATCTATTCTATTGAAGATTTGGCTCAGCTGATATTTGACTTGAGAAATGTTAATCCGAAGGCTGAGATTAGTGTGAAGTTGGTATCCGAAAGTGGTGTGGGTACCATTGCCGCAGGTGTAGCGAAGGCAAAGGCAGACCGGATTGTGATTTCTGGAGCTGAGGGAGGAACAGGTGCTTCACCGATGAGTTCTATCCGTTATGCGGGACTGCCTCCTGAGATTGGTTTGTCAGAAACACAACAGACATTAGTATTAAATAATTTGCGCGGTCAGGTTCGTGTACAGACTGATGGACAGTTAAAGACAGGACGTGATATTTTGCTGATGGCCTTGTTAGGGGCAGAGGAATTTGGTTTTGCCACATCCGCTTTGATTGTTTTGGGATGCGTGATGATGCGCAAATGCCACATGAATACGTGTCCGGTAGGAGTCGCTACGCAAGATGAAACTTTGCGTAAGCGTTTTCATGGTCGCTATGAATATTTGGTGAATTTCTTCACTTTCTTGGCTGAAGAAGTTCGTGAATATCTGGCAGAAATGGGATTCCATAAATTAGATGAGGTGATTGGCCGTACTGATTTGATTGTACGTAAACCGAGTGACGGCATTCATAAGCACGATTTATTGGATTTCTCAAAGATTGTATATTTCCCTGAAGCGTTCAAGGATCATTTGTTGCATCATGCGGGCGAATTGATTCATTTAACGGCAGGAGTGAAAGATCAGCAACTGATTCAGGATGCTAAAATGGCGCTGGATGGTAAGCAAGATTTGTTATTGAGTTATCCAATACTAAATACGGATCGTTCGGTAGGAGCTATGCTTTCTGGTATGATTGCTCAACGGTATGGAGAAGCCGGTTTGCCGGAACATGCCTTGAAAGTCCGTTTCAAGGGGTCTGCCGGCCAAAGTTTTGGAGCCTTCTTGGTACATGGGGTTGATTTCCGTTTGGAGGGCGATACAAATGACTATTTAGGAAAAGGATTAAGCGGTGGACGTATTGTGGTTGTTCCTCCGGTACGTTCCGATTTTAAACCAGAAGATAATATCATTGCAGGTAATACATTGTTGTATGGAGCAACAAGCGGTGAAGTCTATTTGAATGGTCGGGCTGGTGAACGATTCTGTGTCCGGAATTCAGGTGCAATAGCTGTCGTAGAAGGTGTTGGTGACCACTGCTGTGAATATATGACAGGAGGACGGGTTGTTGTCTTAGGGCCGACCGGACGAAACTTTGCTGCAGGAATGAGTGGTGGTGTTGCCTATGTATGGAATCCATCGGGAAACTTTGATTTCTACTGCAATATGGAGATGGTAGAACTTTCATTAGTGGAAGACAGTAGTTCGCGGAAGGAATTGTATGAATTAATCCGTAAACATTATCATTATACGGGTAGTCCATTAGCCGGGCGTATGCTTGACCACTGGGATCGCTTCGTGGATGAATTTATAGAAGTCGTTCCGATTGAGTACAAGAAAGTTCTTCAGGAAGAGCAGATGAAGAAATGGCAACAGAAGATTGCCGCAATGCAGAGAGATTATTGATGGTTACACAATTTCAAATGAATTAGAAAATGGGAGATCCAAGAGCATTCCTAACGATACACCGCAAAGAAGCGGGATATAGACCGGTTCATGAACGAATCGATGATTTTAGTGAAGTAGAACAGACTTTAAGTACAGGCGACCGTCGTATACAGGCGTCACGATGTATGGATTGTGGCGTTCCGTTTTGTCATTGGGCCTGTCCGCTTGGAAACAAGCAGCCGGAGTGGCAGGATATGTTATATAAGGGTAATTGGCAGGATGCCTATCTGGTATTGTCAGCCACATGTGATTTTCCGGAATTTACCGGACGCATATGTCCTGCATTATGTGAGAAAAGCTGTGTGTTGAAATTAAGTTGTGATGAGCCTGTAACAATTCGGGAGAATGAAGCCTCTATTGTTGAAGTCGCTTTTCGGGAAGGATATATTAAGCCGGTTCATCCGGTTCGCAATGGCAAGCGGGTAGCTGTTGTAGGCAGTGGTCCTGCCGGATTGGTAGCCGCTAATCGTCTGAATCATAAAGGTTATGAGGTGACTGTATTCGATAAGCATGAGAAACCGGGCGGATTACTCCGTTTTGGTATTCCTAATTTTAAGTTAGGGAAAAATATTATCGACCGCCGCATCCGTCTGTTGGAAGATGAAGGAATTATTTTCCGCATGAATACTTGTGTAGGGCAGGATATTACTACTCGGGAACTGATTGATCAATTTGATGCAGTATGTTTGGCAATTGGTTCTGAAGTTCCTCGAGATTTACCGATTGAAGGCCGTTCTTTGAAAGGCGTACATTTTGCATTAGAACTTTTAGCTAATCAGAATCGTCTGTTGGAGGGAATTTCCGTACCTGAAGAGGAACGTATTTCTTGCAAAGGGAAAAAGGTTCTTGTCATTGGCGGTGGTGATACCGGTAGCGATTGCGTAGGAACAGCCAATCGTCATCATGCAGCGCAGGTTATGCAGATAGAAATTATGCCTCAGCCGCCAGTTGGATATAATCCGGCAACGCCATGGCCGATGTATCCTCAAGTACTGAAAACAAGTAGTAGTCACGAAGAGGGTTGTATTCGCCGATGGAATCTGGCCTCCAACCGTTTTATTGGGGAAAATGGAGTGTTAAAAGGAGTGGAAGTCGAGGAAGTTGAATGGATTCCGGCAGTCGATGGCGGACGGCCACAGATGAAGAAGACTGGGCGTACGGAAATTATAGAAGCCGATCTGGTCTTTTTGGCCATGGGATTTGTTCACCCGGTGCAAGAAGGCATAATAGCCGAGCTTAATTTGTCGGTCGACGGCAGGCAGGATATAGCCGTTGATGCTTGTTCGAAAACGTCGGTTGATAAAGTTTTTGCATGTGGTGATGCCGTAAGCGGCGCGAGTCTGGTTGTCAAGGCTATGGCATCAGGCAAAAAAGCTGCAGCAGAAATAGATCGCTATTTGTCTGGGAAATAATCTCCTTCAAAGAGAATAATCTTGCCAGTTCTTATAATTCTATTAATATAAAACAAAAGAGACATTAACTAAAAGAAATTCAGAAAGGAAATTAGATATGTGTGGTATTACAGCAATATTCAATATTCATGAAGGCGCTGAAGATATGCGTCGCCAAGCGTTGATTATGAGTAAAAGAATTCGTCATCGCGGACCGGATTGGAGTGGTATATATCAAGGAAAAACTGCTATTCTGGCGCATGAGCGTCTTTCCATTGTCGATCCAGCTTCTGGAGGACAACCATTAAAGAGTAAAGATGGAAAACTCATTCTTACTGTCAATGGAGAAATTTATAATCATCAGGCTATTCGTGAAGAGTTAAAAGGTGAATATGAATTTCAGACAGGATCTGATTGTGAAGTGATTTTAGCTTTGTACCGGAAGAAAGGAGTACATTTCCTGGATGATCTGAATGGTATCTTTGCTTTTGCTCTGTATGACGAAGAAAAAGATGTATTCTTGATAGCACGTGATCCGATTGGAGTGATTCCTCTGTATATCGGATACGATAATGCTGGTCATTTGATGGTGTCTTCTGAATTGAAAGGTTTGGAAGGTTATGCTGTACATTACGAGCAATTTAAGCCGGGACATTATTACTATAGCGAAGATAAGGAACTGACCCGTTGGTACAAACGTGATTGGATGTCATATGATGCCGTTAAAGATAATCCGGCCTCTGTGGAAGAGCTGCATGATGCATTGGAAGCTGCTGTAAAACGTCAGTTGATGTGTGATGTCCCTTATGGTGTATTGCTGTCTGGAGGTTTGGATTCATCTATCACATCAGCCGTAGCTAAGAAATATTCATCCAAACGTGTGGAGACAGGCAGTCAGTCTGAAGCCTGGTGGCCACAGCTTCATTCATTTGCTGTCGGTTTGAAAGGTGCTCCTGATTTAGCTGCAGCCCGGAAAGTAGCTGAAGCTATTGGAACTGTTCATCATGAAATCAATTATACGATTCAGGAAGGACTGGATGCTATCCGTGACGTGATTTATTACATTGAGACGTATGATGTAACAACCGTTCGAGCTTCGACTCCGATGTATCTGTTGGCCCGTGTTATCAAGAGTATGGGTATTAAGATGGTATTGAGTGGTGAAGGAGCTGATGAAGTATTCGGAGGATATCTGTATTTTCATAAGGCTCCGGATGCGAGAGCATTCCATGAGGAAACACTTCGTAAGTTAAGCAAGTTGTATTTGTATGACTGCTTGCGTGCCAATAAGAGTCTTTGCGCTTGGGGTGTAGAAGGCCGTGTTCCTTTCTTGGATAAAGAGTTTTTGGATGTCGCCATGCGTTTGAATCCGGCAGCCAAGATGTGTCCGGGCAAGACAATTGAAAAGAAGATCTTGCGTGAAGCCTTCCAAGGTATGCTGCCTGATGAAATCTTGTGGCGCCAGAAGGAACAGTTCTCCGATGGCGTAGGTTACAGCTGGATTGATACACTGAAGAAGGTTACTTCTGAAGCTGTTACCGATGAAATGATGGCACATGCTGCTGAGCGTTTCCCAATTAATACTCCGATGAATAAGGAAGAGTATTATTATCGTTCCATTTTCGAGGAACATTTCCCAAGTGAAAGTGCTGCACGCTCTGTTCCGTCTGTACCGAGCGTTGCTTGTTCTACTGCTGAGGCTTTGGCGTGGGATGCTTCTTTCAAGAATATGAATGATCCAAGTGGTCGTGCAGTGCGGGATGTCCATGAAGCCGCATATTAAAAAGATTCATTGATAGAAACCGAAAAGGAGAAGAATACAGTCTGGTAAAAAATCAAACGAAAGTGTGTTCGTTTTGAGAAAATATGCCATAAATAAGTTATCTTTGCAAAAAGTTAAAATATATATGGAGAACCAGAAAGAATGTATTTCTTCTCCTTTTTGTCCTTATGTGTCAGTTGACTGCGTTTTACTAGGGATTAATGAGGATAAACTTTCGGTTCTATTGGTAGAACGGAAGTTATTAGAAAATAATGCGGTGGGATATAAACTACCAGGTAGTTTGATATATGAAACCGAAGAGTTGGATGATGCTGCTCTTCGTGTAATGAAAGAGGCTGTCGGACATACTCAAATGTCGTTGAGACAATTCCATACATTCGGTTCTGTTGCCCGTACAGCTAAAAAGGAAGATGTCTTGTGGCTC